>Ga0208586_1000679_pt1 | contig 11952 bp, 10 predicted proteins | sample NGESurshal072012_6_FD_184471 | JGI IMG/M metagenome (GOLD analysis project Ga0208586, IMG submission 184471) | Arctic peat soil microbial communities from Barrow, Alaska - NGEE Surface sample 53-3 shallow-072012 (SPAdes) | ecosystem: Environmental > Terrestrial > Soil > Wetlands > Peat ... | reverse complement strand
CTTGACATGACTCCACGCCAGACCCGTTCGTCGTGAACGGAGGCAGGCCCAGATCACGATTCACGACATTGAGGTCGCGCACCCACGCTGCCAAGTCCGACATGGTTGTGGAGGTCCATGTTGAAGCCGTATCGGGGCTCGCCAATTCGCCAGCGAGTGCCATGTCGGAGATAAGCGGTAATGACGCGGAGTAGACCGACTGCACCTTACGTTGTTCGCTAGACGGCCAAGACTCGGTACGCAATTTGCCCTGAAGGACGGTAAAGGCCACTCCCAGTCGCGCCGCCACCGCTTCGCTTTGGGCGGCCGTCGACGTGTTGGTCAATCGGGCCGCCTGCGTTGAGAACGTCGCAAAGGCGTTATAGATGGCAACTTCATCCTTGATCGCGTGCGTCACTACCGTTTTTTTCTCAGTCGTGGCACCCGACTCCGCGACGAAGCCCGTAACCAAGGAGAGTGATAGTCCGAGAGCGCCTATCTTCTTACACCAGGTCACCACTACTCCGTCCACGCTATTAGAACGATGCTATCGACAACGAGAATCGCCAACTCCGGAGACACCGACTCAGCAGTGCCAGCCGAGCAGCCCGTCGCGGCAAAGATCGAGAGGCGATAACTTTTCACTGCGAGGCGGAAGTCTTTAGTCCACACCGATTGAGTGACTCTTGCGACCACCATTTTCGGTGCATCGGACGGACTCGTCGCGAGTATCGCGTTGATACTCGCGACCATGACCCACGGAAAAGGGTCGTCCTCGCCGCCGTGATCGGCTTGCTCGTCGCCGAAGGTCTCGGGATGGCGGCAAGCCAGTTCCTTTCCGATCCAGATCGCAATCTCCGTCAGGCGACGATCGTGGGTGTCGCGACGTCGGTCACGATCATCGTGCCCGCGGTGGCGTTGATGTTCGCGTCGGGCACGACGGCGGCAGTGGCCTCGTGTGCCATCGCGCTGCTCTTCGCCGGACATATCTCTCGCGCACGGCCCGGCGGTTGGTCAACGTGGTTGCAGACGTACGGCGTCCTCATAGGAGTCGGTGCCACCGCAACCAATGCTGGACGTCTTACATAGGCCTTAATTCGGTCGCGCACGTCCAGTGACGCCTAGATCTGGAAGTGCTCGACTTGCCCGGTGGCAGACAATCCGCCGTCCCGGCGCGTTCCAGCTTCCATGAGAGGCTGCGTCGACACGGCAATCCAACGGCACAGCGGTTTCGGCTTTTCTAGGTCATCGCCTCACGCACGCAGCGCCCCGTCACCTCGCCACAGCGAACGCGCAAGAACTATTTGAACGACCGAAACATGGCGTTCCGCAAAGCCGGCAGTGCAGTAGGCGAAGTAGAACCGCCACCGCCGCAGGAACGCGTCGTCGAGTCCCAGGGCGACGGCGTCCGCCCAACGTTGGTCCAGACGTTCGCGCCACTCAGTGAGCGTTCGCACGTAATGCGGTCCGAGGTCTTCCAGATCGGTGAGTCGCAGATCAGACGCGCGCGTAAATGCTTTGGCCATGGCGGTGATTGATGGAAGTCCGCCACCCGGGAAGATGAATGTTCGGATGAAGTCCTGTCTTGTCTTGTATCGCTCGAACTCTCCGTCATCGATCACGATGCACTGCAATACGGCCCGTCCGTCTGGTACGAGAAGATTTGCGCAGGTGGCGAAGAACGTCTCGTAGTGGCGCCAATCGACCGCTTCGATCATTTCGATCGACACGAGATGCGTGAACGGGCCCTCGAGGTCTCGATAGTCGCGGTTAAGGACAGTGATCTTGTCTTCGAGTCCGGCCTCGGCAACCGCGCGTCTCGCAAAGGCGTACTGCTTTTGCGAGATGGTGGTGGTCGTGACCCGGCATCCATAGTGCTCGGCAGCGTGCAGGGCGAAGCCTCCCCAGCCCGTGCCAATCTCGACCACGTGGTCCCGCGGACTGAGTTGCAGTTTGCGACAGACGCGATCGAACTTCTCTCGCGAAGCCTCCGCCAGCGTGCTGGTGGTCGAGGTGAACACGCCGCAGGAGTATGCCATGGTTTCATCGAGGAAGAGGCGAAAGAATTCGTCGCCGAGGTCGTAGTGCGCAGCAATGTTCGCACGGTCCTCGGACTTTGAAGGCCGTCCAATGGATCGAAACGGGCGACGCAAGAGGTGGGTAACTAGTGCAAGTCGGCGAGGCAGTCGGTTGATCCGGTCGAGGTTGAGTGTGAGCAGACGCAGCAGCGCGACCAGGTCGGGGCTGTCCCACTCGCTCAGGAAGTACGACTGGCCAAGCCCAATGCCTCCACCCGCCAAGACGCGATTCCAGACGCTGGCATCGAGGACCTCGAGGTTGGCCATCAGTCCTTCATCTCCCACAGTTCCGAAAGAGCCTTGTCGGCCGCGTTCGCTGATGGCAAGCGTCCCGTGTCGCATTTTGCGCGCGAGTGCCGTCAAGAGCACTCGCGAGAGTACGGTTCGGCTCGCCGTCCATCGCCCCAACGGGCGCGTGGGCTGACTCACGATGCGACAGCGGGATGAGTGAAGAGCGGCACACGCGCTACCCAGAGACGCAACGCCCGCAAATAGATGCCGAGCGACACCCGATGCGTGAGAAAGGGATGTCGCACGAGCAGTCGCGTGAGCTCTCGACGCGTCATGTCGCGGCGGTCAAGGGACAGGACCGCGCGAAAGACAACGTCGTCACCGCGAACCACGGCGATCGAAACGTTGCAACGCGCACCAGGTGCGGGGACGTGGAAGCGATAGGAGAGGTCCATTGGGAGGAAAGGCGACACATGCATTTGCTTGGGCTGTTCAATTTTGTCAACTCCCGCGCGGGTGTCGAGCACGTACGCATGCGCCTCACCCCATGGTGTGTTGTTGACATCGACCACTACGGCCTCAAGCGTCACGCCGTCGGCCGCGTAGCAATAGTAGAGAGCGAGGGGGTTGAAGCACCAGCCCCACGTGCGGTGGTGGGCAAGGAGAAGGATCGGGCCCCCGGGTCGGAAACCGGCACGATCAGCGACCGTGTCACGAACGACCGAGGCTAAGGGTCTGGCTGCGTCGCCCATATAGTCACCGCGGCGAAACTCCATGACGGCGCGGCCTTTGGAACTCCAGATCGGGGCGAAGGTACTCATGAAATCGAGTTCATCCACGTCAACCAGTGGCATGGCGACGCGGTACGTGAATCGCCCGTGTTGTACTCCGCGCCGTTCGTGGAGCACCGATCCATCGTAGATCGACGGCTTCACTGCCGCGCCATTTCGAACGCGTCGGCCCCGCGCATTCTTTGCACGGCCCTTAGAGCACTTTGGACTCCATCTTCATGAAAGCCGTAGCCCCAGTAGGCACCCACGAAGTGTGAGCGGTGTCGTCCGTCAATGTCGCCGTGCCGGCGCTGCGCGCGTAGGGCCGCTTCGTCAAAAGTCGGGTGGGCGTAATCAAAGGACGCGATGACCTTCGAAGGGTCGATGGTGGCATCCGCATTGAGCGTGATGCAGTAGTTGGTCGTCGACGTGAGATCTTGGAGTCGATTGGCGTAGTACGTGAGGACCGGCACTCGCTGTTCGTCGCTCGTGCGACGGTAGTTCCAACTGGCCCATGCGCGGCGTCGCTTGGGCAGGAGGCGCTCGTCAGTGTGTAGCGTGGCACGGTTTGGTTGGAACCGAAAGGCTCCAAGGACCGCGACCTCATCCGGCGAAGGCGAAGCGAGCAGCGCCAAGGTCGTGTTCGCGTGTGTCGCGAAGACAACGCGGTCGAATCGCTCCCCCTCGGGCTGGCCATCGCTTCGTACGAGCACGCCGTCGTCATCACGTTCGACGACGCGCACCGCGCAGCGTGTACGGATCCGGTCTCGGATCGGCCAGGTGAGCGCGTCCACGTAACGCTTCGCTCCGCCCACGACGGTCCTCCACGGAGGACGCTTGCCGAGCGAGAGCAGGCCGTGCTGGTCGAGGAATCGAGCCAACGAGGTCATCGGAAAGGAGGAGAACTCCTGAGGGTTCGCCGACCAGATCGCGGCGCCCAACGGCACGAGATAGTCATCGACGAAGGGCTGCGAAAAACCCTCCCGATGCAGAAAGTCATCCAGGGAGAGCGAGATGTCGTCGTGATCGAGGAGGGCCCGTGCGGCGCGGTTGAATCGTGGAATGTCGGAGACCATTCGCACGAAAGAGGGGCGTACCGCGTTGCTTCGACGGGCGAGCAACGTGTTGAGGTTCGTTCCTCGATACTCGAGTCCGGTGGAAGGTGACGCCACGCTGAAGCTCATGTCGCTCGGCTGCGAGGCGACGCCCAGCCGGTCGAGCAGAGCGGTGAATCCGGGGTAGTTGCGTTCGTTGTATACGATGAAACCAGTGTCGATGCCGAGCGTCTGAAGGGGCTCGTGGACGGCGACCGTGTTGACGTGACCGCCTACGCGATCGTCAGCCTCGAACACGACGACGTTCGAATCTGGGGAGAGTTGGTGTGCCGCGACGAGACCGGCGACCCCACTACCGATGATGGCTATTCGTTCCATTTCCGCTCCATTAGCCCGCGAGCCATTGATTTAGTACTAAACTACTGCAAGGAAGTCCCGCCCGCGAAAAAAGGCCCGAACAATGCCCGTTTACACCGCCTCCATTTCCTCCACTTGGAGCGTCGACGAAGCTTTCACGTACATGGGTGACTTCGCGAACGCACAGAGGTGGGATCCGAGTGTCACGTCGGCACACCGCATCGATGACGGCCCGCTCGCCACGAACTCTGCGTTCGAACTGACGGTCCGCTTTGCCGGACGCGACAAGACGCTGCGCTATGCAGTCACATCGATTGATCCGCCGCGCACGGTTGTGTTCATGTCGTTGACCGGTTCGCTCTTGTCCGCGGATACTTTGACCTTCGTACCCCGAGCCAACGGATGTGAGATGACGTACCGCGCGGAGCTTCGCTTCACTGGTATTGCCGCGGTGGCGAACCCTCTCCTCGGACTCTTGTTTCGACGTCTCGGCGATCGGACGCGCGACTCGTTGCGCGAGATCCTCGGAAGCCCCCTCGCAAGTGCGTGACGCCGTACGCCGAGGCGTCGATTCCCTCCTCGAGTTCACCGTCGCGGGCAGTTTCTCGCGCATCGGTCCGGTGATTCGTCGATACGTGTTCGACTGGCAACCAATCGACGGGCAGAGCGTGCGTGGCCAGGTCGCCGTTGTCACCGGCGCCACGTCCGGTCTGGGACTAGAGTGCGCGACAGCGTTGGCCCGCATGGGCGCTCGAGTGATTCTGCTTGTGCGCAATAGTGAACTTGGTGCACAGGTGAGCGCGCAGATCTCGGCGTCGACTGGAAACGACGACGTCGCAATCATCGTGGCCGACCTCAGTGACCTTGACAGCGTTCGCGGCGCGGCCGCAGAGTTGCGTCGACTGCCGGCCGTCCACATCCTCGTGCATAACGCTGGCGCAATGTCCAAGGACTTCAACGTCACCGCGCAAGGAATTGAGCGCACCGCCGCCGCCCAACTTGTCGGACCGTTCTTGCTCACGTCTCTTATTCGAGACCAATTGCAGTCCGGATGGGCGCGGATCGTGTGGGTGACGTCGGGCGGTATGTACACTGAGCCGCTCGATGTCGATTGGCTCGAGACGCCCGAGCGCGACTACGACGGTGTGCGCGCCTATGCGAAGGTCAAGCGCGCTCAGGTGTCACTCAACGCCGCGTGGGCCCCGCGTTTCAAAGCTCTCGGCGTCACTATGACGGCGATGCATCCAGGTTGGGTGAACACCCCAGGTTTGCGTCAGTCACTACCGAGCTTCGCTCGACTCATGCGTCCCTTCCTGCGTCTACCGGCGCAGGGCGTCGACACCATCCTTTGGCTGGTCACGACGCCGAGCGACCTTACGCGGCCCGGCACGCTGTGGTTGGATCGACGTTCACGCGGTCTTCATCGCCTGAGGCGCACCCTACGAAGCGACAACGAAGAAGAGAGAGTGCGACTCCTGAACTTTTGCCTCGAGCGAAGCGGACTCGAAGTTGGACCGGGACCGACGCAGTGAGAATGTGGATGGTGGATCCCATGGTCCTGTGTCGAAAACACCTACTCGGTGAGCACGTCGAGTGTCACATGTTTCGCGGCTCGCTAAAAAGGGGGAAATCACTTCGCGGCTTTCTCGATGCGGGTCTGTTGGACTCTCGCCAGCTCGCGCGACGCCACGATGCGTTGGCCAAAGAGATGATGCGTCGCAACTACCATCACGAGTCACCGTTGCCTCGCGACTTCGACGCGAGAGCTGCAATAAGTGACGTCAACTCCGATGCGTCGATGCGCGAGCTTGCTGCGCGGTGCGAAGAGTGCCGCGAACGCCAATCGAACGTGCGCAAAGAGCCGCGACTCCGGTCTCGAGATTCCGACAGAAGTCGTCAATGACACAGAATCGAATTCTCGTAACCGGCGCGACGGGCTTCGTCGGAAGTCGACTTGTGCCGAAGTTGCTCGACCGAAGACTCGCGGTGCGTTGCCTCGTCAGAACCGCTTCAAAACTCGACGCCGTTTCGTGGAGAGACCAGGTCGAAGTCATCAGTGGCGACATCGGCGGCGATCTCACGTCGGCCATGGACGGCGTCGACATCGCGTTCTACCTTGTCCATTCGATCGGCGAGGGACCCGACTGGGCTGAGACAGAAAAATACGACGCACGCAACTTCGTCCGGGCGGCCGAAAGTGGGGGTGTCCGAAGGATCGTGTTCCTCGGCGGACTGGGCCGAGATGACGACACGCTCAGCCTGCACCTTCGGACCCGACATGACGTGGGTCGAATCCTCGCATCCACGACCGTCGAGGTCGTTGAACTGCGTGCCGGCGTCATCGTCGGAGGAGGTTCGGCCAGCTTCGAGATGCTCCGCAAACTTGTCGAAGTCTTGCCGTGCATGGTGACCCCTAAGTGGGTCGAAACACGGTGCCAACCGATTGCGATCACCGACATGATCGAGTTGCTCGTTCGAGCGGCGATCTCGACCGAGCTGTCGCCCGGTGTCTACTGCGCGGGCGGACCTGACATCCTCACCTACAGCGAAATGATCACGATGTTCGCGGACGCGGCGGGACTCCCCCGCCGATGGCTGCTGAAAGTGCCACTGCTCACGCCGCGACTCTCTTCCCTGTGGGTGGGACTCGTGACACCACTTCCGGTGCCCCTTGCCCGCGAGCTCGTGGAATCACTTGTCAACGAGGTCATCGTCGAGGGACAGTCGGCGTGTCAGGTGCTCGAGGTTGCGCCATTGGGAATTCGCGATGCCATGGATCGAGCGATCTCGGCGACGCGCGAGGTCGGCACTGCTATGACGGAGGGACCGTTCGACGCCTTCGCCACCCTCGACACGGACCCCAAGTGGTCGGGCAGGACCGTCCTGAGCGACAAGCGGACGGCGACAACGACCGCCGCACCGGCTGCGGTGTTCGCAGCTCTCGAACGCATTGGCGGCGCGAACGGTTGGTACGGAGGGGGTTGGCTTTGGTTCGTACGGGGTTTACTTGACCAGTTGGTAGGCGGTCCGGGACTGCGACGTGGACGCGCCCCGTCGCTCGTCGAAGGCGAATCGCTCGACTTCTGGCGCGTAGAAGGACTTGATCCGCCGCGACGCTTTCGACTACGGGCCGAAATGCGCCTTCCGGGCCAAGCGTGGCTCACGTGGGACATCAACACCGAAGGTGCCACGACGACCGTCGTTCAACGTGCCGACTTCCACCCACGCGGTTTCTTCGGTCGGGTCTACTGGTACGCGATCGCACCATTCCACCGATGGGTCTTTCCACGAATGCTTGACGGTATTGTCGCCTCCGCCGAGAGCGAAACACTATCGTCACTCATTGACAAGATGCGGTGATGTCCGACGAGACCGAGACGCACATAGGCCTTCGCGAGGCCGCCAAACGACTTGGCGTGCACTACATGACGGTGTACCGTTACGTACGCATCGGCCAACTTCACGCCGATCGCGACGGCGTCACATGGCGCGTGGCGATCGAGGACGTCGATCGCCTCCGCTCGCCAAAACCACAATCTTCGCGGTCGCGAACCTCGCGTCAGGATCGCGCGAAATGGCTCGCCGACCGGCTCGCCGCCGGCGATGAGCCCGGTGCGTGGTCGATCTTTGAGGATGCGCTGACATCGGGCACCTCGGCAGACGAGATCTACCTTGATATGTTCATCCCGGCACTGCATTCGATTGGTGACCGGTGGCAGGGCGGAACGCTGTCAATCGCCGACGAACACAGGGCTAGTGCCGTGGCAACTCGCCTCGTCGGACGGCTCGGTCCGATGTTCGCCAGGCGCGGACTGGCCCGTGGAACCATCGTGCTCGGAGCACCGCAGGGCGACCATCACGCACTCCCGAGCGCCATTGTCGCGGACCTGTTGCGCGGCCAGGGCTTCGACGTGATCGACCTTGGTGCGAATACTCCCGTTAGTTCGTTCGTCGAGAGCGCCCACGGAGCAAATCGATTGGTCGCAGTGCTTGTTGGCGCGACCTCGAAGGAATCTGTTGCGCAACTCGCCGACATCGCCATCGCTCTACACAACGCAGCGATTGGCGTTCCAATTTATTTCGGTGGTGGCGCGGTTCCGAGTGAGAGTTTCGCTCGCGACCTCGGCGCTGACGGTTGGTCCGGCATCGGTGCCGATGCCGTCATTGCTGCAGTTGAGTACATTGCCACGTCTTCGTCCGACACTGTCGACTAGCTCGCCGCTACCCGTAACGAACTGACTCATCCCGTTCGATCAACGAAGGAAGTGTCGTAGGGCTGAAGGGATTCGAACGCCCGATCCCCGGTTCCGTAGGTACATGCCACCAACAACAACCACGGGAATCGCTGGCAGTTCCCCACGCGTCTATCATTCCGTCACCACTTTCGGCTGTGCACGTCAACGGATCACTGCACCGGCACGGTCGACGGCACCGTCGACGTCGATGACGATGGCGCAGGTACCGGAACTGACACGATCGCGACGGTGTTGCTTCCTGTCAGATTGATTCCCTGGTCCAGCGCCAGAGCGACGAAGGCCGAGTACTGAGGTGTCACGTGCGAGCCGTCGGCGGTCGGGATGATGCCATCAATCACGCTTGGACACTGACGCGCGTCACAAAGCAGCGGCGTGATGTCGAGGTACTGCACGTGCATCGCCTCGGCAATCGCGTGCGTCTTCACTTGCGCCGCGATGCGCAACGGTGCCTCGTGGCGTAGACACGTGCCCTGCGTCGCGTTCATGTACAGAAAACAGCCCGACGGCGCTGGGATCCACGGTGAGTCACTCAGTAGTATGAAACGCTTCGTGAGTGGTCGCAACTGGGCGATGGCCGTTCGCTCGCCGAGGGCCCAATAGGTCGTTTTGGTGTAACTACCCAACACGAGCACGTTGGGGTGAAGTCTTGCGATGACCGTCTTGGCCCAGTCGTACCACGAAGAACACGCGTTCCTGGGGTCGAGGCCCGGCACCACATCGGTGTAGGTGTCGTAACCGCACGACTCCTTCACGACTGGATAGAACTTCCAGTGATCGGCCTTGGCCGCCACGGCGAGGGCCGGAACCCACATCGCCGAGTGCGAGTTGCCAAAGACGACGACGGTCTTGGTGCCATTGGGATCTCCGTAGTTGCAGATAGCGCTGCGCAGTCGATGGAACGCGCTACAACGTCCCAGGTTGACGTGATCGCGCAGTGCGAACTCGACGGTGGGCGTCGTCGTTGCCGGTAGCGGAATGTTCTGCTCCCCATCGGCGACCGCTTGCGCCAGCAGCACGAGTGGTTGGGAAGCCACGGCTCCCGACGCGTACGAGGCCGTCGCAACCGACGCCAGAGTCACGATCGCCAGAGCCAACAGCGCCGCCCGAGAGTGACGTGGTCGTTGTGCGTTGGTCCGGACTGTCAACTAGGTATTCCTTATGCCGTTGGGCGAGCACTGTGCTCGGCCAATATCTTAAAAGGCCGTGAGAACGAAGAATTCTCGCTAGGACTCAGTTCGTGATCCCCGAAGAGCCGCCACTGCTCTTTGTCGTGTTCGTCACGGTCAGCGATCCGATAGGCATCACTTTCGTCCCCCGAAGGTTGAGCGCCGATTCGAGCGCCGGGGCCAAAAACGTCGAATACTGCGGGGTCAGGTGTTTCCCGTCCCACGTCGGGATGAGACCGTTGATGACTGCGGGACACAGTGCGTCATCACAGAAGAGGTTCGTCATGTCGAGGGACTGTACGCCGGTACTCGTCGCAATAGTTTGGACCTGCGCCCGGACCTTGGTGCCCAGAACCGCTTCGCTCGACAGACACGTTCCTTGCGTCGCCCCGGACTGCAACAGACACGAGGCTGGCGCCTTGGTGTAGGGAGTGTCGCCCAACAAGATGAGACGCGGTGTGAGCAGTTTCAGCGTGTTGATGACGGACGTTTCGCCCGCGACCCAGTGCGGCGTCTTGGAGAACGTACCGATGACGATGACGTCGGGATGCAGTTTCTTGATCTGGGTCTTCGCCCAGTCGTAGAACGTGGTGCATCCGTTGGCGATATTCCATTCGAGGTTGAGATCGGGAAAGGCCTCGTACGCGCAGGCCTCTTTGACGACGGGATAGAGCTTCAGGTGTTCCTCTTTGGCCAGCACAATGAGTCCTGGCACCCACATCACCGAGTGTGAGTTTCCGAAGACGACCATTGTCTTGGTGCCGTTGGGGTCACCGAGGTTGCAGACTTTTCCCGTGAAGACTGGGTACTGGCTGCACGAACCGAGGTTTACGTGGTCGGTACTCGCACTGAGCAGGCCTGGATCGGTGAGCGCCGGCACGGCGTCGGCCGCCTGGCCCGCCACGACGGCCGCTCGCACCGCGTTCAGTGGGGACATCGTCGCGTTGGCGGCCCCCGCCGCTGCCGCGAAGGGCACGCTCGGTGCACCGAAGACGGCGATGGAAATGACCAGTCCCGTCGCGACTGGCCAGAGCACCAAACCGCGCCACGTGCGCTGCGACAACAACTTGACGTGGCGCAGTGGGTTCTCCAGTCCGTAGTACGACAACGTAGCGACGAGCCCTGAGACGACCACGAGAACCAGGCGAACGCTGAGAGTGTCACGCGCGCCCCCGTAGGCCGCCGCGATGATCAGAATCGGCCAGTGCCACAGATAGAGCGAGTACGAGATGTCGCCAAGGAAACGCAGCGGTCGAATCGAGAGCAGCGAGTGCGCCCCGTAGCGTGGTAGGCCAACTCCACCGACAAGCAGCGCCGCACAGCCGAGCACCGGCAGTAGAGCGTTGTAGCCAGGGATAGCGGTCGCGGTGGTGAAGACCAACGCCGCCGTGATGATGGCGGCGAGTCCGCTCCACGAAAGGGCGGAGCGCAGCGCGGAAGGAATCTTTCCCAACCACGGCAGCGCCACGGCGAGCAGCGCACCGACGGCCAGTTCCCAGGTGCGGTCGATGGTGGAGAAGTACGCGGCCGTTGGATTCGACGCTGTCTGGACAATGGACAGATAGAGCGAGAGGGCACCAACGACGACAAGCGTCAACGCGATCGGGAGACGCGGTACGTGACCAACCACGCCCTTGCGTCGAAAGACCAACGCCACGATGCCCATCACGGCGGGCCAGACCAGGTAGAACTGCTCCTCAACCGCGAGCGACCAGTAGTGCTGGAGCGGTGACGTGCTCGCCGACGCGGCGAAATAGTCTGTGCCGACCGAGGCGAAGTGCATATTGGCGCCGAAGAACACGGCCCACACACCATCGACCAACACTGAGCGGGCCTGAATGATGCCGAGCAGCGCGATCGACGCCGCACAGGTCACCAGAATGACCACCGTGGCCGCCGGCAAGATGCGTTGCGCCCGGCGCGAATAGAAGCTGAGGAAGCGGACACGAGCGTGCTTGGCGATGTCGCCGAGCAACAGGCCCGTGATGAGGAAACCTGAAATGACGAAGAAGACATCGACCCCGATGAACCCTCCGTTGAACCACGGTACGTGTGCGTGA
>Ga0208586_1000677_pt1 | contig 11962 bp, 12 predicted proteins | sample NGESurshal072012_6_FD_184471 | JGI IMG/M metagenome (GOLD analysis project Ga0208586, IMG submission 184471) | Arctic peat soil microbial communities from Barrow, Alaska - NGEE Surface sample 53-3 shallow-072012 (SPAdes) | ecosystem: Environmental > Terrestrial > Soil > Wetlands > Peat ... | reverse complement strand
GGCTTCCATCGCGTAAACGATCGTACCGCCCATACGCGGCTTTCCGGACGCCACCGCGTCTTTCGGCAGACCGCCCGCAAGGTCTATTAACTGAGGCGAAATATCCGCGTAAGCGAAGTTTGGAAGCCCGGCGATGCCGAGTGTACCCATTCCTGCAGCCGCGCCTTTCAAGAATTGCCGGCGATAGACCCTGCTGTCGAAGAAATTGGTCATGCCTTATGCCTCCTCCCGTTGATTGCCTAATAGCCGCTTGTCCGCTGTTTTGACGTTGTCATATTGCCCCAGGCTAAACTATTACCCCCAGGATGCGGACGAGATTCGTCACACGAAGGGTCGGTCGGGTCGAGACGCTGGCATGCTTCGGTGCGACATGGTGTCGCCCTGAGCGCCGGAAGCCTAAACTGAACTGACATTCCCCAGATGGCCACCGAACGGCCGTAGCGCGGATGGCGCTATGAACGGCGCGCCGGCAACGCCGATTTCCGATCATGGTGTCCATGGCCCTCCCAATACCGCTATGAAATCTTGGGGAAAGCAACGCGAATTCTCGTCGAGCGCCTGTGCATTCTTGCGCAGGCGGATCGGTGAAAGTCTTTCAGAAGCGCGTCCATTCGGAAAGACGTTGCTTTGGGCGCAGGGGCCGCCGCACGCTCGGAGCGTCAGGGGCGCGGGAAAAGAGGCTCACTCCCGCGGATTGAGAAAGGGCTGATCGGCGGCGATCGTCTTGCGCAGGAAGCGGCAGACCGTCTTCACCCTGGCGATGAACTGGAAGTCCTCATGGACGGCTAGCCAGATGTCGCGATGCACCGAAACAGTTCCGACGAGCACCGGCTGGAGCCTCGCGTCGGGCGCGGCCGCAAAGCACGGCAGCAGTACCAGACCGAGCCCCGCCGCCGCCGCGTTTTGCTGCGAGATCATGCTGCTGCTGCGGAATGTCGTCGGCGGATCGGTCACCACATCGTGCAGCCATCGGACCTCGTCGATGGCGATCAGATCTTCCACATAGTCGACGAAGACATGGTGGCGCAGGTCGTCGAGCGTCCTGGGCTCACCGTGCGCGACAAGATAGTCCGGTGCGCCGTAAAGCCGCAGCTTGAAGCCGCCGATGTTCTCAACGAGAAGCCGCTGGCCTTTGGGTTTCACAAAGCTCAATGAGACGTCCGCTTCGCGTTTCGTCACGTTGATGAGATGTGGCGAGGTGACGAGCTCGACGAGGATATTGGGATAGCTGTCGTGGAACGCACGAAGCGCCCCAGCCAGATAAAGACTGGCGATGCCCTCCATTGTCGCCAGCCGCACGGTGCCGCTCGGATCGGCGCGAGCGCCGCCGACCTCTTGTGAGATCGCCAAGATGTTCGACTCGATCGTCTCCGCATAGCGAAGCAACCGCTGGCCGGCATCGGTCAGGACGAACCCGTTCAGAGTCCGATCGAACAGCTTACACTCGAGCGAGCGCTCGAGCTCGGCGATCCGGCGGCTTACCGTCGTATGGTCGACCTTGAGGTGCCGTCCTGCCGAGGCTAAGCGGCCTTGCCGCGCTAACTCCAAAAAATACGACAGGTCATTCCAATCGAACACGGCATCTCGTTTCGCGCTATTCTTCCAGACCAACGCCCCCTCGAGCAACTAGCCGCTCTATCGCGGCGGCTTCATATCCCACAACAAACGGCGTACGGCGGGGCCGACGGGGACCGCGCCGCCTTCGGTAAAAGGTCCACGTTCGCCTCGATATCAGCAAGCCTGTAAAGGTAGTTTGCCATCAAGCCTCCCGACTGCGCTAATCCCTTGGGTGAGATGTCGCCGTACCGGTTGGTCCGTTCGACTCGCGCGCCATTGGTCAGATGGAAATGGGCAACGGGGTCGAGCACACGTCCCTTTTTCAATTGTATCCGCACAAGGTAGTGCGCTGCAAGGCTCTCGGCGGCCCCCGGGGCGAGGGACACACCATCTGCATCTGCCGCATTGAAATTCGCCTCGACGGAAGCGGCATCGAAGCCGTCGGGGAATGAGCCGCGCTCCTGCCCGTCGTCAGCGATCGACCTGAGCCAACGGTGAAACCCGGGAATTGGTGAGAGGGTCGAGAAGGTGGTGAGCTAAGGGAATTCGCTCAACAGCCGTTCGACAACCTTCTTGATGAAGAAGTTGCCAAACGAGATGCCAGCGAGATCGCGCAGTGTATTGGAGATCGAGTAGAAGATCACTGTGTCGGCGTCTCGCGGGTCCAAAACCGGCGCGCTTTCGTCGAGAAGTTCCTGGATACTGCCGGCGATGCCTTTTAACCAGCGCCACCTCGACGAAGATCAAAGGCTCGTCGGGCATGCGCGGATGAAAAAACGCGAACAGGCGGCGATCGCTGTCCAGGCGATTCTTGAGGTCGTTCCAACCCGCAATGGCGTGGACTGCCTCATAGGCGATCAGCTTCTCGAGGAGGCCGCACCACGCCGAAAGCAATCCTTTCAGACCTTGTCAAGTACCTGCAGCGCAGGGTTGTCGGACCGGAATCGCATTACGTCGGCGCGCATGTCTACGAAGAATCGGATGCCTTCCGGCAGCGTGCTGAATCGCCGCAACAGGTCGAGCCGCGGTGGCTCTAGCGCGTTTCAAAGCGGCGATTTCACGGCCGCACTCCACGTCGTTCGTAGCCGTCACGCAGCACGCATCAGCGCGACCACGCGGTCTATGTCCGGACCGAAGCGTACGCAAGGCGTCGAGAGGAACGCGAGCTTGTCGATATCGGGCGCGGACACATCCAAGGCCAAGCGAAGCAGCCCACGCGGACATCTCCCCACCGCTGCCGGAAATGCACCCTTCGATCATTGCGTCCAACGACGACGGCGTTGAGAGGATACTTCTCTCGGCGACTCCCACCGGCGCGGCGCGGCACTCACTACGCGAGCGAAGGCTTTGTGCACGCGCATGGCCGCCCGGTCAAGGAGCCCAAGGCCGGTCCTCTGACCCATAGCCGTCTCCTTTGTCGTGCTTTCCGCTCGAACGATCACCCGTCAGGACATCTCGGCTGGTTTCGGCGCGCGCAGCAGCGGCGCTGGCTCCGTCTTGTCGGGTGCCTGATACACCGTCCTGCGGTTCGTCCGAGAAGCGCGCCGGTCGGTTCGCCGACCGGTCGACATGCAGTTGGAATACGTCGAACCGGTTATAATAGCCGACGACATCGTGGAACTGCTTGGGTTCGACGCACGCCGCGAGGTCGATCTCGGCATAGAGGATCGTTTCGTGCCGTTCCACTGGCTCGCCGATCCGAGCGCCGGTCGGCCCCAGCACCATCGATACGCCGCGTGGCTCCCCGGCCAGCGCCGTCTCGGCGTCGATGCCGAAGGCGGCCAGCTTGCCAAGCAGCGAGTCGTCGACCGGCGAGGCGGCGACAATATTGAAGGCCTTTGCCTCGAAGGAGTGTGCGCCGGCACGAATGCGGATCGCCTCCGCGAGATCGTAGTTGCCGCTTGAGCCCGGCGGCCGCGTCGGCCAGACCGGGGGGTATGTGGAGATGTGGACCTGCTCGCCCTCGGCCATCAGCGCATAGCGCGCCAAGGGGTTGGTGTTCTCGCCGCAGATCAACATACCGATGCGGCCCAAGGCCGTCTGCGTCACCCGCAATCCCGCCCCATCCCCGTTCGCCCAAACGAGTTTTTCGTAGAAGGTCGGGACGAGTTTCCGGTGGTGATTGAGAATGGTGCCATCGGCGCCGATCAAGACATTCGCATTCCACAGGCAGCCGACGCTCGCTGCCGTGCCCTCGGTGAAGCCGATCGAAACGACAAGCTCGTGGCGCCGCGCCGCCTCGCGGAGCTGCTGGACCTCCGGCCCATCGATCGCGAGCGCTTGGGCGGCCAGCGCGCGGAACGCATCGTGGCCGCGCGTCGGGGTCTGCAGTGCCACCCAGACCGGGAAGCCGGGGATGAAAGCCTCCGGGAAGGCGACCAGACGGCCGCCGTTGCGGGCGACCTCGCCGATCACGTCGCATGCCTTCGCAACGGTGCGATCCGTGTCGAGAAAGACAGGGGCGACATGCGCGACAGCCACCCTGTAGCGCGGATAATCGATCATTATAAGGAATCCTTGGCGCAGCTTAGAAATACGCTGGCAGGCGATGGCTGCGCTGAGAACCCGAAAAACGTGCAACCGCATGTGCCGGTGCGCTCAGGCGGCGCCCAACAGAGATGGATAGGTGGGCCGGCGCTGGGGGTGCCGCACCATGTGCTCCACGGATGTCAGCTTACGTTACCGCTGGCGGCTGATGTTCGGAGGCCGGCCAAGACTACCGGCGTTCACGCCGGCGGCAGTGATGGAGAGCGCGCCGCCGATCTCGGCATGACCTGCCACCGGCGTCATCGAGATCGAGTTTGCGGCGGCACGCGCGTACGCGTCACCGGGACTGAGTCGAGCACGCTGACTTCGGTCGTTGCGTCGTTGCTCGGGGCGGTGACGGTCGCAGTTCCCTCGGGCGTCCGCGTGATGGCAAGCCGGTTGCGTCGGGAACCGATGAGACCCGCCCAGCTCCAAGCGTCTTGTCGCTCGTTGCCTTGATCCCTCTCCATCGACATGTCCCCCGAGGGCAGCTGTTTGCGCGCCTACGGCGCCGGCGAGGACGGCGTGCCCGCCTTCACCCAGTTCGAAATCGAGCGCCTAAAGAAGATCATCCGCGATCGGCGGGCCGCCGGCAAAGCCGCCGCCCCGGTCCAAATTGAGCCAACCGCCACTCGCTGCGGTGTATGCTGAGGTGGGTTCGGTTCGAACTCTACGGCAATTAAGCACAGCTCGGTGCAAAAATAGGCCTATGAACGCGACTATCCAGGGTATTAGCTGATGCACACTAGACTTGGTCAGGTTCCGCGATGCAGGTAACAACCACTGACGTTGCGATCGTCGGCGGCGGTGCCGCAGGCTGTTATGCCGCGCTCAATCTAAACCGCCGTGGGATCAGGTCTCTGATCGTCTGCAAGGGGCTGGTTGGCAAGAGTGGCGCTTCGCTATTTGCTGGAAACCTCGTCATATCCGGCCGTCTGCTCGGCAATACCGACGAAAACGCCCGTAACACCGCCGAGTTTCTGATCAAATATCACAATCAGTTTCTGATCGACCAGGATTGGGCGCGCCGTTGTGGCCAGTGGATTGAAAAAGTCTATTATCCGGAACTGGAAGAAGCCGGACTTTATTTTCGGCGTGACGATACCGGGCAGGTGGTGACCAGCCCAGGAAAGATCCGAAGCGTTGCAGCCAACGTGCAGGGTAATTCCGGCGTTCCGTTCATGGACCTGCGGCGCAAGCAAGTCATAAAGGCTGGCATTCCACGGTTGGAGGAAACTGTAGCAACCGCGCTGCTACGCAAACCGGATGGCTCGGTCGGCGGCGTATTTTGCCTAAACTATCTGACCGGTGAGTACACGGTTGTTGCCGCACGGGCGGTCATCATGGCCACCGGCTATTCCGATCGCCTGCATGCTCGCTCGACCGGAACCCGCGAAATGTCGGCGGACGGTATCGCCCTTGCGTGGCGCGTCGGCGCCACACTCGTCAATATGGAAATGCAGTGGTGGCATACGAACGATATGGCCCATCCGCCTTCGTGGCAACGCATGCAGATTTATCCGAATCCAATGCTTGGTTCGGAAAAGTCTGCGCGCATGGTCAACTCGGCTGGTGAGGAGTTCTTCAACCAGCAGCAGGATGATCCGTTGGCATTTGGACCATACACTGTGCAGCTCAAAGCCTTGGCCAAACAGGTCCACGCCGGCAAGGCGCGTTATGACGGCGGGTACTATGCCGGGTTTGACCACTGCAATGCTGCGGAGGTCGAAGCGTATACAACTTACGCGAAGGCCTACCATCAGCTCGGTTTGCGCTTTCCCGAGCAGTTGATGGAGACGGCCGTCACAACTCATTACCGGCAAGGCGGCATAGACGCTGATACGACGACGATGCGCTCTTCTGTCCCGGGGCTTTATGTCGCCGGCGGCCTGGGCGGACATAGCAATGGACTGATAGCGCTAGCAACCTATGACGGTAAGGTCGTTGCCGATGGCATCGCGGGTGATCTCCCGAATCTCAGCACGAGCCCGCCGCTTGAACAGGACATTACGCTTGAACGCAACAGGCTTGAGGCCTTGCGGATTTCGTCGAGCGATGGGATGACGCCGATTGCGGCGAAGGAGAGAATCCGCGCCTTAATGTGGGATAAAGTCGGCGTTGAAAAAACGACGGCGAACATGAGATCTGCTCTGGACGCGCTCGAACGGATCCGTCTCGAGTTGTTGCCCGGCATGCGGATATCAAATCGAGCTAAGTCGGCGAATTACGAGTGGTTGGACGCCATCGACGTCATCAACATGATCGATGCGTGCGAGCTAATTATTCATTCGTCGCTTGAACGCAAGGAGAGCAGGGGTCCGTTCTTTCGTCAGGATTTCCCTTTCACAGACAACGACGAGTGGCTGGCTGCCAATGTGATGAAGAAATCCGGGAACGGTTTGCGGTTTGAGCGGCGAAAATACGATCTACCGATATTCCGGCCGGATTTCGCCATTAAGAACAATTTCGAGGTCGGCTGGTGATGTTAGGCCCCACGGCAGACCAAATGGACGCCCGGCGGCTGGGTCAGATCGAGAATCATGACTCGCTCGCGGCGCGCAACGCGCGTCTCGCGCCAGGAGATAACGTTACCGTCCGAATTCGCCGGTCCAGCGGCTCCGAGTGCGGCAGCGCATATCAAGACTTCGACGTACCCTACCAGAAGTGGATGCGCGTTCTCGACGCGCTCAATTGGATCGCTGAGAACCGGGCTACCGATCTCGCTTATCGCTGGTTCTGCGGCTCCAAAATGTGCGGGACCTGCGCCGTTCGCATGAATGGGCGCGAGGTTCTGGCGTGCTGGGAAGCGGTCGAACCCGCGATGACGATCGAACCGTTGCGGAATCTGCCGGTCATTCGTGATTTGGTGGTCGACCGCACGTGGTATGAGGACAGGATCGCAAGCTTGGAGCCTTGGCTCGAACGTCCATCGGCTTATACGGGGTTTCCCGAGCCCCTCAATCACAAGCAGATGAAAGACGCTTCGAGGGCGCTCGATTGCATTAGCTGCATGTGCTGTTACTCGGCATGCCCTGTTATTGGCCTCGGCGATCTGACCGACTTCGCTGGTCCCGCTCCGCTTGTCCAACTAGCGCAAACTGCACTCGATCCGCGCAATGACCCGGAGAAGCTAAGACGGTCGCTGGCGCTCACAGATATTTTCAGTTGCGTCTCTTGCTATAAGTGCGAGGAGGTATGCCCCGCACACATTCCAATCGTAAGTCGCATCATCGAACCGCTGAAGGCGAAGACGGCGCAGCTTGTTCCCAGCATGGCGAAACATTCGTTCGCGTTGCGCGACATTGTCGCCGCGCGCGGCCGTGTCGACCCCGGTGCGCTCGTGTTACGGGTGCAGGGTTTGCGGGCGCTCACCAATATGCCGCGTGTGATCGCGTTGCTGATGCACGGCAAGATCAATCCATTCAAGACACTCCTGAAAATCAGAACTGCGGCTGCGGAAGCGGCAGGCCGTATTCTTCTGGGAAATCGCACAAAATGAAATTTGCCTATTATCCCGGCTGCTCCGCCCGCAGCACGTGCGCCGAGTTGAATGAGGCGACGCATCTCGTCGCGACGAAATTAGGTTTAGAATTGGTACAACTGGAATCAGCCACATGTACCGGCGCGCGTGAACTTCGCGCGATTGATCCGGTCGGATTCTACACGCTGAATATGCGCATACTTGCGTTGGCCGAGAGCCACGGGTTGCCGCTGATGACAATCTGCAACACTTGTACGTTGAACGTTCTTGACGCTCAGTCGGCTTTCGTGGCTGATCCCGAACTTGCGCGGTCCATCAATGTTCAGCTTGCCGAAGAGGGCCTGCATTGTAGCGGCGGCACTCGCATCAGCCACTTTCTCTGGGTGCTGCACGAAGATATCGGCGAGCGGCGCCTGCGCGAGTTGGTCGTCAATCCTTTGACAGATCTGACGGTCGGGGCCTTCTACGGGTGTCACATCACGCGACCCCCGACGCAGTACGGATTTGTCGATTCCCGCAACAATTCGGCGCTGGAAAAGCTTGCGGAAATTCTCGGCTGCAAGCCGATCGATTATACCGGGCGTAACGAGTGTTGTGGATTTCACACTGCGGCTCACGACGAAAGGGTGGCGATCAAGCTGACCGGCCAGCACATTCTGTCCGCGAAGAGGGGCGGCGCAGAGGCGATGGTGACACCATGTCCGCTTTGCCACACCGTCCTCGACGGTTTCCAGCGAGAGATCGAAAAGGACCTCGGGCAAAAGCTCGATATGCCCATTCTGCATCTTCCGCAATTGGTTGGCTTGGCGCTCGGACTGTCGTCGGACCAATTGAAGATCGACCGTCACATGGTTTCGGCCGCAGGTCTCAACACGTATGCAGCGCACGGTCACAGTGGAGCCGGCCGATGATGTCTTACGTGCCAAGCGCACGTCTCAAGTTGCACCATTGCATGAGCGTGTGGTTCTTCATCGTCTTCACGGAGATCCAGCAGGCACGCCGCGTAGAGTTGCTTGTGGTCCCGTGAAAACACCAGGGAACGCGTCGTCGTACAGATGGCGGAACAAGGTCATGGCTATAAAAAAGGTGAAAACTACCCCACGGCTGATGGCAGACCGATGGCGGATCGATCTCAGGGTCTCGAGATGCCGGCGGCGCACCTATCTGCCGCCCGCGCCATTCACCAGTGATCTGCTGGACCGCAGCAAGGCACAAGGGTGGACCGGTCTGCCCGTCCAACGGCGAGATCGTGTCCCGCGCCAAAACTTCCCGAGTGGCGCCTAGGCCGCTTCCGCTTTCCTGGGCATAGCGGACATGGTCGGACTTGCTGCTCGGTCGCCTGTGTCGCGAATGACCCAACTCGGACCTATGAGCCTTGTCTCCGCGAGCTTTGTCGGCTTCAATACATACGGTGACGACGCGCCTGTTCGCTCCAACACTCTGACGGTTTAATCGAATGAGGAGACGGGATTTTATTGCATTAACTGCGGCAAGCGCACTTGCTTGCTCGGCGCACGCGCAACAGCCCGCACGACAAAGGCGGATTGGAATCGTTCTTCCGGGCTGGGACGGCACGAAGATCAACCCCATTGAGGCTGAATTTCTAGATGGGTTGGTTCGTCACGGTTACGTGGAAGGGCGCAATCTGATCGTGGATCGTTATGCGGCCATGGGCAGCATGGATCATTTCCCTGATTTGGCAGCAAAGGTCGCCAGCAATCACCCGGAGGTTATCCTGACAGGGGCGCCTCCGATGACCTTAGCCCTGAAAGCAGCAACTCAGACGATTCCAATCGTTACCGTCATCGGCGATCCAGTGGCATTAGGGCTGGTGTCCAGTCTGGCGCGACCCGGTGGGAACGTCACAGGCATAACGGTCGATGCAGGTGCTGAGCTTAGTGGAAAGCGTCTGTCGCTCTTGAGGGAAACTCGACCCGACGCGACCCGGCTCGCTTATCTCTCATCATCCCAAGCGTTGAAGCAACCTCAGGCGGCGATGGTGAAGCAAGCTGCGGAAACACTAAAGCTGTCCCTGCTGCACATAGACCCCGGTAACAGTTTGAACGAGGGAGCCTATAAGGCCGCCTATGACTCTGTCGCGAAGGTGGGTGCCGAACTTTTGCTGGTCTCTGACGAGCCTCAACACCTGCCGAACAGCAAGGTGTTGGTCGGCATCGCGGCGAAGGCGCAAATCCCGGCCATGTATCCGTTTCGCGATCTCGTGGTCGCAGGGGGCCTTATGGCCTATTACCGCGACTTGTTTGATGCGTTCCGCCAAGTCGCTGATCAGGTGGCGCAGATACTCGATGGTGGAAATCCCGCAGAAATGCCATTCCGTCAACCTACCTCCTTCAAGTTCTCGATCAGCACCAAAGCAGCGCGAGACATTGGGATTATTGTCCCCCCGACCTTGCTTGCAACCGTCGACGAGGTGATCGAATAGTCGCCCCCTTGTTGCGGCGCATGAGTCCGTTTTTGTTGAGGGTTTCGGATGCCGGGATGACGAAGCTATCCACGCGCAGCTGCGGCCGGCGTCTGAAAAGCGCCAAGGCACGAAATCGCGGAAGCGGTCAGACCGACGCGTAACGCGGACATTGCAATGTCTTACCGTTAGAATAAGCTTCGGATTAATTGATTTTGCTATCACCTAAATCCGTTCGAGCGGAGCGGGCTTGTTTTTTGCGCGAATGACGCTGCTGATTTCGACCGGGCAGCGTGCGCCCCGGCAACCGCGCACACAACGAGGGAGGAAATGACGATGAAATCCAATCACAAAATTGCGGCGGCTGTGATCGCCAGCTTCGTTCTGGGCGTTGGCGCGGTCAGCGTGTTGCACGCTCAGGTCAAGCTACCGGCTTATGTGGTAGCTGAGATCGATGTCAAAGATCAGGACGGTTACGCGAAGGACTTTCTGCCCAAGGCGCAAGCGAACATCAAAGAACACGGCGGTAAATACCTCGCCGGCGGCCTTAACAAAGCGATCAGCTTGAGTGAGCCCGCGTTGCGAGCTCAATCCGCAATTCATCGATACATTGAGACCGCAGTCCAAACCAATATTGTGGGTAAGCTCGAACCGGATCAACTGGGCCGGACTGACGATGTCCGTTGATCGGGGTAGACCGCGCAAGTGGCTGGCCCACGGTCAAAACGGCGCGCCTGACCCATAAGCGACATTGGGTTGGTGTTAAAAATATTCGTCCGCCCGTTATGCTGTCGCCCCCCAACCCCGTTGGATTTTGTCAAAGCTGCCGCCGCAACACACCTTGAGCCATGGAATGTTTGGGAACTCTAATGAGATTCCACAGTATTGAATGTATCGTATGTCGCACGGGTCACGCTCAGCTTATGATTCGGAATCCGACTTTTTGGCCGCCCGCTGGTGGGGGACACTCAGACTTATGGAGTCGACATGCTGAAAGCATTCCTCGCCGGAGCGATGTTAATAATCGCCGCCGCAATTGTTAGTGGTTATATTCTTATCCAAAATGGCCTCATTCCGGCCAACGCCGATGCAACGCCCGGCCCACTCGAAACTTGGATAGCCAGTACGTCACTAGATGCGATATTGAGTCGGGAAGCACCGAAGGACCCCAATCCGGTTGTGACAACCGATGCAAATCTGATTGATGGCATCAATTTGTTTGCCCAGCACTGCGCAATTTGCCACGGTACAGCAAAGGGTAACGAGTCGGCATCGCCCGTTGCTAAAGGTCTTTACCCAAAACCTCCTCAACTAGCATCGAATGGCGTTGAGGATGATCCCGAAGGCTTTTCGTTTTGGAAGGTCAAACATGGTATCCGCTGGACCGGCATGCCCTCGTGGAAGGATGCCCTCACCGACAAACAGATTTGGACACTTGCCCTTTTCCTAAAACACATGGATGCACTTCCACCTGCCGCACAAGACGCATGGCAGAAAGTCAAGAATTAGAACTGCCCCTGCCGCTGACCGGCTGCCAGAACGTGATGATCGCCTGGACCCGCTGCTAATTTCTCCGCGACTCCAACACTTCTAGCTTACTGAGTTTCCGTCACTGGCACGTTTGAGACATGCCGACTGTCCTTGAGCATGTCCGCTGATTGGGTAAGACCGGAAGTGGTCCGGGCACCACGAGAGCGACGCAATTGACCCGAATCGGACATGGGGAACGCGCTCGCCACGCCAAAATTCATGCCCGAAGTCATGCGGGACGTGTATAGTATGCTAGTTAAGGCGAGGAGAACGTTTGCCCAAAGTTGAGGCGAGCCATGAGGCGGCGCGAGTTCATCGCCGGTTGTTGCGCCAGCGCGGCTTGGCCACTTGCTGCCCGCGCACAACAACACGCAAGAACATATCGTGTTGGACTCCTTGCAAACCGGCCAATTGGTGAGGGGGAGGAACGGCGCAAGGCTATCATA
>Ga0208586_1000676_pt1 | contig 11966 bp, 10 predicted proteins | sample NGESurshal072012_6_FD_184471 | JGI IMG/M metagenome (GOLD analysis project Ga0208586, IMG submission 184471) | Arctic peat soil microbial communities from Barrow, Alaska - NGEE Surface sample 53-3 shallow-072012 (SPAdes) | ecosystem: Environmental > Terrestrial > Soil > Wetlands > Peat ... | reverse complement strand
CTTCGCGACGAAGATGGCGAGTCTCATCGAGCAGTGCTCGTCTCGCGCGATGTGTCAGACACCGTGGGCGCCGAAGAGGCTTTGGCGGCGGCAAAGGAGGAGGCCGAGAGAGCCAACGCAGCAAAGAGTGAATTCATGTCGCGGATGAGCCACGAACTAAGGACACCCCTGAATTCGGTCCTCGGATTCGCTCAGATTCTACAAATGGAACTTCAGTCCTCCGAGGACCTAGAACTGGTCGACCACGTCTACAAATCCGGACAGCACCTCCTCACGTTGATCAATGAAGTCCTCGACATCTCGCGCGTCGAGAGCGGCAATATCGGTCTGACACCTGAGTCGGTCAATCTGCACGAAGTGATGTCCGAGTGCCTTGACATCATTGGCCCCCAGGCAAAGGAGCGAGGCGTCGAAATTGGCTTCAACGATTCCTTCGACTACTCCGTGCTCGCAGATCACTTGCGTCTGAAGCAGGTCATATTGAACCTGCTCTCCAACGCGATCAAGTACAACCGCAGCAACGGCAGCGTCACGATCGAGTGCAAATTGCAGGGCAGCACGGTGAGATTCTCAGTGTCGGACACGGGCTTTGGCATTGCGCCCGACCTACGTGAGCGTCTGTTCACCGCCTTCGATCGTCTCGATGCGGAGTCTCGTGGCATCGAAGGCACGGGGCTCGGACTGACACTCTCAAAGACCCTCGTTGAGGCCATGGGCGGCACACTTGGCTTTGAGACCGAAGTGGACGCGGGATCGACCTTTTGGTTCGAGTTGCCGATAGCCAATAGCACGCAGGAGCCGTCGCTAGTATGACGCCAACGACTGAGACGAGTGCCAACGAGTCACTATGACCACCATCCTCTACATCGAAGACAACCTCTACAACGTCCAACTCGTCGAACGGCTCCTTCTTCAGCGGCCCGACATTCAACTCCTCACTTCGGTCCAGGGCAATCCCGGTATCGGCATCGCCCAGACCCGACACCCGGATCTGATTCTCCTCGACGTGCACCTCCCCGACATCAATGGCTTCGATGTCCTCGAGCGACTACGTGCAGACACCGCGACAGCCAACATTCCAATCGTCGTTCTCTCGGCCGACGCGACGCCCGGTCAAGTCCGTCGGTTCCGAGACGCCGGCGCGAATGAATACCTCACCAAGCCACTCGACCTGAAGTTACTTCTGACGTTGATTGACAATTACCTAGGCGACGGCGGCGAGGTTGGGGTTCCTGAGTCCGAGGCGTAGATTCCGATTACATTGCTTTACCCAATTGCCGCAAAGCCAAGGTGCCCACTGATCTTCTTTGGTAATGCTTTTACGTCGAGCGAATTAGGCTCGTTGGCGATTGATTTAAGGAGCTGCAAATGAATGAGTTCCACTACGTTCTGAGTGAGCGTGAACGCGATACCGTGACCATTTGGCTGAATCGACCGGAGCGTTTGAACGTCCTTTCGCTTGATCTCATGACCGAATTGACACAGGCCTTCCGTGACGTCGGCGACAGCGACGCAACTGGTGTCATTTTGGCCGCCAAAGGCCGGCTCTTCTCCGCCGGGCACGATTTCACAGAGATGGCGGGGCAAGATCGTGCGTCGGTACAGCGTCTCTTTGGCGTGTGCACGTTGATGATGCAGACCATCCAATCGATTCCCCAACCCGTCGTTGCTCGAGTCCACGCTCTCGCGACGGGTGCTGGATGCCAGTTGGTAGCAACCGCTGACTTGGCCGTCGCGGGCGAGGAGGCGACCTTCTGCACACCGGGTGGAAAGGGGGGCCTCTTCTGCACCACTCCCCTCGTGGCCGTCGGACGATCCATTGGTCGTAAGCGCGCACTCGAGATGGCGATGAGCGGCGACGCGATTGACGCCAAGACCGCCTTCGAATGGGGACTCGTTAATCTCGTCGTGCCAACAACTGAACTTGATGGAGCGACGTCGAAGATGATTCGTCGCGTCACTCGCGGCAGCGCAGTCTCAAAAGCCATTGGCAAGAGAGCCTTCTATGAGCAGATCGCCATGGACCAAGATGACGCCTACGCCTTCGCGACCGACACGATGGCCTCGGCGAGTCAGCACCCAGACGCGCAGGAATCAATGAATGCCTTCATTGAAAAGCGCCAGCCCCATTGGGGCCGTCTTCCAACAACCGACTAGAAACCGTCGACCTCGGCGACATCGTAGGGCTGGAGGACGAAGAAGCCGTCGGCGAACAACGCGTCGAGCACGGGCGATGGATCCGAATCCCATCCGAGCGATACAGCCTGAGCGCGACTCATCCGCCCCGTCGCGAGTCGAAGGAGTGCGTAGCGCGAAGTCTCCAATCCAATCGGCGTCTCGGCGCCCTCGGAGAGATGCGTTCCATCTTCGGTCGTTGCGAGCACGCCGGGCGCCGAACCCTCCGTCAACATTGAGCTCATCCGCTCCCTGGCGCGCTCGGCGCCAACAGTTACCGAGTCCGTCGAGCGGTCGCCCGCAATTCCGAGCGCTTGGTAAATATCGTGTTCGTGGGTCACGATGTCAAAGGAAAGGGCGGCCAACGACGGTGGGCCATCAATTTCCAACGTCGCGAGTTCTTGCCACTTGTCCAACAGCTGCGACACGGGAAGGCCGCGTTGACGAGCAACTTGCGCGGCGGTCCAATCGCCAAAGGAACCGCTCGGCATATTCGCATCGCGTCTATCTTCGAGCAGTCCCGTGAGGTGCCCAACCACATCGTTCACCGTCCACAGTGGGCAGCACGGCACGACCGTAGCGCGTTGCTCACTGTTGAGCTGGCGAGCCAGTGCATCGATCCGCCGGTGTGACTCTTCGTACGCCCTGGTCTGTTCTTCTGTCGTCGACATGGCTCAATGTACCTCACGAGGTCGAGACATTCAATCGCAGTGCCCCTTCGTCAGATGCACGGGCATCGGTCTCGCGACTCATCGACTGACCCTATCTTGTAGTCAATATATGCTCTCTCACTTGTCCCACGACGAGTGATGCCAAAAATCTCACAATGTGAACTCGAGTCCTCCATTTGCCGAGATGGGATAGGAATTTTTTGGAACGGCCACACTGTGCGGTGTCACAATTTCATATTTGGGTCCAGATTCCCGCGCAACCTATTACCGTCCTAGATAGGACGTTCAGTCCTAACTTCCTTCTCGTCTAACAGTCAGGCAATCAGTAGAAGGTGTGAAGTGGGTCTTCCCAGAATGGTGCTAACACCATGTATATAGGCGGCGGAACAGTCGTTCTAATTCTCATCATCGTCCTCATTGTCTTCCTCGTAAGGAAATGAATCGCGAGCCGCAGGTTGCCCAGGGCAATGTGGTTGGAGCCCCCGGGATATTTACTGGTAACGACAGACCCGAAGAAGACGGCGAGGTTGACCGCATTGTCATGAAGCTCGCGAGCGAAAAAATCAAGGATGCTGTCGAAAAATAATACTGAAAGCTGTTCAGCGATTGCCGACGACTCCTCGTCCCCAGGGACCAAAGAGTCCCCCTCGTTGGTCCCTGTGGACGGTTCCAGCACAACGTTCGAGGCCGTACGCACACGAGCGGCGAACGCGATGGACGTACACTGGCCGCTTCTTCCTTGGCCCCGCGGACCTCTCAGTGCCGCAGTGATCTCGGCATTTCGGCGCGACCCCGGGACCCTCGGCGTCACGCCTCCCGTCACCGGAGTTGATGCGTTGAGTGATGATGACTTTTCGCTCGCGCTTTATCTTTGTTACGAGGTTCATTATCGGGGTATCACCGTTGCCAATTGGGAGTGGGATTCAGATCTGCTCAGGTTTCGCGCGGAGCTCGAACAAGCCTTTGAGACTCGACTCCGCGACGAGGTAGCACCCGTCGAGTTGCATTCTCCATTTGAAGTCACGACGGCGCTCGATGAGACAATTCGGGCATCATCTGGACCGTCGCTTTCTGCCTATCTCCTTGAGACGGGAACCTTGGAACAGTTCCGTGAGTTTTGCGTCCATCGATCCGCGTACCAGCTGAAGGAAGCTGATCCTCACACCTTTGGTATTCCGAGGTTGTCCGGAGAGGCAAAGGCTGCCATGGTGGCGATCCAGTATGACGAATACGGTTCCGGTGAGGCGGCCGCCATGCACTCCACACTTTTCAGCAACACCATGAGCGCGCTTGGTCTCGACTCTTCGTATGGTTCGTACGTCGAAGTCCTACCCGCAACAACGCTGGCGACCGTGAACCTGGTCTCGATGTTCGCCCTCCACCGACGGTGGCGCGCTGCGCTCGTCGGCCATCTTGCCGTCTTCGAAATGACATCGGTTGAGCCAATGGGGCGATACAGCAAGGCACTCGAGCGATTGGGCATCGGTTCGGAAGGTCGGCGCTTCTATGATGTGCACGTCACAGCAGACAAACTGCACGCACAAATCGCGCGAGATCGCATGGTCGCTGGACTGATTCGGGCGGAGCCAGATCTCGCGCCAGATCTCCTCTTTGGAGTCGCTGCCCTCATGATGCTCGAAGAACGATTTGCGACGCACTTGCTCGACGCTTGGGCAGACAATCGTTCATCTCTTGTCCCTTGGGGACTTTCCGTCAACTGATCCTGGTCGCGCAATCAGGCGACGGACAATGCTCCTCGATGTCAATCGAGTTCTTGACTAGTAAGCCGTTCCACGTCAGCAATGTCTTGAGGTCGACCCGCGACCCGCTTGTTCGTCAACAAGTCGTCGCGACCGATGAATGGCACCTCGATGCCATCGAGCTCGAGGACGACACGACGTTCCCACGCGCCATCGAATTCCACACCCTCGATCGAAGTCAGAATGTCGATTCGATACGGCGGGTAACCAAGTTGAACGACTCGGTCCGGTTGGTTGAAGTCCTCTTGGGAAAGTCCGAGATTGGAGAATCCAAACGCATCGAGCGACCGGACGACGCGCGCTGCGTTCTCGGCACTTACCCAGATCCAAGCATCGAGGTCACCGGTGTAGCGAGGCAGCCCGTGTGCCGCAACGGCGTAGCCACCCACGATGAGGAAACGAACATTGTTAGCGGTGAAGAGTTCGACAAAGTCTCTGAAGTCCGGGTCGAGTTGCATTGCCTCCCCCATTCATACGTTGACGAAGAATCTCAACTGCGGCGACGCGCTCAACCGGCGACACGGTCGGCCAGTATGTAGCTTCATCAGACTCGTCGCCGAGTGCGCATTTCTTTACGGTTAGGGCGATTGAGCCCGTGGACCGGGTTGGGATTTTCACGAGTTCATTCTACCGGGGAGGTGTCACGGGTCACCTGCGAAACTCCAACACTCGAACACTTTCTCTCGGTCATTAACCTTGGTATCCCGTGACTATTCTCGTCGACCTCCAAGAGGTCACCCTCGAAGGCGCCGACCGAACTCTGTTAGAAAATCTGTCGTTGACCATCTCCTCGGGAGATCGAATCGGCGTGGTGGGCATTAACGGCGTTGGCAAGACCACGCTGCTCAGGATTATCGCCGGGACGCTGAGACCGGACTCAGGCATCCTTCGCCGTGGTCGTGACGTGCACGTCGGCTTCATGGAGCAGATACCGACGTTGCCCACCGGCACGGTTCGAAACACTCTGGGCACCGGATGGAAAGTCGACGCCGCACTGGACCGCCTCGGGATGCTCGGCGAAGCCGACGTCGAAACCAAGAACCTCTCCGGTGGCCAACTAAAACGCGTCGCGCTCGCTCGCGTCTTCAGCGAGGACCTCAACCTGCTCATTCTCGACGAGCCAACGAACCACTTGGATCTCAACGCCATCCAATGGCTCGAACAGCAGATCAAGAGCTTCCCAGGTGCCGTGGTCTTAGTAAGTCACGATCGTTTCCTCCTCGATCAGGTCACGACGCGGATGGTCGAAATCGACCGAGGTAAAACCTACGTTCATGCGGGTGGCTATTCCAAACTCCTCGAGGCCCAGGCACAACGCGAAGGACACGCGGCCACCGCCGAACAGATTCGTCGCAACCTCGCGAGAACTGAGTTGGCGTGGCTTCGCCGAGGTGTCAAAGCTCGCGCCACCAAGCCCCAAGCCCGACTCGACGCCGCCAAGCGCCTCTTGGCGACTCGACCTCAAGCCGCCGCGCGAGTCGGGACACTCGACCTCGTCACCGATGTCCCTCGGCTCGGCAACACAGTGATTAAGGCCCATCAAGTCTCCTTTGCTTACGAAGGTCAAGATCCGATCCTTCACGACGTGACCCTCGATCTCGGCCCCGGAGAGCGCGTGGGCGTCGTCGGGCCTAACGGATCAGGTAAGTCGACGTTCATTAACCTGCTCGCCCAACTCCTCGCGCCCACAAAGGGAACGGTGAAACGCGGACCCACGGTCGTGGCTTCGCACCTCGAACAGAGTGGGGGTGGTTTCGATCTGGAAGCGACCGTTCAAGAACTCGTCGCCGGGCCACGGAGTATTCCCGGCTCACCCGACGACGTCGCGCTCATGAAGCGGTTTTTGTTCTCTGGAGCCCTACCCATGACGAAAGCCAAAGACCTCTCGGGCGGCGAGCGGAGGCGCCTGCAATTACTGTTGGCCCTCACTGTTCGCCCGAACGTCCTGTTCCTCGACGAACCCACCAACGATCTCGACCTCGAAACCATTCGACTCGTCGAGGAGTTTTTAAGTCAGTGGCCCGGAACACTCGTGGTTGTCTCGCACGATCGCACGTTCCTCAGTCGTACGACTGATCGCCTCCTCGAGGTGCAAGCCAGCGGAACGATAGTTGAGGTTCCCGGCGGCATCGACGCGTGGATCGCGCAAACCGCCAACAGCCCTGACGGTGCGCCGATGCCCATTCTGGCAAACGCGCCGATCGCAACCCCAAACGTCCCGCTCGGACGCCAAATTCGCGACGCCGAAAAGGAGATGGCACGCCTCGAGCGACGGCGGTCAGTGATAACGAAGCAAATAGTGGCCTCGTCCGATCACTCGGAACAGACGAAACTGGGTATGGATTTAGCCGATCTACTCAAAGAGCTGAACGCGGCAGAAGAGCGTTGGCTGGGCTTGGTCGACTGACCAGGACCTCAAGTTTTCAAGAGATCTCTTAGTGCCCCCGGTGTGATTCGAACACACGCACACGGTTTAGGAAACCGATGCTCTATCCCCTGAGCTACGGGAGCTTTATTGGACTTTCAACTCATTTTTCGAGGCTGTTTTAAAACCAGCACAACCTCAGCACAACTTCTTGGAACTTCTACCCAGCTGTTCCCGGCCGTTACCCACCATTCAAACACGCGAGGACAATTCGACCCGGCTCTCAATTCTGCTCGTTCGGATCTGGGCGATGTCGTCAAGTCCGACCTCACCGCGGCCGTTGGGTCGCTATGAGCACGCGCCCAGTGAGAGTAACGGTTTCAGAGTCCACTGAGTTTCCGGGCCGCAGGCTCCCCTACGTCGTTCGTTGGAGGCTCAACGGTCGAGGACACTGGCAAAGTTTCGCCACGAAACGTGCGAGCAACGGAGCCGATGCCTTCTGTGCGCTTTTGAAAGTCGCAGCGATGAATGAGCGGGACTGGGACTTTGATTCGGGCATTCCGGCGTCGATGAACGCTCCTTCTGGAATGTACGTCGCCGAGTACTGCCGAAGCTTCATCACGGGAGAGTGGCAGCGACTCTCTCCCTCGACCCGCAAGAGTTACGTAGAAGCCCTGACGTCCTTCATCGTGAATTGCAGACGAAGGGGTGCGTCGCGTGCGCCAACGCAGTCCGCGCCGACGCTCTCGTCTTGGCTGACCCCAACTTCGATGTGCCAACTTGAAGATGGGACTATCGAGTGGGTCTGGACTAACGCACCGATGCCCCGAAACATACAAACATGGATCGACAAAAACTCACCGCTACTGATGGATCTCAATCGAGAGGTACTTTACGAAACGGATAAGTGGATGCGGCTGCGCGCTGACAGGGTCACGCCGTACGCTCCAAACACTCAAAACCGAGCGATCGAAAAGGCGACGACGAGATTCGCGAAGATGAAGTCCCCAGTGTAAATCAGCTCCTGGAAATTCTCGACGCCATGCCGTCACATCCGCCGGCAAGCTACCTCTACCAAACGATGCCGGCGATCTGCGGTTTCGCGGGCTTGCGGCCAGGCGAAGTCGTTGCGCTCGAGGTCGCGGATTTGCTATTGCCTAGGTCGGGCTGGGGTTCAATAAAGGTTGTGAGAGCCCAGAAGACTGATTTGGGCCGACCGTGGCCCGAGTGACGCATTCATCGGATCGGTCGGGTGCCGTCGGTAGAAGAAGGGCCGTTTCGGCGACGGCTCGAGAAAGTGGACTAGTCGCCTGGGCACTCGGCTTTCATTGAGTGCATGACGAATCGTGATGCACACTCCACCCCTGGATAGCGGAGTCGTCGGATGAGTGCCCTCGCCGCCTGCGCGTACGCATACAGCCGAGCCGGGATACGAACTCCACGGGTCGCTTCAACCCAGGAAGTCGGACGCGATGCCACCGTCACGGATGCGGATTCGGCGCTGGGTGTGTGCGGCAACGTTGTCGTCATGCGTCGCGATGATGATCGTCACGCCGAACTGCTGCTGAAGGTCGTCGAGTAGCGCCAGAAACTCGCCCGCATTTGTGGAGTCGAGGTTGCCGGTCGGCTCGTCGGCAATGATGACTTTCGGCGAATTGGCCAAGGCTCGGGCGATGGCCACCCTCTGCTGCTCGCCTCCGGATAGGCGCGACGGCAGGTGCCCGAGCCGATGGGCTAAACCGACCTGACCGAGCAGTTCGCTGGCGCGGGCTAGGCGCTTCTCGTGAGAAGATTCTTGCGGCACCATGGCGATGGCTACGTTCTCTTCGGCGCTCAACGTAGGTATCAAATTGAACTGCTGGAACACGAAGCCGATCTCTTGAGAGCGAATGTCGGTCAATACGCGATCCGTTTCGGCTTCGAGAGATCGTCCGGCGAATCGAATCTCGCCCGTGGTGGGCGAGTCGAGCGCCCCAAGGAGCTGCAGAAGCGTCGTCTTCCCGGAGCCACTCGGACCCTCAAGTGAGACCGTCTCTCCGCGCGCAATCTCCAAATCGATACCGCGCAGAGCGTTGACCGTGACGCCCCCCTTCGTGAAGGTGCGGGTCACTCCATTCAACTTATAGAGAGGAGTTCCAGGGGCCGATTCCCGGTTGTCTTCAGTCAGAACCTGAGTCATATTGATTGCCTTTCGATGGAAGAGGTGTTCAGCCGAGGTCTCGGAGAGCAGTCGCCGGAGAGAGTCGCGCCGCTCGCCAACCACCCACGGCACCGGCGATTAAGCCACCGAAGAGCGCTCCGGCGAACGCGATGATAATGGTGAGAGGGTGAATCGGTGCAGTGAGGTGAACCGTCCTCGCTACCGTTGCCGAAGTCGTTTGGCCCAACAGTCCACTTACCTTCGAGGCACCCACGGCGAGACCGGTGCTCGTCACGCTGAGTGCCGGACCAACCGCCCCAATGATCAGACAGATCACGGCGCCAACCGCGATGCCGATTATTCCTCCGACCACACCGATGCCCAATGTCTCGGCCATGATCTGGCGAACGACGCGACGACGTGACCAACCGATCGCCCGCAACGATCCAATCTCACGCACGCGCTTCGAGACGCTTGAAAGCGTCAACAGACCGGCGATGAGAAATGCGGCCAAGAGGACCACTAGGGCCAGGGCCGCGCCCAGGTCGTTAGCGAGCTTTCGAGCATTCGAGAGGCTCCCCGTTACCTGATCGGCCAGCGACGCCGACGTGAGGACCGTCGCTCCGGGAAGGGCCTTCTTGATGGCCTTGGCAACAGCTTTCACGTCTTTCGCGTTGGCGACCGACACGAGCACCTCATTGATGCGATTCGTGGTAGTAGACAGCGACTGCAGGTTGGAGAGGCTGAAATAGACATCGGAGACGTCACCTGTCAACGTGGGATTGACCAAGCCGACGATCTTGTAGCCGACTTTGTTGATTGTCAGCGTGTCCCCGACCTTCAGACCCTTCTGTGACGCGTAGGCGGTTGTGACTAGCACCTGGGATTTGGCGACTGACGGTGTTGACGAGAGCCACGTGCCCTTCACCAGTTGTGCCTTGGTGACGAGTCCCGACGTTGTGTCCGCGGGGTTGACTCCGGCGACCGTATAGGTGGAGGTTTTCGTGTTGGTGGTCGGCGCATTGAGGACTTTGTTAATTGTTTGCTCGGGGACCGTCACGTTCTGCTGGTAGGCCTTCTGGGCTGGCGTGAGGCACTTGGCAAACGCCGTGGTCGAACCGGCAGCGAATCGAAAACCTCCGCCGCCATTCGTTCCCCCAGAACCTGAAGTGGGAATTGTCGTGGGTGTAGTGCCGATTTGCTTGGCAATCACAGCCTGAATACAGGTCCGTTCGGCCGCTTGCTGGGCCGCCGTCAGCACGGGCGCCTTGACGGTCGTCGAGATCGTTTGACCACCGGTCTTGATCGATGCGGTGATCTTTGGCACCGTGCCGGATTCGTGCAGGGCGTCGAGCGATAAGGCCCCGACGGCACTCGTCACGCCCTTCACCTTCGCGACGGTGCTCACTGCTTGGGAAGGGAATGTGATCAATGTTCCAGGAACGAAGAAGTCGTGGGTGAACTTGGTGCCGGCCGGTCCGAGTTTCGCCAGATCGGTGATCACCGAGGAGTTCGCTGAGGCGAGCGCGGCGGAATCAGAGGAGTTGAGTGAGGACCCACCTTGCCCGGCGAAGAATCCGCCACCACCGCCGCCACCACCGCCAAACCCGTTGGAGGGAGCCGTCGTGGTGGTCGTGGCCGTTGAGAGTGTAGGCGCCACTGTGCGCGTCACGATGATGTCAGTTCCCACCGAGTTGAGCGGCGAGAGAGCCTTGCTTTGGGCGTCGCTCAATCCCTGCGACACACCAATGATCCCCATCACCAGGCCGACGCCTGCAGCAAGACCGATTGCCGTGACTACCGTTCGACCGAGTCGTCGGCGTAACTCATTCCACGCGTAATTGAGAGAGAACAAGGCAACCTTCCGAGTATTAAAGTGATCAAACTTTGTGACCACATCGCGAAGGTAATCGGACATTTTCAGGTTCATAGTGGATTCTTATTACCTCAGCTGAATTATTACGACGGATTTAGTTCTGTCTTACTCTGAGAAGGCTGTTGGTCTTTCGGTTGCCTGGAATCGACGGTTTATATCGCTGAAATTGAATTGGCAAACTTCGTCACCGCTCTTGCTTAGGCCCCAAACGGCATGAACAGGTCAGGAGTCGAGGCCCACAGCAATGGCGTATTTGCGGTCGATCTGGCGGAAGTTCGCAGCGAATTAAAGTCCGCTCTCAAGTCAGAGGGCATTGAACATCAGCTGGTAATTTTCATGATGCTGGGAGGGAGGGACCGACCAATCTCCATTTATCAGCAATCTGAGCGGTTGATAAATTGCCATCGTTTTTCAGTACCACACTGACAATTGTGGTCGAACAGACTGCAAATCGCCCAACACTCGGATGTCACTTCGAAAGACGATCAAGTACGCTCGGGGGAAACGGAGTACTACGAAATCGGAGACTGCTTTGCAGGAGGCGGTCCCGTAGTCCCTCGGACAACCAAGTGGGTCTTGAAAGTGGTCGTCTTCGGCGACGAACCTTTTTGCACTTGATCGAGTACGTGTTGGGCCAATAGGACTCCTTGATCAAGGGCCGGCTGCGCAACTGTGGTTAGGTCGAAGACTTTTGACAATTCGTGGTCGTCAAAGCCAATGACCGAGATGTCATCAGGGCAGCGCAACCCGGAATGGCGAATTGTATGGAGCACTCCCATTGCCATCTCATCAGATTGGACAAATATCGCCGTTGGCCTTTTTGCGAGCGCGAGAAGTTCCGCTCCCGCTGCCTGGCCGCCCTCAACTGTCGACTTGCCGTTGACGATGAGTTTGGGATCAACTTTGATTCCGGCTGCAGTGAGCGAGCGACGGTAGCCCTCGTGACGATCCGATTGGGTTCGAAACGGAATCGACGAAT
>Ga0208586_1000675_pt1 | contig 11969 bp, 7 predicted proteins | sample NGESurshal072012_6_FD_184471 | JGI IMG/M metagenome (GOLD analysis project Ga0208586, IMG submission 184471) | Arctic peat soil microbial communities from Barrow, Alaska - NGEE Surface sample 53-3 shallow-072012 (SPAdes) | ecosystem: Environmental > Terrestrial > Soil > Wetlands > Peat ... | reverse complement strand
GTGGGGTCGGCCGCGACTGGACCGATGGGCACGACGGCCGGCGGGTAGGCTCCCAGGCGGTGCTCGACCTCAAGCTGATCCGCGAAGATCCCGACCGCGTGCGTGCCGCCCTGGCGCGGCGGGGCGAGAATGTCGCCGCAGGTCTCGATCCCGTCCTGGAGCTGGATGCCCGCAGGCGAGCGTTGATCGGTCAAGTGGAGGAGCTGCGGGCCGAGCGCAACGCGGCCGCCGAGGCCATCGCCCAAGCCAAGCGTGCAGGTGAGGACGCAAGCCAGGCGATTGCCCACCAGCGCGAGGTTGGTGGGCGCGAGAAGGCCCTCAGCCAGGAGTTGGCCGAGGCCGAAGAGCGGCTGCACGCACGCCTGACCCCCCTACCCAACCTGCCCGATCCCACCGCCGCTCCAGGTCCTGAGGACGAGCTGGTCAAGGTGGTGGGAGAGCCGCGCATCGGGCGCCGTGAGTCCGCCGACGCCCAGTCCGAGGGCGCCGGCGCCGAGGCGCGTCCGCCCGGCGTGCGCGACCATCTCGAACTGGCGGGTACCGCGATCGACATGGATCACGCCGCCAAGCTGTCGGGAGCACGCTTTGCCTACCTGAAGGGCGACTTGGTGATGGTCGAGTTGGCCTTGGTGCGCTTCGCCTTGGAGAAGCTGAGGGGGAACGGCTTCGAGCCGGTGATCCCACCTGTGCTCGTGCGCGAGCGGGCCCTGTATGGAACCGGCTTCCTGCCGGACACCGAGCAGCAGATCTATCGCCTCGCCGACGACGACCTTTACCTGGTCGGCACCTCCGAGGTGGCCCTGGCCTCCTTGCACGACGAAGAGATCCTGCCGGTGGAGCGTCTACCGCTGCGCTACGCCGGCTTCTCGCCCTGCTTCCGCCGCGAGGCCGGCGCCGCCGGCAAGGACACCCGGGGGATCTTCAGGGTGCACCAGTTCGACAAGGTCGAGATGTTCTCGTTCGTCGAGCCCGATGCCTCCAGCGAAGAGCACGAGCGCATCCTCGCGATCGAGGAGGAGATCCTCTCCGAGCTGGACCTGCCCTACCGCGTCGTCAACATCGCCGTGGGGGATCTCGGCAACTCGGCTGCCAAGAAGTACGACTGCGAGGCGTGGCTGCCGAGCCAGGGTCGCTACCGCGAGCTGACTTCGTGCTCGAACACGACCGACTACCAGGCGCGGCGCCTGAACATCCGCCTGCGCCGCGACAAGCGCGTGCAGGCGTTGCACACGCTCAACGGAACTGCGGTCGCGGTAGGCCGCACGATTATCGCGCTCCTGGAGAATGGCCAGCGCGAGGATGGCACCGTGGCCTTGCCCGACATCCTCGCCGCCTACGGCGCCCCCACGGTCATCGGGGCGTAAGTCGCCACAAGCGTGGCGAGCGGTCGCGACGGCATCGATCGGACGGGAGGTTGAGGTGTGTTGTACTTTTTATCAAATTCACCAATGTATTAACATTTTGTTTATACAATCGGCAATTCCATAAAAAGCGAATGCATCTATCGTCGCTGCCCGCCAGAGCGACGAGGCCGATGGATCTCCCTCAGCGCATGCTGCCCAGCAGCTGGATGTGATCCGCCTCGGCCGGCCCCGGGAACGGACGGGTGAGTCCGAATTTCTCGAGGATCGACTCGGGCACCCCTTCAACGCCGGGAGTGTCGGAGGCTTCGCCACGCGTGTGCGGGTCGTTGGCAAAGCCGCCCACCTCAACCGAGTGCTGGGGACTGCGGTAGCCCGAGATGCCGATCAGGTGCAGGTGCAAAGCCTTGCCCATCGTGTTCAGACGCTGCGCCAAGGTCGGCTCGACACCGACGCTGTAGTTGGTGCCGGGCGCCTGGAAGAAGCCGAATTCCCCGGAGGAGCCGCCCCCAAAGCCCGAGAAGCCGCTCGAGAACGATTCGTTCTGGGAGGTGTACTCCTTGACCTGGATGGCGGACAGTTCTTTTTCGAGGCTCGCCCTGTGCGAGTGCAATTCGCCCAGCTCCGAGCTCTTGCGATCGCGGGCATGGATGAACTGGAGCTGGCGATCCACCAGCGCAAGGTGTAGGCGCGCGACCTCGTCGCGTTGCACCAGCACGGCCGTGGTCTCCCGCTGATGGGAGGATGTGAGCACCGTCAAGCGCTTGGTTTCCCTGGCCACCGCGGCGCGAGTGACGATGACCTGGGTGGTTGCGCTGGCGTTCTGCTGACCGATCGCCTTGAGGTCGTCCAGGCGCTCGATCAAATCGCCGAAGCCGTGGGCGTCGAGGATCACCGTCACGATGCTCGGCGGCGGTGACTCATAGGCAGCGACCACCTGCGCCACCAAGACCTTGCGATCGTGGGCGAGCTGTACGACCAGCGAGGCCAGATGTGTGCGCGCGCCTGTCAACTGCGAGCGCAGCCTGTCAAGCACTTCGCGCTCGATCGCGAGGCTCGATTCGAGCGCCGAGAGGCGACCCTGGAGATCGTCGATGCTGCCTTGGAAACCGTCGATCTGGTGCGAGTCGGCCTTGATCGCTTCGCTGAGCGTGCCCTCCTTGGCCGTCGACGATGAGATGCCGCTTTCCAGCGACCCCTGCGATTGGCCGGCCAACGCCGGCGCCGCGGCCAAGGCGGCCGGCAGCGCGAGTAGCGCCGCCGCGTGGCGAAGGCGTGGGCGCAGGAGGGCACCTGGGCGCAGGATGGCGCGTAAGCGCACGCGGTCGGACGAGCTTTGCATGACTTGGGCAAGCTAGCCACGCTCGGCCCCGATCACAAGCGCTTGCGGGTCCCTGCAAACGGACTTGCACGGGCCGGCCCCCCGTTTTGGGCGCTCCGCAAGCCGATCGGGCATTACACGCCGTAGCGTAAGAGGCTCTTTGGCTCAGTGGACAGTAGGCAGATGCTCGCCACGGGTAATATCAAGCTCACGCGGAGCATCTGAAGTCTTCTCGAGCGCATCGAGGGGTCTGTCGATCGATGCGGTCAAACGTGGAGGAGATTCAGCGAACCAGGATCTTGGGGGCGATGGCCGAAGAGACGGCCATGCGCGGCGCGGCATCGGTCACGGTGGCGCGCGTAATCGCGCGGGCCGGTGTTTCCAGACGTCTCTTCTATGAGCTGTTCGCGGATATCGAGGACTGCTTTGTGGCGAGCTTCGAGTGGGCCATAGAGCAGGCCCGGACCGTCGCCGCCGAAGCCTATGACGCCGAGGACAGCTGGCGCGAGTCGATCAGGAGTGCGCTGGCGGCGCTGCTGCGCTTCTTCGACGAACAGCCCCTGCTTGCGGAGCTGTGCATAGTGCACGCCGCCGGGGGCGGGCCCCGTGTGCTGGAGCTTCGCTCTCAAACGATCGCCCAGCTGTGCGAAGTGGTGGACCGCGGTCGCGCCGTCCTCTCCGGCAACCGCGTCCCAGGGCCGGTCGTAGCCGAAGGCGTGGTGGGGGCGGTGATCGCGGTGCTCTACACGCGCTTACTGGGGGAGGGCGCCAGTACGGGGCAAGCTGCCGCCAGGGCGCAAGGCGCCAGGGAGCAAGGCACAAGAGAGCAAGGCGCCGGCACGAAGGACGGCGCAACCGGCGAGAAGTTGCGGCTGATCGAGCTGCACGGCGAGTTGATGAGCCTGATCGTGCTCCCCTATCTCGGCGCGAGCACGGCGCGCAAGGAACTGGACCGTCCCCCGCCGCCGGCCAGGACTCCCAAGAAACCGCTCGCTCCGGCGCCTGCGAGTCGTGCGGAGCCCGTACAGCGAGGAGCGCGACTGACCTATCGCACGGTGCGAGTGTTGAGGACGATCGGCGAGCTTCCGGCCGGCAGCAACCGTGAAGTCGCAGAACGCGCCGGCATCGTCGATCAAGGCCAGATCTCGAAGATCCTCACGCGCCTGGAGTATCAGGGACTGGTGGTCAACCGGGGAGGCAGTGGCGCTGCGCGTGGGACCCCCAACGCATGGTGGCTGACCGAGCGCGGCGAGGAGCTCGAGCAGGAATTGAGGGAGCACCCCGTCGAAGAGCGGGACGAGTCCGAGCGCCGCCGGGACCGGGGCTCGCAGCCTCGTCTTCGGTGAGCGTGAGTCCGAGCGCCGCCGGGACCGGGGCCCGCAGCCGCGTCTTCGGTGAGCGCGACGACCGCTCAGAGCACGCGGAACACGAGCGACCGCGACGCCCCTCCGGCGGGCGTAAAGGTCAGGCGATAGGACCCCGGCGCGAGCGTCCCACCGCCGCGCAGCCGACGCCGGCTGAGGCCCTTGACGGCCGTGAAGCCGAATGAGTAGCCCAGCTTCCGCCAGCCCGCTCGTCTGCCGGGAATTCCGACCGAAAGGGTGACCTTGACGGCGCTCTTGCGAGTCACGCGCAGCGAGAACGCGAGCCGTGCGATGTGTAGAGCGCCGAGACGTACCGCGGCCCGCGCATTGGCGGTGAGGCTAAGGGCGAGGATGCGTGCGGGCCCGGCCGGCGAGCTCGGCGTCGTGGCGCTCTGGCCGGGAGCGCTCCCCGACGTTTTGCTGCCCGAGCCCGAGGATGCGCCGCCGAGTGGCTGTGCGGTCGGGCCTTCCCCGGTTTTGGCGCCGCCCGCTCCCGAGCCCGCTCCCGGCGTCTGGCCCGTTTCTTCGGGCGGAGTTGTCTGCGGTTCGCCTTCGCCTCCCTTGGAGGAGCCCGCCTTCGCCTTGAAGACGGCGAGCCCGTCTGGCGTGCCGACCCCGGTCGGGCCGTCGTAGCCGACTGTGGCATTGCAGATCCAAGCGCCGGCGCCACAGTCGAGGGGGGAGACGAGCGAGCCCGTGCAGCTCGCGTAATTACCGCCACACGCACCGTTGCCGCCGCTGCTGACATCGTGCAACGCAGTCCCTCCCAGATGTCCGTAGAGGGTTTCGGCTGGATAGCCCACGCCGTGGGCGCCACCGGCGAGCGCGAACATCCCGCTGATCATCGGCGTCGCCACGCTGGTGCCGCCGATCGGCACCCAGTTGGGAACGACGGTTTTGCCTTCTTCTGGATAGGGGGTCGAGTCGTACACGTTCACCCCTGTGGAGGGGTCGGCGTCAGCCGCGATGTCGGCGTTGGCTCGGTAGGCGCCGCAGCCGACCTGGGCCCAATCGGCGACCTCGCGCTGCCAGCTGGGGGCCGGCAGCGAGCTGCTGCAACCGGATCCTCCCGCGCCTTCGTCACTGCTCGCCGCATTCCACGGCGACTCGCTCGCCCACGCGCCTTCTGGGTTCAGCTGGAGCGCGGTGCCGCCCACGCTGAGCACGTGCGGCGAGGATGCCGGATAGTCGGCGCCCTGGAAATAGGAGGGGTCCGATTCACGAGTCGCGTACTGGTCCCAGTTGAGGTAGCCATCGTCGCCCGAGGCCGCAGCGATCACGATGCCGGGGTGGTTGAAGGCCGCGCTGTCTTTTCCCGAGGCTTCTTCCTGGCCGCCCCAAGAGTTGGATATCTCGCTCGCGTGCAACGCCACGGCGGTGTTCTCGGCCGTCTCCAGTTCGCCGAATTCGGGACCCGAGGCCTCCACGAGCACGATGCGACAGTTCTCACAGATGGCGTGGGCGACCTCGATGTCGGTGTCGGCCTCCAGCGCCCATCCCTCGGCTTCTTCGGCCTTTTCACGTCGTTTTCTGGTGCCACCTGCGTAAGCTTCGAGTTCGCTTTTGCTCGTAGGGAACGGCAGCGCGGTTTCGCTGCCGCTTTCGCCCACCTTCGCGAAGCACCCGTTTCCCCGGGTACACGCGGGCAGGCCGAATTCGCTCGCATACGTATTGAGGTCGCCTTCGGCGCTCACATCGTTGTAAGCGTCCACCAGGGCAATTGTCTGCGGTTCGGAGGCCGGTGCGTCGGGCGCTTCGCCGGGGAAGTAGGCCTGCTGCAGGTTCTGTGGGGTAAGGCAACTGGAGGCATACAGTTCGGCGCATTGCGACGCTTTGGCGAGCGGAGCCTGGGGGCTGGGGGGTGTGGCCGTGGCTTGACCGCTCGCGGCTTGCGCGGCAGCGGCCTGGGCAGCGGTGGCTTGTGCGGCAACGGCTTGGACGCGAGCGCGCAACGAGGCCGTCCTGGCTTCCAGGCGCACGGCCAGGCATCCGGCTCGCCCCGGCGCGGGCGCGTGGCACACTGCCCGCGCCACATAGTCCGATGGGGGCAGCGCCGCCCCCTGGGCGACGGCGACCCAGCCAAGTGCTGTGAGAGCAATCAGCGTCGGGATCGCGAAGTAGCGGAGCCTGTCGATGGCCGGTATCAAGCTCACTCAAGCCTATCGATGCGCCTTGCGGGCACGGGCAGTCAATCGACACGAAGCCATACCCAGTCAATCGACGCAGCCAAGGCGGAGCTTGAGGCCTGTGGGCTTACCCGCCGGACAGGCCGCCGACCCGTCCGATAACGCAACGGTCACATCCGCTCACAGAACTGTTACGAGCCGTTTACGCGAGCGTCACCAGCCGCACTCCGAAGCTCTCCAAGATCCGGGCACGGCGGGCGCAGGCGCCGATCGCTTTTGCCCGCGTTTCATCCATCAAAGGAGCTGTGCGATGCGCAATCGAGTACTGGGGTTTGCCGCGCTGCTTGCGACGTGTGCGGTGGGAGCGATTCCCGCCCACGCGAACCCGACGCAGGCGACATCCACTCCCATCAAACACCTGGTCGTGATCTTCCAGGAGAACGTCTCATTCGATCATTACTTCGGGACCTATCCCAACGCCACCAACCCGTCCGGCGAGCCGTCGTTCACGCCGGCGCCGGACACACCGAGCGTGAACGGCTTGAACGAAGACCTGCTCACGATGAATCCCAACTCGGCCAATCCGTTCCGCCTGGACCGCTCACAGGAGCTGATCTGTGACCAGGACCACGACTACACGCCCGAGCAGCAGGCTTTCGACGGTGGCCTGATGGACATGTTCCCGCAGTTCACCGGCGGTTGCCCCGAAAAAAACTTGACGATGGGCTACTACGACGGCAACACCGTCACGGGGTTGTGGAACTACGCCCAGAACTTCGCGATGAGCGACAACTCGTTTGACACCACGTTCGGTCCCTCCACCCCGGGAGCGCTCAACCTCGTCTCAGGTCAGACGCACGGCGCCATACCCGCGTCGCTCACCGAAGTGAGCGAAAACGGGACCGACTACGGCGACGCCGACCCGACGTACGACGATTGCTCGAAAGGCTCGACGATCGCGATGGCGTCCACGAACAAGAACGTCGGTGAGATGCTGGGCGAAAAGGGCCTCACGTGGGGCTGGTTCCAGGGTGGCTTCGCGCCCACCGAAACGAAGGAAGGCAAGGCCGTATGCGGCTCCTCCCACAAGAACGTGGGTGGCGAAACGGTGGCCGACTACAGCGCCCACCACGAGCCCTTCCAGTACTACGCGGCGACCGCCAATCCGCACCACCTGCCGCCCAGCTCGCTTGGCATGATCGGCCAGACAGATCAGGCCAACCACCAGTACGACCTCTCGGACTTCTACATCTCCCTACAGCGGGGCGAGCTGCCGGCGGTGTCCTACCTGAAGGCCGCCAAGTACCAGGACGGTCACGCCGGCTACTCAGATCCGCAGGACGAGCAGAGCTTCCTGGCGCACACGATCAACGAAGTGCAACGCTCGCCCTACTGGTCGAGCACGGCGATCGTGATCGCCTACGACGATTCGGACGGCTTCTATGACCATGTGATGCCGCCGATCGTCAACTCCTCGGCCTCTACGCAGGACGCGCTGAACGGGGCCGGCAAGTGCGGCAACGGGACACCGGCCGGCGGCTATGAGGATCGTTGCGGTTACGGCCCGCGGCTGCCCCTGCTGGTGGTCTCGCCCTGGGCGAAGCACAACTTCGTGGACCACTCGATCACCGATCAGTCCTCGATCCTGCGCTTCGTGGAGGACAATTGGGGCCTGGGCCGCATCGGCGACGGCTCCTTCGACGCGCGTGCCGGATCGCTGGGCAACATGTTCGACTTCGATCCGCGCCACGGCTTCGACGACAAGTTGTTCCTGAACGAAAGCACGGGTGAGCCCGAGGGTCCGCCGTTCGGCCACTTCGGCTACGTCGCCGATCGCCGGGGTCAAGGCCACCGGCACTGAGACGCCGCCAGTGGCCGTGGCTCAACGCCACAGCAACTGACACAAGGCGGCTATAGCGCCGTCAATCGACGGTGAGAACCGGGGCGGGGTCGATATGGCTCCGCCCCGGTTGCCGTTACGCTGAAAATGTGGCCCGCTCGCTTGGCTTCCTGCTGACCCCCGAGCCGCCTTCACGGCGGGTCGGCATGCTCGTGGCCGCAGGTCTCGTGGCGTTGTGCACGCTCTTGATCTATCCGCTCAAGCAGGCCGCACCGGTGGTCTCGCTCGGCGTGGTCTACATGCTTGCGGTGGTGGTCGTCTCGGTCACGTGGGGCTTGTGGCTTGGATTTGCCACCTCGCTATTGAGCGCGCTCGCCTTCAACTACTTCCACCTGCCGCCAGTCGGGCGCTTCACGATCAGCGACAGCGAGAACTGGGTGGCCCTGATCGCGTTCCTCGTCGTCTCCCTGCTGGCGAGCTCGGTGGCAGAGGTCACAAGGGCGCGATCGCGTGAGGCGGCCGAGCGCCGGCGCGAGGCCGACCTCGCGGCCGAGCTCGCGCGGCTGCTGCTCGGCGGCAGACGGCTGTCCGAGGACCTGCCGACAGCGGCTGCGCGCCTCTCCCAGGTGCTCGAGTTGTCCTCGGCCGCGATCGAGCTGGAGGCCGTGGAGGGCGATGAGCGGCGCGTCGCTTTTCCCCTGCGCGAGGGGCCGCGGCGACTGGGCACGTTGCTCGTGCCGGCCGACACCTCCGAGACCACCCTTCGTCGCCTGCAGGAGCGTGTCGTACCGTCGCTTGAGTCCTTGCTGAATGCCGGGCTGGAGCGCGACGCGCTCCTGGCCGACGTGGTCGAGACCGCCGCACTGCGTCGCACCGACGTGATCAAGACCGCCTTGCTGCGAGCCGTCTCGCACGACCTGCGCTCGCCTTTGACGGCGATCTCGGCAGCGGCGGATGCGCTCTCATCGGTCTCGCTTTCAGACGCGGAGCGCCGCGAGATGACCGCGATCATCCAGCAGGAGACCCAGCGCCTCTCGCGTCTGGTCGACAACCTGCTCGACCTCTCGCGCCTGGAAGCGGGGGCGGCCGAGCCGCGCGCGGTGTGGACGTCGGTCGAGGAGGTCCTGCGCGCGGCCCTGGCCGATCTCAATCCCGCCGAGCAGGACTTCAGCCTCTCGATCGACCGCGACATGCCGCTGGTCCAAGTCGACCCGGTCCAGATGGAGCGTGCATTCGCCAATGTCCTTGAGAACGCGCGGCGGCACTCCGGCGGTCACCCGGTGTCGGTCAGGGCGCGCGCAGTACTCACGATGGGGGAGGGGGCGGGGGACCGCCTCGTCGTACGTATCGTCGATCGTGGCCCCGGCATACCACCGGCGCAGTTGGAGCGGGTCTTCGAGCCTTTTTACAGGGCTGGCACCACCCAGAGCGGTCATCGCGGGTCGGGCTTGGGCCTGGCGATAGCGCGCGGCTTCACCGAATCAAACGGCGGGCGCCTGCACGTCGAGTCCCTGCCCGGGCAGGGGGCGACCTTCGTGTTCGAACTGCCTTTGACCAGCCCGCAGTCCTCCGCCGAGCAAGACCCGGTCGCCGAGATCGCGGCCGGCAGCGAGCACGCACGTTGAACGGCATCGGCCGCTCTCCCAGCGCGCGACTGGCGTCGAGCCTGCGAGGCTTGGTTTGATCGCACAGCCCGCGCCCGTCGCGACCCAGCGAATCCTGGTCGTCGACGACGAGGCCCAGATTCTGCGCGCGCTGCGGGTCGTGTTGCGCGACGCCGGCTTTGAGGTCGTGCCTGCCGAAACCGGCGCCGAGGCGCTCGACCGGGCGGCGGTGCGCCCGCCCGAGGCGGCGATCGTCGACTTGATGCTGCCGGACATGGACGGCATCGAAGTGACGCGACGCTTGCGCGAGTGGAGCGAGATGCCGATCCTCGTGCTCTCCGCGGTGGGGGAGGAGGAGCAGAAGGTGCTGGCCCTGCAGGCCGGGGCCGACGACTACATCACCAAGCCGTTCGGCTCGCGCGAGCTGGTCGCGCGCCTGCAAGCTGCTCTGCGCCGCGGCGGTCGCAGCGAGGAGGAGCCCCGCATCGTCGCCGGCGACTTGGAGATCGACCTGGGCGCGCGCGTGCTCAAGCGCTCCGGCGAGCAGATACGCCTGACGCCGATCGAGTTCGACCTGCTGCGTGTGCTCGCCCGCAACCGAGGCCGCTTGATGACCCACCGGGCCCTCTTGACGGAGGTTTGGGGTCCTGGGTACGTCGAGGATGTGCAGACCTTGCGCACCCACATCGCGCGCCTGCGCGCCAAGGTCGAGCCGGGCGACGGCCAGCCACGCTTGATCGTCACCGACCCCGGCGTCGGCTATCGCTTCTCCGCGTAAGCCATTGGCGCGCAGGCGCCGCATGACCCACGCTGTGGGTCGTCACGAAATCGTTATACCTCGCCCGGAAATCGTCATGCCGGTGTGACGCAGCGTGTCCAATAGTGGTGGTCATGGACATTGTCTCGGTAGCCATGGCCCTCGCAGCGTTCGCGCTGCTGCTGCTCTTGGTCGCGGGAATCGATCGCATATGAGTCCCGATTTCCTCATCGGGGCGTTGATCGCCCACATGAGCGGGGCTGACGTGTTCGGTCTCGTGGTGACCCTCTTGATCATCGCCTATCTCTTTTATGCGCTTATCCGCGGAGAGAAGCTATGACCGCTTCCGGCTGGCTGACGATCGTCCTGTTCGCGGTCATTCTCACCGCGCTCGCCTTTCCACTCGGTGGCTACATGGCGAAGGTGTATACCGGCAAGCGGGTCTTCCTCTCGCCGATCCTGGCCGGTCCCGAGCGGCTTCTTTATCGCGTTCTGCGCGTCGATCCGAGGCACGAGCAGGACTGGAAGGCCTACGCCAAGAGTCTGTTGATCTTCTCCCTGGCCGGCTGGCTCTTGCTGTACGCGATCCTGCGCACCCAGAACGCTTTCTACGTGCCTCACGCCCTGAACCCGCTCGGCTACCACTCGGCGCCATGGAACGTCACCTTCAACACGGTCTCCTCGTTCCTCACGAACACCAACTGGCAGTACTACAGCGGTGAGACCACGATGACCTATTTGAGCCAGATGATGGGCCTCACCGTCCAAAACTGGCTCTCGGCGGGGGTCGGCATTGCCGTCGCGGTCGCCCTGATACGGGGAATCGTCGGGCGCAGCGGCAAGGGGATCGGCAACTTCTGGGCGGACCTGGTGCGCACGATCCTGTACGTGCTTGGCCCGATCTCGGTGATCGGCGCGCTTGTGCTCGTCTCGCAGGGCGTGATCCAAAACTTCTCCACCTACCTCACCGCCCACACGATCACCGGCCTCACTCAATCGATCGCGATGGGCCCGGTCGCCTCGCAAGAGGTGATCAAGGAGCTCGGCACCAACGGCGGTGGCTTCTTCAACGTCAACTCGGCTCACCCGTTCGAGAACCCGACCGCGTTCACCAACCTCGTCGAGATGCTCCTGGTCTTGATCATCCCGGCCGCGCTCGTGTTCACCTATGGGCGCATGACCGGCAACCGCCGTCAGGGCTACGCCATCTTCGGCGCGATGATGTTCATGTTCCTCGGCGCCGTCGTCGTCGCCTACATCGCCGAGGCCCACGGCTCGCCCGCCCAGCACGCCGCCGGCCTTCACACCGCAGCCTTCACAGGCTCGGGCGGGGGCAACATGGAAGGCAAGGAGCAGCGCTTCGGCATCGCCGGCTCGGCCCTGTTCGACGTCGTCACGACCGTCACCTCGTGCGGCGCCGTCAACAGCGCCCTGGAGTCCTTCACCGGAATCGGGGGCGCCGTTCCGTTCGCCAACCTGTCGGCGTCTGAGGTCATCTTCGGCGGCGTCGGCACCGGGCTCTACTCGATCCTCCTGTATGTGCTCTTGGCGGTGTTCATCGGCGGCCTGATGGTCGGCCGTACCCCGGAGTGGCTT
>Ga0208586_1000674_pt1 | contig 11981 bp, 12 predicted proteins | sample NGESurshal072012_6_FD_184471 | JGI IMG/M metagenome (GOLD analysis project Ga0208586, IMG submission 184471) | Arctic peat soil microbial communities from Barrow, Alaska - NGEE Surface sample 53-3 shallow-072012 (SPAdes) | ecosystem: Environmental > Terrestrial > Soil > Wetlands > Peat ... | reverse complement strand
GACTGTCAGATATCTGACATAGCCTTCCCGGCGAACTCGCTTTACGCGGGTGTCAGATCGCAGAAGACGAAGCCGTCGCGCTGCACGACCTCGCCGGTCTCACAGGCGATCGGCTCGCTGAAGATCGGCCCGCCATGGACGAAGGTGTGGAACTCGCCGTTCTCACCACAGGGGTCGACGCTCGCGGGCAGGTCGGCGAGCAGCTGCTCGTCATATGCTCGTCCCGCGAAGGAGGCGTCGAGCGCTCGCGGGTCCAGACAGACGATCCTCGCCTGGAAGCCGGCGGCGATGAACTCGCGTGCCAGGGCGCTGGTATCACGGCCCCACAGCGGGAAGAGACCGCGCCTGCCGGTTGCGCTGAGTCGCGTCTCGCGGTAGGCGCGGACATCTTCGAGAAACAGATCGCCGAAGGCGACCGTCACGACATCGGACAGCGGCGCCGAGGCGAACGCCTCGGTCATGCGTGCTTCGTAGACATCGTTGACGCATGTCGGCGGAATGCGAACCTCGACGAGCGGGATGCCTAGCGCGTCGGATTGCCTTGCGAGCAGCTCACGACGGACGCCGTGCATGCTGATGCGGTCGTACCCGTTGGTGACGGTGGTGATTAGTGCCTCAGGCTCCACCCCCTCACCGCGCAGGGTCCAGAGCGTCAGAGCCGAGTCCTTGCCGCCACTCCAAGAGAGTGCACACTCGATGAGTGGCGACGAGTCAGGTTCTACCCCAGGCGCGGTCGAAGGGCGCGAACGCCCAGTCCGCTGGGTCATCTGAGCAGGCATGAGAGCTCCCTGTCGGTGGACGAGGAACAGCATATCCTCGGTGAGATCTTCCACGGAGCTCGCGTCGCGCCGAGACAACTACCCGCGTTAGCGGCCCATCGGGGCGAGTCCTCAGCTTGCGGGTCCGATCTCGAACCAGACGCGGGTTCCGCCGTGCTGCTCGACGCCCCAGCGGGTGGCCTGCGTCTCCAGGAGGTACAGGCCGTAGCCTGCGTCGCGTTGGCGTGGGTCGCGCGGGACTGGAGTAAAGCCGCTGCCTTGATCGGTGACCTCGACGCGTATTGCGTCCTCGGCTAGCTCGTGGGCGCAGAGCACGATCTCGCTCGCCGGGGGTGATTCTGGGTGAACCACCGCGTTTGTCACGACCTCTGAGACGAGCAGCGTGAGCGTGGCCAAGCTCTCCGGGGTAATGTCGCTCTCCTGCAAGAACCCCGTGATGGCGGCCCGAGCGAGCGAAGGGGCTTGAGGGTTACATTCGAGCTTGATCCGGAGGGTGGGGGTGTCCACGACGCCTCGGGATGCTCCGGGACCCGTCGTCATCAGCTTGGGGGGCTCTCGAACTGGAGTGCGGTGTCGGCTCCTGTCAGGCGGAAGACTGTGTTGGCCGCCTCGTGCTTTGAGGGTATGAGGGTGAGCTTCCATCCCTCTCGCCGGGAGCGGTTGTGGAGATCGATGAGCAGTCGCAGCCCGGTTGAGTCCATGAAGGTGAGAGCGGTCAAATCGAGCGTCAGGGTCGTGGGGTTCTCGCCGAGCTTGGTATTGACGTGGCGTGCGAGCACCTTGATCGTGCTCAGGTCCAGTTCGCCGACGATCGACGATAGGTGGGTTTCCCCGTTTGTCTGTTCTGTAATCTTAAATGCGGTTGGTCTTACCATCCAATCCCCTTATGCCCGGCGTTGTGCCCGACGTCCGGCTTGTCCGTGACGATTGACCGATGCTGCTTGGAGTGCTGGGGTCCGCTGCCCGCGAGTTTCGTGACGTTCTCCGCGCGGCATCGCCCACGCACCGACGGCTGCGAGACCACCTCGTAACGATCATCGCGGTGACCGTCGGTATTGACCTGCTCTGTGCCATTGCGGCATTCCTGCTTGAGCGCCACTCCCAGCAGACCGAGATCCACACGTTCGGCAGCGCCGCGTTCTGGACGACGACCCAGCTGCTGACCGTGTCCTCTCAAATCAAGAATCCGATCTCGGCGGGTGGACGAGTCCTCGATGTCTTCATGGAGATCTGGGCGATCACTGTGATCGCCGCGCTCGCCGGTGCGTTCGGCAGCTTCCTGCAAAAGCGCGGCGAGGAGATGGAGGACAAGCGCTGAGGAGCCTGGTTTCCTGCTGGGACTTGGCAGGAGGCCAATCACCGCGCCACCGTGCCGCTCCCACGCGAGGCTTGAGAGCCGGAGTGCGTGGGTAAGAACAGCAGGCCAGGCGACGCTAGAGGGTCAGAGAGGCTCGGCCTCTTCGTCTCTGACGTGCCGCTTGAGACAAACGTGCAACCTTTGGGAAGGCGGGCAGCATGAGCAAGACTGCGGCGGACAATCTCTGTGAGCGGCTGATCGCGTGGGACGTGAGCACGATCTACGGCTTCCCGGGAGATGGCATCAATGGGTTGCTGGGCGCATTGCGTCGCCATCAGGACGAGTTGCGCTTCGTGCAGACCCGCCATGAGGAGATGGCTGCGTTCATGGCGTGCGGGCACGCGAAGTTCACCGGTGAGGTCGGGGTCTGTATGGCGACGTCGGGTCCCGGTGCGATCCATCTGCTGAATGGCTTGTATGACGCGAAGCTCGATCACCGGCCCGTGGTCGCGATCGTGGGGCAGACGTTCGTGCGCGCAATCGGCGGCGACTTTCAGCAAGAGGTCAAGCTGCTGCAGCTCTATAGCGACGTCGCCTCGGCGTTCTGTGAGCAGGTCAACGAGCCCTCGAGCGTCCGTCATCTGATCGACCGGGCGATGCGGATCGCCCAGACCGAGCGCACGGTGACGTGCGTGATCGTCCCAGCGGACGTGCAGGACATGGAAGCAGTCGAGTCCCAGCCGCACAAGACCCACACCGTTCATTCAGGCGTCGGGTATTGGCCGGGGCGGCGGATCCCGGCGAAAGAGCAGCTGCAGCAGGCGGCCGACATCCTGAACGCGGGCGAGAAGGTAGCGATGCTCGTTGGCCAGGGTGCTCTGCACGCCACCGACGAGGTGATTGCCGTCGCCGATGCGCTTGGGGCCGGGGTCGCCAAGGCGCTGCTGGGTAAGGCTGCGGTGCCGGATGACGTGCCGTTCTGCACCGGCAGCATCGGCCTGCTGGGGACGAAGCCGAGCTGGGACATGATGCAGGGTGCCGACACGCTGTTGATGGTCGGCTCGAGCTTCCCTTACTCGGAGTTCCTGCCCAAGGAAGGGCAGGTCAAAGCTGTGCAGATCGACCTGCTCGGTCGCATGCTGAGCATCCGCTATCCGATGGACCTCGCTCTGGAAGGAGACAGCAAGGAGAGCCTTGCGGAGCTGCTGCCACTGCTGCAACGTAAGGAGGATCGCTCCTGGCAGGAGCAGATCAAGGAGAACGTGACGGATTGGTGGCGGCTGATGGATGAACAGGGCGAGCCGGCGGACCGCGACGGACGCGTGCGTCCGCAGGGTCTCTTCACCGCCCTCTCTGCTCAGCTTCCGGAGAAGGCGATCCTCTCCAGCGACTCGGGCTCGGCGGCTAACTGGTACGCGCGTCACATCAGGATCCGGCGTGGGATGAAGGCGATGCTCTCCGGGAATCTCGCGACGATGGTGCCGGGCGTGCCGTACGCGATCGCGGCGAAGTTCGCCTACCCCGATCGTGTGTCGATCGCGATGGTCGGCGACGGGGCGATGCAGATGGGCGGGATGGCGGAGATGCTGACCGCCGCGAAGTACTACAAGACGTGGACCGATCCGCGACTGATCGTGCTGGTGCTCACCAACGAAGATCTCAACCAGGTGACGTGGGAGCAGCGGGTGATGGAGGGAGACCCGGAGTTCAAGGCCTCACAGGAGATCCCCTACGTCGACTACGCCGCCTGGGCGCAGCTGATCGGGCTGCACGGAATCAAGATCACCACGTCCAGTGAGATCGAGGGAGCGTGGCGTGAGGCGCTGAGCGCCGATCGGCCGGTGATCATCAGCGCGCTCACTGATCCCAACGAGCCGCCGCTGCCGCCGCACATCACCTTCGAACAGGCCGAGGGGTTCGCCAAGTCGATTCTCGCAGACCCCCAGGGTGGACTTCCGGGAGCGGTCGAGGCTGTGCGCGAGAAGGTCCACGAGTTCCTCCCGGGGCGCTGAGATGCGGCTTGGCAGCAGACGTCGGCCAACGAAGTCCACTCATCGCATCGATCGTTGGGCATCGAACGTCGAGCACGGGCGTTTTGAGCGCTCGCTGTCGGGGCTGACGGCATTTGCTGCGACGGTCACGACGGCAGAGGTCTACATCGAGCACTACCGCGCGAGCTTCGGGAACAAGATGATGTGGAGCCCGATCCTCGTCACCCCGCCCGTGGTGGTGGCGGGTATCGCCGGTGTGTACAGCAAGCGTTGGGCCAAGACGGCGTTGCCGATCGCCTCTGGTATCTACATGCTCAACGGCCTGCTTGGCGAGTACTACCACGCGCGCGGTGTCGCACGCCGCCCTGGCGGCTTCAGTCAGGCCAGTTACAACATTCCGATGGGGCCGCCGATCATGGCACCCGGCCTGATGTCGATCGTCGGCGCGATGGGCCTGCTCGCCTCGCTGCTGCGCCGCGAGGACTAGATCGATGTCCGAGAAGCGAAGCCTGAGAGACCCGGGTCACCTGCCCAACCTGCGGCCCGACAAGCGGCCGCGAGACCCCTCTTGGCTGCCACGCCAACGGCGGGGCATCACGCCGCAGATGATCGGCCGCTACCCGGATTACGACGTGCTGGAGAACACGGAGAACTGGGACGAGGCCACCCGTCGGGTGGTGACTGCGCGCTTGGACCCGCCAGGTCCGCTTCGGTTCTTCACTGCCCAGGAGGAGCCGACGCTGCGCGCGTTCTGTGAAGTGCTGCTCGCCCAGGACGCTGAGCCACGGGTGCCTGTGGTGGAGCTGGTCGATGAGAAGCTCGCCGCGGGACGCCTGGATGGCTATGAGTACGAGGACATGCCTGATGACCGGCAGACGTGGCGTCTGGTCCTTCAAGGGCTGGACGGCACCGCCCAGGAGTGGCACGGCAAGGCATCCTTCGCGGCCTGCGACAGCGAGGATCAGGAGGGGATTGTCAAGGCTTTCGCCGCCGGTGCTCTCGCCGGGGAGGCATGGGTGCAGCTGAATGTCTCCCACGCCTGGGAGGTGTGTACGCGGATGGCGCTCGAGGCCTTCTACTCCCATCCGTGGGCGTGGAATGAGATCGGTTTCGGCGGGCCTGCTTACCCGCAGGGGTACATGCGCCTCGGGCCGCTGAGCATCCTCGAGCCCCACGAGCGCCCCGGTGCAACCGACGAGGATCCTGTCCGCGTCGCCCCCGAGCTACAGGGATGATCGGGAACCTCCTGAAGGGCGCGCGAGGACCGAAGAGCAATGACTCGCGTTATCTGCTGGATGTTCACCGCCGCGACCTGCCGGGCAAGGACACGATGTGCCGCTACCCCGAGAGCGACGAGGTCGACCTGTTGATCGTCGGCGCCGGCGCGGGCGGCTCGGTGCTCGCGCAGCGCCTGGCGCGCAAGGGCTGGCGGATCGTGATCCTCGAGGCGGGCCCGTTCTGGCATCCCGACGAGGACTGGGTCTCTGACGAGGCCGGCTCGCATCGCCTGTACTGGAACCAGAAGCGGATCATCGGCGGCGCAGACCCGATCTCGCTGGGTAAGAACAACTCGGGTCGCGGCGTCGGCGGATCGATGGTGCACTACGCCGGCTACACCCCCCGTTTTCACCCCTCGGACTTCGAGACTCTCACCAAGGACGGGGTGGGCGCGGACTGGCCGATCTCCTACGGCGAGCTGAAGCCACACTACGAGGAGCTCGAGCGTGAGCTGCCTGTCGCGGGGCAGAACTGGCCGTGGGGGGACCCTCACTCCTATCCGTTCTCGCCGCATCCGGTCAGTGGTGCCGCGCAGGTGCTTTGGCGCGGAGCGATTGAGATGGGGATCGAGATGCGCGCCGGGCCTGTCGGGATCGTCAACGGCACGTTTGGTAACCGTCCGCACTGCATCTACCGCGGGTATTGCCTGCAGGGCTGCAAGGTCAACGCGAAGGCCAGCCCGTACGTAACCCATTTGCCGGATGCGCTGGCGCATGGGGTCGAGATCCGCGCCGACAGCATGGCCGTGCGGGTGGAGCTCGACGACGCAGGCAAGGCGATCGGTGTCACCTACGTTCGCGAGGGCGAGGCGCTCGAGCGCTTCCAACGCGCCGCCGCGGTAGCGGTCTGCGGCTACTCGATCGAGACGCCACGGCTGCTGCTGAACTCGACATCCCCTCGCTTCCCAAACGGCCTGGGCAACAGCGAGGATCAGGTCGGGCGCTACGTGATGGTGCAGGGCGCCTCCCAGAGCGCCGGGCGCTTCCCGGATGAACAGCGGATGTACAAGGCGCCACCGCCGGAGGTGTCCTCTGAGCAGTTTTATGAGACCGACGAGGACCGCGGCTTTGCCCGCGGCTTCTCGATCCAGACGATCTCCCCGTTGCCGATCGGCTGGGCTGAGCACGTGATCGCCGAGGGGCACTTCGGTAGGGCGCTGCGGGAGTACATGCGCGACTACAACCACTGGACCACGATCGGGGTGCTCAACGAGCTGCTGCCCCAGCCAGAGAACCGTGTCACGCTCGCCGAGGAGAAGGACCCCTATGGCGTCCCGGTCGCTCACTTCGCGCACTCGCGCTGCGAGAACGACAAGGCCAACATGGAGTACTCCAAGAAGATCCTGAAGGACATTCTGCAGGCCGCGGGGGCGCAGGACACCCTCACGATCCAGCGCTACGCGCATCTGATCGGCGGCGCGCGCATGGGCACCGGGCCAGAGAACAGTGTCGTTGACGCAGACCACCGCGTCTGGGGAGTACCGAATCTGTTCCTGGCCGACGGCAGCGTGTGCCCCACCCAGGGCAGCGCGAATCCAGCGCTGACGATCATGGCGCTCTCCTCCCGGCTCGCCGAGCGGCTGGCCACCAAGCAGATCCGAGCCGCTGCAATGGAGCTGGCTCGGTGACGTCAAGGAGAGCACGATGACCGCGAACGGCAAGCCGCAGGTCGTGGTCATCACCGGAGCGTCGGGAGGGGTAGGGCGTGCGATCGCTCACGCATTCGCCAAGCGCGGCGCGCATGTCGGGCTGTTGGCGCGAGGGCAGGAGGGACTGGACGGAGCCAAGCGCGAGGTCGAGTCCCTGGGCGGCCAGGCGCTGGCAGTCCCGACCGATGTGTCCGATCACGAGCAGGTAGAGGCGGCAGCGGCTGCGGTCGAAGAGCACTTCGGAGAGATCGACGTGTGGGTCAACGACGCGATGGCGACCGTGTTCGCACGCTTCATCGACACCGAGCCGCAGGAGTTCAAGCGTGCCACCGAAGTGACCTACCTCGGCACCGTGTACGGCACGATGGCCGCGCTGAAGCGAATGACCGCGCGCGACCGGGGAAAGATCGTGCAAGTCGGCTCGGCTCTGTCATACCGCGCGATCCCCTTGCAGGCGGCCTACTGTGGCGCGAAGTTCGGGATCCGCGGTTTCACCGACTCGATCCGCACCGAGCTGCGCCACGACAAGAGCAACGTGCAGATCACAATGGTGCAACTGCCCGGGATCAACACGACACAGTTCAGCTGGTGTCGCTCAAAGCTCCCCAATCACCCGATGCCTGTGCCACCCATCTACCAGCCGGAGATCCCGGCTGAGGCCGTCTACTGGGCTGCGCAACATCGTCGCCGTGAGCTGTGGGTCGGCTACAGCGCCGTAGAGGCGATCCTGGGGAGCAGGTTCGCGCCGGGCGTGCTCGGCGACTGGTATCTAGCGAAGACCGGGATCTCCGGCCAACAGGTGAAAGACATGCCCCTCGACGGCGAGCGCGTGGGCAACCTGTTCGAGCCCGTGCAACACGAGGCGGCGACGCACGGCATCTTCGACTCGAAAGCCAAAACCCGCAGTCCCCAGCTCTGGGCGGCCACCCACCGCGGGCTGCTCGCCGGCGGACTGGCGGGGATGGCCGCCGCCGCGGCGGCCGCTGTGAAAGGCCTCGTGCGTTGAGCGTGGCAGCGGGGGACGCGGTGTCGGGGATCGAGCGGCCTCACGTGCTGCGGGAGTATGCGCTGCTGGCCGACGGTGAGCGCGGGGTGCTCGTCGGCCCGCGCGGGGACTTCGTGTGGATGTGCTTTCCCCGCTGGGATTCTCCCGCGGTGTTCTCCTCGATCATCGGGGGCTCCGGCGGCTACGCGATCACCCCGCGGGAGCGTTGTGTGTGGGGTGGCTACTACGAGCCGGGGAGCCTGATCTGGCGCAGCCGCTGGGTGACAGGCGACGCGGAGATCGAGTGCCGCGAAGCGCTCGCGCTGCCCAGCGATCCGGGCCGGGCCGTGATCCTGCGGCGTGTCATCGCGCGCAAGGGCACCGCCCGCGTCGATGTCGTCCTGAACCCTCGCGGCGATTTCGGTCAGAACTCCATCCGTAAGCTCTCACAGCGAGACGATGGAGCGTGGAGGGGCGAGCTCGCGGACACGCGCGCCTGTTGGATTGGGGGTCAGGACGCTACCCCGCAGGCCGATGGGCACGGCGGCAAGGCACTGATCATGTCCCTGACAGTCCAGGAGGGCGACCATCATGATTTCGTCCTCGTACTCGCCGACGGAGAGTGCGACGGCGAAGCCCCGGAGCCTGAGTGGGCGTGGCAGGGCGTCGAGAGCGAGTGGCGCGAGCGGGTACCCGAGCTGCAGCGCACGGTCGCCCAGCGCGATGCGCGGCACGCCTACGCGGTCCTCTCAGGGCTGACCAGCGCGGGTGGTGGCATGGTCGCCGCGGCCACCACTTCGCTGCCCGAGCGTGCGCGGCAAGGACGCAACTACGACTACCGGTACGTGTGGATCCGCGACCAGTGCTACACCGGCCAGGCGGTCGCAAAGGCCGGCCCGTACCCGCTGATGGACGACGCCGTGCGCTTCGTCTCAGAACGCCTCGTGGCGGACGGTCCCAACCTCAAGCCGGCCTACACCACGACCGGTGGCGAGGTGCCCGACGAGCATCAGCTCGAGCTGCCTGGTTATCCGGGCGGCACGGACATCGCCGGCAACTGGGTCAACCAGCAGTTCCAGCTCGACGCGTTCGGCGAGGCGCTGCTGCTGCTCGCGTCTGCCGCGGCTCATGATCATCTCGAGGCAGATGGCTGGCGGGCCGCCGAGACCGCGGTCGACGCGATCGTCAAACGCTGGCGCGAGCGCGACACCGACGCCGGGATCTGGGAGATCGACCCCGACGCGTGGACACACAGCCGGCTGATCTGCGCCGCCGGGCTGCGCCAGATCGCCCAGCATGGCCCCGCCGGTGAGCATGGCGCCCAATGGGTTTCCCTCGCTGATGAGATCGTCTCCGACACCGCCAAGCACGCGCTGCACCACTCCGGGCGCTGGCAGCGCTCACCGAGCGACCCGCGCCCAGACGCAGCCCTACTGCTGGCCGCGATCCGCGGTGCGATCCCCGCCTCTGACCCCCGCTCGATCGCCACCCTGCGCGCGATCGAGACAGAGCTCACCGAAGACGGCTACTGCTACCGCTACCGCCCCGACGAGCGTCCGCTCGGGGACGCTGAGGGCGCGTTTCTACTGTGCGGGTTCTTCATGTCGCTCGCCTACAGCCAGCAAGGCGATCACGTCACTGCCGCAAGGTGGTTCGAGCGAAACCGCGCCGCCTGCGGCCCGCCAGGCCTGTGCTCGGAGGAGTTCGACGTCCTCCAGCGACAGCTGCGCGGCAACCTCCCCCAAGCCTTCGTACACGCACTGCTGCTGGAGTGCGCCGTCGAGCAATACTCGCCCAGCCAAATCTAGGTTCAGGGGAGCCCCAACAGCGCGGGCAGCTCGCCCAGTGACCTGAAGATCTCCGCGCCGGCCTGCCGGAGTGCCGCCTCATCGCTGTCGGCTACGTAGCCCAGGACACGCATCCCCGCTGACACACCGCCGCTCACCCCGGAGGGCATGTCCTCCACGACGACACAACGAGCGGGCTTCGTCCCCATCGTGGTGGCGGCGTGCAGGAAGAGGTCGGGATGCGGCTTTCCTCGAGGGACAGACCACGCCGAGAACAGCGCTCCAGAAGGAAAGAGAGGCCGCAGACCCGTCAACCCGAGCGTGAGTCGCGTCTTTGAGAGCTTGCCCTGTGACGCGACGCAGACCCCTATCCCGGCGGCACTGATCCGCGCCACCGCCGCAGCCGCCGCTGCCACCGGCTTGAGCTCCCTGCGAAACGCCTCCATGCGGGCACGCTCATATTCCGCCACCCACCCCGCCGGCAGCGAACGCCCCAGCTTCGCCTCCGCGCGGGCGACGGTGTCGCTCAGCAGCAGCCCCTTGTACTCGGCGAGCGCCTCCTCGAGTGAGGTGGACAAGCCCGCCCCGGTAAGCATCTCGGCCAGCACACGGTTGGAGATCCGCTCACTGTCGACCAACACCCCATCGCAGTCAAAGATGACTAGCTGAACGTCATGCACAACTGGATAATGATGGTGCTAACCGTCGAATCCACCCTCATGCGGTCCCAGCCGGTCAGAACACTGACGCCGGCCGGTTCATATCCCGCCGGAAAGGGCACTCTCAATGTGTGCCGTTGATCACCATCTCGTCGTCTTTTGGTGCTGGTGGAAGCGACGTTGGACCCGAGCTCGCGAAGCGTCTTCGCGTGCCGTTCCTCGACCGCGGCATTCCGGCCGCCGTAGCCGAGCGCTTGGCCGTCCCCTTGGCGCAGGCGCTCGAGCACGACCAATCGGTCAGCAGCGTCCTTGACCGTCTCCTACGGGGGGTCGCTGTAGCCGGGGGCGCCTACAGCGTGTACCCCGTCGCTTCCGTGGAGGTGGGGGATAAGACCTTTGCGCAGGCGACCGAGCAGGTCATCCACGAATACGCCGCTGACGGTAAGGCGATCATCCTCGGGCGAGCCGCCGCGGTCGTCCTGCGAGATGATCCGCGGGCTCTACGCGTCCGGTTGGACGGCCCCCGCGAGCGGCGTCTCGCCCAGGCGATGCGCATCCAGAAAATCGACCGGGAGACCGCGGAGCGTCGCATGCACGAGACCGACCGCGCCCGCGAGGCATACCTCAAGCACTTCTACGACGCCGACGTGCACGACGCCGGCCTCTACCATCTCGTGATCGACTCCACCGTGATCGCGCTCGATGCCTGCGTAGAGCTGATCGCGTTCACCGCAGGCCAGCCGAGCCGGGCTTGATCACACGGAGTATCGCTCGGCGTCTGAGCGGCGCAGCGACAGCCCGTTCCCAGGCCGGTCGAGATCTGGCCAGAGGGCGCCTTCGCGCAGCTCGGGTAGGCCGTCGAAGAGGATCTCCTCGATCCGGACGTGGTCGTGGAAGTACTCCAGGTGGATCAGCTCGTCGATCGCGCAGGCGGGATGGACGTGGATCGCCGGCCCGCAGTGGCAGGAAAGCGGGAGGTTGTGCGCGCGGCACATGCCGCCGATGCGCAGCAGCTCGGTGATCCCGGCGCAGCGTGTGACGTCCGCCTGGAGCACGTCGACGGCGCCCGCGTCAAGCATCCGCTTGAAGTAGACGGCGTCATACCCGTACTCACCGGCGGCGATCGCCATGCCGGCGGGCGCATGGTCGCGTATGAGCCGCAGGCCCTGCAGGTCGTCGGAGCTGACGGGCTCCTCAAACCAGCTGACCGAGGACTCCTCGCGGAAGGTGTGGGCGAGCTGCAGGGCCTGCTTGCGCTGATACGCGCCGTTGGCGTCGACGAACAGCTCAACATCGGGGCCGATCGCTTCGCGGGCGGCCCGTACACGCTCGGGGTCGTGGTTGGGGTGCGCGCCGATCTTCATCTTGACCCGCGCAATGCCCTGCCCGGACCAGGCCGCGAGCTGCTCCTGCAGACGGTCGTTGGTGTAGGTGGTGAACCCGCCCGAGCCGTAGACCGGCACGTGATCGTGCGCCATGCCCAGCAGAGTGCACAGCGGCATCTCGGCCAGCCGCGCGTGCAAGTCCCACAGGGCGAGATCCACAACGGCGATCGCC
>Ga0208586_1000673_pt1 | contig 11982 bp, 9 predicted proteins | sample NGESurshal072012_6_FD_184471 | JGI IMG/M metagenome (GOLD analysis project Ga0208586, IMG submission 184471) | Arctic peat soil microbial communities from Barrow, Alaska - NGEE Surface sample 53-3 shallow-072012 (SPAdes) | ecosystem: Environmental > Terrestrial > Soil > Wetlands > Peat ... | reverse complement strand
CGCCACTTCGCACCAGGGACGACGTAGCCGCTCTCGTTGCCGCACTTCGACGTGGCGACGTCGACGCCGTGGCGACCGATCACGCGCCGCACGCGCCCGAATTGAAGGACCTGCCCTTCGATGAGGCGCCCGCGGGGATGCTCGGACTCGAGCACGCGGCATCGCTGACCTACGAAGCCCTCGGCGCGGCCCAGTGCGACCCCGCCGTCTTTTTCCAAGTACTGAGCCGTGGACCGGCCGCGATAGCGCAACTGCGACGAGAAGATGCTCCGCCGCGTCACAGCGCACACGGTGGTTCGGTAGCGGCGGGCGACGACGCCAACCTCACCGTCTTCTCACCGAGCACTCGCTGGACGGTGAACCGGTACGCGCTCGCGAGCAGATCCATGAATACCCCCTACGACGGACGCGAACTTTCCGGTCGCGTGCGCGCGACCATCGCGAAGGGCCGACTCATCGTCGATCAAGAGGTCTTGACGTGAAAAGCGTCCCCTCAGTCCTCGTCCTCGCCGACGGCGCCACGTTCGAGGGCTACGCCGCCGGGTATCTCAGCGACGAGGGGGTAACGAGCGGTGAGTTCGTTTTCAACACCGCGCAGAGTGGCTATCAGGAGGTCATCACGGACCCCAGCTACGCCGGTCAGATCATCAGCTTCACGTACCCGCACATCGGCAACTACGGCGTCACGCCACTGGACGACGAGTCACTGCATCCCTGGTGTGCGGGAATTGTCGTGCGTGAACTCTCCCACCTTCCATCCAACTGGCGTTCGGTTGGACCGCTCGAGGGGTTCCTGCGCCAACACCTCGTACCGGCCATCGTGGGCGTCGATACAAGGCGCCTGACGAAACACCTGCGAGCCCACGGCGCCCTGCCGGGCGCCTTCGGTCACACTGACCCGCCAGTGGTGGCCGCCGCCGCCGCTCGGGCCGTGGGCACCGACAACACCGACCTGGTGTCAATGGTCACAACTCCGCGCGCCTATACGCGTGGCGACGGTGCCCTGCACGTGGTCGCGTTCGATTACGGCATCAAGACAACGATGGTCCACCACCTCGCCGAGCGATTCCGCGTAACGGTCGTGCCTTCGTCGACCAGCGCCGTCGACGTGCGCGCGCTCAATCCTGACGGGGTCTTCCTCTCGAATGGTCCGGGGGATCCCGCTGCGTTAGGCGCGCAGGTTGGCGTGCTTGAGGAGCTCCTCGGCACGGTGCCGATCTTTGGCATCTGCCTCGGGCATCAACTCCTCGCGACCGCACTGGGGGGACGGACCTTCAAGTTGCCATTCGGTCACCACGGCAGTAATCATCCAGTGAGTGACTTAGCGACTGGCCGCGTGGAGATTACGGCGCAGAACCACAACTACGCGGTGGTGGCCGACTCGCTCGTGCGTGGCGTAGTCAGCCACGTCAATCTCAATGACGGGGTCATTGAGGGCATTGCCTCGCTCGAGGATCGCTGCTTCTCGGTGCAGTATCACCCCGAGGCGGGACCCGGTCCTCACGACGCTCGTTACCTCTTCGATCGATTCGACGCGTTGCTCACGACGTCGGGTGGCGTGCGCTGATGCCGCGGCGCGACGATATCCATTCGATCATGGTTATCGGCTCGGGCCCGATCGTTATTGGTCAAGCCTGTGAGTTTGACTACTCGGGAACGCAGGCCTGCCAGGTTCTTCGAGCCGAGGGTTTCAAAGTCATTCTCGTCAATTCCAATCCCGCCACGATCATGACCGACCCGGCGACCGCTGACGTCACCTACATTGAACCGCTCGACGCCGATGTGTTGACCGACATCATCGAGCGTGAACGTCCCGACGCGCTCTTGCCCACGCTCGGGGGACAGACGGCGCTCAACCTGACCATGGAGCTCGTGCGACGAGGCGTGACCAAGCGACTGGGCGTGGAAGTGATTGGCGCACGACCCGAAGCGATTGCAACGGCCGAGGACCGCGAACTCTTTAAAGCGGCGATGGCCGACATTGGACTCGCCGTCCCCGAATCGGGCTTCGCGCGTTCGGTGGACGAAGCAGTCGTCATTGCGTTGGAGATCGGCTGGCCAATCATCATTCGACCGAGTTTCATTCTCGGTGGCGCCGGCACCGGTATTGCCCACGACGAGGAGCACCTGCGCCGACTCGCGACGGAGGGAATCGCCGCGTCGCCGGTGGGCGAGATACTCGTGGAGAAGTCGATCGCGGGCTGGAAGGAGTTCGAACTCGAGGTCATGCGCGATGTTGCGGACAACTGCGTGGTGATCTGCAGTATTGAAAACTTCGACCCGATGGGTGTGCACACCGGCGACTCGATCACCGTCGCACCGATTCAAACCCTGTCGGACGTTGAGTATCAGGCCATGCGTGACGACGCCTTCGCGGTACTTCGTCGCGTCGGTGTCGAGACGGGCGGCTCCAACGTGCAGTTCGCGGTTGACCCCGACTCCGGTGAGCGTCTCGTAATCGAAATGAATCCCCGCGTCAGCCGATCGAGCGCGCTCGCGTCCAAGGCGACCGGTTTTCCCATTGCGAAGATTGCCGCCCGCCTCGCCGTGGGGTACACACTTGACGAGATCCGCAACGACATCACCAAAGTCACGCCGGCGAGCTTTGAACCCGTGATCGACTACGTCGTAACCAAGATTCCGCGGTGGGCCTTCGAGAAGTTGCCCGGTGCGGCCCCCGAACTCGGAACGCGGATGCAGTCGGTGGGCGAAGTCATGGCGATTGGTCGCAACTTCGCGGAGTCACTGCAAAAGGCCGTGCGCTCGCTCGAGCAAGGACGCTCGGGCTTCGCGCTGGGGCGTGAATCAGAGTTCATCGACTTCGACCTCGCGACGCTCTGGCACAGTTGCGTCGTGGCGACGCCGGAACGCCTCTTCGCCCTCCACGAACTGCTCTGGCGCGGTGCGTCCGTAGACGAAGTCGTCGCGCGCACGCGGATCGACGCGTGGTTCATTCATCAACTCACCGAGATCGTTGAACGTGAACGCGAGCTCGTCAATGGCGTCGACGTGGATACGCTCGACGCACGGGGCTGGCGTCGTTACAAGCAGTGGGGATTCTCGGATCTGCAGATCGCCGACCTGACTGGTCGAAAAACTTCCGACGTCACGGCACGACGTCGAAAGGCGGGCGTGGTGACGACGTTTAAAACCGTTGACACCTGCGCCGCCGAATTCGAGGCCACCACGCCCTATCACTACAGCACCTACGAGGACACCAGCGAGGTGCTGGCCTCGCCGCGCGACCGAGTCATTATCCTCGGCTCGGGCCCGAATCGAATTGGCCAGGGCATCGAGTTCGACTACTGCTGCGTGCACGCGGCAATCGTTCTGCGCGAGATGGGTTACGAGACGGTGATGGTGAACTGCAATCCCGAGACGGTCTCGACCGACTACTCAACGTCGGACCGCCTTTACTTCGAGCCGCTCACGCCCGATGACGTGGCTGAGGTGATCGCCGCCGAGCAGGCCGCCTGCATCGACGGCGCACGGGTAATTGGCGTCATTGTCTCACTCGGCGGCCAAACGCCACTCAAGCTCTCGCACTCCCTGAGTCCCGAACTCGTGCTCGGTACGCCAGTCGCCGCTATTGACTCAGCAGAGGACCGCGAACAGTGGTCGTCAATCTGTCGATCCCTCGGCCTTCGCCAGCCCCCGGGCGACGTGGCACTCTCCCTCGCCGAGGCGAAAGCAGTCGTTCGCACCATTGGCTATCCGGTGCTCGTACGTCCGAGCTACGTCCTCGGCGGTCGCGCCATGGAGATTGTCTATGACGACTCGTCACTCACGCGCGTCATGAACGACCTCACGAGCGCCCACGGATCGATGGCCCGAGAGGGCGGTGTCTCGCAGAGCCGGCCCATCCTGATCGACAGTTTCCTCGAGGACGCGATCGAGGTCGACGTGGACGCGGTGCGCGACATGGACGGTGACGTCTTCATCGCAGGGGTGATGGAGCACGTCGAAGAGGCGGGCGTGCATTCGGGCGACTCGGCCTGCGCGCTGCCGCCCCAGACGCTGAGTGACGAGGTCATTGCAACGTTGCACGCCTATACCCAGAAGATCGCCGGGGCGCTGGGTGTGATTGGACTGATCAATGTGCAGTACGCAGTCAAAGACGGGGAGGTCTTCGTCTTGGAGGCGAACCCCCGTGCCAGTCGCACCGTCCCCTTCGTTGCCAAGGCCACGGGCGTGGCGCTGGCCCAGGTCGCGGTGCGCGTGATGATGGGCCAGTCCCTTGCGACGTTGCGCGACGCCGGTGTTGTACCGCGCGCCACGCCGGTCCCGTCGTTCGTCTCGGTGAAGGAGGCCGTCCTGCCCTTTAGTCGGTTCCCCGGTGTGGACACCATTCTCGGTCCGGAAATGCGTTCGACCGGAGAGGTCATGGGCATGGGGGAGAGCTTTGGCATCGCGTTCGCGAAGGCGCAACTGGCGGCCGGGACGCGGCTGCCCGACAAGGGTCAGGTGTTCATGTCGCTCGCCGATCGCGACAAGGTGGCCGGCCTTGATCTGGCACGGCTGTTGAGCGACCTCGGCTTCACCCTCGCGGCAACGGTCGGCACCGCCGGGTACTTGCGAGCACACGACGTCGCCGTCGCGACACTCGTGGGCAAGGTCGGACTGGCTGAAATGGGTGTCGACGCGGTCTCGATGATTGCCTCGGGCGACGTCCAACTCGTGGTCAACACGCCGTCAGGCAGCGGGGCCCACGAGGACGGGGCGCTTATCCGTGGTGCCTGTGTCGTGCACGCCGTCTCCTGTCTGACGACGCTTGCGGCCGGTTTCGCCGCGGCCAAAGGCATCGCGGACACTCGCGCGCAAGGTTGGCGCGTTGTGTCACTCCAGGAGTTGCACCAATGACCGAGCTCGCGACGAATATTGGCACCGTGTTGTTGCCGTCTCCGATTATGACTGCCGCCGGTACCTCGGGCTACGGTGACGAACTCGCCGGGTACGGAGAACTGGCGACGTTGGGCGCGGTGGTGACGAAGTCGTTGGCCTCCTTCGCCTGGGAGGGGAACGCGCCCCCGCGCGTTGCCGCGATGGGCGAGCACATGGTCAACGCAGTCGGTCTCGCCGGACCCGGTGTTGCGGCGTGGCGCGAACAGTACTTACCCGCTCTCGTGCAACGCGGTGCGCGCGTGGTCGGCTCCATTTGGGGACGCACCGTCGGAGAGTTCGCCGACGCGGCGAGCGCCATGAACGGTGCCAACGTCGTTGCGCTCGAGGTGAACGCCAGTTGTCCGAACGTCGAAAGTCGCTCATCGATGTTCGCGCACTCGGCGCTCGCCACCGCGAGCATCGTTCGAGCGGCGAAGGTGGCGGGCCTACCTCTCTGGGTGAAGTTGAGTCCCAACACGCCGGACCTCGTCGAGATCGCCGGTGCCGCGCTCGACGCGGGCGCTGACGCGCTGGTACTCGTGAACACGTTGCTCGGTCTCGCGATCGACGTAGAGCTGCGACGACCGACTCTTGGCAACGTGGGCGGCGGGGTCAGTGGTCCGGGCATCCTTCCCGTCTCGCTGCGCTGTGTCTTTGACTGTCGCGCCGCCTATCCCGACGCACCCATCATTGGCGTAGGGGGCGTGAGCAGTGGTGAGGACGCCGCCGCGATGCTGATGGCTGGGGCAAACGCCGTGCAAGTCGGCACCGCCACGTTCGCCAACCCGCGCGCGCCCTGGAGCGTCCAGAGCGGACTCGAACAGTGGATGTCGCGTCATGGGGTACGAACCGTTCGCGAACTACAAGGAGTGGCACATGACTGATACGTTCGGCGTCCGATTGCAGGAGCGCATTCGGTCCCTCGGGCCACTCTGCGTGGGGGTCGATCCCAGTCGGGCGCTGCTCGAGTCGTGGGGTCGAAGTGACAACGCGGACGGGCTCGAATTTTGTGCGCTCAGCGTTCTTGACGCCACGCGCGGTGTCGCGGTCGCCTTGAAACCGCAGGTGGCATTCTTTGAGCGATTCGGGTCCGAGGGCTATCGAGTGTTGGAGCGACTCCTCGCCGAGTGCCGTGACGCCGATGTGCTGGTGGTCGCCGATGCCAAGCGCGGTGACTTTCGACCGACCAACGAGGGATACGCCGAGGCATGGCTCAGCGAGCGCTCGCCACTGCGGGTGGACGCCGTCACCGCCAGTCCCTACGTCGGCTTCGACGCCCTTTCGCCACTGTTTTCACTCGCGCACGAGACCGGTCGTGGCGTGTTCGTACTCGCGGCGACGTCGAATGACGAGGGTCGCGCCATACAGAGTGCGCGCACGAGCAACGACGAGCCCGTTGAGACGATGGTGCTGCGAACCATTGCCGAGATGAACCGCCGCGGCGAAGGACTCGGTTCTTTCGGGGCAGTCCTCGGCGCCACGCGCGACGCGCCGTCCTTTGACCTGGCGACGCTCGCCGGTCCCTACCTGGTTCCGGGTGTTGGTGCGCAAGGCGCGACGTCGGAACACGTTGCGCGGCTCTTTGAGCGCTGCCCCGCGGGCACGGTGCTTGTGAATGTTGCACGATCCGTACTTAACGCGGGGCCGGAGCGTTCAGCGTTACGTGACAGTGCACAAAGATGGCGCGATGATCTCGCTTCGGCGCTCGCCTGAACAGACATCACGAGAGGAGAGTAATCTGAGTGCGTGACACCAACGCCGCCGACCCTCTCGCAAGAACAGCGGGTCGAGGCGTCGCGACTAGCGGTCGCGAACCGCCGCCGACGTGCGGAGGTGAAGCGAATGGTGAAGTCCGGTGAACTTTCACTAGAGGAACTGTTTGAACTCGCCGCTCGTGAGGAGTGCGTCGCCCAGATGCGCGCGTACGACCTCATCAGCGCCCTTCCGGCAATCGGCGAAGTGAAGGCCGAGCGGATTATGAACAACGCGTCCATTGCCAAGACCCGGCGCATCCGAGGACTTGGCCCTAAGCAGCGCGCGGAACTGTTTCGGGCTCTTGTCCGCTGAGTCCTTCATCGCCGTACTCATTGGTCCTGGTGGTGTGGGTAAGGGCACGCTCGCTCGTCAATTAGTCGCCGACGACCCCGCACTGTGGCTCAGCAAGAGTTGGACCACGCGACCAGTACGAGCAACTGAAGACGGTAGCGAGTATCACTTCGTCGACCGCGAGACCTTCGAGCGCGCTATCGATGACGACGCCTTCCTCGAGTGGGCGGAGTTTCACGGCAATCTTTACGGAACGCCTCGGCCGGGGGCGCCCGAGGAGGCCGAAGTGCTGCTCGAAATTGAGGTCCAGGGCGCCGAACAGGTCCTAGAGCACGCTCCTTCGTCGGTCGTGTTTCTCATCGTCGCACCCTCGATGGAACAGCTCGAAGAGCGTCTTCGTGGTCGAGGCGACAGCGACGAACACGTCACGACGCGCCTCTCCAGTGCCCCCGCAGAGATGGCGAGGGGCCAGAAGATTGCTCGTTATGTGATTATCAACGATGACGTGCAGCGGGCAAGCGGGGAAATCCTCTCTATACTGGAAGAACTCCGCCAGCAACGGCGAACCCCCTCCATAAAGGACTGAAAACCATGGCTGAACGCCCGACCCTCGTCGATCCACCCATTGAGACCCTTCTGCACAAGGTTGGCGACTCGAAGTTCACCCTGGTTGCCGTCTCGGCCATTCGGGCCCGTGAAATCAACGAGTACTACAACGGGCTCGGTTCTGGTCACGGGGCACTCATTCCGCCACAGGTGACGAGCCTTTCCAACAAGTCACTCTCGCTCGCCATGGAGGAGCTCTACCAGGGCAAACTGGAGTTTCACCGCCCGACCGCCGAAGAACTCGAGGACGAGCGTCTCCAGGCCGTTGCGCTGGAAGAGGCACGCCAGGACGCGAACAACGACCTGGACGCCTTCACCGATGCACTCCGCGACGCCTAATCCGTTAACCCCCCGTATTGTCCTAGGCGTCACCGGCGGTATCGCCGCCTACAAATCTGTTGAACTACTTCGGCTCTTTCGCGACGCCGACTACTTCGTCTCTCCCGTCCTCACCCCTGACGCCATCCGTTTCGTGGGCGAGGTGACGTTTTCGGCGCTGGCGAGCGAGCCCACGCGAACGTCGCTCTACGGCGATCCGACGACGCCGATTCCACATACCTACCTCGGTCGATCGGCCGACCTCATCGTGGTGGCACCAGCGACCGCGCACTTGATCGCGCGCTACGCCCACGGGCTCGCCGACGATTTGCTCACGGCGACATTGCTGGCGACCAACGCGCCGGTCCTGCTCTGTGCGGCGATGCACACCGAGATGTGGCAACAGCCGTCCGTTCAAGAAAACCTCGCGACACTGCGGCGCCGCGGTGTCCTCGTACTCGAACCAGAGTCCGGGCACCTCGCGGGCGGTGACGTTGGTGTCGGACGTATGGCCGAGCCGGCCGCGATCTTCGAGTTGGTCCAACGGATCCTGCGTGGCTACCGCGGACCGCTCTCGGGTCGACGTGTGCTGATCAGCGCCGGTGGAACCCGCGAGGCCATCGACCCCGTGCGAGTCATCGCGAACCGATCGTCTGGTCGACAGGGCTACGCCCTCGCCGAAGTGGCCCGGCGACTAGGTGCAGAGGTCACGCTCGTGACGACCCTCGAACGACCGCTGGCCCTCGACGTCGCGTCGGCAATTGAGGTGCTGCTCGTCGAGAGCGCGCAGCAACTCCATGACACGATGATTGATCGTTCGCCCCAGAGCGACTGCATCATCATGGCCGCGGCCGTTACTGACTTCACGGTGCAGCCGTCCAGCGTGAAAATCAAAAAGGACGCCGGAGTGCCGACGCTGCACCTCGAGATGACGCCCGACATTCTCAGTGAACTCGTCACGAGTCGTCGAAACGGTCAGATCGTCGTAGGTTTCGCGGCGGAGACCAATGACGTGGCCGAGAATGCCCTCAAGAAACTTCGCGGAAAGGGCGTTGATCTGTTGGTCGTCAACGACGTCTCGGCACCGGGTGTGGGCTTCGAACACGCCACCAATGAGGTTGTCCTTTTGGGCCGCGACGAAGTCGCCGAGAAAGTCTCGCTACGGTCAAAAGAGGATGTTGCGATGGCCATCTTGGCTAGGGTGGCTTCATTGCTAACGCAAGGAGCCCCATGAGCGACCGCACCCTCTTCACCTCGGAGTCGGTGACCGAAGGACACCCCGACAAGGTCGCCGACCAGGTCTCTGACGCAGTGCTCGACGCGATTCTCGCGCAGGACCCGATGGCGCGCGTCGCGTGCGAGACACTGTTGACCACGGGCCTTTGCGTCGTCGCCGGCGAGATCACGACGAGTGCCTACGTGGACATCAATCAGGTGGCGCGCCAAACCATCACCGATATTGGCTACAACGACGGCGACATGGGCTTTGACGGACGCAGCTGTGGCATCCTCGTGTCGCTCGACAAGCAGAGTCCCGACATCGCCGACGGCGTTGACGTCGCACTCGAGCAGCGCTCGGGTGGTGGCAACGAGGACGCGCTCAACGCGCTCGGCGCCGGTGACCAGGGAATGATGTTCGGCTACGCCTGCAGTGACAACGAAGACTTCATGCCGCTTCCAATCTGGTTGGCCCACCGACTCGCGATGCGCTTGGCGCAGGTTCGACGCTCGGGACTGGTGCCCTATCTTCGACCGGACGGCAAGACGCAGGTCACCGTGGCGTACGAAAGGGGTCGACCGGTCGCGATCGATACGGTCCTTATCTCGACCCAGCATGAGGATGGCATTGACTCGCTCACGACGATCAAGGACGATGTGATCGAACACGTCATCCGGCCCATGCTGCCCGCGGACCTTGACACCTCGTCAATGCGAGTGTTCGTCAACCCCTCGGGCAAGTTCGTCCTCGGCGGCCCCCACGCCGACACCGGGTTGACCGGTCGAAAGATCATCGTCGACTCGTACGGCGGCATGGCTCGACACGGGGGCGGTGCATTCTCGGGCAAGGACCCCTCAAAAGTCGATCGCTCCGGTGCCTACGCCGCGCGCTGGGTCGCCAAACACGTTGTCGCCTCCGGTGCGGCGGAGCGCTGCGAAGTCCAGGTGGCCTACGCCATTGGCGTCGCGCGACCGGTGTCGGTGCTCGTCGACACCTTTGGTACGGAGCGCGTGGACCGCGCGACCATCGCCAAGGCGGTCGATGCGCTGTTCGACCTACGACCAGCCGCCATCATCCGCGACCTAGACCTACGTCGCCCGCTGTACCAGCGCACCGCCGCCTACGGACATTTCGGCCGAAGCGACCAGGGATTCACCTGGGAGCAGACGCCGCGAGTCGACGACCTGCGCCGAGAACTGTCGCTGTAAGCGTGAGCGCCGAGCGCGCAGTCCGCATCGTCACTGAGGTGGCCGCGGTCGATCGGCCATTCGACTATCTCGTCACCGAGAGAGCCGCCAAAGTGGGTGTCGGCGACCGGGTACGCGTCGACTTCAATCACCGATCGGTACGCGGGTGGGTGACGGGTGAGGTCGAAGCGACCGGTGACCTTAAGCCACTGACGAAGTGGCTCGGCTTCGGACCGCCGCCGTCACTGTTGGCGTTGCTGACGTGGGCGAGCGAGCGATGGTACAGCCCCCTCAGCCGTTTCCTCCTCGCGAGCTCGCCAAAGCGTCTCGTCACAGCACTTCCTACAGCGCCCAAAGCCGCGGCACTGGCGCAGTCCACCCTCGCAGAGGTCACCGACGTCGCGCCAGGCGTCCTCGAGGTCGCTCCCACGACTGATCCGTTGTCGCTGATTCTCTCCGCGTACGAGGCCTGCCGTGCGCGTGAGGGATCGCTCCTCGTGCTCGTACCCACTGAGTCGTGGGGGCAGCGCCTTCGAGGTCGACTCGAACAGCGTGGTTGCGCCGTGGCGTCGGGGGAGTCGCAGTGGGACCGTATGCGCGCCGGTTGGCCGGTCGTCGTTGGTGCTCGTGGTGCGGCACTCGCGGCCGTGCCGAAAGTCAGTGGCGCGATCATCATCGACGCCGACGACGAGTCCTACCGCTCGCAAGGGGCGCCCACGTGGGACGCGGTCACGATGTTACGAGAACGGTGTCGACGAGATGGTGCGCCGTTGTGGTGCACATCGAGTTTGCCGTCTCCGTCGCTGCTCGACAACGAACCGTATCGCCAGTGGGGCCCAACGAACGCGGGATGGCCCCGCGTGGACGTCGTTGATCGACGCCTTAGTGACCCTCACGATGGCGTCCTCTCGCGCGAAGCCCTGCTCGCGGCGCACCGAGCGCTCGAGGGACCCGAACGTGTGGCGGTGGTCGTCGTACTGCAACGACTCGGCTCGGGCCGACTCGTGGCCTGTCAAAAGTGCGGAGAGCTGGCGCGATGTGCCGTATGCGGGCAGGGTGAAGAAGTAGTCGACGGTCAGTTGACGTGCCGTGACCGACACGAACTTCGCGCCAACTTCTGTCGTAACTGCACGGCAACGAACCTAAAGCCGGTACGCGCCGGCGTCACTACGCTCTCGCGCGACGTGGCGGCGCAACTTAGCCAAGAGGTCACCGAGGTGACGGCGTCACACGACATTGATGCCCCACTCTCGAGGGTCGTCGTAGGTACCGAAGCAGTGTGGCAGCGAGTGCGCCGCTGTGGCGTCGTCATATTCGTTGACTTCGACCAGTACCTGCTCGCACCACGAGCCTCAGCGCGGCGAAGTGCCGTCACGGCGGTGGGCAAGGCGGGGCGCCTCGTGGGGTCGCGAACAGAACGTCGCGGTGAAGTTGTTCTTCAGACGCGCCGTCGCGATGATCCGGTCGTCGACGCATTGGTGCACGCACAATTCGCAGAACTGATCGCCGACGAGATCGCGACGGCCCGTCTTTTGGGTCTCGCGCCGTACGGAGCAGAGGCCGAGGTCACTGGAGAGGGTGCGCAAGAGTTCGTGGCTCAACTGACCAACGACGTGTCGGTGCATCACTTCGCGGACGGCTTTACGGTTCGCGCGCGCGACGTCGCGACCCTTACTGGCGAGCTTCGCGCGGCGACGAGACCGGCGGGCAAACTGCGCATCGCGG
>Ga0208586_1000668_pt1 | contig 12085 bp, 8 predicted proteins | sample NGESurshal072012_6_FD_184471 | JGI IMG/M metagenome (GOLD analysis project Ga0208586, IMG submission 184471) | Arctic peat soil microbial communities from Barrow, Alaska - NGEE Surface sample 53-3 shallow-072012 (SPAdes) | ecosystem: Environmental > Terrestrial > Soil > Wetlands > Peat ... | reverse complement strand
CGGTCGTAGCATTCCCTCAGTCTGTCAGAGTCTGTGAGCCTACGGAAAGTTGAGAAGCGCTCCTGTTACTTAGGCGACCGGTGCAATGCAACGATTCAGCCATAGCTCCGTCGACAGAAGCCCATACATCTGGTCGCTTGCGCCGAAGCGCCCGGCCACATGCTTATCGACAAGTTTCTCGAGAGCGTGCGGTTTGAAGTATTGCTGCAACATTGAAGATCGATCCACCAGTACTTCACGCAACAACCTGCCGTTGTCGCGGGCGAGCCATTCGGACGCGGGCGTTGGATATCCTCGCTTGTCGACGCGGTTGGCAATTTCAGGCTGACCCGCAGCAAGTAGATAATTCCGCAAAGGGACTTTGGTTTGGCCGTTGACGACTTTTGACGTGGCGGGAAGGCTGAACGCCAGATTTACCAATCGATAGTCCAAGAACGGCAGTCGGTTCTCAACCGAGTGGGCCATACTGATGGCGTCGCCGTACTGGAGAAACCCAGGAAGCGTCTTTCTCGTGAAGTCATCGAACAGTTGACGATCCAGTCGATTCCGGTCCCGGTCCTTCGGCGTAAGTCCTTGGTGCGTCATGGCCGAGGACGCGAACCCGGGGTCCAGCTCTTGTTGCGCTCCCATGCGCCGCTGATGGAGTTTTCGAGCCGGGGGGAAGTAAGAGACAACGGAATTCGCGATGAGGCTTCTCAAAGTGAAAGCGGTTGCCGCCATCCGCACCGTTGACAGCGCGTCACCCAGCGCACGTGGATGCCAGAGCGAACTCACGAACTCTTCGGCACAGGCGGTCGCAGCGTGCCACGCGTAGCCGCCGAACATTTCGTCTGCGCCCTGGCCTTCGAGCAACACGGTCACTCCTGATTTCCGTGCTGCTTTCATGATTTCCCATAGAGGAAACACGGCTGGAGAGGTACCCGGTCCGTCCATGTGCCATACGACCTCGTTGAGTGTTTCGAGCCAGTCCTCGTTGGCTGCATCAACCTCATTGAGGACGACGTCGGGGTGACGAGTGACCGCGCGCTTCGCCCATTCACGCTCATCGACCGCGCCGGTCTCGCCGTAGACGGAGGTAAACGCGACGATGTCCGGACGAAACTTTGTCGCCGCTTCGAGGATCGCTGTGGAATCAATGCCTCCGGAGAGTGTCAGGCCGACCGGCACATCACTGCGATATCGCAATCGAACGGCGTCCTCGAGGATTCCTCCTACTTCATCAGCTAGATCGTCGAAATCATTCCGCTCTTCGTCCGGTGTCGGTAGGTTCCAAAAAGGTCGAGGCCGGAGCGTGCAGTCCGTGGGAGTGACAAGGGCGTAGTGACCGGGCGGCAAACTCGAAATACCTTGATAGAACGTTCGCTCGGTGATGTCCATCACTCTGTCAGCCAGAAGACTGAACAGTGTCGACTGATCCACAGTTCGACGCGCAGGTTCCAGCTCCAGGATTGCCTTGGGTTCCGAAGCGACCACAACCCGGTCCCGTGAACAGCTGTAGTAGAGGGGTTTTACGCCGAAGCGATCGCGGGCAATAAAGGCCTGGGACCGGCGCTTGTCCCAAATCACGAACGCCCACATTCCGTTGAGGTGCTCGAGACACTCCACGCCCCATTCGAGGTACGCGTGGAGCAGGACTTCGGTATCCGTTTCAGTCCGAAAGCGATGACCCTTGGACTGGAGTTCCTTCCGAAGCTCGATGTAGTTGTAGATCTCTCCGTTAAAGGTGATGGTGACTGCGTCATCGACATGCATTGGTTGTATTCCTGCATCGGTCAAGTCGATGATGGCCAGTCGGCGGTGACCGAGCCATACGCCGTCGTCACTCCAATGTCCACCACCGTCTGGTCCCCGGTGGTTCAAGAGAGAGAGGGCGACTTCAAGTTGGACTGGGGCGAACATCGGCGCACCAATTACCGCCACTATCCCGCACACGAGCGCGAGCCTAACATCGCGTTCTGAGTCGGTTGTTGCGGGACGACCCTGATGGCGATCACTCCAAATGTCAAAGGATCGAGAATCACCCGAGAGGAGGTGCTTCTTCCACTCGATTCCGATGCCGACGCAGCGATCGCTTCTCAATGGCGCGAACCAGTCGATAGTCAGCACTGATCTTCCACTCGCGAGGCATGCTTTCGATCAGTTCGGACCACTCATCTCGCATGCCCTTTCGGGCGTAGTCGCGCCCCATCACGCCGATGATGAAACGTTGCCCCGCTCCCTTGCGCAGGCTTTCCATCAGTTGCGCCCAATGGATAAGCTCCTCGGGTTTGCGACGTACGATGTGGCGACCCCCCGCCCCCGGCTGGTGTTCAAACTTCACGCCCCCGGGCGTTGCGTACTGTCGAATGACTTTCTTTCGCCTCTCGAGGTTGAATAGCCACCACATGTCCTCGTGGTGGCCGACTGTCTCATCCATTGGAAGATCGCAGGTGTCACGGCGAAACACCCAGGTCGACGGTGCGATGGATCTTCGCCGATGTGCCCAACACAATCGGCCGTAGAAGAAATCGATGACGTCTTCTCGTCCCCGATAAATAATTTTCGAATCCAATTCCAGTCGGTCCGGATGGGCCTGAAACACGGTGCAGGCGTAGAGGTCCAGTTGCGGATGGAGTTCCAAAGTGTGAAGAGCGGACGCAATATGGTGAGGAAACCACCAATCGTCGTCATCGAGATACGCAATCAACTCACCCTGTGCGCGTTCCACTCCACGATTTCTGGCCACACTGGGTCCATGTCCACCCCCCGTGAAGACTTCAACGACGTCCGCGCCGAGGTCCGCGGTGACGCTGTGCTGCTCCGGCGAATCGTTGACGATCAAGATCTCATGGGGAACGACGGTCTGCCGGAGAATTGAATCAACCGCTGCTCGTAGTTCCCGTCGGCCAATCGTCGGGATGACGACGGAAACTCGGGGTTGCCCTCGGGGATCCGTGGCGACCCTATCTTCTCCGCGTTCGATCACCGATATCCTCTCCAACCTGACGAAGTTCGGTTACGCCCTGCCTCACCCGTTCCTCGCGCCCACACTGCTGGCAAACATAGACGCGAAATCATCGCGTCGGGTTCGCGTCCCTGACGATGTTACTTGTCTCTCGATTCCACGTCGGTGGGCCGCTTGATCTCACGCCGTTCGCCGTCCAACTCCGGGACGTGTCTGCGGTAGCGATGTCTTCCCGAGGTAACGCCCTGAGCGGTGCCCACATGACGAGCAGGAACAACGGGAAGGCCCCATCGATGCTGGCGAACACGGAGAGCGGGACCTCAGCGATACCTTCGACGATCACCATGGCGAGGAGCGGAAAGAGCAGTAGCCATCGATACGCGGATGTCCCGCGGAGCGGGATCACGATGAGGCAGATTGCCAAGAGTGCCGCGGCAACGAAGCCGAACTCGATGGAGTCGCTCAACCACTGGTTTTGCGCATCGAGGATCTGGCCCTGGGGCGTATACGGCCCGTAGAAGATGGGATCGAGTATCACGAAGATGTTGGGTCCGAAGCCAAAAAGTGGCAGGTGATGTAAATAGGGAATCAGATCGTGCCAAATCACATTGCGGTCGGAAAGGACGTTCGTGTTGGCTTGTCGGCGCACGTTGAGGACTCCCCACAGTCCCGCACCGGTAATCGCAAAGAGCAGCGCCGTCGACATCCGCTTCAGCAGATCTTTGCCGGGTCCCAGTACCCACAGTACGAAGAGTCCGACCCCCAGGGCGATGATGCTTGTGCGCGAATCTGTCGCGAGCACTGTGACGGCACCGACGATTCGCGTGAGCCAGGCCATCTTTCCTGGTTGCGCCGCGAAGGCAATCAGCGTGACCAACGCGGCGAGAAAGCCCAGATTGTTGGGGTGAGTGGTCAGTCCCTGGAGGCGATACCCATGGATCGAGAAACCAACCGCCGACTGCATTGCAGCGGATGGCACGAGATGAGCAAGCTGGGCAATCCAGCCCAACGCGAGAAAGCTACATAGTGCCGGTAGCACGCCCGTGAGGGCAGATCGCACGTCGGCCACCGACATTCCGTCTACCGGGCCACGCGCCACGAGCGCGAGTGCGAGCAGCGCCACGCCCGGCACGACGTGCGACAGATATCCAAGGCCTACTGAGGTTTCCACCGATATGGCCTGCCACCCAACGAGCGCGACGAGCAGCGTCACCAGAAGGTCGATGCGCCGGCCCCGTTTCTGTTTGGGCAGCCCGAGGACGGCGAGCACTCCGACAAGTGGGATGAACGTAAGCACCAGGCCTCTCGTGGTGGAACCAGCCGACAGGAAATGATTGACCGGTTTGAAGGGAGACCAAGCGAAATAGGTTGCGATGCCAAACCAAGTGGCTCTGCCCCATCGGCGCCGGGCTTCGGCGGACAACTCATTTGGGTCGGACTGCCGAAGCTCCTTCGTTGAAGGTCTGAGATCGCTCGATAGCGGCCGGACCAAGGCCAAGGTCTCACTCAATTCCGCGCTCCGGATCAGTTGGTCTGCAACGTGTGGCTGGATTATACAATCCGGGTCGCGACGCAGCATGTAAAAGCATGCACCCAACAAGACCAGAGCCGCCGCTATTGATGCCAGGATCGGGCCGGCGGGGCCGACCGCTCGTGAAAGCACGTACGAAAGTCCTTCATTTGGAATGATCAGTCCGAAAACCAGGATAGCTACCTTCGGTGCGGTCTTTACCCCCCCCAAGAGCGGGAGCGTCACCGTCTGAGTGGCGGCCAGTATTCCCAGTGCGGCGACCGACCAGTAAAGGAGCATCGGTCGAGCGACTTTGCCTCCCGATAGGAGTACCGCCCCCGACGGGCCCGCCACCAAGAATATGGCGGCCAGCACGGTGGTACCGGCGACGACCAGAAGTAGTTCCTTGCGATACTCCTTCCAGATCCGTTGCACGTCGCCGGCCACCCTTAGTTTTGAGAACTTCGCCCAATACAACGGGTAGAGCGCGGACTGCACCACGAGGATAAGAAGGCCTAGGCGGTTTGCGAGTCCATAGGCCGCTACCGCGGCAGGTCCCAAACTGATGCTAAGGACAATTGGATCCAGTCCGGTAGAAAAGAGTGGCGGGGCCGCCGCTCCAGACATGATGATGAAGTCCCGAGGACGAAGCTCGCGGGCTCGGGGGACGCTGGCAAGAGCTGGGTCGACAAGTTGCGTGGTCTCGCGCATCGCGATCGCACGCACCGATCGACGCCCCCAAATCTGAGCGAGCCAGAACGGCGTGCATGCCGCGACAGCGGGCGCCACCACGAATGCAATAAGGCCCAGGTGTAAGGCCCAGCCGACGGCAGTAGCAGCGAGCGAGAGCACGGCCGCTATGGCGGGAAACATCTGTGCCAACGCCACTTTCCCGTCGGCGTGCAACACTCCGAGTTTCGTAGCTCCCGGCGCGGCGCTTGCCAACAGCCAGAGATTAACCAAGATCGCGACTCTCAGTTCTAGAGATCCGCTGACCCTCTGCGCGTGAAGCAGTTCCGACCAGGGCACTGAAACTGCTAGTACTAGTCCGATCCCGGCGAGAATCAACATCAACTGTCGCGCTCGGTGTCGCATCTTGACAATGTCCTGGGTGGCGCCGGCGAAGTCCGCTCGTCCCAGGCTCTCTGACACTGATACCCGCGTGAGATTGGTCAGACTGCTGACAACATCCAACGCCCACGGCTGAAGAGAAGTGACGGCGAGCGCCACGCCGTAGCCATTGGAGCCGATGGCCGAAATGACGAGAGGGATGCGGGCGAGACTGGTCGCGAGGGCGACGCCCTGCGAAAATGCAAAACTACTGAGAACGCGGAAATGGGTATGCCGGACCGTCCTCCCGGCAGCACCCTGGATGCGAAATAAACTATGCCGGGCGCGGCCCCACCTACGAGTCTTCACGAACTCGTCAACGCCACTACAGCCGACGTCCTTCGACTCCGCAAGGCTCGATGACAAGTCAGAATCAAAGGGGAACCCTTACGCTCGCCACGACCAATCCTGACATGCATTAACCACAATGACCATAAACCCGAACCTCTCGGTAGAACCCGAACCCGCGGAACTGGCGAAAGGGTCGGCTGCAGCATCAGCCGAAGTCGGATTCGAAAGCGGCCAAGGACTTCGGGAAGTGCCCATCCGTGAGAAGAAAATCGATCTCTTGTTTCGAGTTGTGGTAGTAACTGTCGATGTAATACACCTCCCACGCGACGTGGTTCTTGATGAACCAGTTGTACATGTCGTTGACGAAGGTGGGATCGTCGCCAAGGCCGTGACCGTCGGTGCGACTGACGACCGCCCATTCGGGTATGACAATGGGCTTGTTGTGCGCTTGGGCGAAGGAGGTGAGCCAGTTGAGTCCTTCGGGGTCGGTCAGGTATTCGTTGAACAGGGCCTTTGACTGGGCTATCGTTCCGGCGTTGTTCGGGTTCCCAGACGGAAAAATTGTGCCATCCCAGGACCAGTCATAGACGTCGAGCGAGACGTAGTCCACGTAGGCGTTGCCGGGGTAGGCATCATTGATGTTCCACGACAGCGACTGGAAGCCGGCCGGACTCCAGAGAAACCTGAAGTCTGCCCCCGGCACTGATCGCATGGCCGTGACGATGTGCTGCCAGTACGTGGCAAAGTTCGCGGCGTCTGCGTTGCTCTCTACCAACCACGGGAACCACGGGCCGTCGAACTCCCAGCCCGGACGCAAGATGGCGTTGCCGAAGCCGAGGGCCACGAGGTTCTTAGCAATGGCCACGAAGTTGGCGTTCTCGTCGCCCGCCGCGCCTTGGGCCAGCGTGTTCTCGGGACTGCCCGAGGCATTGAGGGCCACCATGGGCACACCGATCACCATCTGGTCTCTGGTGCCGGACCAGGTAGAGAGCCAGCTCGCCAAGGTGGACTGGGTCGTCAAGTAACTCCACCCCACCGAGGTCCCAGTGTTCGCATCCCAGGGAAGATAGGTCTCGGCCAAGGTCACGTGAGCGCCGGTGGTCGCCGCGAAGTTATTCACACCGGCTTGGTTGTTGTTGCCCGCGTAGACACCGAGCGCGGGCGGCCTGGTGGTACGGCCGAACGGAATCGTTGTCACCGGGATATTGGAGAAGGAGGAAGGAAAGACCGACGGAGGGCCGAACAATTCAATTCCTAGGCCGATCGCACCTAATGCGACGAGCACGATAACCAAACCAACCTGCCAGTGACGCATGGTTCACCATATCTGGAGCGACCGAGCTTTGACTTTTGGGTGCGTGACCACATTGGCCTCGAGAGATAGGTTCCGAGCCGCGAGACCGTGATGGTGCCGTTCGTCACCGTAAAGTCGGTTTGGGGTCAAATTGATACCAGTTGCCACTTTCGGTTTTGAAATCAGGCGGTAAATCTGGAACGAGGTTACACAGATTCAGTCGAGAATCTCTCGCGGAACGAGACGTTGCGAACCCACCATTTATTTCGATTCGGTTGACCCGAATGAAGGTTCGCCACTTGATATCCGGGCTGCGTACGCGATCGGCACCGCGGTCAAGATCAAGACAAAGACGACCACGGCGTTCACCTCGGGCAACTGTTGACCACGCAGGATGGCTCCGAAAATCCACAGCGGCAGCGTATTCTGGGCCCCCGCGGTGAAGGTGGTGACGATGACCTCGTCGAAGCTGAGCGCGAACGCGAGCAGGCCCCCGGCGATGATCGCCGTCGAGAGCATGGGCACGGTGACCAGTCGGAACGTCTGCCACGGCCGGGCACCGAGATCCGAGGACGCTTCGATCAATGAGGTCGACGTGCGGCGTAGGCGGGCGACCACGTTGTTGAAAACGACGACCATGCAGAACGTGGCGTGTCCCACAATGATCGTATAGATCGACAGCTGAATGTGGGTGATGTTGAAGGCCGACTGCAACGCGAGGCCGGTCACGATGCCCGGTAGAGCGATGGGCAGGACCAGCAAGAGTGACACGGTGTCACGACCGAAGAAGCGGAAGCGGTGTATCCCAAAAGCGACCAGCGTACCGAGGACGAGCGCGATCAGCGTCGCCGCGCAACCCGCCTTCACGCTCAGCCAAAGAGCACTGCGCACCTCCGGATCATTGAACGCGACCGCGAACCAGTGCGTGGTCCAGTGGCGAATGGGTTGTGACTGCACGTCGGACTTGTCAAAGGCGAAGAGGACGATGACCAGGAGCGGAGCGAGCAGGAAGGTGACGACCAACGCGGCAAAAACGGCGAAGCCGCCGCGAGTGAGTCTCGAGAGTCTCATATCGCCTCAAAGGCGCCGGCCAGGCGCGCGAGCAGGAGGTAGAGCGCCATGATGGCGATCGACACGAATGCGAGCGCCGCGGCGAAGGGTAGATCGCCGCCGTTAATCGCGCTGTCGTAGATGGCGTTGCCAATGAAGTTCGAACTCGATCCACCGATTAAGAGCGGCGTGATGAAGTCACCGAGGGTCAGAGAAAACGTGAAGATCGAGCCCGCCACGATTCCGGGCAGGATCATCGGCATCAGGATCTGGCGAAACGTGAACCAGGCGCCGGCACCCAGGTCAGCGGAGGCTTCGAGGAACGAGTCGGGGACCCGCTCAAAGGCGCCGTAAATCGGCACGATCATGAAGGGAAGCCACAGGTAGGAGAAGACGATCCACATCGCAACGTTCGTGTACGCCAGGTTCGTGACGGGTAGACCCAGGTGTGACTCAACGCTGGGCAACACGCCGTGGTTGGAGAGTATGTTGATCCACGCGTACACCCGGGCGAGGTAGCTGGCCCACAGCGGCAGGAGGACGAGGGCGAGAAACGCCTGGCGCGATCGACGTGACGCAATCTTGGCGATGAAGAAGGCGAACGGCAGGGCGATCAAGGCGTCGGTAATGGTGACCAATACGGCCATGATCACCGTTCGCAAAATGATGGTTTCGTACACGGACTGCGTGAAGATCTGCGAGAAGTTGGACCACGTCCATTGGTAGACGACGTTGCCCGTCAACGAGTTGACGCTGAAGAAGGCGGTGATGAGCAGTGCTACCAACGAGGCGAGGTAGACCACCAAGAACCACATCAGCGGTGGGGAGAGGATGAGAGCCCCCCGCAACCAGGGGCGGCGCCACAGCGCCGCCCCGAGTCGTTCGCGGGTTGTCACACGGGTTGACATTTGGTATTACCCCAGGATCTGCGTCCAGGCCTGTTGCCATTGAGTAAAGCCCACGCAGTCGTTCGTTCCGTTGTCACACGTGGTGAGCGGTGTCTTCCAGAACTTGATGGTCTTGAAATACGACTGCGGGGCGTTCGCGTGGTAGGCGGCGCAGCCGCCCTTTTCCAACGTGTTCATGATCGGACAGGCCAGGGTGTTGGCCGGGGTTTCGCCATAGGAGATGGCGTCCTGCGCTTGGATCCTGGGCGTGGACATGTACGCCATCCACTTGTAGGCACAGTTCGGATCAGGCGCGTTGGCGGCGAGCATCCACGTGTCGGCCCAGCCCGTGGCCCCTTCCTTCGGAATGGTGTCATTCACCGGGGCTTTGGCGGCCTTCAACGTCGACGTCTGATACGGCCACGCCGCTCCAACCACGACCGCACCGCTTTGGAAGAGCGAGATCTCCTGGCTCGCGAGGTCCCAGTATTTCTTGATCAAGGGGTGCTCTGACTTCAGCAAGTTGACGGCAGCTCTGAACTGCGTCTGGGTCAGCTCGTAGGGGTCGGTTATGCCGAGGCTCGGCTTCGACGATTCGAGATAGAGCGCCGCGTCGGCGATCTGAATCGGGTTGTCAGGAATCGAAACCTCTCCCTTGTACTTGTGGCTGTAGATGACCGACCACGACGTCGGCGCAGTCTTGAAGGTCTTGGTCGAATACAAGAGCACGTTCGGTCCGAATTCGAAACTCACCCCGTAGTGGTGGCCATTTATCGTATTGAACGAGGGCGACTTCAAGAAGGACTGGAACTCCTTCCACGAGGGAATCAGCTTGATGTTGATGGGCTTCACGTCGCCGCCGTAGATGAGGCGAAGATCAGCGTCGCCGGAGGCGGAGACGAGGTCCCACTGGTGACCACCGCCGTTCGCCATGAGCGACACCATCTCACTCGACGAGCCGGCGTACTTGACGTTGACCGTGCAGCCGGTCGTCGTCTCGAACGGCTTCACCCACTGCGCCTGGGTGTAACCCTCCCAGGCGATGATGTTCAATTTGCCCTCGCCCTTCCCGATCGACGTCGGCGTCTTGTCGCCCTGCGTGGGTGGCGTGCCCAAGGAGGCATCCGCCGGTACGCTCAGAGCGATCGGTACGACGAAGACGGCGAGCATGAGCCCAACCGCCCCCGCACTAAACCATCGTTGGAATTCGGGCCTATTCATGTTGCTCCTTTAGCTAATGATCCGAGCTGCGTTTCAGCAACGGATTGTGACGTAAGAGGGAAGGCATCGTTGGGATCCCACGACAACACCACGCGACTCTCGGGTGTCAAGACGTTCTTCTCCAAACCACCCGAACTGTTCTGGCGCGCGACCGTCATGGTGTTGCCGCTGTCGAGGCGGACGCGATAGCGGGTCACCATGCCGAGATAAGCCACGTCCACCACCTGCCCGACGGCGCTGGCACGGCTATTGGCGAGTGGACCATTTGATATCTCTATCTTCTCCGGACGTAGCACCGCCCGACCGAAGGGCATTTCGATCACGTTCGACGTACCGACGAACGACGCCACGAATTCAGTTGCGGGGCGCTCGTACACCTCGGACGGCGGGCCGATCTGTTCGATCCGACCACTTCGAAACACCGCCAATCGGTCACTCATCGTCAACGCCTCTTCCTGGTCGTGGGTGACGTAGATGAAAGTAATGCCGATCTGACGTTGTATCCGTTTTAGCTCCACTTGCATCTCTTGTCGAAGTTTGAGGTCGAGTGCGCCGAGTGGTTCGTCGAGCAACAGCACCTGCGGCTCGTTGATGATTGCTCTTGCCAACGCGACGCGTTGACGCTGACCTCCGGAGAGTTGCGCGGGGCGACGCGTGGCGAACTCGGTCATCTGGACCATCTCGAGCGCCGCTCTAACGCGCTCATCTATCTCATCGCGCTTCACCCGTCGGACGCGTAGACCGTAGGCCACGTTCCGAGCGACATCGAAATGCGGAAAGAGGGCATAGTCCTGGAACACGGTGTTGACGCCGCGCTGGTACGGGGGGACGCCCGTTACGTTGACGCCTCGCAGGAAGATCGTTCCCGTGTCGGGCACCTCGAAGCCCGCAATGAGTCGCAGCAAGGTCGTCTTTCCCGATCCCGACGGTCCCAGCATCGTAAAAAACTCGCCGCGGTAGACCTCAAGATCAACGTCGCTGACTGCCTCGTGCAATCCGAAGCGCTTGGTAATTCCACGCAGCAGAATTCCCTGTTCCGAGTTATTTGCATCTTCCTCGGACGTCGGCATCTCAGTCACGACGTTCCCCGATCTGGCGTCGGTGAACAGCACGCGAGTGGAGGGCGTCGCCCCGAGCGGCCGCTTCCTTCGGTGATCTGGTTTGGAAGGCGTCCAAGTTGAGAGAAGGTTTGGCCATCGCGAACTCAACCGCCCCCTTGTCTCGGCCCATACGTTAAAGAAGCATCAAACACCATCGAGTCGACACTTACAAACCCGATCAAGATGGAGCAAGCATAAGACCGAAATCATAGATTCAATTGTCGTGCAGTGGGGTGGTTTGAAAGGACGGACCTGCCGTGGTTTCGATTGAAAACCTCAGGCACACGCGGCATGTACGGGTATTTATCACTGAACAACTCCGGCCCCTCGCGGTCATTCCAAAATCACTCGTCAACGAGGCCAGCGCCGCTCACGAGTGAACTTCCCCGAGGGTCGCGGCGGATCGAGATGCCGAGGTGTTTATCGTAGGGTTTCGTACTATGTTGCGCCCATGACTGTGGGGGCACTTTCGAAGAGGGTCGCGGCGCTGCTTTGCGTTGTTCTTCTTTCATTCGCGGCGACCACAGTCTCGGCGCCCCGGGCGTCGGCACTGGGACCCCCTCCCACCGTCGCGATCAGCTCGCCCGCCTCGGGCAACACCTACGCCGTCGGCCAGGTCGTAGACACGAGCTTCTCTTGCGACGACGGCACGGGTCCGGGCATCGCCTCTTGCACCGA
>Ga0208586_1000667_pt1 | contig 12101 bp, 10 predicted proteins | sample NGESurshal072012_6_FD_184471 | JGI IMG/M metagenome (GOLD analysis project Ga0208586, IMG submission 184471) | Arctic peat soil microbial communities from Barrow, Alaska - NGEE Surface sample 53-3 shallow-072012 (SPAdes) | ecosystem: Environmental > Terrestrial > Soil > Wetlands > Peat ... | reverse complement strand
CACTTCCCCGCCGGGCGTGTCCATCGGTCCGATGAAGTCACCGTCGCGTACCTGAGCTTGCGCAAAGGCGCCCGCCACATCCAGTATCGGCGCGTGCGGAATGCCGGAGCGCGCGAGGGCTTCCAGCCACTGATCCGTCGAGCGGGCTTCGAAAATCCGGTCGAGCTCGACGCGCAGTTCGTCGCGGTGATGCACCCGTGCCGCGTTGTCGCGCCATGATTCGCGGCTCGTGAGCGCTGCGTCATCTAAGACCTCGACCAGTCGCGCGTACTGCACGTCGGTCCCGACGGCGAGAAGCACGAAGCCGTCCGCGGTCCTCACCGGCCCGTACGGCGTGATGCTCGGGTGATCGTTGCCGAGGGGCATCGGGTTCTCGCCGGTGGCGAGATAGCCCTGGGCCTGATTGACCAGTGCGGTCATGGCCGATTCCAAGAGCGGAGCCTCGAAGTGACGACCGGGCCGATTCTGACCGCGCGCGAACAGTCCGGCCAGCAGGCCGATGGCCCCGTAGAGTCCGGTGACGACGTCGGCAATCGGCGCGCCCACTTTCATCGGCGGACCGTCAGGCTCGCCCGTCACCCCCATGATCCCGGATCGGGCCTGCGCCAAGAGGTCGAAGGACGGCCGGTCGGCGACCGGGCCACCCACCGTGGCCGGCGTGATGCTCACCCAGACGCACTGCGGTTTCATCTCGCGAAGACGATCGATGCCGAGTGACGTGATCTGACTCGGCAGGTAGTTCTCCACCACGGCGTCGGCCAGTCGTACCAAGTCGGCCACCTTCTCGAAGTCCTGCGGATTACGGAGATCGGCCACGACGTTGCGACGATGACGATTGACGGCCAGGTAATAGGTCGCGTCGTCACCGAAGCGTGGTGGGGCCAACGATCGAACCGGATCGCCGCTCGGAGCTTCGACTTTGATGACGTCCGCGCCGAGGTCGCCGGCGATCATGGCGCACAGCGGACCCGCGAGGACGCGCGATAAATCCAGGACGCGTACGCCTTCGAGCGGCAGTCCGGTGCCGACGTTCGTCGGGTCAAGCGACCACGTCATCAGAGCACTTTGGAGAGAAAGCTCTGAAGTCGTACGGACGACGGCGACGTGAGGACTACTTTCGGATCCCCCGACTCTTCGATCACTCCCTGGTCCAGGAAGTACACGGTGTCGGCGACCTCTTTGGCGAAGCCCATTTCGTGGGTCACGACGATCATGGTCATGCCACTGCGCGCCAGATCCTTCATGACGTCCAGAACCTCTCCCACCAACTCCGGGTCGAGCGCGGACGTCGGTTCGTCGAAGAGCATCAACTTTGGCTCCATGGCCAGCGCGCGAGCAATCGCGACGCGCTGCTGCTGTCCTCCGGAGAGTTGCGTGGGGTAGTTCTTCTCCTTACCCTCGAGACCGACGCGTTGCAGCAGTTCGCGAGCGAACTTCTTGGCCTGTTCCTCGTTGACGTCCTTCACCTTGATTGGTCCCACGGTTATGTTCTCGAGCACGTTCAGGTTCTGAAAGAGATTGAAACGCTGGAAGACCATTCCAATCTGGGAGCGTTCGTTACAGATGCGTCGATCGTTCAGTTCGTACATCTTGTCGCCCCGCGCTTCATAGCCCACCAGTTCGCCGTCGACCCGGAGTTCTCCGGCGTCGTGCTTTTCCAGGTGATTGATACACCGCAACAGTGTGCTCTTGCCCGAGCCCGACGGACCAATGAGACACGTCACCTCACCACGGGCCACCGTGAGATTCACACCCTTGAGAACTTCGACGCCGGCATAGGACTTGTGGACTCCGAGAGCCTCGACCATGGGTTCGGTCACGATCACGCTCCGACCTGCACTCCGCGTTTCGTTCGATACTTCGAAGCAATGCCACGAAGGTCGCGGCGAATCCGCTGAATGGGCGTGGGTGGTGGCGTGCGCAAAGCGCCTCGGGCAAAGTATCGCTCGACGTAGAACTGACCAATCGAAAGAATGGTCGACACGATGAGGTACCACAGACTGGCCAGCAGCAACATCGGCATGATTTGGTAAGTCTCGGTATAAATATTCGTAACTGCACCGAGGAGGTCGACCACCGCCAGCACCACGACCAGCGACGACGTCTTCAGCATGGAGATCACTTCATTGCCCGTCGGCGGAATGATGACTCGCATCGCCTGCGGCAAGACGACCAATCGCAACGTCTGGCCCCGCGTCATGCCGAGCGACATCGCGGCCTCGGTCTGACCCTCGTCGACGGCGATGAGCCCGGACCGAACAATCTCGGAAAAGTACGCCCCTTCGTTGAGCCCGAGAGCGACGACGGCGGCGTTGAACGGAATGAACACCGTATTCGCATTGAAATGCACGAGGTAGACGTGAGTGAAGGGGATACCGATCGCAAAATACGGATAGAGAAATGCAATGAAGCCCCACAGTAGAAGCTGCACGTAGACGGGCGTGCCCCGGAAGAGCCAGGTGTAAGACCACGCCGCTCCCGACAACAGTCGGCTCTTCGAAAGTCGCATGACCGCGACGATGACGCCTAAGACGATGCCGACGATCATGGCGAGCGCCGTCAATTCGAGCGTAACGAGAAGGCCTCGGAGAATCTCTCCGTTGGTGAAGTAGTGGAAGATAATGTTCCACCCGAATCGCCACTTGTAGATGGCGTGGCAATGAGTTACGCCGCCCTTCGTGTGACACGACCGGGCACCGGACGGAATCTTCGAAAAAATCGTGTGGACGAACATGGCGAGGAAGAGCGCCAAAAACGCCACTCCAACCCACTGACCGACATGGCGAACGGGGACGACCTTGACGGCTGCGTCCCCGTTCGTCTCCATGTAGTTAGTTTTTACTACGGCTTAGGAAATTGCTCCGTTGAGCACAATCTTCGACGAAGAGAGGGCACCCGCCGTGACGCCCCACTTCTTCAAAATTGAGCCGTAGGTCCCGTTCGCGATCAAGGTCTTTACCGCCGCTTGAATCGCGACGGCGAGCTTCTTGCCCGTGCTCGTCTTGGGAGTGGCGATGCCGTACGGGGCGACTTCGATGGCCTTGCCGACCAACTTGAAGACTCCCGCAGACTGCGAGACCACGTATCCAGCGACCTGGCTGTCGAGGAAGCCGAACGTCGCGTGGCCCGAAGAGACCGCCAGGTCCGCCTCGGTCTGGGTCGGGTACGAAAGAACCGTGAGCTTCTTGGACTTCGAACAGGTCTTGGCCGTTTTCACGGCGTCACTCTGTTCGGTCGTCGAGGTCTCGACGGCTACCGAAAAACCGCAGAAGCTCTTGAGTCCCGTGAAGGTTGCGGTCGACGAGCTCTTGGCGTAGACGCCCTCACCGGCCTGGAAGTAGTCGACGAAGTTCACTTGCTTCTCGCGGCTCTTTTCGTCGGTGAAGGACGAATTGCCGATCACGTACTTGCCATCGCCGATACCCAAGAGAATGCTGTCGAAGGTGACGTTATTCTCTTTCACCTTGATACCCAGGGTCTTGGCGACCGCGTTCATGAGGTCCACGTCGAAACCGACCATGGTGCTGCCGTGCATGGACTCGTCAGGCGCGTAGGTGGCGTCCGTGGCGACCTGCAGGGTTACGCCCTTGTACGCCGACGGGACGAGTTTGGCGTCCGCCGCGTTGTGCTTGCCCGATATTGAACTAGCCCCCGCACTCACGCTGGTGGCCAGCATCAGCGAGGCGACTCCCGCCATGACGAGAACCTGACGGAATCGAGTTAATCGCTGCATGAAATCTCCCTAGTTTTTCCCTCGCCGAGGTCGGCGTCTGGGTTCTATTGATACCAGAAAAATCGACGTGAGTATCCGCAGCCCTCCGCGGGCCACCTCGGTGTTTGAAATTGCCGGCCCGAACAGTGAGGCGAAGACCGAGCCGATGATCGCCACGCCCTCGGTGCAGCCGAGCTCTCCCGGCGTTTCGTGGGCGACGACCCGGTGCCGATCGTAGGGGAGTCTCGTTCGACGTGGCGTGACCAGAGGTTGTACTGGAGCGGCCGGCGCCCTCGATGCGGCTAGGTAGTGGCCGACGCGAGCGCCACGTCCTTGAATCCCGTGGGCCAGCGACCCGGTCGACCGGGACGCAACAACATGTCGGTCAAGTCACGCCGGAGGTGTTCTTGGCGCCACACGAGTTGCTCCTGGGCGCCGCCAATAACGCGTTCGGTGTCGCGACACTCCGTTCGCCACGTCGGATCGGCGAGTAGGTCGAAACATTTGAACGTCCCGTCGGCGAACTGCACGTATCCGAGCTCGTCGCTGATCGACGCGGCGAGATTCGCGAGCGACAGGCTCCGGTCCCTGGGCCAATCGCGGGTGACGTGGCGGATGAAATAACTGCGGTAGTCCCATTCGTAGTGCGCGGCGCTGCGCCACGCAACGTCCTCACCGGCCAGCAGCGGCGTCAGGGACCGACCATCGCACTGGGCGGGCTCGTCGATTGACAGTACGTCGGCGAGAGTGGGCAGCAGGTCCACGTTCTCGCTGAATCGGGTCACCACGCGACCGGCATTGCCAGCGTGGGGATCGCGCCACAGCCCGATGACGTGATAGCTCTGGGGAAAGAACCCCAGCTTCTCCTTGAGCCCGTGGTCGCCCAGTTGTTCGCCGTGGTCGGCCGTAATGACGACCAAAGTGTCGTCCCACTCACCGCGCTCTTCCAGGGCGCACACCACTCGCCCGAGCTGACTATCGACCTCGCTGATCATCCCGTAGTACTGAGCCTTGAGCGCGCGCATCTGATCGGGGTCGCGCGGCGCGGCACTCGCTTCGAAACCCATCGCCGCCTCGTGGATCGGGTGTCGTTGTTCGACTGCCACCGGCGCGATCGGCATCTCGACGTCCGCGGGGTCGTACATGCGCGAGAACTCCCCCGCCGCGGCGTACGGCGGATGGGGACGCAAGTAACTGAGGTGGGCAAACCATCCGCTTGCCTGGGTACCGAGCCAGTCCAAGAAGCGCGTGGTGAGAAAGCCGCTGAGCGAGAGCTCGGCCGGGCGGTCGGGCTCACCGCGCGCCGCCACCTCCCAGCCGTAGGGCACGTCGTAGCCCTTCGCGCGCAGGTGCTGGATCCAGCCGGCCTGGCTTTCGGGCAGGTACAGGCCGACCGACAGCCCCGGCAGGACTCCGTCGTAACTCTCGAGTCGAGGGTCATCGTTGCCGTCGGCGTTGGCCGGATCGACGCCCTGGTCGGTGTAGCCGAAGAGCGTCGGGTCATAACCGGCCCGACGCGCGACGTGGGCAATATTGTCGAGTCCCTTGGGCAACGGTGTCCCGTTGGCGACGACCCGATTGTTCATCTGGTACGTGCCAGTGTAGATCGCGGCGCGTCCCGGTGAGCAGGGCGCGGCCTGGGAGTAGTGACGGCTGAGACGAACCCCTTCGCGCGCGATGCGGTCCAGCGTTGGTGTTTGTACCAGCGGATGACCGGCCGCCGCGTAGGAGTCCCCGCGGAATTGATCCAACGTGATGAACAGGACGTTCACTTCGCGGCCTCGACGTAGCGGTGCATGTGCTCGGCCAGGTCGTCGATGATCTCGTGCGCCTCGGGGACCATCGTCGGGAGTCGCAAGAAACCGTGGATCATTCCCTTGGCTTCGAGGAGCTCCACGCGAACCCCGAAGTGTTCGAGCAGTCCGGCGTAGGCGACCGCCTCATCGCGCAAGGGATCACACTCGGCCACGACCACGATCGCCGGCGGCGCGCCGGTGAGGTCTTCGAACATGATCGGGGTGACGCGAGGGTCGCTGTGATCATTCCACCCATTGAGATAGAGCCCGTAGTCGTAGCGCAAATGGTCGATGTCCAGGGTGTAGCCCACACCATATTTATGTACCGAGTCGGTGAACAGTTCCGGACCGAGCGTCGGATAGATCACGACCTGCGCGGCGATGCCCAGGTTCTCCCTTCTGGTCAAGGCGCACGCCACGGTCAACAATGTCGCGCCGGCCGAGTCGCCCATCACGATTAGTTCGGCACCGGCGTCATCGAATTCCTCTAAGTGCGCGAACACGTAACGGATGGTGTCGACGGCGTCGTTGATGCCGGCCGGGAAGGGGTGTTCCGGGGCCAAGCGGTAGTCGACCGAGAGAAAGCGCATTCGGGTATCGGAAGATAAGCGGCGACACAGGGCGTCGTGCGTATCGAGGTCCCCCACCACGAACCCGCCGCCATGAAAATAGACCACAACGGCCTTGCGTTCGTCCGCGAGCGGGACGTACAGCCGCGCCCCCAACGTGCGTCCTTCCAGAACCAGTTCCACGTCACGAACCGAGGCCACGGACTGGGGGTCTCCGCGATTGGCGAGCGCCAGGTCGCGGTAGGCCGCGCGTCGCTCGTCGGCGCTCAGCAGCGAGGGATGCGTGGCCGGCTCGGCGCGAACCGCATTCACGTAGGGATCGAGCGACGGGTGGACCATGACAACCTCCTCCGCTAGAGATTACGCATCGGCGGGCGCCGGGCCCACCACGGATTCAGCTCCGCAGGTCGTCCCATCTGGTCTCGACGTCCTCGATCGACGCTCGCCAGCCACGCTTGGCCGCTCGACGCGCTTCTTTGTGGAAGGCCCGAATCTCTCGCAGTGGGTCCTTCCAGTCGGGCTCCGCGACGCTTACGGACTTCAACCACGAACTCGCGACCGCTTCGTCGTGCACCACGCCCAGTTTCGTCTGCGTCTTCTCGGCGGCTCGAGCTACTTTCACGGCCGGCTTGCCAGCGACCAATCCGAGCACTTCACAGGCGCATTGCAGTCGCTTCAAAGCGATGCGCACTTCGTGCAGGTTCTCGTTGGACGAATCCGCGCGAGCCTCTCGGGCGGCTTTTCGCACGTCACGCCAGGCCCGCTTCAGTTGCGAACTGAGGACCTCGAGAGCCGGACCCTTCGCCTTCGAGTCGAAAGCGACGGAGGAACTAATCGTCGAAATCTCGTCGACCAGGAGCGCGTAACGCTTCGTCGTGCGCTCGACGGCCCCTCGCTCCTGGGCGTCGTCGATCCGTCGATCGAGTCGCTGCACGATCCGGGACTGCAGCGGAACGTCTTCGACCAACCACAGTGACTTCTCGATGCCGGAGCGCAGGACGTCGAGATCGCGAATCTCGCCGAGCACGCCGGCGTACCACGAAAGCTCCACCAGCATCGGCGCCGACCAATCGGAATCGAACAGACCCGAGTACGTTCGAAGTACCGATCGAAGACGTCGCACACTCACGCGCGCCTGATGAACTTGGCCGATGACGGTCTCTCGTCGACGAGCTTCCCGGCGGGGTAGTTGAAAGACGCTCTCGCCGCGCGATGCTTCGAGCAACTTTCCGGACTGCTCACTGGTGAGGTCGTTGAGGAGAAAGTTGCGGGCAAACTGATTGAGCACGTCGGCGATCACGAGGTCGGCTGACGCGTTGGACTCCTCTACCACGTCGCTCCGCCCGTCGTCACGGTGGCGCCTTTCGCACGTAAAGGTCGAGTAACTCGGTCCGTCAGAGGCCTTTCACGACGCGCATCAACTCGATGCCGGGGAATACAAGTCTACGACGCTCCACGACGTGGGCGCCGGGGAAGTATTTCCTGGCCCTTTGAGTACGAAACAGTGAACTTTCTGGAGCGGACGACCGGGCTCGAACCGGCGACCTCGACCTTGGCAAGGTCGCGCTCTACCAACTGAGCTACGTCCGCGTGGTCACCCATAGTAGCCCAGGCGCCGACCGGAATCGGCACCGGATCACTCTTTGACCGTGCCAATCAAGGTCGAGGCCTCTTCAAACAGGTAGTCACGAAGCGTCGCGAGGTCGGGCATGATCTGAGCGCACCCGAGCATGCCGAACTCCAGATTTTGTTCGAATCCCAGCACCGTGACGTTGAGCGAGAACGGCCCGAGGAGCGGCCCGACCGGCGCGGCCGACACGACGCGGTGACCGCTGAGCCACAACGGAATGGGCGGTCCCGGTACGGACGACAGCAGCAAATTCGCGATCGGCGGCCCTACGTCGAACAGACCGAAGGCGTCGACCAGTTTTCCGCCGAACGACATCATGGTCGGGCCGAGCACCTTCGGCATCTCCTGGAAAATCCTCGCGCCGTTCCGACGTTGCACGCCGACGGTCTTGGCCGAGTCCCGGGCGATCGCCCTCAGTCGATCCACCGGGTCATCGATATCGGTGTGCAGCGCCACCAGCATTCCCGAAATCTGATTGCCCATGGCCGCCACGTCACCGTCGCCGCGAACGTTGATGGGGACAAAGGCGATGAGGTCACGCTGGAGCTCCTCGTCGCGATCGGCCAAGAGGCGGCGCAACGCGCCGCTCGTGGTCGCCAGGACGAAGTCGGTGACCGAGGCTCCGTGATGCTTCGCCGCGCGCTTCGCGTCGGCCAGGGAGACGCGCGTGCGGTGATAGATCTTCTCCACCCCCGCGCGCCCATTGAGCGAGGTGCGACGAGCTTCGAAGATCGACGGTTGGTCGGGCGTCGAACGTTCTGGGCCGCGCGTCAGCCCCACCCGAACGACGGTGCGCACGACGTCGAACACCCGCCTCAGCCAAGACGTGACGACGCCGACGGCGAGGGCGGGGTCGTCACGCACCCGACGCAGTGCGTCGAGGAGGAGTGACATCGAAGTGCTCGACGCTGATTCGGCGTCGACGTCGCGGAGCCCGGGAGCCGGTGCACGAACTTCGGGTGAGATATCGAAGAGACTGGCGAAGGTCTCAGCGCCGGAGACACCGTCGGCTAGCGCGTGATGCACCTTCAGCGCCGCCGCGACCCGGCCGTCGGCCAGCCCTTCCACGATTATGAGTTGCCACAGCGGTCGAGTGCGCACCAGTGGTCGCGACAAGAACTCGGAGATCAACTGATCGAACTGATCGGCCGTTCCCGGTGACGGCAGGGCGACGCGCGATATGTGTCGGTCCAAGTCGATGTGCGCGTCTGGTACGAGCGCGGGCCACGTGAGATCAAAGGGAGCGCGAATGACACGCTGGGTCAATACCGGTATCTCGTGCAGTCGATCGGCCACGTTCTTTCGAATCAGTTCGTATCGCTCGGTCGGATCAGCGACGTCGCCAAAATCGAGTTCGATCACGGCGCCGATGTTCATGGCCGATCCCGGAACCTCCAACAAGACGAAGGCACTGTCCAGCGGTCCGAGATAACGCACTAGCGTCCGCTACTTCCGAAGCCACCGACCCCGCGATCGGCCGCGGGAAGATCCTCGACGGCGCGAAACGAGGCCGACGGCACCGGCAGCACGACGAGCTGGGCAATCCGGTCACCCTTATTCACTTCGTAGTCGTGCGTGGGGTCGAGATTCACGAGCGCCACCATTACTTCACCGCGGTACCCGGCGTCGATGAGGCCCGGTGCGTTGATGCAGGTGACGCCGTGTTTCGCCGCCAAGCCGCTCCGCGGCAAGACGAATCCCCCGTGACCTTCGGGAATGGCCACGGCCAGGCCGGTCGACACCATTACGCGTCCCCCGCCCGCCGCAATCGTGCAGGATTCGACCGCGACTAAATCGCATCCCGCGTCACCATCGTTCGCGTACACGGGCAGCGTGGCATCGGGGTGCAGGACCCGAATGGGGATTTCCATATCGCTGAGGCTATCGCCGGGTGTGACCGACATTGACTGAAGGTTCACTAGTGTCAACGTGTGCTGGTGTGGATGGATCTGGAGATGACGGGACTCGAACCATCGCGCCACGTCATCATCGAAATCGCCACCTTGATTACCGACGACAACCTCAACGTGATTGCCGAAGGACCGGACCTGGTCATTCACGCCTCCCCGGAACAGATGGCCGAAATGGGTGACTTCGTCACGGAAATGCATACCAAGTCCGGGCTGATCGACGCCGTGAACCGATCCACGGTCACCAACGATGAGGCCGAAACGCAGACCCTGGCGTTCCTCAAAGAGCACATCGTCGAAGCCCGATCGATTCCGTTGTGCGGCAACTCGATCGGTACTGACCGTCGATTCCTCCAGGAGTACATGCCGACGTTGGAGGAGTTCTTCCACTACCGAAACGTCGACGTCTCCACGTTGAAGGAGTTGACTCGTCGCTGGCACCCCGAGGTCCTGGAGGCGCTCCCAGAAAAGGCGACCGCGCACCGAGCCCTGGACGACATCCGCGAATCGATCGACGAACTGCAGCACTACCGCGACGCGCTGTTCCCCAAAGTGCCGGCGAACCCTCCGGCGATCGATGAGTGACGAGGTCCTGTCGTTAGCGCAGGCCACGGCGCAAATGACCGCACCGGGTTCCATGTTCGAAACCGAACGCGCGTCGGTCCACGGCATCGAGATGACGGTGTGGAAATACGCCCCGGCGACGCTGCGCCAGATCCTGGACCTGTCTCTGGCGCACGCGTCGCGCGACTTCCTCGTGTACGAAGGGCAGCGATTCACCTTTGACGAGCACTACCGAGCGGCCTCTACGCTGGCCCAACGTCTGATCGCCGACGGCGTCACCAAGGGCGACCGCGTCGCCATCGCGTCGCGCAACCTACCCCAGTGGGTCATGGCCTTTTGGGGAGCGGTATTGACCGGCGCGGTGGTGGTGCCGATCAACGCGTGGTGGACCCCCGAAGAGCTGCAGTACGGACTGAGTGACTCGGGCACGACCGTGCTCTTCGTCGACGAGGAGCGACTGGAACGGCTCCGGAGCAAATTCGATGACCTCCCGGAGCTGTCGAGGATCGTGGTTATCAGCGAAGATCCCACTCGGCCGGCCCGACTGGGCGCGACCCACGCCAGCGTTCGCACCGTGGACTTCTACGAGTACGTCGGTGACATCAGCGCCTCGGCGACTCCGCCCGACGTGGAGATCGCCACCGACGACGACGCCACGATGTTCTACACCTCGGGCACGACCGGCCATCCCAAAGGCGCCGTCGGGACGCACCGCAACGCCATCACCAACTTGATGAACCTCTTCTTCGTCGGGACGCGCGCCACCATGCGCTGGGGCGGCGGCAACCTCGACGAGTCGGGCGAGAGCATCCCCAACGCGAGCCTCTTGAGCGTGCCGCTCTTCCACGCGACCGGCTGTCTCGCGACGATGATGACGAATACGGCGTCGGGCGGCAAACTCGTGATGATGCATCACTTCGACGCCGGTCAGGCGCTGGCGCTGATCGAGTCCGAACGCCTCACGATGTTCGGTGGTGTGCCGACAATCGCGATGCAGATCCTGGACCATCCCGATTTCGCCAAGTACGACACCTCGAGTGTGAAGTCCGTCTCCTACGGCGGCGCGCCCGCTCCCCCCGAGCTCGTGCGCCGTATTCAGGCGGCCTTTCCTGGCGGCATGCCGGGCAACGGCTACGGACTGACGGAGACCTCCGCCGCGGTCTGTCTCAACGGTGGCCCCGACTACGTCGCCAAACCCGAGAGCTGCGGACCGGCCGTGCCGGTCACGGAAATCGCGATCGTGCCCGAGGACTTCGACGGCGACGAGCCCGCGCCCGACCTGCCGAGCGGACCCGGCGTGGTCGGCGAACTGTGGATCAAGGGCCCCAACGTCGTGCGCGGCTATTGGAAGAAACCGGAAGCGACGGCCAAGTCCTTCACCAAGGGCTGGCTGCGAAGCGGCGACATCGCGCGAATCGACGACGAGGGCTTCGTGTTCATCGTCGACCGCGCCAAGGACATGATCATTCGCGGTGGCGAGAATGTCTATTCGGTCATCGTCGAGGCCGCGATCTTTGAACACCCCGACGTCGCCGACTGCGCCGTCGTCGGCCTGCCTCACGCCACCATGGGTGAAGAGGTGGCCGCCGTCGTGGTGTTACGACCGGGACGAGTGATCGAAGCCGAAGAGATCACTCGTCACGTGGCCCGACATCTCGCGCGCTTTGAAGTACCGACCAAGATCTTCTTTCGCGCCGAGCCGCTCCCGCGCAACCCGCAGGGCAAGGTGCTCAAACGAGAACTCCGGACGTCGCTGGTCGAACAGGTCGAGCGTTCCGCCTAATCGCGCAGTTCGTTGAGGGCTTCGAACGTCGCGTCGTCGAGCGTGATGGTGGCCGCGGCGCAGTTCTCTTCCACGTGCGCCACCTTGGACGTACCCGGGATCGGCAGCATCACCGGCGAGCGACGCAGTAGCCACGC
>Ga0208586_1000666_pt1 | contig 12118 bp, 11 predicted proteins | sample NGESurshal072012_6_FD_184471 | JGI IMG/M metagenome (GOLD analysis project Ga0208586, IMG submission 184471) | Arctic peat soil microbial communities from Barrow, Alaska - NGEE Surface sample 53-3 shallow-072012 (SPAdes) | ecosystem: Environmental > Terrestrial > Soil > Wetlands > Peat ... | reverse complement strand
GAACCACCGCATGGTCTCGATCAACTCGGCCCTCGAGGTCGATCTGCACGGCCAGATCATCGCCGACACGATCGGCGCCCGCCAGTTTTCTGGCGTCGGCGGCCACCAGGACTTCACCGAGGGCACCAGCCTGTCGCTCGAACACGTGTCGCTCATCTGTCTGAACGCGACGGCGACGGTTGGCGGTCAACCAAAGAGCCGTATCATTGGTGCCATGACGCCCAATTCGACAGTGACGTCGCCACGCCAGTTGGCCGGTGTCATCGTGACCGAATACGGTGCGGCCGACCTGCGCGGACTGACGGTGAAAGAACGCGCGCGGGCCCTCATTTCCATTGCCCACCCGCAGTTCCGAGACGAACTCACTGCAGCGGCTGAGTTGCTAGGGCGCTAAATGCTCATAGTTCGAGATTTAGGAATAGAGATCGGTGCTCGACGCATTCTCGACCCCGTCTCCTTCACCGTCGGCAACGCCGAAAAGGTGGGCATCGTCGGGCGTAACGGCGCCGGTAAATCAACCCTCATGTCGGTGCTGCTCGGTGAACATCCCGAGCATCTTCGAATTGCGGGAAACGTCACGCATCAAGGAACGCTGGCGCACCTGCCCCAAGAACCGGTCCCGAACGGTCTCGGCGTTGAGCCAATTGGGCTCTCGCACGTCCTCTCGGCGCGCGGCCTCGACCAACTTGATGCCGACATGCAGCATGCCCGCCACGAACTGGCGGCCAACCCCACCGAGGAGACGATTGAGCGTTTCACCGCCCTCGAGGAGAAGTTCCGCGAGCTGGGGGGCTACGAGGCCGAATCCGAGGTGTCGCGACTCGCGGCGGGATTGGGTCTGAAGGAGGACCTTCTCCTGGAGGACCTGAACTCCCTTTCGGGAGGCCAGCGCCGCCGCGTCGACCTCATGCGCGTGCTCTACGAGGAGCCGACCACGATGGTGCTCGACGAACCAACGAACCACCTCGACAAGGCGGCGAAACGGTGGCTCTTCGAAGAGCTCGACCGGTTTCGCGGCACCGTCCTCGTCATCAGCCACGACCTGCCCCTCCTCGACAAGTCGATCGACCGCGTGTTGGCACTGCGTGAAGGACAACTGCGCGAGTACAAGGGTAACTATTCGAAGTTCCTCAAACTCGAAGAGGAACGGCGCCTCAGCGAGGAGAAGCTCGGGGCGCACCAAGATCAGCAGATCGATCGCCTCTCCAAACTGGCCGACTCCATGCGCGGCCAAACGGAGAAGCGCGCCCGACTGGCCAAGGTGCTCGACCGAAAGGTCGAGAAGCTCCAGGACACGCACGTCGAAGTCACGAAGAAGGAGAAGAAGGTCACCTTCAAACTGCCCATCCCGCCGCGAAGCGGTGACGTGCCGATGACGGTTGAACACGTCGCCGTTCGCTACGGATCGCTCTCGGTCCTGAAGGACGTGAACTTCATCACGCGACGCGGCGACCGGATCGTGATTGTCGGTAAGAACGGTGCCGGCAAGTCCTCGATGCTGCGCTGCCTCGCCGGGACCCAAAAGGCCCAGACCGGCGTCGTTAAGTTCGGCGCGAACGTGAAAGTTGGCTACTTCGCCCAGGAGAACGAACAGTTGGACTTCTCGAAGACCGTGCTCGGCAATCTGGAGAATGCCACGGTCGAAACAGAGGTGCAACGTCGGTCCCTGCTCGGCGCATTCGGGCTGAAGGGTTCGGCCGCACACCAGATGCCGAGCACGCTCTCGGGCGGTGAGCGGGCCAAACTGGCGTTGGCGATTCTCGCCTCCTCGGACGCGAACTTGCTGCTCTTGGACGAACCGACGAACAACCTGGACCCCGCGAGCGTCGAGGCGCTCGGCGAGATGATGAATCGCTGGAAGGGGACGATTGTCGCGGTGAGTCACGAACGGGGATTCGTCGAGACGCTCCACCCGACGCACGCCGTCTTGTTGCCCGAGGAGTTCTTCGATCTCTGGAGTGATGACTACATGGACCTGATTGAACAGCGTTAGTGCACGCGAGTCGCACCACGGATGCATGAACCTTGCATCACGACGCGCACCACGTCACCACCGCGACCTACGACGCACAACCTCCGCGGCGTTAGGGTGCCCTATGCGTCACGCCGGAACTAGCCGAGTCGTTCGCCCGGCGACCCCAGCGTCCGCGAGCGACCATGTGCTTCTCACCTGAGGGCGACCTCGTCGGTGGTCTCGTCGTGACGGCGATCGGCGTTGATGCGTGCCTACATTTGCGCGGTCGTCCCGAGTACCGGCTCATCGCGCCCTTTCCAATTCTGTTGGGACTCCACCAGGTCGATGAGACCTTCGTCTGGTGGAAAGTACAAGGTCACGTGCCCTCGGACGTCGGCGTGGTGGCGACGTGGATCTACTTGTTGGTCGCGTTCGTCGTACTGCCAATACTGGTGCCGACAATGGTGCTGCTGTTGGAACCGGCCCGACGACGAAAGGTGATTGTGCCATTCGTCGTGCTCGGCGCCGTCACGTCCACGTGGCTCCTCATCGTCGTGCTGCGCGGACACCCGTCGGCGAAGCTCGGCTCGTATCACGTGGCGTACACCATTGGCTTGCAGCACGGGATCCTCGTCATCGGTCTCTACATCGTTGCGACGTGCGGTTCGATGCTCGCCTCCGGACTCCGAAGTGTCGAGTGGTTCGGCCTCGTCAATCTCGTCGCGATCGTCGTCCTGGCGCGACTCTGTGCCGATGGTTTCGCCTCGCTGTGGTGTTTTTACGCGGCGCTCGCGAGCGGGGCCATCGCACTCCACATGCGCCTGGCCAAGCCGAATCCCAAGCTGATTCCAATTGGTCAGTTCAGTCGCTGAGTCGTGCCTCGAGACGACTTCGCACGTCGGGCCATTCCGAGGGAAGGACCGAGTACATCGCGGAACTGCGCGGGAGATCCTCCTCACCCGCGACCTGGGAGGCTTGCCAATTTCGAAGCACGCCCTCGAACTGCGCACCGATGCGCTCGATCGCGCGCCTCGAACGGTCATTGCGTGCATCGGTCTTGAGGTCGAGACGCTGCACTTCCCACACGTCGAACGCGTAGGTCATCATCAGGAGTTTCGCCTCGCCATTCATGGGGCTGCGTTGCGCCGCGGGGGCGAGAAACGTACCACCGATTTCGGCGCCGTCGGGATAGGGGCGACCCCGCCACCACCGCAACGTGAGGAATCTCGTCATCCCGATGATGGCGCCGTCCGAGGTGCGCCGAGTGGCGAACGGCACGGCCGCCCCCTCGTCTCGGTCCGACAGGAGCTTGGTGACCAGCGACTCCCATTCTGGAATGTTGTCGGGCACGTTCGACCACCCAAAGGTCGAACGGTCGCCCGAGGCCGCAGTGGCCAGGTCGGGTACGTCGGCGAGCGCGAGGGGGGTGAGGGTCGCGTGGCGACCCTCGAGGGTGACGTCGGCGAGTGAACGCATGATGCAACTGTACGAGGGCAGTCGCTCGCGCGCCGAGTGGCTCGAAGAGCACGTAATGGACGCGTGCTCGTATGCTCGCCACATGCCTTCCTTCCAATCGGCAGCGTGGTGTCAACGAGGAGGAGCCCAAGGGGGTTGGGTGCTCCGACGTGACCGTGAGGACGGCCGCGGTCGTCGAGTCGAGAAGGTGGTTGCGTGAACGTCGTTGCGTACATCATCGGACTCATGATCTGCGTGGTGACGGTCATCAGCGTCGTCTTCATCCTCGTACTGCCCCGCCAGCCCCAGGGTTTGGAGAAGATGACGGTGATCGTGAACCGGAGTGTTCACTACACCTTCGTCAACCTGGCCCGTGTCGCCAAGACGTACGAGGGGAAGGATTCGATCCTCGCACCGACCGCGCCCGTGGCGCTGGTCGCTCAGTTACTCTTCTGGGCGGCGAGTCTGGTCGTCGGTTTCGCCCTCATGCTCTTGCTCACGACGCACAACTTCGCACAGGCCCTGACCCAGGCCCTGACGTCGCTCTTCACCGTTGGAGCCATTCACACCGGGGGCACCGCCAACACCGCCATCGACATCGCCGCCGGTGCCACGTGGGTAGTGATCGTCGCCTTGCAGATTGCGTACCTGCCGTCGCTCTACAGTTCCTTCAGTCGTCGCGAGGCACTCGTGACAATGCTGCAGAGCCGAGCCGGTTCGCCCGCCTGGGGACCCGAGATCATCGCGCGACACCAACTCGTCGGCATCACCGACGCCCTGCCGCAGCTCTACTCCGACTGGGAGCAGTGGGCGGCCGAGGTGACCGAGAGTCACACGACCTATCCCGTGTTGCTCCTCTTTCGCTCACCCGAACCGTGGTTGAACTGGATTGTCGGACTGCTCGCGGTGCTCGACGCTGGCGCGATGCAGTTGGCACTTAATCCCGATACCGCACCATCGCAGACCAGGCTGTGCTTGCGCATGGGCTTCACCCTCTTCAATCGAATCTCGGGTTCGCTCGGGTACAAGATCGACCCCGACCCGGACCCCGACGGCGACATCCAGCTCACGTTCGCCGAGTTCGAAAGCGCCGTCGATAAGTTGAAGGGCTACGGCTACCCGATGGAGCGCACCGCCGAAGAGGCGTGGCCGCACTTCAAGGGTTGGCGGATCAACTACGAGACGTCGGCGTACGTTCTGGCCGATCAGTTCACCGCTCCGCTCGCGCCCTGGTCCGGCACGCGCCGACACCTACGCGTCGGCGTCGTCGAGCCACTTCGACCACCGCATCGTTCACCGGGACTGGTCAAGATCGCCGCGGCCCGACCGGAGGTCGTGAATCCGCCGCACGAACGCGCATCGCGGATTCGCAAGAACAGCGCCCCCGACCCCGAGTAGGCAAGAATCCCGCACCGTGAAGTGCGGGATTCTTGGGGTGCTGACGTCTGGGCCTAGGAAGATTGCGTCGGCCTAAGGGCCACAGACCTATCGGAGGTGGTTAGTAGAGGATGGGTCCGCCGGGATTAATACCTCCTGTGGAGACCGGAGCTTGGATGTAGGCGGGGTCAACGGCGATGGTCGACCACGTACTCGTGTACGTCGTTCCGTCGGCATTGGTCACCGTGCCGGTGAACGTGTAGATCGGCAATAGCCACACCGAATTGTCAGTTAAGACGTAGGACTGCAGCGACACGGTGTCAGAGTCGAGCGTCACGTTTACGATCGGCGGACCCGAGGGTGCCGTGGTCGTCGTGTCATTGGAACCGGGAGTCGGCGTAGGCGGCGGAGTGGCGGTGCCAGTGCTGGTGCCAGTGCCGGCAGCGGGTGAGGTCGTGGTCGGCGCCGTGAGCGGCTCCACTGATCCACCAGAGCCGTTGCCGTTGGCGAAGAGCGACTGCTGCTGCGCTTCGAGCACGGTCACCGCGGCCACCGGGCTTTGTAGTGGGTACTGGACGACGGGCATCGTGGTGAAGGCAGGACCATTGGCACTCACGATGCTGTTGTTCTGATCGACCGTGAACGACACGTTCTGGTCGGTCGTCATCCCGTCAACGACGACGGTGTAGTCCACGGACTCTTCGTACGTCGTGACGTCGGCCTGTCCCGGTGAACTCGTGACGTCAGTTTGCGTCGAGAACGACGGGTTCGCGACCTGGTAGCCGTAGCCGAGTTGGCCGAGGTAGTTCTGCACGTCGCCCTCGAGCGTTGACTGGCTCGGCACGTTGCCCGCGCCACCGTCCGAGGTCACTGACGTTGACGAGGCCGTCGTGAAGTGGTTGTACTGGAACTCCGGCACCCCGCCGTAGTTCGCGTAGTCAACTTCGCCACCGTTGGCGTTGTTAATCGTCCAGTCACTGCCGTCACCGTTTTGGTCAACCGGTGCACCGCTCACGCCGAAGATCGCCGCGACCCGGCTGTCTTCAGCCGAGCCACTGGTCGGGAATGACAACTGATAGGCGGCGCCGCTTCCGGCACTGGCACTGAGATTGGGACCGGCGGTGAAGTTGAACTCTTCGTAGATGCGCATCATGTCGCTTCCCGCTGGAACCTGGGACGAGTAGATCGTTCCGGGCTTCGTGGTGGACTTCGTCTGATGGGTACTCGTGGCACTCAAGGCAAAGACCTGCAACGCCGGACCGGCGTTTTCGAGCGCGGCTATGCCGCCCACCGTGAGTAGCGACGCCATTGCGACCGCGCCGGCCATGCGGAGTTGAAAGCTGCGCAGGACGTGGCGACGGACCCGAGGTGTTGGCGTCATGATGCGCGCCATGACGGCGTTCGGGTCGCGCATCTCGTAGTTCGTGCCCGCGACCGGATCGGCGGCACGCAATCGTTCGTTGAAGTCACTCATGAAATCTCCTCTGCGTTCATACCTAGTACTTGTCGCGACGAGTTCGAAACTTTCAGTGCACTTCCAGTGCGGCGAATCGTTCGCGAAATCGGGCCTGAGCACGGGTTAGGCGGACTGCGGCGGCGTTCGTCGTGATGGACAGCGCAATACCCAGTGCGTGGGTGTCGAGTCCGTCCCAGGCGTTCAACATGAGAACTTCGCGGTCGTCCTCGGTGAGCGCCACTAACGCTTCGCGAACGCTGGTGTCGGCAATGACGAGCTCTTCGGCCGACGGTTCGTCGGCGGGCGAACGGAGCGTCGCTTCGAAGTTGTTTCGCCGGTACTGACTTCGACGCGCGTTGCGCAAGATATTACGTGCGACGCCAATCATCCAGGGAAGTTCCGCGTCAAGCGGTACGTCGTCTAAACGACGCCACACGACGAGCAGCGTCTCCTCCACCAGATCGTCGAGATCACCCAGAGTGAGGGGATGAAGTCGCCGTCGAATGTAGTTGCCGATGGCTGGACTGTGGTCGTGGACGAGTCGGCGAAAACGATCATCTTGAGGTGAGCCCATAACCTGCTTCTGTCCGGTCACTTCCGATTCTTACCGCAGTCGGACATTTTCCTGAGAACGGTGTCGGAGAGGTCCTAGCGGGTGTTGGTGCGAACGAGCATCGCCTCTTGCTCGCGGGTGAGCCACCACGACGGCCAGTCGCGGTCGTTCCACCACGCCTGCACGTCCTCCACGCTCTCGCTGAGGTCGCGCAGCGTCAGGCCCGCCCCAATCGCCTTGGCCGGGTCGATATCCATGACCGTCTCATTCTGCGAACCCGACCAGAGGGGGAACCTCGAATCAAGGTGGTGACTCGAGACGTGTCGGGGCGAGACCTCCACGAGCTTCGTGTCGCTTGGGGCGATCTGTTCAGCAATCTGCTCCATGACGCCGAAAAACGTGGGGGCGGGGAAGGGGCCCGCCACGTGAAAGGCCCCGAGCGTGGTGTCGTTCGCCAGTTTCACCACGAACTCACCCAAGTCGCGTGCGTCGATGAACTGAAGGGCGTTGTCCCTCGGCCCGGCGACCGCAATGTTGCCGCCGCGCGCGATGCGCTGTACCCAGTAGGGGAATCGCATTGTCGCGTCGTGGCTGCCAATGACGTAGGTCGGTCGAACGATGGTGAGTTGATCACCAAAGAGCTCAACGGCCGCCTTTTCGCAGGCGGCCTTCAACGGACCGTAGGACTCAGCGGTAATCGGGGCGTCGGGCGCAGTCGGCGCTTCACTCCAAAGCGTGGCGGTCTCTTCCGTGGCGCCGATCGTCTTCGGATCTTCGTAGGCCGAAATCGATGAGATTTGGATGTGGTGGCCCCCCCGCTCACCGAGCGCCGCGTGCAGCACCTCAACGTCGTGTGGACGATAGGCAATGGCGTCGACGGTGACGTCGAAGTTCAGTCCGTCGAGGGCGGAGAGATCGGACTGTCGATCGCCGACCAGCCGCGTCACGCTTTCGGGCAGATCTGTTTCGGTCTCACCACGATTGATTACTGTGACGTCGTGGTCAGCGCCCAGCGCGGCGAACGCGATTGCGCGCCCCACAAACGATGTTCCACCAACTATCAGAACCTTCATTCGTCTCCTCTCAACGTGACAGACGTCATGTTACGAGGCTTTGCCCCGAGATTGAGGAGGACGGTTCACGATTGCGAGGACGCAGCTCGGCGGGGACTGGGCACCACCAACGCCGGCGTCCAGTTGAACGTGGTCTCTTCGGGGGCCACTCGTACGGTTTCTTGACACGTGCGCGCTCGTGCGTAGAGTTGGCGCAGTCACGACGGGGAGGCGTTCGCTATGACGAGGTCATTGCTACCGGAGCGTTCGGGCGACGGTGGATCGGAGCGTCTTGAAGCGTTCAGTGACGCCATCCTCGCCATCGCCATCACGTTGCTGGTCATCGAGATCCGGATTCCTTCGACGAGCGGACCTCACCTTGGTGCGGCCCTTCGACATCTCTGGCCCTCCTACCTCGCCTACGGACTTTCCTTCACGACGATTGGTTTCGTGTGGGTGGCCCATCACGCCATGTTTCGCCGGGTCCGCGACGTTGATCGGCTGCTCCTCATCCTCAATCTCGGCCTCATGATGTGCGTGGCGTTCCTGCCGTTCTCGACCGCGGTGCTGGCGCGCTACTCGTTCAGCGTGACGTCGGGCGCGTCGACGTCGGCCGAGCTCTACAGCCTCAACATGCTCGCCATTGGACTCTCGTTCCTCAGTCTCTGGGTCTACCTTTCCTTCCACCTCGAACTGTTCGTCGGCAACGTGGACAAACGAACGATCCAGCGCACCATTCTTCGTGCGATGCCACCACCCGTGGCGTACGCCGTGACGGCGGGACTCGCTTTCACGAACGCAAAACTCTGTTACGTCATCTGGGTGATTACGACGCTCTACGTCGCCGTGGGACCGGCCGCCCGGAAGATCCCGGTATGGACCGGGGAGGAAGTGAGTGAGGTCGAGCCGACGTGATGTCGTCGAAACGAGTCGCCGACTAATTGAGGTTGCGCTCAGTTGCCCAGTGCGACAACTGGTAGCGACTCGAGAGTTGCAGCTTTCGAAGAACCGACGAGACGTGACTCTCGACCGTCTTGGTGGAGATCGTCAGTTCCTTCGCAATGTCCTTGTAGGAGTACCCGCGCGCAATGAGACGGAGCACCTGTCGCTCGCGCTGGGTCAATTGGTCAAGTTCGGGATCAACGGGTAGTTCACTGCCAACGGCGCTCGCCCCCGTCGAAAAGGCGTCAAGGACGAAGCCGGCCAGTCGAGGCGAGAAGACGACGTCACCGGCCGCGATCCGGTAGATCGCGTCGATCAGGTCCGGTCCCGAAATGTTCTTGGTCAAGTACCCTCGAGCACCGGCGCGGATGACACTGATGACGTCGCTGGCGGCGTCGGAGACGGAAAGGGCGAGGAAGCACACGTTGGCGTTCGCGTCGCTCACACCTTTCAGCACTGCTTGACCGCCGCCGTCGGGCATGTGCACGTCGAGCAACACGACGTCGGGCAACCGTTCAACGATCATCTCGATGGCGGCCTCGACTTCGTCGGCTTCACCAATGATGTCGACGGAGCCGGCGATCTCCGCGCGAATGCCGGAGCGAATCAACTCGTGATCATCGACGAGGAAGACGCGTGGCTTCGTTGACTCGACCATTAGGTGCGCGGCAGCACGAGCTGCACTTCGGTTCCCGAGCCGACGGACGTGTCGATGGTCACCTCGCCACCGATTTGGGCCACGCGTTGGCGGATCGAGAGTGCGATGCCCTGGCGGTCGGCCGGTATCGCGTCGAGGTCGAAGCCGATTCCCCGGTCGCGAATGAAGATCGAAACGGACTTGGGCTCGACTTCGGCGAAGATTGAGATGCTCGACGACTCCGACCACTTGGCGGCATTGATCGCCGCTTCGCGGGCGGCCGCGACGAGCGCCGTGACGTTGTCGTCGGGCACGCAGTCGCCCACGGTGACGAGTTCGACCCTGACGCCGTAGTCGTTTTCGATGTCGTGTTCGATCGCGCCAACCAAACCGACGAATGAGGTCGATCCGTTGGTCACCGTGCCGGGGCTAAAGAGCCACTGGCGAAGTTCGCGTTCCTGGTTGCGGGCGAGCCGTACAACGTCGCCTTCGTTCGCGGCCGCACGCTCGATAAGCGTCAGCGTTTGCAAGACCGAGTCGTGGAGATGGGCGACCATGGTGGCGCGTTCTTCGACGCGAACCCGTTCGCGTCGTTCACTCGTCAGTTCGCGAACGTTCTGGAGCCACCATGGCGCGAGCAGCACGAGTAGGCCCACGACCAGGACCAAGGTGCCCAAGAGCGCGGGCGCCGCCGCACCCCATACGCCACCAATGTGATCGAGCGTCTTCAGCCCGATGATGATGAGCGCAATGCCCGCGACGACCCGCAGCACGATGCCCCGACGATTCGTCGTCGAAACGCCACCAATTATTGGCGCGGAGTTGAGGAACTCACCGAGATGCGTTCGTTCGTCAATCGACGTGCCGCGCCACACCGCGAAGAAAGCGAACGCGGCGAGGACCAGTGGCCACGCGAATCCGTGCGAGGCGTTGACGCCGGTCGTCTCGAGCGCGATCAGCAGGATCAGGGTGCCGATGAACGCGACGAGGACGACTTGCGCCTCTCGACGGTTCTGGAATAGTCCCTGGATTATCGAGGTCTCTTCACCGGAGCGGGTGAGCACCAACCAGAAAGTCATGTAGAGCAACACGCCAAAACCGAAGAAGAGCGTGAGCAGTGAAAAGATCACGCGGATGTTTCGTTCCTTGATTCCGAGGCGCGTCGCGAATCCGCCGCACACCCCACCAAGGATGGCGTTCTCGCGACCCCGACGGAGCGGCCGTTGGGGCGTGCCGACAACGGCGTGACTTGATGTGGTGATCGACATGCGCTCCTCTTTCTCCACGCGCCACGCGGTCGCTCGGGGATTCCAAAATTCTTACACGTCCACTCCACCTTGTATCTAAGGGGAAACCCTGAAGATCGAGGCACGGTCGGGCAGGCTCTGAGGGTTCATCCCCATAGTCCTTGATGGGAAGGGGACTTACATTTGAAACATGGACGAACAACACGAGCAGGTGCACCAACCCGAGGCCGAACCGGTTGACGAAGTACCGTCGGCACCGGAAGAAACTGGACTTCGCCGCAGTACGAAGCGCCGGATGATCGGCGGTGTCGCTGGCGGAATTGGTGAACGATTCGACATTGATGCGAACATCGTCCGGGTCATCTTCGTCGTCCTCACGGTCCTCTTTGGACTCGGCGCGGCGATCTACCTCGCGATGTGGGTTCTCATCCCCCAATCGGGGAAGTCGTCCGATGGCGATGCCTACGACGCCAACACACCGGTCACCAATACTCGTTTGCTGAGCTACGTCGCGCTGGCCGGCGTGGTGATCGCGGTCATCATTGTGCTCGCGACGTTCAACAGCACACCGAGAGTCGGGAACGGTTTTGCGTGGCTATGGCTCGTCTTCCTCGCTGTGTTGGCGGTGCTGTCGCTGCGCTCGTCGGCCCGCCAGCACATGCTGCGACGATTTATCGCGCTCGTATTTCTCGTGTTTCTCACGCTCTTCATTCTCGTCACTGGCGCGGCCCTCGGATTTCTCGCATCAACGGGCGTACCAATGACGGGCGGCAGTGGTGCGCGCACCGTGCAACCAACGAACGCCGGCCAAGTCCAGTCGACCTATCGGACGGAATTTGGAACCTTGACCGTCGATTTACATCAAGTGCACTTTCCTAAGGGCACGAGGACAATCGAGGCGTCGGTGACGGCCGGCCTCTTGACGATCGACCTACCTTCGAACGCAATTGTCTACCTGAAGACCAAGGTTGGCATTGGACACGTGGAGTACGTGGACTACAACGTGGTGTCCGGTCCCACGAGTCAGCCGTTCTCAGCAATCCCCCCCTCGCTGAAGACTGCCGCAAGCCAAAGGGATGCGCCACGCCTCATCATTGACGCGCAAGTTGGCGCCGGCGCAATCAATTTCAATCGCGAAAGCCCGACAGGCTGAATTGCGGCCCCTGCCACTTCCTGCAGCGCCACTTTCTTCGGGCACTGGACTCGCGCTGTAGCTCGAACGTGTCGACGGTTGCAATTCGTCGTCGGGCACAACGACTAAAACTGATCGGGTGACCAACCCCCTCAGCCCTCGAACATCATCCGGGCGTCCCACCATTGTCGAGATCGTGGCCCCAAGCATTGGCGTCGCGTGGATGGACATTGCGAAGTGGATTATGTCGAGCGGCGTAACGAGTACGTACGACGGTCTTCGCATCCGAGAAGTCGTGATGGCAGCGCTGATC
>Ga0208586_1000665_pt1 | contig 12169 bp, 9 predicted proteins | sample NGESurshal072012_6_FD_184471 | JGI IMG/M metagenome (GOLD analysis project Ga0208586, IMG submission 184471) | Arctic peat soil microbial communities from Barrow, Alaska - NGEE Surface sample 53-3 shallow-072012 (SPAdes) | ecosystem: Environmental > Terrestrial > Soil > Wetlands > Peat ... | reverse complement strand
CGATCTCTTGATCGAGTGCGCGTATCACTTCTTGGAGTTCGCGTCGGGCGTGACGGACGTCGGCGACTTGGGTATCGAGGTCCTTGTAACGCTCCTCGAGTGTGGCCAGTTCGTCCAGCGCCAGCGGGTTGATCGGACCGAGCGACGTGATGCGAGCTTCGAGTTCGCCCACACGCTGCTCGAGCGAGACACCGTCGGGCAATGCTGGTCGCGCGACGACGCCCAGTTCGCGTGGTTCAATACCGAGGTCGCGACGGATCATCTCGTGCAGGTTGGCAATCTTGACGACCAGTTCGGCCTGTTCGATCTCACCGCGTCGAACGACCTCGCCCAGTTCCATGAGTCGTGCGTCGGCCTCCTTACGCGCTCGGCGCACCTCTTCGAGTCGTTCGGCGCCGGCCCGCGAGGCCTCCAGCTGTTCGCGGTAGGTCGAATCGAGCGCCTCTTGCGAGACGCGAATCTCTTCGGACGCGCGCGAGACGAGTTCGGCCAGTCGATCGAGCACTTGAAGATCGAACTCGAGCGACTCGCGTCGTCCGGCCGCCTCGGCCCGTTCGTTCGAACGGCCCTCGAGACGTTGCTCAATCTCAGCGCGACGTTGCTCGAAGAGGCGACGGCGTTCGCCGAACTCGGCCTCTCGGCGCGACAGTGCCGTCGCCTGTTCGTGGGCGTTCGCGCGCAGCGCGTCGACGTCGCGACGCGCGTCGTTGATCAACGCTTCGCGCTCTCCGGCGGCCTCGACGGCCGATTCCAGCGCGGGAAGAATTCCTCGAAGTTCCTTCAGCTCCTCGTCGTTCGTCGCGATCTGCTCGTTGAGCGCGGCGACGTCTTCGGCGAGCGACTCGACGGCGTCGCTCAGTTCGTCAACGAGCGTGCCCAGTCGCACACTCTCGCCCTCCAAGCGCTCGTGCTCGGCCTGGGCGTGCGCGCCCAGCGACATGGCCTTGTTCAGTCGTTGTCGGGCGTCGACGGCCGCGGCGTCGGCGACCTTACGAGCGTCGCGCTGCGGTCCCACGGCCTCGAGGGCCTCCTTCGCCGCCCGTTCGGCCTCTTCGACCGTCGAGCGCGTGACGACTGACCGGCCCGACGCAATGCGCCAACCCGACGAGGCGAAGCGGTCGCCGTCACGCGTCACGATGACGAGTTCGGGATTCGCGAGGGCGACGTCGATGCCCGACTCCCAGTCCTTGGCGATGAAGGCACGCGAGAAGAGCGTGTCGAGAACACGCGTCACGTGTGCCGGCGCGTTGCGACGAGGGCGCACGAGAGCGCGAAGTGGTTCGCAGCCGTCGGGGGTCGGCATCGCCGCGACCGTCCCTTCGGCAACGGGAAGGATGAGCCCCGCTCCCCCCTCCGTGCGCAGTGCCTGCAAGGCCGCTCGGGCCGACTTCTTGCCGTCGACGATCATGGCGCCGACTGACGCACCGGCGGCCGACTCAACGGCCTTTTCCCATCCACCGTCAACTTCGATGAGATCGAGGAATGCGCCGAGGACGCCTTCGAGGTCGCCAATGATGGCCCGTCCTCCGGCACCGGACAGTTCGTCGAGGGCCCGTGCGAGCGCGTCGGCGTGGGCTTGGGTTCGAGCGGCCCACTCGGTTGCTTCACGAAGTGTCTCGTCGGCCGTCGCGCGTTGCGCTTCGGCGTTGGTGGCCGATTGTTCCGCGTCGCGGCGTTCTTGTTGCGCGCTCTCCAATTGTGCCTGGGCGGCGTCGCGACCGTGGCGCGCGCGTTCCAACGACGCGGTGGCGCGCGTGGCGCGTTCTTTCGTCTCGGCTAGGCGGTTGGCGGCGCGACGTTCGCTTTCGCGAAGTGAATCGAGCGATCGTTCCAAGAGGGCGATTCGCTGGCGGGCGGCGATGAGCGTCGCTTCGTCGACTTCGTTCGACGTGGCGCCCCAGGTCTCGGCGAAGTCGGCTTCGGCGACGTCAAGATCTCGTTGCGCCGCGTCGACGGCGACGCGAAGCCGCGCCAGCGCATCATTCTCGGCGTCGACGGAGGAGAGATCCGACGTGAGTTTGGCGGCGTCGGCTTCCAACGTCGCAATGACGTTCTCGTCGGCCGATGCGACGAGCGCTTGACGAAGGGCCCGTTCGCGTTCTCGAATGATCGACGACGTACCCCGTGAGCGTTCAGCGAGGCCCTGCAACGTGCCGAGCGCCGAGGCGAGCATCTCTTCGCGGCGACTCGCCAGTTCGGCGGCGGCCGTGGAGGCCTGCGCGTCGAGGGTGACCAGTTCGTGACGCAGATCGCGCTCGCGAGTTGACGATCCCTGTAGATCGGCGGCGAGAATCGATCGACGCTCCTCGAAGGTGGTCAACCTCGACGAGAAGAGCGCGCGACGGGCCTGACGCAGTTCGCCTTCGATGTCGGAGTAGCTGCGCGCGGAGACGGCTTGGCGCTCCAGGGGTCGCATTTGGCGACGCACCTCGCGCACGAGGTCACCGAGTCGTTCGATGTTCTCTTGGGTGGCGTCGAGCCGACGTTCCGCGCGTTCTTTTCGACGACGGTGCTTCAAGACGCCGGCCGCCTCTTCGATCACCGCGCGTCGGTTCTCCGACGAGGAGTTGAGGATCGAGTCGAGTTGACCTTGGCCAATGATCATGTGTTGCTGGCGCCCCACGCCCGAGTCGCTCAGCAACTCTTGAACATCGAGCAGCCGACACGTGGTGCCGTTGATGGCGTATTCGGAGTCGCCGTTTCGAAAGAGGGTCCGCGAAATCGTCACTTCGGCGCCGTCGATGGGGAGGCGTCCGGAGGAGTTGTCGAGGGTGAGCGCCACTTCAGCGCGTCCGAGAGCCGCGCGATTGGCGGTGCCCATGAAGATGACGTCGTCCATCTTCGCGCTGCGCAGCGCCCGCGTACTCTGCGCACCGAGAACCCAGGTGACGGCGTCCACGACGTTGGACTTTCCCGAGCCGTTCGGACCGACCACCGCCGTCACGCCCGTCTCGAATTCGAGAACGGTGTTGTCGGCGAAGGACTTGAAGCCCTTCATGGTCAATCGCTTAAGAAACACGGGTAGACGCTACCAACGTTCTTGGGAGGTCCCGGTTTTCACGATTGGCATTTCGGGCAGTAGAACGTCGAGCGCGCGCGCACCGTTTCTCGCACGATTGGTTGACGGCACTGGAAGCACGCCAATCCCTCTCGGTTGTAGACCTGATGGAAGTTCTGATAAGTCCCTGGCTGGCCGTCGGGGTCGACGAATTGCTCGTCGTCGAGCGTCGAGCCGCCGTGCTTGATGGCCTCGGTGAGGATCTCGGCGATGGCGCGATGGAGTCGTCGAATCTCAATCGTCGACAGGGACTCGGACTCGCGGTCGAAACGCAGCCCGGCGGCGAAGAGGATCTCGTCGGCGTAGATATTGCCAATGCCGGCCATGATGTCTTGATCGGTCAACACCGCCTTCAGGGCCGTCGAACGACTGCGCAAGACGGCGGCAAATCGGTCCCACCCAATCTGGTCCTCGAAGGGGTCGATGCCGAGGTGCGCCAGTTCGGGGATCGCTTTTCGCAGCGCCAGTCCGTCGCCGCCAATAGATAGTCGAGCGAACTTGGAGATCTCCACCTCCTCACCCTCGACCGGACCCTTGGAGACGTAGAGCTCACCGAAGGTTCGCGGATCGACGTAGCGCAACTCGCCACCTTGGACGAACGTGAAGACCACGTGGGTGTGCTTGGGCTTCAGGTCCTTCGCGCTGTGCGCTCGCAGCAACTGTCCGCTCATGCCCAGGTGCACGACCAGATGTGTGCCGTTGTCGAGCCCGAAGACGAGATTCTTGCCCAGTCGCTCGGCCGAGCGGATCGAGTGCCCTTCGGTCAACGCACGGAACTCTTTGGCCGTCTTGTGCCGACGCACGAGGCGACCGTTCGTCACCGCGACGGCCTTGATCTTCTTGCCCACGATGTCACGGGCGAGCGAGGCGCGTACGGTCTCTACTTCGGGCAGCTCAGGCACGTCGATCCCCCCACGCCACGTCGGCGGCCACGGCCTCGGCGGCCTTTTTCGATCGACCCCGGCCCGACGAGGCGTGCCCGTTGACGACGACGACGGCGGTGTAGGTCGTGTCGTGACTGGGACCTTCGGCCGTCACCTCGTAGACCGGGGTGCCGAAACTGTTGGCCTCGGACCACTGGCGCAGACGGGTCTTCGGGTCGACTTCGCCCGGCCGTAGGGCGGCCTCGTCAACGCCGTCTCGTAAGCACTCTTGGACGAACCGTTTCGCCGCCTCGTAGCCGTTCTCCAGATAGATGGCGGCAACGACAGCCTCGAAGCCGTCGGCGAGCAGCGAGGGACGCTCCAGCCCGTGTTCCTTCTTCACGCCCCGGCCAATGCGCATGAACGACTTGAGATCGATGCGCGAGGCCGCGTCAGCCAAGGACGATTCGTTGACGACGCGCGAACGAACGAGTGACCCGGTCCCCTCGTTCAGTTCGGGGTGTTGCGTGAGAATAAGGTCGGCGACCGCCAGGTCCACGACGGCGTCACCGAGGAACTCGAGCCGTTCGTTGGACTCACAGTCGTGCTCGGCGGCGTAGCTCGAATGCGTGACGGCGATTTCGAGGAGCTCACTCGAAGGGGTAAGTCCCACACGCTCGGCTAACGCATCAAGTGGCGACAGCAACAGGCTCACACCGTCCGTTAGGACACCTGAAGCTTGGCGGCCACGTAGTCAACCGCGTCGCGTACCGACAGAAGCCCCTCCAAGTCCTCGTCGTCGATGTGAAAGCCGGCGGCGTAGGTGGCGAGGTTCTCTTCAAGTGCTTCAACCAGTTCGATCAGGGCCAATGAGTCGGCGCCCAAATCGCTGAAGGAGATGTCCTCGGGAATCTCCTCGGGGCTCTTCTCGAGGATTTCGGCGAGTTGATCACGCACAATCCCCAAAATGGTGGCCTTATCCAGTGATGTTGGATTTCCCGCGTCTGGCATGCCGACTCCTTCATGGTGCTACTCAAGCGTACTGAGTGCCGGGGACGCTATCCCCCGTTCTTACACTTGATCAGGTCGGATGGTGAGACGTAATTTCTCGACCACTCCGGCAGCGTCCATCTCGGAGGCGACGCGAAGGGCGTTCTTGATGGCGAGCGCGTTGGACGATCCGTGGGAAATCACGCAGATTCCGTCGAGTCCGAGCAGCATCGCACCGCCCTGATTCTCGGGCGTCATTTTGCCCGCGACCGGCAACAAGTACTCGAGGAGCACGCTGCCCGCAGCCCTCGTCTCGTCATTGGTTTCAATGACCTTCAAGATCGTGGCGAAGATGAACTTGAGCGCACCTTCGAGGGTCTTGAGGGCCACGTTGCCGGTGAAACCGTCAGTGACGATGACGTCGACGGGCGAGGGCACCAAGTCACGTCCCTCGACGTTGCCCACGAAGTTCAGTTCGCGCAACTCCGCGAGCAGCTTGTGCGTGTCCTTCACGAGCGGCGTGCCCTTGGTTGACTCCTCACCAATGGAGAGCAGGCCCACCGAAGGTGACGACACGCCGAAGTGGGCCTTCACGAACGTGCTCGCCATCTGGGCGAACTGCACCAGCATCTCGGGCGTGCACTCGGCGTTGGCGCCCGCGTCCACCATCACCATCGGGGTTCGACCGGGATTAGGAATTGGCGTCGCGATGCAGGGTCGCACCACGCCGGGAAGTCGGCCCATGCGAAGTAACGCCGAGGCCATCGTGGCGCCGGTGTTGCCGGCCGAGACCATGGCGCTGGCCTTGCCATCACGCACCAGTTCGGCCGCTCGAACTAACGACGAGTCCTTCTTCTTTCGCACGCTGGCGGCGGGGTCGTCGTCCATGGCGATGACCTCGGTGCAGGCAACGACGTCGAGGCCCAAGGGATCGCCCATCAGTTCGGGAACGCCCACGAGGATGACCGAGAGTCCCAGTTCGTCAACGGCTTGGCGGGCCCCGAGGATTATCTCTCCGGGAGCGAAGTCGCCACCCATCGCGTCAAGGGCGATGGGGAGCGTCAACTTAGTTGACCTCGACGGCTACGCGATTCTTGTACCAACCACAGTTGGGGCAGACAATGTGCGGCAACTTGGACGTGGCGCACTGGGGGCAGACGCTGCGCGCCGGTCGCTCGAGACGCCAGTTGGCGGCACGACGGCTGCGGGTCTTGGCTTTGCTGGTCTTGCGCTTGGGGACTGCCATCAATCTTCTCTTTCACCAGAACGGGCGTACCCGTCACACTTCTTTTGATTCGCCGGCTTCTTCTTCCGTGAATCGGAGTCCGTCAAGTGTAGCCCAGCGCGCATCAAGTGGTGCCTGGCACTCGCACGTCGCCTCGTTGCGGTCAATTCCACAGTACGGGCACAGTCCCTGACAGTCCTCTCGACAGAGCGGTGCCAACGGCAGATCGAGGAAGATCGCGTCGTGCACCAACGGGGCCAAATCAATGAAATCGTCGATGATGAGATAGCTGTCCTCGTCGCCGGGCGCCTGATGATCGACGAATCGCTCATTGACCGCGACGGTCGACACGCCGAGGACCGGCGTCGAGCAGCGACGACAGGTCCCGTGCCAGGGGGCCTCGATCGTGCCCCTCGCGCGTAGTCCCCCACTGAAACTCTCGAGGCGAAGTTTCACGCGCACCGTCGCTTCGGCGAAGACGTCGGTTTCGGCACTGCCCCGCGGCGCGAACTCGTGGGGCTCGTCGAAGGGTGCTTCGAAGTCCAACTCCGTGGAGGAGGGTACGTCGCGCAACAACTGCGCCACCGGGACCAGGTAGGCCGATGACACGATCTCTAAAACGCGTCCTGGTCGAAAAAGGACGTGGTGTCCTCCAGGCCGGCCGGCTCCTTGTAGTCGGGGGCCATCGACGTCAACTGCTCGTCGGGCCCTTCTTCGATGAGCGACGTGGGAAGTCCCTGGGCGGAGAGGCGCTCGCGGCCCGAGTGGGTGGTCTTCAAGAGTCGCTCGAGGACGATCTCGAAACTTCCCAATTTGCCGTCGATGAAGTCCTCGGACTGATTGATCATCTGACGCGACTGGGCGTGGGCCTCGGCGACGATCTGTTGGGCCATCAAGCGTGACTGGCGAACGATCTCGGTCTTGTCGACCATGCGGGCCGCCTCGGCTCGTACCTGGTCCATCAGCTGTTGGGCCTTTTGTAGTTCGGCCGCCATTAAGTCCTCGCGGTCGCGCAGAGCCCACCGGGCCTCGCGGATCTCCTCGGGGAGGCTGCGCAGCGCCTGTTCGAGCAGGCCCAGCACGTCGTCACGCGGGATGAGCGCCGAATTCGACAGCGGCATCTGCTTGGCGTTCGCGACCAACTCAATGAGGTCGCGCAGGTCGGCCTCAATGTCTCGGCGGACGTGGCGTCCGGGGGCGTCGGCAAACTCTTCGGGGTCGTCGTAACCGTCAAAGGACGTCACTTGCCACCTCCTGGGAACATGGCGGCCAGCCGTTTGGCGACCGGTGCGGGCACGAAGGGCGATACGTCGCCGCCGTAACGGGCCACTTCACGAAGTAACCGACTCGCAATGAAACTGTGGGTCGAGGACGAGGGAAGAAACAGGGTCTCGACGCCCGAGAGCGAGCGGTTCATTTGGGCCATCTGGAGCTCACTCTCAAAATCCGACACCGCGCGCAGGCCCTTCACGATGGCCGTCGCGTTGACGTCCTTCGCGACGTTCACCAACAGCGTCGAGATCGAGACGATCCGCACGTTCGCCAGGTGGACCAGCGACTCGGAAATCATGTCGCGGCGCTCGTCCAAGTCGAAAAGGGCCTCGGACTTCTGGGGGTTGCGGATCGCGGCGACGACAATCTCGTCGAAAATGTGACTGGCCCGCTCGACGACCTCGAGGTGGCCGTTGTGGAAGGGGTCAAAGGAGCCGGGAATGAGACCAACCGTCATTCGCCCTGCCCTTCGTCCGGTTCCAACATCGTTACGAGCGTAGTGCCGTAGCGCTTCGTTTTGGTAACGATCCAGCCCTGCGGCGGTTCCATGTGACGGTCATTTTCGACAATGATGCGCTGGGCCACGACGCCCTTCAGCACACTCGCGAGGTCGAGCGGACCGTACGGCGGATCGGCGAGGACCAGATCGAGGTCGTGCGGCGGTGACCACACCGGCAGCGTGGCACGAACGAAGAGAACCTCGGCGTCAAACTTCATTGGCTCCAAATTCAGTTTGACGGCGCTGAGACAGGCCGGGTCCGAGTCAATGAAGTAGACCTTCTGCGCCCCGCGCGACAGCGCTTCGATGCCCATGGCACCCGACCCGCAGTAGAGGTCGGCCACGACGAGATCGACGAGACCGCCCCGGCTCTCGAGCATGGAGAAGATTGCCTCGCGGGCGTAATCGGTCGTGGGACGCACCGTCAGTGGGAGTTTCGCCTTCAGCGGACGTCCCCGGGCCGTACCACCAATTACTCGCACCCCACAAGGGTACGTCGCGGCGCCGTCACGATTTGAACAAGTAGTCCGCTTCTTCGTCGTCAATGAACAGGCGCAGTTCGTCGACCATCGCGGGCTCGTTCGTGAGCCCGTCTCGGCGCACCATGGACGCGGCCACGCTCTGGGCCGCCACGAGTAAGTCCTCGTCACGGCGTAGTGACGCGAGACGCAAGTCACTTCGTCCCCGTTGGCGCGAGCCGAGCAGGGTCCCCTCACCGCGCAGATCGAGGTCGATCTCGGCCAGCGCGAACCCGTCGTGGGAGTCCACCAGCGCCTGGAGACGGACGTCGCCCTCCTCGCTCGGAGGTGTGCCGAGCAGGTAGCAGTAGCTCTGCACGTCACTTCGTCCGACGCGACCGCGCAACTGGTGTAGTTGTGCCAAACCAAAGCGCCACGCGTCCTCAATCACGATGACGCTCGCCTCGGGCACGTCGACGCCGACTTCAATGACGACGGTCGCGACGAGGACGTCCAATTCACCGGCACGGAACTGCGCCATCACCTCGTCCTTTTCCGGTCCCTTCATCTGACCGTGCAAGAGACCCACGGCGAGTCCGCGCAACTCGACGAGGGCCAACCGTGTTCGTTCTTCGATCGCACTAGTCGCTTCGACCCGCTCCGAGCCTTCGACGAGTGGGCAGATGACGTACGCCCGGCGTCCCTGGGCGACTTCGTCGCGAACCCGCTGCCAGCAGTCGGCGATCTCGTCGTCCTCCTTCGCCCAGCACGTCGTGATGGGCAGGCGGCCCACCGGCATCTCGTCCAGGACCGAGCGGTCGAGGTCCCCAAAGACCACCATCGCCGCGGTGCGCGGAATCGGCGTCGCGGTCATCACGAGCAGGTCGGGGTCGACCGACTCAATGGACCGTTCGCGGCCCTTGTCGCGCAGCGCGGCACGTTGTTCGACGCCGAAGCGGTGTTGCTCGTCGATGACAATCACGCCGAGGGCCTTGAACCGCACGTCGTCGGTGAGAAGGGCGTGCGTGCCGACGACGATGTCGACCGAGCCGGTCACGAGTCCGTCCAAGACAGCCTGGCGGTCCTTCGCGCGCACGCGTCCCGTCAACAACTGGATTGACAGGGGACGCACGCCACTCAACACCGCCGGGTCCTCTTTCGTCAGTCGTTCGAGGTCTTTGCGCAGTGAAGCGAGGTGTTGTTCGGCGAGCACCTCGGTGGGGGCCATGAGCGCACCCTGACGTCCGCCGTCGAGTGATGCGAGGAGCGCCGTCAGGGCGACGATCGTCTTTCCCGAACCAACGTCACCCTGGAGCAGACGGTGCATCGGCAGCGGCGACGCGAGATCGGTGGCGATCTCACCGAGCACGCGACGTTGCGCCGTCGTCAACGCGAAGTGGTGGCCGGCGAGAAAACGACGGACCAGCGACGAGGAGGGATCGTGCAATGAACCGGGCGCGACGTCGAGGTCGTCGAGACGAATCGGATGACGGATGCCGGCCGAGGACTCCTCCAGTCGACGGCGCCGAAGGGCGAGGAGCAGTTGGAGTCGGAGAAACTCGTCGAAGGCGAGACGCCGGCGGGCCGGCGCGGTCTCCGAAATGTCGTTCGGCAGGTGAATCCCCCAGAACGACTGCGTACGGTCAACGAGTTCCATTGAGCTTCGTACTGATTCGGGGACGGGGTCGAGCATGGGGCCGGCCCGTCGCAGGGACTCCTCGATGAAGCCACCCATCTCCCAACTAGTGAGCCCGGCCTTGCCCGAAGCCGGGTAGATCGGTACGACGCGAAGTATCCGCGAGGCGTCGCGTTCGTCGCCGAGCGGCCCAATGATGACGTCGACGACGGGATTGGTCATTTGGCGCTGGCCGCGGTAGTCGGAGACCTTGCCGAAGAACAGCGCCTGCACGCCGACCGGTAGTTGCTTTTCACGCCAACCCTGATTGAAAAAGACCACCTTGAACGAGCCGCTGTCGTCGCTCACCGTGAGGTCCACCATCACGCGACCGTTCTTCGTGCGTCGACCGCTCACCTTGGTCACTTCGCCAAAGACGGCCGCCTCTTCACCAACCGTGAGGTCCGAGAGGTCGACGCGCTTGGTGCGGTCGATGTAACGACGGGGATAGACGGTGAGGAGGTCGAACACGTTCTCGATGCCCAGTGACGCCAGCGCCGTGACGCGCTTCTCGCCGACGTTGCGCAGTTGGCTGACCGGTACGTCGCCTAGCTGGCGGAGTCGGCGCGGCGCCGCTTCGCTCACTCGATACCGAAGTAGTAGGGGTAGAGCGGTTGTCCCCCGTGATGCACCTCGACGGCGACGCCGGGATACTCGTCGGAGAGGAACTCGGTGATTCGACGGGTGTTGGCCGGCGAGGATCCCTCGCCCTCAATGATCGTCAACAGTTCGTGTTCGGGGGTGATGATGTCGGCGAGCAGACGGTTGCTCGCGCCGGCGATGGAATCGGCGATGGAGCGCACGCCCGTCGCCGACAGCCCGATCCAGTCCCCCACGTGCACCTCGCCCGCGTCGGTCGACGTATCGCGCACGGCCTGGGTGACCTCAGCGGCTACGACGTTGCACGCCGAGATGCTCATCTCCTTCTGGTTGACCTCGGCCGAGGCGCCGGGATCGTATTCCAGCAGGGCGGCGAAACCCTCGACGATGGAGGTGGTGGGCACGACGGTGACGATTTCGTCGACCAGATCGTTCACTTGCTCCGCGACCGGTCGAATGTTCTTGTTGTTCGGCAACAACACCACCTCGGGCGATCCGGTCGCCTTCACCGCCGCGACGAGGTCAGCCGTCGACGGGTTCATTGACTGACCGCCCTTCACGAGCACGCGTACGCCGAGGGAACGAAAGATGCGCCCGACGCCTTCGCCCACGACGACCGCGACCACCGCGGTCGGCGGAGGAGGTTCCAGTTCAGTCTCGGGCTGTTCGGCGCTTCCTTCGCGGACCCAGCGCTCCTCGATGACCTGTTCGGTGAGGTCGGTCACGCGAATGTCGCGCGGTCGCCCGGCGTCGAGGGCCGCTTCGACCGCGGCGCCGATGTTGTCGGTGTGGATGTGGCAGTTATAGAGTCCGTCGCCTCCGACGATGACAATGGAGTCGCCGATACCCGACCACACCTCACGAAAGCCGTGCATCTTCGCGTCGTCGGCGTCGAGCAGGTACATCACTTCGTAGCGCAGGTCGGCAATGCTCGATTCGCGAGCCTCGGTCTCCTCGCGCACGTGGACGTCAATTGAATCGGCCGGAGGCGCCACGGGTAACGGATCGTCGGCCACGACGTTGCAGAGTGCGTCAAAGAGCAAGAGCAAGCCCGTGCCACCGGAGTCAACGACGCCGGCCTGCTTCAGAACGGGCAGTTGCTCGGGCGTGAAGGCCAGCGCCTCCTTCGCCCGGTCGCGCGCGCTTCGCACCAGCGCCGTCAACGTCTCGCAGTGCGCGCGGGCCCCCTCGGCGGCCGCGCGCGCAATGGACAACATCGTGCCCTCGACGATGCGCACGACGGCTTGGCGGGCCAAGACGTCGGCGTTCTCCAGCGACTCGGCGAGCAAATCGGCCGAAACGTCGCCGTGGGAGGGAAATTTGGCCACGAGGCCGCGCAGCATCTGGGAGAGGATGACGCCGGAGTTCCCGCGTGCGCCCATCAGTGAACCGTGGGCGATCGCCTTACAGACGTCGGCCATTTCGGCGTCGTCGGCGAGAGGTCCCAGTTCGGCCGCCACCGACTCAATGGTGAGGGTCATATTGGTGCCCGTGTCGCCGTCGGGGACGGGATAGACATTGAGACGATT
>Ga0208586_1000664_pt1 | contig 12183 bp, 16 predicted proteins | sample NGESurshal072012_6_FD_184471 | JGI IMG/M metagenome (GOLD analysis project Ga0208586, IMG submission 184471) | Arctic peat soil microbial communities from Barrow, Alaska - NGEE Surface sample 53-3 shallow-072012 (SPAdes) | ecosystem: Environmental > Terrestrial > Soil > Wetlands > Peat ... | reverse complement strand
GCAAATGGATTGAGTACATTTACCACCGTAACCAGGGCCGCGACGGCTGGCGTTGCGTTCATCGTCGCTACCAGGGGCCCGGTTTGATTGTCGACGATAAACCCACCGGCATCCGTTGCGAGCCCGACCGTGATTGCATTACCGACGACCGCGACGGAAACAGGCTGGCTTGGCCCCAGCGTTGTGAAAAATACCGAAATCGCGTTTCCGCCAGTGCCGGGCGCATTTGCGGTGACCGATAATCCCCCCGCTTCGGTTAAAAACTCCTGGGAAGCGGCTGTTCCGGCCGCGCCTGACTTCAAAATGATGATCTGATGCAGTTCGAAGTCGTAATCCACGATCTTCGTGAACGTGCTCACCGGCGCTGCTGGTGCGGTTTCGGTCAGCGTTGCAGAAACCTCGTACGTGTAGGACTTGGGGACATTGGCATAACCCGGCTGGGGCGGGGGACTGCCTTTCATGCGGCGAACGCCCTCGAACGCGATTTGGGCTGTCAAGGGTTGGGCCGGTTTTGAAATGCCGTACAAATCGAAGCGAATTTTTCCGGTTTCAAGATACGATTCCTCCGGCGTAATAGGCAGCTCTGGAGTATTCAGGGCCTGCACCGGGTCAGATTGGAGGTAGGAACCCTTGGAGGCGCGCTGAATCTGAAACTTTCCGGTTCCGTCACCCGCTAAGAACCGGTTCATGCCGACGATCCGGCGCAGCTGGAAGTCTCCGTAGCCACCTTGCAGGTAGATTGAGGAGTTTGGCGCGTTGGAGCCGTCTGCGAACGCGGATGCGTCAAAGGCCCAGGTGAAGGGCAGGTCATAAGTTCCTGGAGGCGTGATGTAGGGCTGGGTTTTCATTTAGCCTCCGTCGGCTGTCTGGCTTCGTTCCGGATCGGATGGCCCGACCAGGAGGGGGTCTTTATTGATCGCGGCCGTTTTGAAGTAACCCCATGGGCTGGGCAGCATGTCGATGATGATGGAGGCTTGCGGCGAACATTCCGCTTTCAGCTTTGCCCACTGCTCATCGTAATTCCGAAGGGCCGCTGCCATTTTGGATTCGCATTCGTTCGCAATCTGTACGGCCCTATAAACCGCTTCTCCTGGTCGAACGCCCTCAATCGCGGGCGAAGGCGGCATGTCCGATGAGGCCGACATAAAAGGCGTCACGCACAAGGGTACAACTTCTTTCCCACCAGGTACACCGTCACGTCGGCGGGCAGCAAAGACGCATCCGTAATCATCGAATAGAAATCAATCTCGAGAATCGAATCCTTTCGAAAAAACAGAGGCGGAACCAACGCGCCATTCTTGTAAATTCCCCGTGGACCTCCATCGTAGAAAATGTCCAGGATCGGTATGTTTGAGATTTTCACCTTGTTCTGATCGTAGACATAAAGCGCGCAAACCGGGCTCGTGATCGGCGCTAACCCCGTACCTGTCCCGGAGCCTCCCGACAGATTAGTCGGGCCGAAATCCGCGGTTGAAAACAAAAGAGGGCCCGTTCCTGCCTGCACAGTGGTCGTCACGAGTGCCGCCGCCGCTGGAGTTGCCGTCATTGCCGCGACAACCTGATCGCCGGTAGTGGTGGGAATTCCCAAGGCGCTGCTCGCGCTCGTAATCGTGATCGCATTCCCGACGACGGCGATTGAAAACACTCCGTTTGGAACGCCGTTATTTGAAACCACCGTGATCGTGATCGAGTTTCCTCCGATACCGGCCGTGACCGCGGTAAAAGTCGTGACCGCCTGCGCTTCTCCCGAATACGTGAAATGCGCGGCGACTCCTGCCACGCTTTTCAAAATGATGATCTGAAAGAGTTCAAAATCATAATCGACGATGAGCGTTTTGGTGACAACGGGAATCTTTGCGGACGCGAGATTCGTCAAAGTTGCCGACACCTGATAAGTGTAGGAGTGCGGGGTGGCTCGATAGCTCGGCTGAGGCGGCGGGTTTCCCTTCATCCGGCGCACGCCCTGAAAGGCTACTTGCGCGGTGAGTGGCTGAGTGGCGGGTTTCAGGATTCCTAATAGGTCAAACCATATTTTGCCCGTTTCAAGGTACGGCTCCTCGGGTGTGATCGGGAGTTCGGGAGAGTTCGGCGCCTGCACCGGGTCCGATTGGATGTAGGAACCTTTCGACGCGCGTTGAACTTGAAACTTCCCGGTTCCATCGGCGGCCAAGATGCGGTTCATTCCGATAATGCGCCGGAGCTGGAAGTCCCCATATCCGCCTTGCAGGTAGATTGAGGAGTTTGGATGGTTCGTTCCATCGACAAAGTCTGAGGCGTCAAAGGCCCAGGTGAAGGGTAAGTCGTAGGTGCCTGGAGGCGTGATGTAGGGCTGGGTTTTCATGGTTTGGCCTCATCGTGCTTTTTCTCTTCGTTCGATTCTTCCCGTTCGACATGTTCAGATCGTTCACTTGCGAGGGCTGCGTCCGTTCGGAGTTCGGCGAGTTGGGAATCCGACGCCTGTTGAAATCGGAACTGTTTCACGTTCAACAGCGCATCTACCAGGGGTCTGGGGATCGGCACGCCCGCATTAGCGCAGTTTTCAAGAATCGAAATAAATTCATTTGCGCAATAAGCCAGCGCTCCGAACTGCTGCAAATGCAGATCTGTCCCGAGCGCTTTCTCAAACAGTTGCGCGGCGATTAACAAAACGAGAATCAGCCCTTTTTTGTAAAGACCAAAAAATCCGGTTTCACTCGATACCTGCTTGTGAACGAAAGCGAGCGTCAGGCCGGTCGAATAATCGATCAGCATAAGAATAATCAGGGCGCGCATCACCCATGGAATTTGGACCCATTGGACAAGCGCAAATGCCGCCGCCCATTTCAGGGCTGCGGCGAAACTGAAGTGTTCGCCCATTTTTTTCCTTGGGTAAAAGGGACATAGCCACGCCCCGCAATCACGGACATAGTTCTTACCCTCTCCTGGTCGAACGGAGAATCGTGAGGGCGCAGGACTGAATTGCGATGAGGCCGGCACAATTTTTAACGTCTTGGATAAAACCATCCAAATACACCAGCACTTACAGTTCCACCGGCTACAGGAGACGCAACCGGTATGGAAGCAAAGACCTTGATCGTTTGTCCGCTGATCACGCGAATGACGTTGACCTGCGGAACTTGCAGCGCATTCGAAAAAGATCCAAACGTGTTCGTGACGTTGCCAAAGTTTTTGGCAAACCGGATTCCATATTGCAATCGCCAGGCGATGTTGCCGGAAAAATCGTCAAATCCAGTAACGCCGGGGGATGTTTGAGCCACGAACCGGTTAATCACGCCATCATAGCCGGATGGAACCTGAAATTCAAGGATCAACGTATCGGTGCCATCAAACGGCCCGCCGCCGCTGATCGCCGTGACCGCAAGCCCGGCCATCTGGTTGTACTCGTAGCCGTTCGACGGCATCTTTTCCCACGGCGGCAAGTCGTAAATTGGCGCGCCAAGTTCGGGAATCCGGCAACACGACTTGAGCCCTCCGTGGCCCGCGATCCACTCCCAGCGCCGGGCGTGCGCCAAAACGGCAAAGTCATACCTGTTCGGGATGAACTGCGCAGGTTGAACGAGGGGATTGGTCCGGTTCAGCGGGTCCGGCAGCATCGAATCGGGGATGATCGGCTGAGGTACCCAATTGAACGGCAAACCCGTCGCAGGACGCGGCGTCGAGGGCATCGTGCCTGGAGGGGTCAGAGCACCCGGCAACACCGTGGGGCGCGTTCCAGGGCCGGTCCAGTACCAGTTTTGGTCAGGTCCCAAGACCCAACCGGCGTTTGAAGGTACTCCCGGCCCTTTCGTGACTGGAATCGACAGGTTCGGAGGCGTGTTATTGCCTGAGGACCAGTACCAGTTTCCGTCTGCTCCCATCACCCAGCCTGATTGTGCGTCTGCGGTGAGCGGGTCGAATGCTCCTGCGGGGACGTTGAGGGGGGTGATGTCTCCGAAACCTCTGGGCATCATGTTTTGGCCTCCGTCGATTTCGCGGCTTCGTGGCGATTCAGAGCGCCCGACCAAGAGTAGTATTTTGGACCCACGCAGATCGGATATGACTCATGGTCGAACGCTGGATCGGGCGCGGGAACGAGGATGTTCGATGAGGCCAAAGAAAAAGGCATCTTACGCCGGTTCCCCTCCCCACAGAATAAGCTGAATCTGCCGTTCCTCGGATGACGTGGTCGCAATCTCGACATTCAACAATCCCGGCGCCGGAACTACCAGCAGACAGGAAAGATACTGCTGTTTTGGAAACGTCTCCGTCCGCTTCGTGACAAATTCCGAAGCCAAGGGAACGTCCGTGCAGGTTTCGCGCACCTGAAAGCTGTCCTGAACATTGTCGGCAGATGTGTCCGATCCACCGGTGAACGTGTAGCCCCAGATTGCGGAACCCGGCCGCATCCACACTTGAAATTCGTAGGAGTCGCGGGCGGGAATCAGCTGTGAACCGGTGTCGTTCGGGATGCACCAGGCTTTTGAACGGAACGAACGTGACCGCCGGAGGTCGTTGTACTGTTCGATAGCCAGCGCGCCAAATGTCAAGTTGCAGCGCAAGAGCGTTTTTTGAGTGAAGCCGTCGATGATCGGGTAGGGCAAGGTACTCATGGTTTGGCCTCGTTCGGCATTGCGGCTTGGTCGATTTGAGACTTCTCGACACGTCGCCGCCTTCGTGCTCTCAGCTGATCCACGGACCAGGTGGCCACGCAAATCAGCGGTGGGGCGATCACGGCAAGAATTGCGCTCATAGCGATCAAATCAGAGGTTGCGGAACTGATGATATCCTCTCTGGTCACAAACCCCTCCTGGTCGAACGGAGCCACGTCCGCGCGAAGCCGCAAATGCGATGAGGCCAAATCATCATTGTGCTTTCAGTGTCCCACGTCCCGTGATCTTATACAGCTTAATCCCCTTGAACACGATCTGCAACGGGTTCGTTGCGTTGCTCAAGTCCTGAATGTCGATCAAGATTTTCGAACCGGCCGGGAACAGGTGCGATGGGCTGAACACGGTGGGATCGTTCGAGGCCTGCGACAGCGCGCCGGAGTTGATAAACCCGCTCTGCAACTGGTAGCCGGTCGAATCGGTCAGCCGAATCTGGAAACCTCCTGTGAACAGCGAAATGTACCAGCCGAACAGGTAGAAATCCGCGTCCGTCTGAATCGGCACGGTCTGCCCGTTGAGCAGCTGCAACGCCGTCAGCTGGTTGTTCGGCGGGTTGTAGATGTAATCGTAGGGCTTCGGTTCCGCGCTTGCGTTCGGATCGACGGCGAGACCTTGGAAGTAGTCTGGTGCGAATTGGTTCATTTGATATTGCATGTTTGGCCTCGTTCTAAATTCCGGCTTTGTTCAAATTCTGACTTCTCGACACGGCGGTTTTATCATTCCACCGTACTGCCCCATTACGCGATGAGGGGCAAGGGGTGAAATAAAAACAGCCCTGTCGAACGCTACAGACCACCATCGAAGCGCGAACGCCCGATGAGGCCAAAACAAAAAAGTGGGGACGGAGCAACACTCGGAGGAAGATATCACTTCCGCCCCGCACTCGCCCTCAGCGAACCGAGGGAACTTTTTGAAACGTGAGAACGTTCCTCCCAGAACTACCGCTCCCACGTTCAAAACCTACTGGACGCCGCGCGCGTACAGCCCGACGAGCTCCAGATAGAAAATGGCTCCGACGCCCGAAGACGAAAGCACCTGGCCAGTATTGCCAGACAGATACGCTTCGAACGACATTTGATTTGCGATCACCAGTTTGACCGAGAGCATGTTCATCGACTGCCGGCCGGGTAGGCCGTTGGTGTAGAACGATTCCGCGGTTTTCGTGGTGTAGCCCGAAATTCCCATCCCCGAAGAGAAGTGGCGAATGTTCGCGCGCTGGTAATTCTTCTTGCCCAGCCAGAACTCAAAAGCCCAGCCGTCGAGCAGCGTTTGCAGATCGGAGCGCAGAATGCCCTCGGACCAGTTGAAGCGGACGCCGAACACGGAAAACGCTTCGGGCGCATCGAGCCGGCCGTTCGTGTCCATGTTGGTTTGAGCGAAGCCTTTTCCGGAAGGTCCTTCGACGTTGGTGAACCAGGACGCGTTGATCTGCGTGATGGTCTGGCCCGCGGTGTACGTCACGGTGTCGTACACGGGGGTGTCTTCCACATCGAGCTGGTTGCTGATGTAGATCTGGCCGCGGAAGCTGTTGATGATGAACTGCTGTTGCGCGGTGATTGCGGCGATGGCGTTCGCCTGCATGGTTGTGGCCATGGCAGCGCTCGCCTGTTGATTCTGCGGATATCCGGCGGTGGTAGTCGCCGCATAATTTGGTTGTGCCATTGTTTCTCCCTTTTTAAAACTTCATTCCAGCGCCGTTCCGTCAACTCAGGCCGACGTAACTGCGCCAGAATGTACTGCTTTAAGCTGCGATCCCGTACGCCAGCGGATAGGCTCCGTTGACGCCGCCGCCCATCGGTCCACCGGCCACCGGATTCGCATCCAAAACCGGATTCTGAGGAACGGCGAACTTGCCGGGCACGAAGTCGCGAAGACCCGCGAGCCCGATGGTGGACATGATGCCGTTCGGGAAAGCTGCCGTGATGACCATCTGCGTAGTGGCCAGCAGTCCGCCGAAGCCGACATACTTGCCAAAGTCCTTGTTCACCATCGAGGCGAGATAGCCTGTCCCGATGGCGATTGCGGCCGACGCCGCGATGGCGATTCCGGTGTTTCCGGTCATGCTTGTCGGAAGCACGGCCATGATCGCGTTGTTCGCGGTCAAACCGATGATTCCGGCTGCGAGATCCTCAACCAACTTGAGCGGTTTCTCGCCCATTATCGAGGGGTTTTTGCTACGCCGACGACGGTGGTGAACCACCAGCGAGCGACGATGGGGATTGCGGGATTTGCGACGACGATTGACAGCTGACGCGCGGCGCGGTCGGCTGGCCCGACGTTTGGTTCTTGCCATAGTGACCTGTTCTCCTTTGGGATTTACGAATCCCAGCGTCAGCATGTGCGCTGGGTTTTGGTTAGCCACGGATCGGACCCCACTCTGTTGAGGAGATGCAACCCACGGATTAACGACCTTTGTTACTCGGGAGATCATCATGCCTTTAGCCTCCCTCGGCTGTGTGCCTTCGAGCGGCACCGTGCGCCCGACCAGGAGAAGGTGTTTCTACCCGCGAAGGGCAAACCCATCTCCTGGTCGAACGGTGGAGTTACCGCGCGAAGACCGATATGGACTGAGGCCAACATAAGAATTACCGAACGAGCGAATTCGGCCGCTCAATCGACACTTGGACCTGTGCGTTTGCCGTATCGATTCCAGCCGTGGTTCCGACTCGCCCGATCAGGATGAAGCTGGGAGCCTGGCTGATGTTGTACCAGCCCGAAGAACCCGAGGTGTAATCCATCGGCTGGATGCGAATCAACGGCCAACCGGCGGAAATGTCCGAGGCCGGAAGATTCCAGTTGGTCGTGATGGCCTGCGAACTGTCCAGAGTCGATGAAGGACTGAGCGACACGTTCAGCGTGTTGAAAGTGAGAGCTTGAGCAACGGTAGGCGGCACGTTTCCAGGTCCGCCTGCGTTCAAGTAGTTTACGGTCATGCGAGTACTCCTTTTCTGGCGGCGGTGGCCGCGTATCGGTCTAACATCGGTAAGGTCGGATCGTGTTGATAAACGACCTCTTTAAATCCAAGGTGCGCCGCCTGCACTTTCCATGCGCAATGCGCCTTGATTCCCACTTTGCGGGCGCGCATGAAAAACGAATGGTCTTCGCCGCACGGCGGAATCATTTCAAACGGCGGTTGTTTTAATTCCGTCACAATGCGTTCGAATACCGAACGCCTGACCAGCAGGCATCCGCCGCCGGCCGAATCGACTTCGAAGATTTCCATGTCGGAGAGATCGCTTGAAAGCGAGATCGGATCATGGCGCTGTGTTTTTTCGTTGTGATGATAAAGCGTTGGTACGCCCGGATTGGCTTTGTAGGGGTATACGCCGGTCACGATGTCCAGTTTGTACGTTTCCATCACGCGCACCAGTCGCGCGCAGAAGTCGGGATCGAAAACCAAGTCCGTGTCGAGTTGTAAGAGCCAGTCGCCTTGCATATTTTGGGCGAGATCGTTTCGCGCGGCCGAATGCAGGCTGTACCTCGTGCGCGTGTAGTGGATCTGCTCGTCTTCCTGGCAGAGAGCGTCCTGATTGAACTGAATCATCTGTGTCCAGGAGTAGACAAAGGGTTCCGGAATCGACATGAGGCCGCCCATGTAGCCGACGGTTCCGATGGTGCGTTTGCGCGTCAGCATGCCACTACTCCCGTTCCCTGTTTTCCCCAGACGTGAATGATCTTTCCCCACAGCATCAGTTTCAAACCGGCCGCTTTGATCCAATCGAAAAACTCAAGCCGCGTGATTTCGCGGTAGTGATAGGCCGCGATTCCGGGGTAATACTCCGGCGTGTGATCCGGTCCGCCTCGGTCGTCGTGCGGAATTGTGGCGACGATGCGTCCGCCTGGACGGAGCACGGTTTTCGCTTCCTTGAGCGAAGCAACCGCATCGTGCGTTTGCATGTGCTCCAGAATTTCTCCAAGCACGACCGAATCAAACGAGTTCGGTTTGAACGGCAAATGGCGGGCGTCTGCTTGCGCATGGCAGGGAATCGCAAGGCCTGTATGGTCGTCATGCCGGAAAAGGTCGATGTTGATTCCGCCGCGCGATGCGATTCCGGCGCCGTCCGTGTTGCATCCGACGTTGAGCGCTTTCCCGACGGCGTACTTCGCCTGAAAGGGATATTGGCCCTGGTACACGATGGGATCTTTGATGGAGTCGTTCATGCGACGACCTCCTGAAGCATCCGGGGAACAAGCCGCGGGCGAGATGCGGGAACTGTCTTTCCCAGATCGACGCGCGCCCACTCTTCCCACTGATCGACGAACTTTTCCCAGCCGAAAAAGCCTTGCGCCCAGGGCATCATCTTTTCGCGAATGGCTTCCTGCCGGATTGGATCGCTGGCCAGTTTGACGAGTTCGAGCGTGTAGCGCGCCCGCGTCAAATTGTCGTTGTAGGGATCGCCTTCGATGAACACGCCGTGCTTGACGTTGTCGCCGATGGCCCAGACGGGAGTCGTGATCGGGATCGCTCCCAGCGCTTGCGCGTCCATGCACGTGATGCAGGAGGTTTCTGTGAAGCTTGACGGGTGGCACCAGATACCGGCCTTGAGCCACTCCTGAATCAATTCCGGCTGCGCGGTCCGGCCGTGCCACTCGATGCCGGGTTGATCGAGCTGGCGCCGGATGTCGTTCGTGATCTTGCGGACGTGCGCGCTCTTTTCAACCACCTTATCGATGTTGTTGAAGCCGTAGTACACGTGCAATTCGAGGTCGGGAATCACTTCGCGCGCCCGGCTGAACACGAGGCCCAAGTGGATCAGCCCGCGGTCGGGACTCGAAGCATACATCAGCCGTTTGGGATTGCGCGCCGGGGGATTCTTCAGCGCTTCGGCGATCAGTTCCGACTTAATGCCGTTCGACGATACGCAGATTCTATCGGCAAGGTGCGGGAACCGGAGTCGCATGTAAAAGGCGTGCGTTTCGCACAGGGTCACGATGCGAGTGAACTTACCCGCCCGTTCCGCGGTCAGCGTTGGGTAATCGACATCCTGGCAGATCAGCCATGCGGGATTCGCCGGGTCGACATCGTCTATCGACTGCGGGTCGCGGTAGATCACCCAAATTCCGTCGCGCCGCCAGATGTTCGGATCGTTGTCGCACCGTTCCCATGTCACGCCGTGCAGGTTCACGACCGGTTCTTTGAACGGAGTGGGGCCGTAGGAATAAACATCGTGGCCGCGATCCGACAGCCGGTTCGACATCTCGATATGCGAGGTTTCCGAACCACCGATACCGACCGTGTCGGGATTCGTCCAGTCCCAGGGCTCGAATGTCGGCACGCTTAGAAAAATGAAATTCATTGCTTCCCTCCGAAAGCGACTTTCTGTACCAGAAATCCAGTTGCGAACTCCGCGACGGAGCCCACCTTTTCGTTCATCGGCTTATCGCGCATCGTCTCGTAAAGGGCAAACGCCGCGATACTGACCACTTGCGCCCATGGTTCCAGAAACCCCACACCAAACCCGAGCGCGGCATGTCCCCACGCGCAGGAGTTCGGCGGGAAGTACGGCACCGTTTTCGCGAATGTCATCAGGTCGTTCATCAGCAGTCCCGCGCCTCTCCGTTCACAATGTTTCCGTGCCAGCCGCAACCACCAGTGAGCAGAACGCTGACTAACGGCTGACCTTCGTACGGCAGGAAAGTCAAATCTTCAATTCCCGTACCGGTTGGATTCCAGCGGCCTGGACCCGGTGCCGCTGAGTCTGGAACCTTGCCGACGAACCAACAGATGCAAAAGTGCGTCCCGACCGATCCGCCGTTCGCCGCAAAACATTTCGGGCAAAGGAATTGTACGCCGTGAGCATCGGCGAGCGATTGGACGGGTCGATAAAAAATGCGGCCCGCCTCCTCATGTCGCGTCAATAGTTCGGCGTTGAGTTCACTCATTCTCATCCAGCAATCCCCGGGCTTGCGCCAATGTCCCCACGTTTGGGCAAAACTTTGTAGCGCCCGCCGAACAGCGCCATGCTCGGATCTCGCGGTTTGTAAACCAGCATCGGAACCGCGCCGCGCGAGTGTTCCTTGCCTAGCGTGTGAAAGAAGTCCACCAGCTCCTCGCCGTTTTTCTCGAAGCTCTTTTTCGTCCGGTAGGTCAACTCCGTCACCCAACCGATAATCATCTGATCGCGAAAATCGTCAGAGTTGAAGCCGAGCCGCGATTTCAAAAGCGATTGCGGAATCTCCTGATCGCCGCCGCGAAAGTAAATTTGGTTCCCTTTTTCGTTCGACGCGACATAAACCACGTCGCTGGCTTTTGCGCGGTCGGGGTCCGGCGCGTTCAAGTCGAATGTCCGCCCGGTTTCCGTTTGAACTTTCATGGACGTCAGTGTGCCAAGGGCCCATAGCTTCGAATGGACGTGAACGCGATCGACGATCTCCAGAATCTCCGTCGGCGCCATGCCGTGGAACATCTCGAACATGGCTTCTGATTCCGCGAGCGGGTTTTTGGAACGCCCGCCGAAAAACCTTTGCAGGGCCGCGCTTGCTTTTTTACCGGCTACCGAATGAGGCAGGGCCGCGAGCATTGCGCTCAGTCCTGGATTCTTCGCCGCGTGTACTTTTGGCACTCCCGCCCACGGTGCTCTTTGAGGTCGCCGGCTACCCTTCGCGCTTTCAGGCACCTTTTGTTGATGGATTCTGACCGTAGTTGCGCCTGCGCCCGCTCCACCGGTGACGGTGACATTGCCAGCGGTGTAAGCGTCGGTCGATGTCGACGTCGAGGTTTCGGTAGGGCTCCGCACTTCCGTCGATGTCGAGGTTGGCGATCGCACCTCGGTCGATGTTCCGCCCTTGGGATGATACGAGGGGGATTTATCGGGGTGACTAGTCGCGCTGTTTCTGCGGCGTGCGAAGCGCTTTTTGTTTGGCCTCATCGGGCATACCTCCGATCTCCGGCTGTGGTGCGTTCGACAGTCGGACCCTGTCGAGCCGTCAAAGCCCGGTCATTCGAGATGTGGTGCGAGGCCAACATAAAATCTATCGACGGCCCTTCTTTCCAAACATGCCCAACAAAACCCAAGCAGCCAGCGCAGTGCCACCCAGGTACATAAAATCCGTCGAAGTCAACGGAGTAAGCGACATCGAAGTGGCGGCCGTTGAAAGATCCGTAAACGCCGTCGTGATTCCGGACCAGCAAACTGGCCCGACGCATACGTCCCCCATGCCGCGCCCCTGACTGCCGCCGCCGCACCCACACCCGCAATCCGACGAACTGCCGCCGCATCCGAGACCGGACATCCCCGCGCCGCGCCACGCCGAAATAACGGAGTTTTGCGGGATCGGATACATGGGCGCACTCGGCACCAGATTGCCGACGCCGCGCATCACAGGGTTTTCAGGAACGGCGAACGACCCATTCACGAAATCCCGCAAACTGCCGACGCCCTGCCCGCGCATCACGGGGTTTTCAGGTAATGCAAACAAACCGGGGACGAAGTCCCGCACGCCAACACCGATCAAACTCATTGAGTGCCTCCTGCGCTTGGAGCGCTTGAAGTAGAAAAATAGGAATACGCCGCGTACCCGGCAGCGGCTAAGGCGG
>Ga0208586_1000662_pt1 | contig 12203 bp, 8 predicted proteins | sample NGESurshal072012_6_FD_184471 | JGI IMG/M metagenome (GOLD analysis project Ga0208586, IMG submission 184471) | Arctic peat soil microbial communities from Barrow, Alaska - NGEE Surface sample 53-3 shallow-072012 (SPAdes) | ecosystem: Environmental > Terrestrial > Soil > Wetlands > Peat ... | reverse complement strand
TCGCCCACATTTACCGTACGCAGGGGAAATCCATCTATCTACTAGGCACGACCTTCACAACACTTTAGGGGTCCAGTTGGGATCGACAAACGCAATCAGCAGCGATGAACGGTCAAAGCGACCTTCATTTCGCCGATCGAATGTTATGGAATGTGCTTTCAGTACGTTGATGTTAACGCGTCGAGGATCGAGGGGACGGCGGCCGGCGAACGGGATTCGGTTATTCATTGACAATGATCGCTGGAAGTTCGGAAAACCTTGCGGCTATGGAAGCGTAAAAACGATGATAGCCGTCCTTAACGGTGTAGCGATACGGCGACGGCGAGAGATCGAGATAAGGCAATTTCATAACGGGGACCGGATCAATTTCCGCCTCTGATATAATGCGGCGCAGAATCTTTACAAGCCGGTCTCGGTCAAAGCCCCCGCCGTCCTTCGGTGTTGTCTTGAAACGGGCGACCGGCTCGATTTCCGTAAGTGGAATGAGCGCGGCTCCGGGTGAGGACTTGAAGGAAGCAGTCGCGGGCCATACGCCGTTGAAGCCTGCTTCTTTCAGCCATGCATCTGAAATGTCGAACTCCTGCGGAAGATGCGGCATTGAAAAGCGCATAGGCACTCTCAGTTAAGCGGCGGAGCCTTGAACGCGACGGAATGCCTCATCTTGCTCCAGTGCGGCGCTGCGACGGTCACCTAGATCGATCAACCCGTCGAGGAGTTTGAGTAGTCCGCGCGCTCGTTCGACTTCGAGGGGATAGTTCGCCTCCGCCAGCCGCTGAATGATCGCGGCAAGCCTGGCGGGAAGCGATGTCCCAACCCAACTTCCCTTTGCATAGTCGATGGAGCCCAGCGCGGCGCTTGCCTGCTCAATAAACGCATCAATCGGATAAGCCGCACCGGCTCGCTCGCACAGGGTCAGAAAATGTTGCATGACGAATGTCGACCAGCCGGTCGCGGTGACGAACTTGGTCACAAGCGGCATGATGATGGCGATGGAACTCCAATCGCCATTCACAAGACGCGCGGCCCCTGAAGCCTCGCCTACATTCACAAACAATAGAGCCTTGATGAGGCCCGGCATATCGTATCCGTGGACCTCGCCAGCACGATACCCCATCGGCTTAAACACCCTGTCTTTGATGACGCGCTCCACGCAGTCTTCGAGCAAAGGCAGGGCATTGTCGGGAATGACCTTGGCATCAAAGATATGACGCGTCACGACGTTCTCGGCGAATTCCGCGAGCACACGCAACGCTTCTTCATCATCGACCAAGAAGGGCTTCAGAAGATTCTCGCGAAACCATTGCAGATCGAAAAACGGCGCGGCACGGGCGAGCATCGAACCCAACGTGCGGTCCCATTCAAGCAAATGGGTCTGCTTGTCCAAGCGCGAATTTCCATCGTGCCATGGCGGAATCAAACGCTCGGCGGTCCAGCGCACGAGATCGACGAGAAGAGCCTGAGCTTTTGGACGGTAGTCCTCTGACTGGCACCACACCTCTATCGGAAACTTCGAAAAGCGCTTTGCGGCGAATTGACCATCGAAGGACCTATCGGGGTCCACCCAATAATCCTCAACCTCCGCACGTCTGCGCTGCTTGGGTGCCTTTACCCACGCGGGCGGCAATCGCTTGAAATCTTCTTCAGCTGTGATGCTAAGTGCACGCAGTGCCTGCGCGAGGGCTGCTTTACGCGCTTCCCTATCCGGGGTGTCGTCGCGTTCGAAGCTGTCGTCATTCCGAAGCGGCCGTATGTAGTGCGCGAGATCGAACGCCAATTTCGCGGCGACCCACTTTACATGCGCCTCCGGGTCTAAAAGCAGAGCTTGAAAAGCCATACCCTCCACATCGTCATTCGGATGGCCTGCAAGCCCAAGCAAGCGAACGGCTGAATCTGCCCTGGGCTCCGCGCTCTTTCGGTCGTGAAAAAGCGCGAGGATGAGGTGAAGAGCCGGATGCCATGGAATCTTCGAACCATGAAAGTCGGACGGCTCTCGCATCTCTACGACCCGCCCCATGACATTCCACGCCCATTCGCGGTCGGGCGAGTTGCTTTCACCGTATCGTATGACGCATGCTGCAATGGCGGAGATGCCGCTTTGGATGGCGTGCGGACCAACGTCGGCGCGCACATCGAACAGGTCTTTGCGGTCGTGCTTTCGCGCGAACTCAACAGCCTTCGCCAATGACCATCCATCAGCAAGCTTGCCTTCGTTCAACGACTGGCTCGCCGAATGAAGTACGCGTTGTTGGGTCAAAGATTCCGTCGCCTTCGCGACCTTTTCCTGATCCGCTTCAGATGGCGGCCGAGGAGGCTCGTAACCGATGGCGACTTGATCGCCTTCCATCGAGTATTTTCGATAGTTTTTGATATTGCCCAGACCGGCCCACCTCTCCGCCTTTTCTTTCAGCTCCTGCGTACGCTCCGGATACGCCCGCTCTTCTTCGACGAAGTATGGAAGGCTATCTGGAAACGCTTCGAGCGCTTTCTTGAAGCGATCCCGCAAACTTTCGTCGCCGCTGATCACAAATCGCATCGCGAGTTCGCGCACGTCATGCTTGCGGTACTCACGGCTGTCGAGAAATGCTTTGGCCTTGGCTTTCTCGCCCTTCAACTCCGTGAGGAAGTTGAAGCCAAAAAGGTCGATATCCTTCTGCGGCTCATGGACGAGGCGGGCAAGATCATGGTCCCAGAGACGCTGACACGTGATGATCGGGAGCGTCGTCTCCGAGACTTCGAAGGTTTCGATGGCAACGCGCAGACAAAGCCCCAGCGATCCGTAGCATTCACTCCCTTCAAGAACCTGCTTGATAACTTCACTCGTTGACCGGCCTTTTTCGATTTCCTTGAAGGCCCAATAACCGAGCGCGAGGTAGGCGCACTGGAGCAATTCGGAGCCCAGCATGCCAAGGCCCCATCCATAGACGTGCCAGTCTCCCCAAAACTCCTGACGGCCCCACGGAAATTCCAGCACAACCGGGATCGGCATGCCACGCTCCCGCTGGCGCATTTTATGAGCCTGACGCCAGCCAGTGGTCGCATGGTTCGTCAGTTTGGTGATGAGACAAAGCCCGACCTTGGGGCTTTTTGCGAGCAAGCTAGCGAAGGGCTCGTGCAGCGCTGACGGCGGATGAAAATAATGGTTGTGATCGTCGAGACCGATTTGATCGAAGTTGAAATCTGAACGGCTCGTCGGAAAAGACGGCGACGACAATGCCAAGTTCTGCTGACGGGTGCGCTTCTCCTTCGGAATTGCCCTCACTTCTTCACGCCATTTGGCTCGCTCCGCTTCTTCGCGCCGCAGGCGGTCATACGTGTCTTGGGGCAGTTCTTTTAAAAGCTTTGCTTCGGCAACTTTCTCCACGGCTTCCGGCGCGACTTCGGACATGATCGGCGTAAAACCCATGAGGTCGTCAAACGCGGCATCGAGCATGCGTGTGTCGTCGGCGGCGGCTCGCTCGTACAACGCGACCGCGAATTCAGGGAATCCACGGGCCGAACGAAGCAGAAGGCTGCGAAGCGCCGTCGCCAAGCCCTTCTGCGCTTCGCCACCAAGAACGTCCCACTTTCCACGCGTTCGCGGAAACCCGTCGGCATAAATTTCCGTTTCGAGGTCGATCAACCACGCGCTACATACCTCCAAGAGATTCTTCGAGCGGGCGTTCTTGAAGTCCGCAAGTGCGTTCTGCCACACGCCGAACACTTCGATGGCCTGCGGCACGAGCCGGGCCGGAAGCGTCGCTCCGCGCGCGATAATCCAATCAATAAGACGGCCCCATGCCACGCCGTCGGAGGGCCAGCCCAACAAATCGGCGATGCGCACAGGGTCCATTCCCTCAACGAGCCTGACGGCCCGCTGCAGAATAATCGGGCTCGGTATCGTGTGCTGCGCCTGAAACCAGACGAGCAATTTTTCGCACAATGCGAAATCATTTGCTTCGACGAGTTGGGTGAACTCATCGACCGCGCTTTCGAAGGCGTGCGTAAAAGGGGGCGCTGTCAACCATTCGCGCCGCCACTGGGCACGGAGGCTGGAGCCTTCGAGCTTGGCGTATCCTGCCGTCCAGCGTCCTGTTTCCGTGAGGGCGTCTTGGGCAAGCAAGCCCACTACACGGCCAAGGAGCGGCGGTTCACCAGCGGCGCTGAGCGCCGTGGGCCAATTATCGCCCAGCTCGATGAGGAGACGAAAGAACGACCATTCAAAGAAGATGTCGTGTGTGAAAGATACGTCCGCGCCGCCGCGCTCGAAGCGCAGGATGTGATCAACCTGAAGCGCGGCGAGATGGTCGACCGTGCCGGGCTTGAGGTCGCGGACTGCGATCCCCTTGCCAAGGTTACGTACGCCCTTTTCAGCAATATCGATGAGAGCGCGCTGCCGTTGCGGGACGGTCTCGGGCATGGCGTCGTGCCCGGCCCGCAGCCACCACGCGTTGATCAAGTCGACTTCGGTTTGTGGATCGGCGTCGTCCGGTAGAGCCTTGGCAAGGACCGCTGCAAAAAAAGGGCGACGGGCAATCTGCCAAACGGCCGGGCTTGGACTGAAGAGCAGGTTGCGCAGGTTTGGTTTGGACTCGGCAAGTCGCTCGGCTTCTTCCTCCGAGAAGCCCTTGACCGCAACGTTGCCCATTCCAGTCGCGGCATAGAACGCGGGTGGAAACCATGCCCTGTAGGCTTCGAGCCCTTGGTCGCGAGAGCTGGCGAGGACTTTCCAATGCGCGAGGCCGGGGTCGGAGTTAATGGCCCGGATAAGATCGGTGATGATGTTCTGCTGATCGGGCCTGATACGATCGATGCCGTCTATGAAAAGGATCGGCGCGCCGGAAGCTGCAATCTCGGCGAGAAGGTCCGCCGCGTTGCTGTGACGCAGGCCAATCGCCGTCGCGAACGTGATCCAACTTGTCCCTTGCAGGCGGTCGTTTTTCAGAAAAAGGATCGGCCCTGACTGGGCGGCCTTCGCTGCAAAATGCTTCAGCACGGCGGACTTGCCGCATCCCGGCAAGCCGCCAATGGAAATAACACGATGCTTCCGAAGCTGTTCGGCGACTGCCTCCTGCAACACATCCCGCACTACGTGAAAGTCATCGACGGTCTCGGAAACGTCGTTGAGCGCATCGAGCGAGGCCGCGTTCAACCGGCCGATATCGGCACTGAAATTCGGCGCGACGTTCAGCTGTACAGACCCATGAAGCTGGGCGAGCAATGTCGAACGCGTCCACTTGGCCGCGTTAGCCGCACCCTCCCGGGCAATTCGGCAAAGACGGTCAAACAGCAGAATGTCCTGACCGTCTACATTCACCGCAACAAGTTCTTGCAGGCGATTGATGATTTCAGTGCGCAGGACTCCGCCTTCTTCCAGATCAGATAGACGGAGCGCGGCAAAATTCCGATAAAAGCTGACCTCTTCGTCCACGTTTACTGCGCCGATCACGGGCAGCAGTCCTTCTCGTAGCCTTTTCTCGTCAGCGCCTGCAGTGCCCGTCGTCGCGAAGCGCGTGTCGAAGTCCTTGCTGTCGGGATTTGCTTTCGCCCAATCGATCAAGCGCAACAGGCTTCGAAATGTCGTGTCGGTCACGTGCTCAACGACAAAGCCGCAGGCGTGCGTCCCTTTCGCGAACGACTCCAAAGCCTGCGTTGCGACGGCCGCCGCTATAATCCCGCGAAATTCGTCGTTCGATTCAGCGCCACTGATTGTGACCGATCTTTTGATTTGCAGGCTGAGGGATTTTTGCGTTCCCGCGTCGTCGAGACCGACCACGAGGTCATCCATCGGATTGCCGTGGCCTTGCCGTTGAACGGCGACATCAGTGACAACTCCGCTTTGGCCTGCCGCGCGTTCACGCCTCAGCAGATGCGCGAGGTAATAGGCGACGACCGTGTCTTCGTAAGTGAAGCCTGCGCCGCCGGTCAGTTCGGTGGATGCTGGCTTCTGTGCCAAGGTGCTGGTCAATGCGGCCTGCCGGGAATGGTTTTCAAAATTAAGAATCGGGGGTGCGAGCAATATTCGCAACACGTGCCCTTATCTAGGCGGCAATTGGTTCGCGGCAAGGGAAATGGTTGCGGAGGTTGGATTTGAACGAACGACTTTAAGGAATGAGGCTTGCAAGCTACCGGATACTCCGCGTCACCGCCATGAAATTAGGGCTGCGGGCGGGCACGCGCCGGAGGGTATCGTTTTCGAGACAGCGTGCGATTTCGCCCATCGCGGCCTTGTGGTCACCTAAACAGATTCCTGTAAGGCGCCGGGTTTTCGTGAAATGATCCGTCCCTGACTGCTTCACACTGGCGCCCCCGCCCGGCAGTGGCGATCGAACCTAGTCTCTGCCCATTGTCTCCCGAAAACGGGAATTTCGCGGGTGTCAGCCGGAGACTTTCGGGATTTGGGCGGCCCTCTGGGCCCATTGCGCCACCCGGAGACTTTCCCGAATGCAAGAAAGCCCGCCAATGTGCGGGCCTTTCTCGGCTGATCGGGTGATCCGGCCGAATGCCCGGACTGCCTGGCTGGGGCGGGAGGATTCGAACCTCCGTATGGTGGAATCAAAATCCACTGCCTTACCACTTGGCGACGCCCCAATGACCGGCCTGGAAAGCCCGACAGCCCACCGCGGATTCCCTCTGGCAACGCCGGTCTATAGAGGGAGTGGGGCCATTTCAACAGGCCAAAGCCGATTTCGGGGCCGCTCCGACCGACGTTCTCGGGCGGCGCTTTCGCGCCGCCAAGCTGCCATGCGGTTCCGCGGCGTGCGATTCCTCCAACCCCGCGGTTGAGACGACGGCGGTTTCGTGGGAAGACCGCAGCCCGATCCCGGAGCGAGGCCCCGACATGAGCTACCGCGCGCCGATCCATGACATGCTGCTCGCCCTCAACCATGGCGCCGGCCTGCAGGCCGCCGTCCAGGCCGGCCACTACGGCGATTTCGACGGCGACATCACCGCCGCTGTGCTGGAGGAGGCCGGAAAATTCGCCAGCGACGTGCTGGCGCCGCTGAACCGGATCGGCGACCAGAACGGCATCAAGCTCGACGGCGGCAAGGTGACCACCGCGCCCGGCTGGCCCGACGCCTATCGGCGCTGGACCGCCGCCGGCTGGAATGCGGTGTCGGGTCCGGAGGCGTTCGGCGGCCAGGGCCTGCCGCTGGCGATCAACGCCGCCTGCACTGAAATCTGGAGCGCGGCGAATATGGCGTTCGGGCTCTGCCCGCTGTTGACGCTGAGCGCGATCGAGGCACTCGACGCCCATGGCAGCAGCGAGCTGAAGCAAATCTATCTCGAGAAAATGGTGTCGGGAGCATGGACCGGCACCATGCAACTCACCGAGCCGCAGGCCGGATCGGACGTCGGCGCGCTGCGCTCGCGCGCCGAGCGCATGCCGGACGGCACCTATCGCATCAAGGGCACCAAGATCTTCATTACCTATGGCGACCACGACATGACCGACAACATCGTGCATTTCGTGCTGGCGCGACTGCCGGATGCTCCCGCGGGCACCAGGGGCATCTCGCTGTTCCTGGTCCCCAAATTCCTGGTCAACGCCGACGGTTCGCTTGGCGCGCGCAACGACATCTATCCGAGCGGCGTCGAGCACAAGCTCGGCATTCATGCCTCGCCGACCTGCACCATGACCATGGGCGACCATGGCGGCGCAATCGGTTACCTGATCGGCGAGGAAAACCGCGGCATGCTTTGCATGTTCACGATGATGAACCAGGCGCGACTCGGCGTCGGCCTCGAAGGTGTCGGCATCGCCGACCGCGCCTATCAGCAGGCGCTGGCATTTGCGCAGGAGCGCCGCCAGGGCCGCGCGGTCGGCAAGCCTGGCGAGGGGATGGACGCCATCATCGTGCATCCCGACATCAAGCGCATGCTGATGCAGATGCGCGCCCTCACCGCCGCGGCCCGCACCATCTGCTACGCCACCGCGGTCGCGCTCGATGTTGCGGTGCGGGCCGGCGACGCCGGAGTGCGCGCCGACGCCGCCGCCCGCGGCGCGCTGCTGACGCCGGTCGCGAAGGCGTTCTCCACCGACATCGGCAATGAAGTGACCTCGCTCGGCGTGCAGATCCACGGCGGCATGGGATTTATCGAGGAAACCGGTGCCGCGCAGCATTATCGCGATGCGCGCATCACCCCGATCTATGAAGGCACCAACGGCATCCAGTCGATCGACCTCGTGACGCGCAAGCTCGCCGCCAATGGCGGCGCCTCGGTGTTCTCCCTGCTCAACGAACTCACCGAGATCGTCATCCGGGTCGAGACGTCGAACGATCCCGCCTTCGGCACCACCGGCGCCAAGCTGCGCGACGCTCTCGGATCGCTCGACCGCACCAGCCGCTGGCTGCTGGAGCGCATCAGTTCGGCGCCGAATGACGCGCTGGCGGGCGCGACCCCGTATCTGCGGCTGTTCGGATCGACACTCGGCGGCTGCATGCTGGCCGGCGAGGCGCTTGCAGCCCGCAATGCCCGCGACGGCGGCGATCCGCAGCGCTACGTCACGCTGGCGCGGTTCTTTGCCGAGAACATCTCGGTGCAGGCGGCCGCGCTGGAGCGGACCGTGATGGACGGCGCCGAGGCCGTGAACGGCGCCGACGCGGTCCTGCTGGGTTAAAGCGCTTTCCGGTTCACTCGAATCATTGTCGCTTCTCCGGGGGCCTCATGGTTCGAGACGCGCGAAGGCGCGCTCCTCACCATAAGGGTCTGAGACCTTATCCTGAGGAGCATCGCGAAGCGATGCGTCTCGAAGGATGAAGCGATTGAGGTGGAAATTGCGCTGGGATTTTCAGCCGAGCGGCTTCAGCCCTGCCTCGATGGCGGCGCGGCGCGATTCCAGAAACGGCGGCAGCGCCAGCTTTTCGCCAAGCGCGTCCATCGGCTCGTCGGTCGCAAAACCCGGACCGTCGGTGGCGATCTCGAACAGGATGCCGTTGGGCTCGCGAAAATACAGGCTTCGAAAATAGAACCGGTCGATCTCGCCGCTGTTGCGAACGCCGAGTTCGTTCAGCCGCTGCGCCCAGGCGTGGTATTGCCGATCGTCGGGCGTGCGAAACGCGACGTGATGCACGCCACCCGCGCCCTGCTGCGCCATCGGCAAATCCATCTGCTCGATCACATGCAGTTCGGCGGCAGCGCCGCCCTCGCCCATGGCAAACACATGAACCTCGCCGGCCGCATCGGGCGCGGCATAATGGCGCTCCCTGCGCATGTTCATCACTCCGGTCAGGACCCGTTCGGTGCGTGCGAGGTCATGCACGTTCAGCACGATCGGACCGAGGCCGCGAATTTGGTGTTCCGCCGGCACCGCACTGCGCTCCCATGGCGAGGCCGGACCGGCGCCGCCATCGTCGACCAGCACCAGCCGCTGGCCCTCGGTATCCTCAAACGGCAGCGTCAGCCGGCCGTCGACCTCAATGATATCGCCGGTGTGGCCGCCCGCCTTTCTAAGGCGATCTCTCCAGTACCCCAGGCTTTTTTCGCCGGCGAGGCGCAATCCCGTGCGTGAAATGCTGTTGCTGCCGCGCCGCTCCGGCGCCGCCGGGAAATCGAAGAAGGTCAGGTCGGTGCCGGGATTGGCCTTTCCGTCGGCATAGAACAGATGATAGGCGCTGACATCGTCCTGATTAACGGTCTTTTTGACCAGCCGCATGCCGAGCAGACCGGTGTAAAATGCGAGATTCTCGCGGGGTTTCGCCGAAATCGCGGTCAGGTGGTGAATGCCGGTCAACTGCATCGCATCAGGATCCTTCCAGGCCAACTCCCGTGGAAAATCGGCAGGAGCATTTGGGCTACGTGGCGGATCATGTAGGATACACCTTCGAGACTCGCCAGCCATACTGCTTGTTCGAGGACTGCATCATGACCGGGCACCTGATAGTCACCGACGAGGGCGCGAGCCGGGTGATCACGCTGCGCCGGCCCGAAAAGAAGAACGCGATCACCCAGGACATGTATCGCGCCATGAGCGATGCCATCGATACCGCGCAGAACAATCCGGCGATTCGCTGCATGATCATCACCGGCGGCTCCGGCGTGTTCACCGCCGGCAACGACCTCGAGGATTTCCTCAACGACAGCACCTCGGACACCGACGTGCCCCGCGCGTCCGATGCCACCAGGTTCCTCTATTCGCTGGCCCATAACGTCAAGCCGATCATCGCCGCGGTCGACGGCGTCGCGATCGGCATCGGCACCACCATGCTGTTCCATTGCGATTACGTGCTCGCCAGCAACACCGCGGCATTTTCCACACCATTCATCCATCTCGGTCTTGTCCCGGAAGGCGCCTCCAGCCTGCTGATGCCGCGTACCATCGGGCACCAGCGGGCGTTTGCCGCGCTGGTGATGGGTCGCACGATCAGTGCCGAAGATGCCCGCGTCGCCGGTTTCGTCAATGTCGTGGTGGCGCCGGGCCACACCGAAGCCGAGGCCCGCAAGGTGGCGCGCGAGATTTGCGCGTTGCCGGCGGAAGCAGTTGCGATCTCGCGCAAGCTTCTGAAGCTGCCGCCCGAAGATCTGACCCGCCGGATCGACCAGGAAGGCCATCTGTTCGGCGAACGCATGCGCTCCGAGGAGGCGGTGGCTGCGTTCAAGGCGTTCTTTGCCCGCAAGAAGGCTTAGCACGAGGTTTCGTGAAATCGCTGCGCTGTCGCTCTATGATGATGTCATGAGACGTCTGCGCCAGATTCTTGCGCTTGGCCGCATCCGTTGTGCGAATGAACTGAATTGTAGCGCCATATTGTGCCGCGGCTCTTTCAGAGCGGTCGTTGACTCTCTAGATTAATGCCTTCTCGCAAGCGCAATTGCTGCGCCAGGGTAATGCATGACGCTTCTTCTCAGCCATCCGGCAAGCCTCGACCATCTGACACCGCCCGGGCATCCCGAACGACCTGACCGGATTCGCGCGGTTGAGCAGGTTCTCGGCGAAGCCAGCTTCGACCGGCTGGTGCGCGAGACGGCACCCGAAGGCTCGCTCGACCAGGTCCTGCTTTGCCACTACGAGCATTATGTCGAGGAACTTCGGCATATCGCGCCGTCGAGCGGTCTGGTCTATCTCGACGGCGATACGTCGATGTCACCCGGCACATGGGAAGCCGTGATGCGAGGTGTCGGCGGCGCGGTTGCCGCCACCGACGCGGTCATGGCCGGCACCCACCACAACGCGTTCGTCGCGATGCGCCCTCCCGGACATCACGCGGAAACCGGCAAGCCGATGGGCTTCTGCTTTTTCGATCATGCCGCGATTGCCGCGCGTCACGCCCAGCGCAAATACGGCATCGGCCGTGCCGCCGTGGTTGATTTCGACGTCCATCATGGCAATGGCACCCAGGATATCTTCTGGGCCGATCCGACCGTGATGTATTGCTCGACGCACCAGATGCCGCTGTTTCCCGGCACCGGCGCCAGCGGCGAGCGCGGCGAACACGACACCATCGTCAACGCGCCGCTGGCGCCCGAAGACGGCAGCGTCAAATTCCGTTCTGCGTTCGAGAACGTCATCCTGCCGCAATTGCAGAAGTTCAGTCCCGAACTCATCGTCATCTCCGCCGGCTTCGACGCCCACCACCGCGACCCCCTGGCATCGCTCAATCTCAAGGCGGATGATTTCGGCTGGGTGACGCGCAAGCTGATGGATGTCGGCGACGCCAGCGCCGGTGGCCGGATCGTCTCAGTGCTCGAGGGCGGCTATGACCTGCAAGGTCTGAAAGAATCGGTCGCGGCCCATGTCACCGCATTGATGGGCGGGTGAAATCCCGCCACAATACGTCCGCAAAACTATCCTTGAGTCGACGGGTGCGAAGCTGCGCATTCGGGAAAGCAATATGGCCGAAAACACCCAAGTGGACGTCAAGAAGCTGAGCTTCGAGCGCGCGATCGAGGAACTGGAATCGATCGTCAAGCGGCTCGAGGAAGGCAAGGTACCGCTCGAGGAATCCGTCGCCATTTACGAACGCGGCGAGGTGCTGAAACGACGATGCGAGGAACTGCTGCGGCAGGCGGAGGCACGGGTCGACAAGATCACCACCGATGCCAATGGCGAGGCCACCGGCACGGAACCGCTCGACGTTCAGTGAAGAGGCGTTCCCCGGCGACATCAGCTTGATTCGCGACCAAGGCATCGCGGCCTAGCACTACAGTTGCTTTTTCGGAAGGCTTCTGAATCAATGGGCAACCATGATTCGAAGATCGTGGGCGCGGGCAGCGTCGATTGAAGAGAC
>Ga0208586_1000659_pt1 | contig 12238 bp, 8 predicted proteins | sample NGESurshal072012_6_FD_184471 | JGI IMG/M metagenome (GOLD analysis project Ga0208586, IMG submission 184471) | Arctic peat soil microbial communities from Barrow, Alaska - NGEE Surface sample 53-3 shallow-072012 (SPAdes) | ecosystem: Environmental > Terrestrial > Soil > Wetlands > Peat ... | reverse complement strand
GTGATCATGCACGTACTCGGTCACGGCCCACGCGATGGCGACGCCGTCGTAGGTGCTGGTGCCGCGACCGATTTCGTCGAGCAGCACCAGCGACTGGCTGGTCGCATTATGGAGGATGGCGCTGGTTTCGCTCATTTCGACCATGAACGTCGACTGCCCGCGTGCGAGATTGTCGCTGGCGCCCACGCGCGTGAAGAGCCGGTCGGCGACGCCGATGATTGCGGCGTCGGCCGGAATGAACGAGCCCATCTGCGCCATCAGCACGCAGAGCCCGATCTGCCGCAGGATGGTGCTCTTGCCGGCCATGTTGGGTCCGGTCACCAGCCAGAGTCGGCCCATCCCCGAAGGCGACAGATCGCAATCATTGGCGACAAAGGGCGTGCCGTCGCGCGAGAGTGCCTGTTCCACCACCGGATGGCGGCCGCCCTCGATGACGAACGCGTAGCTATCGTCGACCGCGGGCCGCACGTAATCGCGCTCAGATGCGAGATGTGCGAGCGCGCTGGCGACGTCGAGATTGCCGAGTGCTTCGGCGCATTGCTTGATCGGCGCGCTTTGCGCGATGACGCTGGCCGACAGCCGCTCGAAGATTTCCAGCTCCAGCCCAAGCGCGCGGTCGGCGGCGCTGGCGATCTTGGATTCCAGTTCGCCGAGTTCGGTGGTGGTGAAGCGCACCTGGCCGGCCAAAGTCTGGCGGTGAATGAAAGTGGCATTGAGCGGCGCGGCCAGCAATTTTTCGCCATGCTGCGCGGTGACCTCGACGAAATAGCCGAGCACATTGTTGTGGCGGACTTTGAGGCCGCGCACGTTCGTTTCCTCAGCATAGCGCGACTGCAATGCAGCGACCACGCGGCGGGATTCATCGCGCAACGCGCGCGTCTCGTCGAGCGAGATGTCATAGCCCTCGCGCACGAAGCCGCCGTCGCGTTTGTACGCTGGCAACTCAGCAGCGAGCGCGGCGGATAATTCAGCGGCCAGCATGCCGTCCGGGTGGCGGCAGGACTTCAGTGCATCGGCGATTTCGGCCGGGGCTTCTTTCAGCGATCCAAGTGCGCGTGCAAGCTCTGCGGCGGCGAGTACGCCGTCCCGAATGGCGGCAAGATCGCGCGGCCCGCCGCGTCCAACGGCTAATCGAGCGAGTGCGCGGGCAAGATCGGGCGAGGCTTGCAGACGCGACCGGGTATCGGTGCGCGCCCCGCCATCTTCGACAAAACTCGCTACCGCGTCGAGGCGCTTTGCAATGGCTGCCGGATCGGTAACCGGTGCGGACAGTCTTTGCGCCAGCAGGCGGGAACCCGCCGATGTCACTGTGCGGTCGATCGAGTCGAGCAGCGAGCCGCGGCGCTCGCCGGAAAGCGTGCGCATGAGCTCGAGATTGCCGCGCGTCGCCTGGTCGATTGCCATGGTCGCGCCGGCGCTTTCGCGCAAAGGCGGCGACAGCGGCGGGCGTTTGCCGATCTGCGTGCGCTCGACGTAAGTGACGCAAGCCGCGGCGGCAGTGAGCTCTAACCGCGTCAGCGTGCCGAAGGCCTCACTGGTCGCCACCGCAAAGAACGACGTCAGCCGGCGCTCGGCGCTGGCGCTGTCGAACACGTCGCGCGTAAGAGGAGTAACGGCAGGGAGTGTGCGCCAATAGGGCACCAGATCGGCATCGGCATAAAGCGCGTCGGAAACGATGATCTCGCTCGGTTCCAGCCGCGCGATTTCAGCCGAGAGCGACAACCGGTCGCACTCGGTAATGTGAAACTCGCCGGTCGAGATGTCGATCCAGGCCAGCGCGAAGCGGGCGTCCTCGCCGGCCGACGAGAGCCGGGCGCGCGCAACGGCGAGCAGATAATTATTGCGCCTTGCATCGAGCAGGGTGTCTTCGGTCAGCGTGCCGGGCGTCACCAGCCGCACCACGTCACGCCGCACTACACTCTTGCTGCCGCGCTTGCGCGCTTCCGCCGGATCCTCGAGCTGTTCGCAGACCGCAACGCGATGGCCGAGCGCGATCAGCCGGTGCAGATATTCGTCGGCGCGGTGCACCGGCACGCCGCACATCGGGATATCGCGGCCCTGATGTTTTCCCCGTTTAGTAAGCACGATACCGAGCGCGCGCGAGGCGGTCTCGGCGTCGTCGAAGAACATCTCGTAGAAATCGCCCATCCGGTAGAACAGCAGGCAATCCGGATTGGCTGCCTTGATCTCGATGTACTGCTCCAGCATGGGGCTGGGCCGCCCGCTGCCGTCGCCGGGAGGCGGCGGCTCGGGTTCGGACAGGCCGATGGGATGCGTGAGCGCCATGGCCGGATGCTAGCAGAAGTGGGCGGGGCTTCCACCCGGCCTCAAAATGAGGCCGGGGAAAACAGAGTTACGACTTGAATTTCGCCCCGGTAATGCGCTCGAGATTGCCGCGCCAGACCTTTTCCTTGTCGGCCTTCGGCAGGTCCAACGCGTCAACAATGCGCAGTGTCTCGCGGGTGTACATCGTGCCCTTTTCGGGATCGAACGGGCAGTCCGAGGCGAACACGATTTTGTCGAGATCGTAGAACTCGAAGCCGGCGCGGGTTGCCGGCTCACCGCCGAACACCGCGGTGTCGGCGTAGAAGCTGTGCTTGAAATAATCGAGCGGGCGCTTCTTCAGGCGCTTGAGCACCAGGCTCAAATCCTCGTCCGATGTGCGCGCGCCGAGCTGATCCCAGCCCGGGCCGATGCGGCCTTCCAGCATCGGCACGATGCCGCCGAAATGGTGGGTGATGATTTTCAGGTTGGGGTATTTATCCATGATGCCGGAGAACACCAGCCGCGCCATGGCCGCCGCGGTCTCGTAGGACCAGCCGAAGGTCCACCAGATTTCGTATTTCGATTTCTTCTCGCTGAGGTAATCCGGGAAATTGGCGGCGCGCGCCGGATGCATCCAGATCGGCTTGCCGATCTTGTTCATAGCGGCGAAGAACGGCTCGAATTCCGGCTCGTCGAGCGGCTTGCCGGCGATATTGGTGTAGATTTGCACGCCAAGCGCACCGTTCTTGAGGGCGCGTTCGCATTCGCGAACGCCGGCGTCGGTGGCGGCCAGCGGCGCCTGCGCCACCCAGCCGGGGAACTGGTCGGGATATTTCGCGCAAATCTCGGCAAAGCCGTCGTTCACCAGCCGGGCGTATTCTTCAACCAGCGCGGCGTCGCCCTTGGCCAGCAGTTCGAGCGGCGGCATCGGGTATGACAAAATCTGCGCGTAGTCCTTGAAGCCACCGACGATCTTGCGGCGAACCTCGATATCGTGAATGCACGGAATTTCGCGCACGCGCTTGCCGATGTCGTGGTGCCCGCTTTCCACGATCTTCTTGAAGAACTTTTCCGGGATAAAATGAGTGTAGGCATCGATGCGCATGGAATTTCCTCTGTGACTGACGCTTTTATTTTGGCTTGTCGGGCTAGTAGGGCGTGATGACGTTCAGCAGTGCTTGGCGGCGTTCATTGACCACAACGTCGCGGGCGCGCGCAAGTGCGTTTGGCAGATCGGCGGGCTTCTCGACGCGCTCGGCATAGGCGCCCTGCGCTTGCGCCATCGCCTCGTAAGCGGGGGACGGCCCGAGATCGGCCAGCGTGGCGCCGTCGTCCTCGCCGGCGGCGCCGTCCTTGAACATCGAGAGCGTGGCGCGACGTACCGCGCCGTAGCGGCTGTTGTTGAACACGATAGTGAGGATCGGCAAATTGTGATGGGCGGCGACCCAGTGCCCGACCAGCGGGTTGGCAAACATATAGGCGCCGTCGCCGAGCGTGGCGACCACCAAGGCGTCGGGCGCCGCGAGCTTGATGCCGAGCGCTGCCCCGAAACCCCAGCCGAGCCCTCCGGCCGGTCCGAGCGCGAACAAGGTGCCCGGCTTCTCGCGTGCGCAGTGATCCGCCCGCAGTGGATATTCGTTGACGATGATGGCGTCCTCACCCAGCGTTTCGCCGATCACGCGCGATAGATATTCCGGCGAAATGGTCGCGCCCGAGGCGGAATCCTTCGCGAGCTGCGCGCGCCTTGTGCGCATGCGTTCGGTCAGCCGCGTACGCCGGGCCGCGATGCGCGCCTCGGCCATTTGCAGGCGCGTTTCCACCGCTTTGGTGAGCGCGTCGAGCGCGTTGAGCGGCCCGGCCTGGATGGCGAGGTCGCTAGGGAAACTGCGCATCGGATAGCGCACGTAAAATGGTTCCTCGCCGATGTGCACGACGCGGCAGCCGGCGGTCGGATGTTGCAGATGAGGAATCCACGGCACGTCGGATTCGAGTGCGATCACCAGATCGGCGTCGGCGAGCAACGCGCCCGGCTCGAAGCCGAACTGCATGGGATGGCTCGACGGCATGCAGACGGTGCGCGGATTGTGCGTCACAACGGGGATCGCACAACGCTCGGCGAGATGGGCGAGTACATCGACCGCGCCGGCCGGCAGCGTGGCGGCGATGATCAGCGGGCGCTCGGCCGCCACGATCCATTCGGCCAAAGTCGCGATCGCCTTGGGATCGGGATGGGTCTCAGCCGCTTGCGCGCGCGGCTTCATCGGCGCGATCGGCTCGGCGAGCGGAGCCGAGAGCGGCTCGCGCGGCAACACCATGTAGATCGGCCCGCGCGGGTGCGCCATCGCGACTTCCATGCCGCGCGCCACCATGTCGCCGATCTGGTTCGGCTGGCGCAATTCGTAATCCCACTTCACCAGTTCGCGCAGCATGCCGGCCTGGTCGAACATTTCCTGCGCCCAATGAATGGGCCGCGAGCGCGAGCCGAACGAACCTTTTTCGGTCACCGGCGTGCGGCCGGCGGCCAGGATCAGCGGCACCCGGTCGCGCGATAAGTTGGTGAGATTGTTGATGGTGTTGGCGGTGCCGACATTGACGTGCACCATCACCGCCTGCGGGTGGCCGGTCATCAGGTAAGCGCCGTGCGCCATGCTGACGGCGAGGTTCTCGTGCGGCACCAGCACCGGCCTCGGCACCTTGGCATTGGTTTTCTTGGCGCGGCTGAAGGCCTCGACGATCGGCGGGAAATCCGTGCCCGGATTGGCGAAAAAATATTCGGTGCCGTGGTCGGCAAGCGCACGCAGGAAAGCCTCGGCGGCAATCGGCTGCCGTTCGCGTCCGCTCGGTGTCACGGCCATTGCGTTCCGCCCTCAGGCGTCCGTTGCCAGGCTAAGCGTGGTTCCCCCCGGACGCCGTGTTGTGAAGGTCTTTTACGCGACCGGGATGGGGGCTGACAACGGAGGGGGCGCGCCTATTCGGCAGCGATGCGGAAAGTTCCGCTTCCGTCGATTTCACCCAGACATTTGGCCAGGCTTTCGCCTTCGGGATCGACCAAAGCCGCGGTGCGCGCGCTGGCGACGGCATCGGCGGCGCGTTGCAGTGGGATGATGCCCGCCAGCGCCGGGCGGATCACGCGCGCCTCGATGCTGCGGTAGTTGGCGAGGCCACGCGCATAAGTGTCGCCATAGCCTTTGATCAATCGCGCGCATTCGGCGATTTCGAGGGCAAGCTCGCCCGACTGACGCGCCGCCTCGGCGATCAGCGCGAGCCAGGATTCGATTTGAATTTGTTCTTGTTTGTAGCGATGGCCGCGCGGACGCAAGCCGCGCAATTTGGCCAGCATCAGAAAGCGCAGATAACCGCTGATCGAGGTCGAATTGATTTCCATGCCGAAATAGACGCGGCCAAGCCAGCCTCGGTGCTCGCTGAAGGAAAGTATGGGACGGGCCAGGAACGGCGGAAGCAACTGGCAAAGTTCTTCGATGCCGGGTTTGAGGAAGTCGTGCACCGTGAACGGCTCGTTCTTAACGCGCAGTTCCTCGTGCGCGATGCGGCGCATGCGGGACGGCGCGATCTTGGCTTGCGCCACCCGAACCACGTCTTCGTACGACATGCGCACCGCGAGATATTGCGCGACGGCCTTGAGCAGTGTGCCCGGCACGCGGCCGGCTGCATCGGCATCGAGGAGCGCGCGCAATCGATCGAGATAGAGCTTCGCGTAATTGAGGCCCTGATAGGCGATCAGCCGCCGCACCCCTTCGATGGCGGTCGGCTGCGCCAGCGCCGGCAATGAGTACGTCACTTCGTGTTCGAGCAGATCGGTCGTGGTCGGCGCGTGCTTTTTTTTGTCGACGATCTTGGCGGGTGGCGATTTGGCGCGCGCGGCGTCATAGCCGGCGCGGAAACCGCGCAAATTGCTGTCGACCGATTTGCCGTCGTCGCGGATCGCTGTTTCGAATTGCTCGGCCGTGAGCGGCAGACGATCGAGGCCTGCGATGGCGCCCAGCATCACTGCGTTGATGATCGAGCCGCTTTGTTTGGCGAGCGCGTCCATATCTGTGAGGAGGGTTTCACATGCATTGTCCTTGACGGTCTTGATCAGTTTGTCCTGGTCGAAGCGGCCGTCGTCCATGGCGATCTTCTCGTCCATGGCATAGAAGCGGCTGAGCGATGCAATGAGATGCGTACGCTCGGATGTGACGAAGCCATTCGCCACCATGCGGCCGGCTTCCAGCATTTCGCTCGCCACCGCGATGTCGATGTCGCCGACGCCGGGCGTGAGCGCCAGCACCGGGCGCTTGCCGGCGAGGTCGCGCGTCAGCACCGGAAAAATCTCGATGTAATAGGTGGTGGCGCCGGTGCGCTGCGCGACGCCGGGGATCGACGTGCTTTGCACCGGAAACCCGGCTGCTTCAGCGGCGGTGACGATCCAGTTCGTGAGCACGCCGCCGCCTTCGCCGCCGAGCGCTGCGATCAGCAAGGTGATGGGACGCGTACTGCTCATGCCGCGGCCTCGCCGCCATAGCCGCCGAGCCATCCGATGATTTTCTGCCGCAGACGGGACAGCGCGCGGTCGCGCCAAGTGGCGTTGCGGATGATTTCAGCGCGATAGAACGAGGGACACAGCACCGCCGCATGCGCAACTTCGCCGCATAGCCCGCAGCCGACGCAAGAATCGATCACGCTCGCCACCGGATCGCTGCGTAGCGGATCGGTTGAAGGCTTGACCGTCAGCGACGGGCAGCCGGACAGCCGGATGCAGGAATGGTCGCCGGTGCAGATTTCGTCGTCGACACCATAGCGCGCGCGCGTAACCCGCATCCCGCGCTCAAACTTGATGGCGTCCTCGGCGCGCACGCGGCGCTGGCGCGCCAATTGGCATTCGCCGTCGGCGATGATGACCTTGAGCCCGCGCTCGGCGGTACGCATGGCCTCTTTCAGTGTCTTGGCCATCAGCGCGACCGAATAGCTGCGCACTGTGCGCAGCCACTTCACGCCCATGATGCGCAGCGTGTTCTCAATGTCCACGCCGGGCACCGGGCCGTCGCGGCTGGTCACGCTCGACGGGATATATTGCTGGCCGGTGGCCGAGGCGTAACCGTTCTGCATCACGATCAAAACGCCGTCGCCTTTGTTGAACAAATTCGAGGCGACACCGGTGATCAGCCCGTTATGCCAGAAGCCGCCGTCGCCCATGATGGCGATTGGGCGTTTCTCCATGTTGGGCGCGACCGCGGCGGCGCTGGCGAGCGACATGCCGTAACCGAGGATCGAATTGCCCATGGAAAACGGCGCGAAGGTCGCAAACGAATGGCAGCCGATGTCGGCGCTGATATGGGTCGGCCCCAGTTCGCGCTGCATCAACTTGATGGCGGAAAATACCGGGCGCTCGGGGCAGCCGGTGCAGAAGGCCGGTGGACGGGGCGGCAGCGGCCCGAGCGCTGCGGCGGCTTTCGCCTTATGGGCGATAAGACCGCGCGTCTTTTCAGCGACGGTGTCAGCGTCGATGCCGTTTGGTCTGGCGGTTTGCAGAAAGGCTGCAAGTCCCTCCAGCAACACATCGGAAGTGTATTCGCCGGCCTGCGGCAGCGGGCCCTTGCCGAGCACGCGCGTCTGGATGTCGGCGCGGCGCAGTTCAACATTGACGGCCTGCTCGATGTAATCGGGATGACCTTCCTCGACGACGAGCACGGCGTTTTTGCCGGCGCAGAATTTGCGGATCTCCTCCGGGACCAGCGGATAGACCACGTTGAGCACCAGTAGCGGCACCCACGAGACGCCGAATACATCGGCTAGTCCCATGCGTTCCAACGCCCGCAGCACCGAATTGGTCAGCCCGCCCATGACGATGATGCCAATGTCCGACAAATCGCCATCGATCGTCTCATTGAGCTTCTGCTCGCGAATGAATTTTCGCGCCGCCGGAAGGCGCTCTTCGATTTTCAATTTTTCCTGCGTATAGATCACCGGCGGATGCGCCAGCCGCGCATAATTAAAGCGCGGCGGGCCGGCTAGCTTGTCGAGGCCGGACACCGCGCCCTTACGGTTGTCGCTGGCGGCGAATTCGCCGGTGGCGTGGCAGGCGCGGATGCGCAGTTCCAGCATGACGGGCGCGTGGCTTGCCTCCGACAGCTCGAAACCTTTTTCCACCGCGCGCACGATCGAGGGCAGATCGGGGCGCGGATCGAGCAGCCACATCGAGGACTTCAGCGCATAGGCGTATGAACGTTCCTGGATGACGCTGGCGCCTTCGCCGTAGTCCTCGCCTAAAATGATCATCGCGCCGCCCAGAACGCCAGGCGACGAGAGGTTAGATAACGCGTCGGCCGCCACATTGGTGCCGACGATGGATTTCCAGGTCACCGCGCCGCGCAAAGGATAATTGATCGAAGCGCCTAGCATGGCGGCGGCGCTGGCTTCATTTGCGCAAGTTTCCAGATGCACGCCGAGCTCGGTCATGATGTCTTGCGCATCCACCAGCACGTCGAGCAGATGCGACACCGGCGCGCCCTGATAGCCGCCGACATAAGACACGCCCGATTGCAGCAGCGCCTTGGTGACGGCGAGGATGCCTTCGCCGCGGAAGGTCTCGCCATGGCCCAATCTCAGCGCTTGCACTTCTTTGGTGAACGAGCGTTCCACTATGCCGCCTCCCAGACGATGGTTGGGACCCCAACTATGTTATCAAAATGGGCCGTCTTTGGCGAGGGCATAGACACTCGCGGCTAAACGTCGTTTCATGCCGCGCCAAAGCGAATGTTACAGTACGAAATTGGATCATCAACTCGATTAAGGGACTTTGCGTGGCGGGCGGCAATAGCAGCAACGGAAAAGGCAACGGACGCCGGGCCGCAGATCGCGCAGCCAATGGCGCCGCTATGAATTTCGGCCCGCTCGCCTATTGGGTGGGCTTCAACCTGCGCATGGCGCAGGAGGCCGCTTTCGAGGCGTTCTCGCGCCGGTCGCAGGAAATCGGCGAAAGCCCGGGCCGCTTCGCCACGCTGACGATCATCGCGCGCAACCCAGGCATCAGCCAGACCGAGCTGAGCCAGGCCAATGGGCGCGACAAGTCGAGCCTGACCCCGGTGGTCGAGGAACTGGTGCGGCGCGGTCTGGTCGAGCGCAAGCGCATGCGCGAGGACCGGCGCACCTATCGGCTGAATGTGACGCCGGCCGGCAAGAAGACGCTCACGAGCCTGACGCGCTGCGCGCGTCGCCACGAACGCGTGATGGATGGCATCATCGGCCAGCGCGACCGCAAGCGGTTCATCCAGATTTTGAAACGGCTGGCGGCGGAGATGGAGTGACGCGCTTCAGGGCGCGTTGAACTTCGCCAGCACGCTTGGCGGGATCGGATGCGATTTCAGCCCATTGGCGTCGCGGATCGTCCACACTCGTTTTTCCGAACACTCGGCGCAAAGCTCGCCCTTGAGGCTTAGTCTGTGCTCGATCTCGAAACTGCTGCGGCCGAATTTCACGCTGGTTTCGACGGTCACGTCGTCGCCGAAGCGCGTTGGCTTCAAAAATCGCGCGTGCGTCTTCACCAGCGGCCAGCCGGCGAATTCCAGATTCTTGAACATCTCGAACTTGGTCATCCCCAGCGCGCACTCGAACAGCGCCGTGGTCGAGGCATCGAAGATTTCGAAATAACGCGGATAAAAAATAATGCCGGCAGGGTCGCAGTCGCCCCATTCGATACGCACCGTGCGGGTGTTGCTGAGAGCCATGCGTCAGCGCGGCGCCAGGCGTATCGCGCCGTCGAGGCGGATGACCTCGCCGTTGAGATAGCCGTTGCCGATGCAATGCATGACAAGGTCCGCGAACTCGTTCGGATTACCCAGGCGTTTTGGGAACGGCACCGCGGCGCCGAGCGAATCCTGCGCCTCCTGTGGCAGAGCGCGCAGCATCGGCGTGCCGAAAATTCCCGGTGCGATGGCGAGCACGCGCACACCGAAGGCCGCGAACTCGCGCGCCGCCGGCAGCGTCAAGGCGGCGACGCCGCCTTTGGACGATGAATACGCGGCTTGCCCGATCTGGCCTTCGTAAGCCGCGACCGAGGCGGTACTGACAATCACGCCGCGCTCGCCCTCGGGCAACAGGTCGAGCGGCTGCATGGCGGCCGCGACCAGCCGCATCATGTTGAAGGTGCCGATCAGATTGACGCGGATGACTTTTTCATAATCTTCCAGCGGCATCGGTCCGTCGCGACCGACGATGCGCTTGGCCGGTCCGACGCCGGCGCAGTTGATCAAAATGCGCGCCGCGCCATGCACGGTGGCCGCGGTATCGATGGCCGCTTTGGCGCCCTGCGCGTTGGCGACATCGCAGGCCACCGCAATGCCCTTGATATCGGTGGCGACTTCGGCGGCGCCTTTTTCATTGAGATCGAAAACTGCGACCTTGGCGCCGGCCGCCGCCAGCGCGCGCGCGGTGGCGGCTCCCAGTCCGGAAGCGCCGCCGGTGACGATCGCCGCCTGTCCCTTGATTTCCATGGTTGGGGTCCCATCATTTTTTGCTCTGCACCCCATTTGACCCTGTCCTTGGCGGGCCGTAAATACGTTGCCGTAACCGGGAAGCAGTCTTCATGGCGCGTATTTCGTCTCTGGCAGATGCCATCAAAGATGCCGTTCGTGACGGCGACACGATGGCGCTGGAGGGTTTCACCCACCTTATTCCGCATGCCGCCTGCCACGAGATCATCCGCCAGGGCCGTAAAAACCTGACACTGATCCGCATGACGCCGGATTTGGTCTACGACCAGCTCATCGGCATGGGTTGCGTGAAAAAGCTGATTTTTTCATGGGGCGGCAATCCGGGTGTCGGTTCGCTCTATCGATTCCGTGACGCGGTGGAAAACGGCTGGCCGCATAAATTGGAAATCGAGGAACATTCGCACGCCGCCATGGCGAACGCCTATGAGGCGGGCGCGGCGGGACTGCCTTGCGCGATTTTTCGCGGCTATATCGGCGGCGACCTGCCGAAGGTGAATTCCAATATCAAGCGCGTGACGTGCCCGTTCACCGGCGAGGAGCTCGCCGCCATTCCGGCGCACCGGCCCGATGTGGCGGTGATCCATGCGCAGCGCGCCGACAAAGCCGGCAATGTGATGATCGAGGGCGTGCTCGGCGTGCAGAAGGAAGCTGTGCTCGCTTCAAAGCGTTCGGTGGTGACGGTCGAGGAGATCGTCGACGAACTGCCGCCCGATCGCAGTCTCAACGCGGTGGTGCTGCCGCATTGGACCGTCGGCCGTGTGGTGGAAGTGCCGGGCGGCGCCTTTCCGTCTTATGCGCAAGGCTATTACCCGCGCAACAATGGCTTCTACAAACAGTGGGACGCGGTCTCGCGCGAGCGCGAGTCGTTTATGGCCTGGATGAAGGAAAACGTGCTGGCGAAAGGTCCCGAGGCTTTCGCCGTGCATGCGCGCAAGCTTCGCGCGGCGGCGGAGTGACCATGCCCGACTACAAACCCAATGAGATGATGACTATCGCTGCGGCGCGCGCATTGAAAAACGACGACGTCTGCTTTGTCGGAATCGGCCAACCGTCGGCCGCCTGCAATCTGGCGCGGCTGACGCATGCGCCGGGCATCACACTGATTTATGAATCCGGCACGCTCGCCACCAAGCCGACTATTCTGCCGCTCTCGATCGGCGATGGCGAATTGTGCGAGACCGCGGTCACCACGGTGTCGGTGCCGGAAATGTTTCGCTACTGGCTGCAAGGCGGCCGCATCAAGGTCGGTTTTCTCGGCGGCGCGCAGATCGACAAATTTGCCAACCTCAATACGACGGTGGTCGGGCCTTACGACAAGCCGAAGGTGCGCTTGCCCGGCGGCGGCGGCGCGCCCGAAATCGCCACCTCCTGCGGCGAGATTTTCATTATCATGGCGCAGGGCAAGCGCGGCTTTGTCGACAAACTCGATTTCGTCACTTCCATCGGCCACGTCACCGGCGGCGACTCGCGTGCGAAATTAGGCG
>Ga0208586_1000654_pt1 | contig 12273 bp, 8 predicted proteins | sample NGESurshal072012_6_FD_184471 | JGI IMG/M metagenome (GOLD analysis project Ga0208586, IMG submission 184471) | Arctic peat soil microbial communities from Barrow, Alaska - NGEE Surface sample 53-3 shallow-072012 (SPAdes) | ecosystem: Environmental > Terrestrial > Soil > Wetlands > Peat ... | reverse complement strand
GTATCGTGCCCGAAGCCCGCAAGCTGGCTCGGGTCAGCTACGAGGAGATGCTCGAGATATCGGCGACGGGAGGGCGGGTCCTGTCGCTGCGATCGGTGGAGTTCGCCCGCAACCACCGGGTGCCCATGCACGTGCGTTCGAGTTTCACCTGGGAGCCGGGCACCTGGGTGGTCGAGGAGGATCCGTCCATGGAGCAGGCCGTCGTCACCGCCGTCACCCACGACACTTCGGAGGCCAAGGTGACCGTCACCGGCGTCCCCGACAAGCCCGGCATCGCGGCGCGCCTGTTCCGGGCGCTGGCCGACCGGGCCGTGAACGTGGACACCATCGTGCAGAACACGTCGCTGCACGGCACGACCGACATCTCCTTCACCGTCCCCAAGACCGATCTCGACACCAGCCTGGCAGTAGCCCGCGCCCTGGTGCCCGAGATCTCCGTCACGGACCCCCGGCTGCTGTCCACCATGCCCGACGACCTGGCCGCCGCGACCGGCCTGGACGCGCTGACGCACGGCATCGAGGCCTACGTGTCCTGTGCGCACAACCCGCTGGCCGACGGGCACGCGCTGAACGCGGTCCGGCTGGTCTTCGGCAACCTGCCCCGGATCATCGACCGGCACGGCTCCGGGGAACGCCGTGACCACATGGCGCAAGCCAGCCTCGAAGCCGGGATGGCCTTCACCAACGCGCTGCTCGGCGCGACCCACGCGATGAGCCACCAGGTCGGCGGCCTGCTCGACCTGCCGCACGGCGTCGTCAACGGTGTTCTGCTGCCGCACGTCATCCGGTTCAACGCGGCGGCCGCCCCGCACCGGTTCGTTCCGCTCGCGCAGGCCGCCGGGCTGGCCGCCGCGCCCGGGATACCGGGTGAGGAAGCGGGGCACCTGCTCGCCGACCGGGTCCGCGCCATCGGCGACGAGCTGGGCGTGCCCCGCAGCCTGGCTGAGCTCGGCGTGAACCTGGACGACGTGCCGACCCTCGCCGCGAACGCGATGGCCGACGCCTGCCTGGCCACCAATCCGCGGCCGGTTTCGATAGCCGACCTGACCGCCCTGTTCCACGCGGCCCTTTAGCGTCTCCATGCCACCGTCCAACGCCGAACGCCGCCGGCCGGTGCGCGAGGTGGACCAGCCAACGCTGAGCCGGCTGACCGGGGTCCGTTCCGGCAAGCAGTCCTATTACGTCGAGCTGCGCCGTACCGAGGCGCGGATGACTTCGGCGGTCCAGGCGCTCGAGGGCATCTCGGCCGCGCTGGTCCGTATCCGCGACGAACCCCGCGTACTGCTGGAGGAGGTGCTGCGCGCCGCCGCCGGGCATCTGTGCGCCAACTGGACGATGATCGCCCTGCGTGACGGCGAGCTTCCCGCGCTCGACATACGCTTTCTCGCGGTGGGGCCGGACGGGCAGGTGATCGAGGCGGTCCGGGACCTGCCGCCATGGCTGGCCCGGGAGCTGGCCAAGGTCCGCGGCGCCCCCGGCACCGAGCCGACCGTCAACGCCGGCTGGGTACGGGTGCCGATGACGCTGGACGGGGCGGTGCTCGGGCGGCTCATCGCGCACTACGACCACTCACAGAACATCGTCGAGCACGCCGACCTGTGGGTCCTGCGCATCCTGGCCGATCAGGCGGCCGTCTCCATGCACACGGCGACCCTGTACGCTACCGGCGCCGATCTCCGGCTGCGGGCCCAGCAGCTCTACGACGAGATCGCGCGCAGCTCCCAGGATCTGCAGACGCGCACGGCCGAGCTGGAACGGGCCGAAGGCCGGCTGCGGGTCCTGCACCAGCGGGAGCTTCTGGATGCCGAACGGCACCGTATCGCGCTCGAACTGCACGACAGCGTCGCCCAGTACGTGCTGTCAGCCGGGCTCGCCGTCGATGTGTGCCGGGCCGAGGCGGCTGACCGGGGTGACGACGCCGGGGCCGAGCGGCTGACCGGCGCGCGCGACCTGATCGCCAAGGCGGGAGATCAGGTCCGCTCGGTGATCTACGCCCTGAACCACGAACGCGCGGGGGGTGAGGGACCGGTCCTGCCCAAGCTGCTGCGCGGCCTGGCCGCCCAGCACCGCCCGAACCTGGACGTCGCGGTCCGGCTCGAGGGCCGGCCGCAGCCGATCAGCGCGATGGCCGAGCATGCCCTGGCACGGACCGCCGGGGAAGCGTTGTTCAATGTCTCCCTGCACGCCCAGGCCACCCGGGCCCTGGTGCGGCTCCGGTACGGGCCGGACGAGGTGACGCTGTCCATCAGCGACGACGGTCACGGTGATCCGGTCCAGCTGCGCCGGCGGCTCCGGCTGGAGTCGCGGGCCGATTCGGACGGGCGTCATCAGGGCCTGGCCAGCATGGCCCGGCGCGCTCAGGAACTGGGCGGCTCCTTCAGCGTCAGCCGCTCCAAGCTGGGCGGCGTCCGGCTGGACGTCCGCATCCCGGTGGACGAACCGGCGGCCGCCCCGTGACCGGCGGCGGGCAGCGGCCGGCCGGCGAGGGCGCCCTGGCTGGCGGGACCAGTACGGGCCCGCCAGCGGACCAGCCGGATGTGATCAAGCTGGTCCTGGTCGACGACCACGCCGTTGTCCGCCAGGGATTGCGTTCGGTGCTGGAGCGAGCGCCCGACGTGCGCGTGGTCGGAGAAGCTGCGAACCCGGACGAGGCGATGAAGGTCGTCGCGGCCGCTCGTCCCTCCCTCGTTCTGCTCGACCTGAAGCTCTCCTCGTCGCCGGGCCTGGAGGGCCTGGACCTGTGCGCGCGGCTGGTCGCCGCGCACCCGGGGCTGGCTGTGCTCGTGCTGACCACCACGCTGGAGGACAGCCTGGTGGTCGCCGCGCTCCGTAACGGGGCCAAGGGGTACGTCGTCAAGGAGGTCGACACCTCCGAGTTGCTGCGCGCGATCCGGGCCGTGCACCAGGGCGAGAACGCCTTCGACCCGCGCAGCTCGTCGGCGATGGTCCGCGGCCTCACCGCGGGGTCATCCGGTGGGGAGCAGACGCTGACCGCCCGCGAGATCGAAGTGCTGCGGCTGCTGGCCCGCGGGATGTCCAACCGGGACATCGGCCGGGCGCTGTTCATCGCCGAGACCACGGCCAAGTTCCACGTCGCGAACATCATGCGCAAGCTGGACGTCGGGCGCCGCAGCGAAGCCGTCTACGTCGCCAGCCAGATGGGCGCCATCTGAGCCGGCCGCGGTGCGGTCCGGCCGGTCGAGGATCAGCCAGCCGCCGTGATGGTCGTCGACCCGGTAGTCCCAGCGGGATCCGGCTCCCAGCTTGCGCAGCTGACCGGCGTGGACGGTGCGGACGTGGCCGAAGAGCCGGGTCGGCCGCGTCTCGTACGGCACCGCCACCACGACCCGGTGCCGCGCGATCCGGATGGCCTCGCCGATCAGCGCGGCCGCGGCATCCTCCGCGACGTGCTCCAGGACGTGCAGCAGGACGACCGCGTCCACCGAAACGGGCGCCAGCCGGCTGGGAACGCCGTCCCCCGTGACCACGCTGAGGGGCAGGCCCAGCCGGCTGGCCATCCGCCCCAGCAGCCTGGTCGTGCCCGGGTCGATGTCACAGGCGATGACCGCGGTGCCCAGGGCCGCCAGGTGCAGGGCGAGAAAGCCGAAGCCGCAGCCGATATCAGCGACGGACGTGCGCGGCAGCAAGCGGACCGCGTGCCGGTACACCGCGCTGTAGCCCGGCTCACGGAACGGCCCGGGCGTACCCGGCCCGGCCAGCCGGGCCAGGCTGTTCCGGTAGAACTCCGCCCACGCAGCGACGGCATCTGGCCGGGAGGTCAGCACCACCCCGGTAAAGGCGCGGGCGAAGATCTCGTGATCGTCGCTCAGCGGGGCCAGGGCCGCCGCGAGCGGTTCGGCGATCTCGTCGTCCAGTTCGCCCGCGCCCAGCCGGTGCCGCACCGCGATCCGGCCGCCGGGCCACGGTTCCGCCGTGATCCCGGCCAGCGTGCCCCGGGTGACCACGACGAACCCGTCCTCGTACCGGCCGCCGGGGCATGAGCGCAGCGCGTCGATGCGCGGGACCGGGGTCATCGGGCGGCCCGGGCGGCCGCGCGCCCGGTGACCCGGTCCAGCCCGCCGAGGTCGCGCACCACGTGCACGCGGTCGCAGTAGGCGGCATAGGCGGGCAGGTCGCAGGAGCCCAGCTGCCAGGAGTAGCGGGGCTCGGGGGTCAGCCAGACCAGTTCCCGGGCGCGCCTCGCTATCTCGGCGATCGCGCCGAAGTTGGGGTCGTTGCCGTTGCCGCGGCCGTCGCCGAGGACGATGACCGTGGTCCGGCGGTTGACCGCGCTGCCGTATTCCTCCAGGAAGGTGCCGAACGCCGCGCCGTAGTCGGAGTCGGCGTCCACGTCCAGCACGCCGCCGGCCGGCAGGCCGGCCATCACCAGCCCGAGCGCGTCGGCCATGTGGTGCTCGTTGAACAGGTCGGTGATCTCGGCCAGGTCGGCGACGAACGCGAACGAGCGCACCTTGGCCGCCATGCTCTGCAGCCCGTGCACGAGCTGCAGGGTGAACCGTGCGGCGGTGCGGACGGACAGCGACACGTCGACCAGCAGCAGCAGGCGCGGGCGGTCGGCGACCCGGGCCACCGTCACCGGCCGGAACGGCACCCCGTCGTACCCCATGTTGGCGCGCATCGTCCGCGCCCCGTCGACCGTCCCGCGCGCGGCGATCTTCCGGCGGGATCGCGGCGCGCCGTGCAGGCTGTGCAGCAGCCTGCGTACCGCTTCCTCCAGGTCCGCCCGTTCCCGTTCGTCGATGGTGCCGGCGTAGCCCGGGGGCACGCCGGGCGACTCGATCTCGAAGTCACCGGACATCAGGGCTTCCAGGTGCCGCCGCAGCGCGTCGGGGAGGCCGTCGAGCAGGCCGGCCAGCCGCGCGCGCAGCGCGGCGAGCTCGTCCGGCGGGAGCCAGCCGTCCTCGTCGTCTTCGCCGTCGCCGGAGCCGTCCAGCCAGGCGAGCAGCGCGGTCTCCTGCGCGACCGACAGCTCGGCGTCCAACCGCATTCCGTCGTGCGCGGACAGCTCGCCCGGGCGCCCCGGGTTGTGCAGGCGGCTCGTGGTCAGCTGGACGCGCGCGGCCGCCGCGGCCGCGTCCGCGGGCGTCTCGTTCGACAGCACGATCTCGTCGGTAAGGGAGGCCATGTCGATCCGGTTCGCCTCCTGGTGGAGGTTGTACCGCGCGGCCATGTCCTCGTCGTCGAAATACTGCCGGATGTCGGCCGGCTTACCGTGCGAGTGGCCCTCCTGCGGGGTGTCACCGGGGTCCTCGGACAGGCTGAACCGGTCCAGGCTGCCCTCGTCGGACAGGTCGTCGTGCGCGTGCCCGTGCGCGGCAGGATCGGTGTCCTCGACCGGGCGGAGCCGGAAGAACAGGTCGAAGATCCGGTCGAAGATGCCCTCGTCCCGGCGGTCCTTGATCAGGCTGACCCGCAGCGCGCTGCGGGTCAGCTCGCGGTCGGTGGCGATGCCGGGCGCGCCGAGCGCACGCATCGCGTCCACGGCCTCGGACACGCCGACGCGCACGCCCGAGCGCCGCAGCAGCCGGACGAACCGGTGCACCGACTCTTCCATGGCTGTCCCTCAGACGGGCCGGCGGCGCGCGGCCCGGGCGTTGAAGGACCGTTCGCCCTGGCTCTTGCCGACCGCGGGCGGCCGGCGGCCGGTGCCGGGCGAGCCGTAGTAGTCCTGCACGTGCCGGCCGGGCTCGTCCTTGGCCGTACGCTCGGATTGCCCGTGCCCCTGCTCGCCGGGCCCATGCTCGTGCCCCTGCTCGCCGGGCCCATGCCCCTGCTCGCCGGGCCCGTGCCGGTGCGCTCCCGGCCCGCGCCCGGTTCCGGGTGGCGTCCGTTCGGTCACGGTAAGGTTCGGATCGACCAGCTTGGGCAGCACCTCGAGCGTGCGGCGCAGGTCCCGGTCGTACTTGACCACCACGTTTGCGGTCTGGGCCAGCAGGTCCGCGGTGAGTTCGGACGCGCCCAGCACGGCCAGCGTCCGGGCCCAGTCGATGGTCTCGGAGATGCTGGGCGCCTTGCGCAGGTCAAGGTCGCGCAGGCCGCGCACCACCTCGATGAGGGCACGCGCCAGCGCGTCCGGCAGGCCGGTGTCCTTCGACCTGATGATGGCCAGCTCACGTTCGGCGTCGGGATAATCCAGCGACAGGTGCAGGCAGCGGCGTTTCAGCGCGGCCGACAGGTCCCGCGTGTTGTTGGAGGTCAGCACGACGAACGGCTCGTGCCGGGCGCGGAAGGTGCCGAGCTCGGGCACGGAGACCTGGTACTCGGCGAGCAGTTCGAGCAGCACCGCCTCCAGTGCCTCGTCGGCCCGGTCCACCTCGTCGATGAGCAGGACCACCGGCTCGGGCGAGCGCACCGCCTCCAGCAGCGGGCGCGCGGCGAGGAACTGCTCGGAGAAGAACACGCTCTCCTCCGCCGCGATCCGGTCCACGGCCTCGCCGATGCTTTCGGCGTCGCCGATGATCTGGCTGATCTTCTCGCGCAGCAGCTGGGTGTACAGCAGCTGCTTGCCGTAGTCCCATTCGTAGAGCGCGGTGGTCTCGTCCTGGCCCTCGTAGCACTGCAGCCGGAGCAGCCGCCGCCCGGTGACCTCGGCGAGGGACTTGGCCAGCTGGGTCTTCCCGGTGCCGGCGGGCCCTTCCAGCAGGACGGGCTTGCCCAGCCGGGTCTGCAGGAAGACGGTGGTGGCCAGGCGCTGGTCCGAGAGGTAGCCATGGGCGGCGAAGCGGTCGATGACGTCCTCGACGGAGCTGAAGACATCACCCCCCGCCTCGCCGGCCGTGGCCGTCTCGCCGGGCCCTGCGTCCCCCGCCTCGCGGGGTGAGCTCACGAGAGCAGGTCGTCCAGGTCGCCGGTCATGCTGTGCTCGACCACCGGGCGGACGGTCTCGAACGTGCATTCCTTGGCGTTGCCCGGCGTGCAGGCGTCGCCGAGGACGTGCCTGGTGATGCGGTCGACGTCTTCGGCGTCGCCCTTGATGACCGGGGCGTTCTCGTAGAACTTGGTCGGCCCCTGGCCGAGCCGGTTCTTGGAGTAAGAGTCGTGCGTCACGTCGACGAAGCGCTCGGGGATACCGACGTCACGCAGCAGCCGGATGGCCGCGGCCAGCGCGGCGTCGGCGGCCTGCGGGGCGGTCATGCCATGGGTGTCGACGCCCAGCTGATCGGCGATGTCGGCAAACCGCTGGTAGGCGACCGGCATGTTGAACGCCCACACCCGGGGCAGCGCGATGGCGTTGTTCAGCCCGTGGTGGGTGTCGTAGAAGGCGCTGATCGCGTGCGAGATCGAGTGGATGATGCCCAGGCCGCCGGAGTTGAACGCCTGCGCGGCGATGTACTGGGCGTACATCATGCCCTCGCGGCCGGGCAGGTCCTGGCCGTTCCATACCGCCTGCCGGAGGCTTTCCGCGGTCAGCTTGATGGCATACAGCGCGTTGCCCAGCGACGGCGGGAAGTTCAGCCGGGACACGTACGGCTCACTGGCGTGCGCCAGCACGTCGAACCCGCACTGCGCCGTGTAGTCGATGGGGCAGTCGTAGTACAGCACCGGGTCGTCGATGGCCAGCGTGGTCACGCAGGCGTCGTCGAAGGCCACGTACTTGTGCGGGTTGCCCGGGTCGGTGGTGGTGTCGGTGATGACGTACGCCCACGAGGTCTCCGAACCGGTGCCCGCGGTGGTGGAGACCGCGATGTGCGGCGGGTTCTTCGGGTTCTCGCTCTTGTTGAAGCCCTCGAACTCGTTGACGTTCCGGCCGTCGTGGGCGACCGAGACGCGGGCGCCCTTGCAGGCATCGTGTGAGGAGCCGCCGCCGATGGAGACGAACGAGTCGCAGCTGTTCTCCCGGAACATCGCCACGGCGTCCATGACGTTGTAATCCTTCGGGTTCGACTCGACCTTGTCATAGACCACGACCTCCAGGCCGTGATACCGCATCGACTCGACGATCTTATGGACGGTATCGCTGCCCCGCAGGCCGGTCGTCATCACCAGCGTCTTCCGGAAACCGATCTTGAGCGCCTCCGGGCCGATCATCTCGTGCGCGCCCGGTCCAAGCATCGCCCGCGGGAACGGATGGAACTCCTTGATCGGAAAGGGCTTGAGCAGTTCATCAACCTGCATGGAAAACCTCCTGAGGCAGCCAACAGCCCGACCATAAGGCGGCGGGTGGCCCCGCAGGGAGGACGGGAACGGCAAACCCCCCGTTCGCGGGCCGCTTTCCCGGCCGAGGCCAGGGGACCACCTATCCGAACGGACGGGCGCGGGAACCGTCTGCTCGGCCAGGCTCGTACAGAAAGTGCGCGGAGGGCCTCGCCCCGGTGCTTTCACCCTTGTCCGCGGCGTTGCCGCCCGTTACCGTAGCCATATTCGTCACTCCGTGACAAATATGTTCCGGCCGCGTGATCGTCACTGGAATCACGCGATGCCCCGAGCCGCGGGAGCGACCATGACAGCATGCAGCGCACGGCAGGACCTGGCCCGATGAGTGAGTGGTTCGAGAGCGTGGCGGAGGCGCGCCGGCAGGCGCGCAAGCACCTGCCCAAGTCGGTGTACGGCGCCCTGGTCGCCGGCTCCGAGCAGGGGCTAACCGTCGAGGACAACATCCGGGCGTTCGCCGAACTGGGCTTCGCGCCGCACGTCGCAGGCAATTCCGGGCAGCGTGACCTGGCCACCACCGTGATGGGCCAGCCTATTTCGCTGCCCGTGATCATCTCTCCCACCGGCGTGCAGGCGGTGCACCCGGACGGTGAGGTGGCGGTCGCGCGGGCCGCGGCGGCGCGGGGCACGGTCATAGGCCTCAGCTCGTTCGCGAGCAAGCCCGTCGAGGACGTGGTCGCGGCCAACCCGCAGACCTTCTTCCAGCTGTACTGGTGCGGCACCCGGGACCAGCTGGTCCAGCGGATGGAGCGGGCCCGCGCCGCCGGCGCCGTCGGCCTCATCGCCACCCTCGACTGGTCGTTCGCCAACGGCCGGGACTGGGGCAGCCCGGTTATCCCGGAGAAGACCGACCTGAAGACGGCGATCCGGCTGGCGCCCGAGTGCGTGATCCGGCTGCCGTGGCTGTGGAACTGGGCCAGGAGTGGCCGTTTCCCCGACCTCACCGTGCCCAACCTGGCGGATCCGGGCGCACCGCCGCCGACATTCTTCGGCGCGTACGGCCAGTGGATGCAGACCCCGCTGCCCAGCTGGGAGGACGTGCGCTGGCTGCGCGAGCAGTGGAATGGGCCGTTCATGCTCAAGGGCGTGACCCGGATCGATGACGCGCGGCGGGCGGTCGACGCGGGAGTGACCGCGATCTCGGTGTCCAACCACGGCGGCAATAACCTGGACGGGACGCCGGCGAGCATCCGCGCGCTGCCGGCCGTGAAGGAAGCCGTCGGCGACAGCATCGAGGTTGTGCTGGACGGCGGCATCCGCCGCGGCAGCGACGTCGTCAAGGCCGTGGCCCTCGGCGCCCGGGCTGTCATGATCGGGCGCGCCTATCTGTGGGGCCTGGCGGCCAACGGCCAGGCGGGCGTCGAGAACGTGCTCGACATTCTGCGCGGCGGGATCGATTCGGTGCTGCTCGGCCTGGGGCATTCCTCGATCAGCGACCTGACCCCCGGCGACGTGATCATGCCACCGGGTTTCGCCCGCCGCCTCGGCGACCCCGCGGCCGTGCTCACGCCCTGATCCGCCCGCGCGGTGCTCCCCTGACCGGCCGCCACCTGACGGCCCGGGGCGCGCTCCGGTGCGCCCGGTCAGATCAGGTCCGCGAGGGACAGCAGATCGCCCGCGGCCACGTCCACATGGTCCGGGGGAGGAGGCGCCGTCCCGCCCGGGCCCCATTCGCGCGGCCGCGGGATATAGCCGGTCCGCAGGCCCTCCCGGGCGGCGGCTTCGAGATCGTCGGGATGGCAGGCGACCATCAGGACACGATCCGGGGGCACATCGAGGTACCGGGGGACGAGCCGGTACACCCGCGGATCGGGCTTGTACGTCCCGGCCAGCTCGGCCGACAGGATGCAGTCGAACGGGAGGCCCGCCGCCCGGGCTAGCCTGGTCAGCAAGCCCATCCCGCCGTTGGACAGCGGGGTCAGGATGTGCCGTTCGCGCAGCTTCGTGAGGCCGGGCACGGTGTCCGGCCACGGCCTCAGCCGGTGCCACCCGCGGACCAGCTCCTCCCGGTCCGTATCGCTCAGCGCCCGCAGCGGCCCCTCCGCGGCCATCTCGTCGAGCATCATGCGGTGCAGCTCATCCAGCGACCGGAAGGGCAGGTCACCGGCCACTACCCGGTCGAGCGCCGGCCGGTAGCGTGCCCGCCATGCGCTGGCCACGTCCGGCCAGTCGGCATCGATACCGGCCCGGGCCCCGACCTCGGCCAGCGCCGCCGTCATGCTGGTGTGCCAGTCCACCAGCGTGCCGAACACATCAAACGCCACGATCTCTACGTCCACGGGCCTTACCTTCCCCGGCGCCCATGGCGCGCAACATGTGAACGAGATCGGCGGCCGAACCGGCTTTCCGCCCCACCGCGCTAGCGGATCAGCCTTCCGGTGCCCGTGTTGCTCGTCGTTTTCCGGACCCAGATCGAGTAGGCCCCGGTGTGATACTTCGTGTCGTCGCTCACCACTGCGGCCAGCCGGTAGTCCGTGTTCTTCCTGAGCTCACTCGTTATCGCGTTGTCCACTCCGGGTGTGGTCAGTCCTTCGATGACGACGACCTGGAAGAAGTCGTTCTTGATGGCCGCTTCGTAGGCGGTCACCCCGTTCAGGACCGCTCCCTGCGGATTCTGGTAGGTGAGCGTGAAGGTGGACGAGAACTGGCCGGCTTGCGCGTCTTTCCGGCCCTCCAGGTAGTAGATCGGCACTTCCGGGACTTCCACCAGATACTGGGCTCCAGGCCTGAGGTAGCGCGCGAACGTCTTCACGTATGCCGTCGAATTGCCCCAGCCGCCGAACAGGGTGGCCGCCTGGGTCATGCCGAGCAGCACCGCTACTCCCCAGACGGCAATGGCAAGCTGCGGGCGGCGGAAATGATCACCCAGGATTCGCGCCAGCCCCACTCCGGCCATCGGAGCGGCGAAGAACAAGCCGAAGCCGATGTGCTTGAGGAAGGACACGTCGGTGTGGATGTGCGCCTGGTACGCGGGGGCGAGCAGAGCCGTGCCGGTGAGCAGGAGGCCCAGCATGATGCGCCGCAGGCGGCTGCCGGCCGGCGCGATCTCCTCGTCGCGGTCGGTGCGTGGCCGCCACGCATAGGCGATGGTGCCCAGGACCGCCGCGATGAACTGCAGGCCGCCCCACTTGAGGCTTTCCCATCCGATGTGCCCGATCGGGGTGTTACCCGTGGCGCGGGACGTCGTGGTGGTCTGCAGGGCGGCCAGGTAGGAATGCCCTCCCCACTTCAGGGCGGCGTAGAGCAGGGCGGCGACGGCGGCACCGAAGATAACCGGGTAGGCGAACGCGCGGCGCTTGCCATAGGGCCACGCGGTAAGCGGCGCCAGCAGCGCGATGGTCGGGACGAACAGCAGGCCGGCGTATTTGGTGGCCACCGCGAGCGCGGCCACGGGCGCGGCGAGCAGGAAAAGCGGCCAGCGCGATACGGCCGTCCGGACCATGATCCATGCCGAGAGGGCCAGCAGGAACAGGCAGCTCGCATCGTAGGTGGCGAAGTTGCCGAGGTACGTCACGGACTCAGCGACCGAGAACAGCAGGGCGGCGCAAATCGCCACCCGCTCGTTGAACAGCCGCCGGCTGATCGCGAAGAGCAGTGCGGTGGTGGCCAGCATTTCCAGCAGGCTGAGGCCCCGGGCCGCCGCCAGACCGCCGATGTTGTTGACGGCGGCGCCGAGCACCGGGTAGAGGACGGGTGCTCCGGAGAAGTACGACGCATAGCTGATCGGCAGCGGCACGCCGTGGAGCAGGTACGCGATCTCCAGTCGCCCGGCGTACAGGTACTGGGCTTCGTCTTCGAAGGCCGTGTTGTGCAGCCGGAGCGACAGAACCGCCTGCATCATCAGGATGGCGAGCAGCACCCCACGGCTGATCCACTTCCGGCGCTGGTCTGGCCGGTACGGCGGCTCCGGAAGGGACGGCCTCCCCACCGCCCGCGGCAGCGTCTGCACCGGCATGATCGTGGTCGGCTGTTCCTCGACCGTGACGGGCTGGTCGTCGGTCCCGGTCGTGCCGGCGCGTGCGGCTGCGGTCTTGTGCCCGGTCGTCGCCGGGCGGGCTGCCGCCGTGGTCCGCCGGGGCTTCTGTTTCGGCAGCATCACCG
>Ga0208586_1000653_pt1 | contig 12281 bp, 16 predicted proteins | sample NGESurshal072012_6_FD_184471 | JGI IMG/M metagenome (GOLD analysis project Ga0208586, IMG submission 184471) | Arctic peat soil microbial communities from Barrow, Alaska - NGEE Surface sample 53-3 shallow-072012 (SPAdes) | ecosystem: Environmental > Terrestrial > Soil > Wetlands > Peat ... | reverse complement strand
CTCACGGTTCGTTTGCAGAGCAGCGAGAAGTTCGCTGTCGGTGACGCGGTCCATCTTCAAGTCGTGGGCCCCGTCACTGCGTGGTCGTCTCGCTAACTGACCACGTGTGCGTCGACACGACGGCACGCATTCGTCGAATGCCGAGCGACGTTGCCGACGCCTTCGCGCCCGACCGTTAGCTCCGTTGAATCGGCGCGTACTGCGCTGAACCGAACGCCAGGATCGGCACGAAAATGAAGCCAAGAATCCACAGCCCGATTCCGAATCCCGACGATTTGCCGAAGTTCTTCGCCACGTCCATGGCCAGGATGAGACCCACGATGATGTTGACGATGGGTATGAGGAAGAGGAATATCCACCAACCGGGTCGCCCGGCAATCTTGCAATATAAGTAGATGTTGTACACGGGGATGATTGCTCCCCAGCCCGGTTGGCCGGCCTTGGTGAAGAGCTTCCAGAATCCGACGATATAAAAGACGATGATCACCAGGAAAATGATCGTGAAACCCGAACCGCCGGACGAAGTCGTTGCCGCAATCATCAGTCACCTTTCACGCGTACGCTGTGATGATAACGACCCCTCGATCAGGTACTTGGGATGACGGCGATTGAGTGCGTCGTTGAGAGACTACTTCGTGACTTCGCCTCGACCGGCCGCCGAGCTGCGATTCGACTGTGACTCGCGAAGACCATTCACCGGTCCGCCGGCGCTGAAGTGCCGCTGCCCGGCGACGAGCAACTCCTCAGCTGGGAACTCGATGATGACTTCACAGCCCGTCGCCGTGACGACGAGCTCCTCTTCGATGCGAGCGGCCGACCAACCGTCCTTTGCGGGCCAATACGTCTCCAGCGCGAAGACCATTCCCTCTTCGAGGATTTCGGGGTGGTCGAGCGAGACCATGCGGCTGAAGATCGGTCGCTCCCAAACTGACAGTCCGATGCCGTGGCCGTACTGAAGACCGAAGGCCGCCTCCTCGTTCGCGAATCCAAACTCCTCGGCGCTGGGCCACAACGACACCCGAGGTCGTAGAGGGTCTTGTTGACGAGCCCCACGCATTCCAGTTTGCGCGCGACATCGACGTCTCGGCGTCATTCATCTCACAATTGGAAACGGGCAAAGCGCAGCCCTCGGTGGCGACCTTCTTTTCCATCTGCTCCGCACTCGACATCTCGGTCGATGAACTCTTCAACTCTGATGAGGCGACCGATCTAGAACTGGACGACGCGCCCGACCGTCCCACCGACGCAGCCAACAATCACTGGCGTTTTCCCGACGAAGTCACGGGCGCCGACGCGCAGCGCCAACAAGTCGAAAGGAATTCGTCGCCCGTCGTTCGACCGGGTCAGCGAAAAATCCTCGTGCTGGATTCAGGTGTCAAGTGGGAGTCGCTCACCTCATCACACCGTGACAAGACCGACTTCATGTTCGTGCGCTACGAAGTGGGCGGGAGCTCAACCCTTGAGGATCGCCTGATCCGTCACGTGGGCATGGAGTGCGGCTACATCCTCAAGGGAACCCTCACGGTCAACGTCGGATTCGACACCCACGTCCTCAACACCGGCGACTCGATCTCGTTCGACTCAAGTCGCCCACACCGTCTCTACAACAGCGGTAACGTTACGGTCGAGGCTACCTGGGTGAACCTCGATTTCCGAGGGAACTGAAACCTCGTCGAGATGACGCCACTAAACCTTCGTGTGGGTCATTCGTTTCACGTGAATGCAGGAGAGAGGACTCATGACCAACGTCAAGATGCCTCAGTTGGGCGAGACGGTCGCCGATGGCACGGTGACCAAGTGGCTGAAGAATCTGGGCGACACGGTGACGAAGGGTGAACCACTCTTCGAAGTGTCCACCGACAAAGTCGACACCGAGATTCCCGCACCGGCCGACGGCCGGTTGTCGCGGATCTTCGTCAACGAGGGTGAAACCGTTGACGTCGGTACGGTCCTCGCGGTAATCGGTGGTGACCTAGTCGACCATGTCGAGGTCACCAACTCGTCACATTCGTCACCTTCGGCGACGTCGGCGAAGGACGTTCGTGCGCCGGTGACGAAGATGGAGCCACCATCGATCGAAGATCGCTCACGACTTTCACCAGTGGTTCGTCGACTGATCGAAGAGAACGATCTCGACCCCTCCACCATCTCCGGTACGGGACCCAACGGAAGAATTACCCGGTCCGATGTGCTGGCGTTCATCGAGCGAGAGGCATCAATGCCGGCCACGTCGCCCGGCACGTTGCAGTCGCCTATCGTCCGTCGACTGATTCGCGACCACAGCATTGATCCGAGCACCGTTACCGGCACCGGACCCAACGGCACGATCTCTCGAAGTGACGTCGAGTCGAAAATCAGCGCCGGTGCAACGTCCGCGACCGTTCCCGTGGACGGTGACGAGGTCATTGCCTTCACCAGAATACGCCGACTCACCGCGCACCATATGGTCGACTCCAAGTCAGTCTCGGCTCACACGCTCATGGTGAAGGAAGTCGACTACGAGCGAGTCGAGCTCGCGCGACGTTCGCAGGGAGATCGCTTCAAAGAGGTGGAGGGATTCGGTCTCTCCTATCTGCCCTTCAACGCCATCGCCGCGATTGAGGCGTTACGTGAGTTCCCTCACCTCAACGCCTCAGTAGGAAATGACGAACTCATCGTCCATGGATCCATCAACCTGGGCATTGCCGTCGACCTCGACAATGAGGGTCTGGTCGTGCCAGTCATCACCGACGCGAACCGTAATGGACTTCGCGAGATTGCCCGCGCGGTCCACGACCTCGCCACTCGAGCGCGGACCAAGAAACTCGAGGCTGACGAACTCGCCGGCGGTACGTTCACCATCACGAACCCCGGCCCCTTCGGAACGCTTCTTACCGGTGCCATCATCAACCAACCTCAAGTCGCCATACTTTCCACTGACGGCGTCGTGCGTAAACCGGTGGTCGTCACGTCGGCGGACGGCGGCGAAGCCATCGCCATCCACTCAGTGGGCCTGCTCGCACTCACGTTCGACCATCGTGCCGTCGACGGCGCCTACGTCGCGCGCTTTTTGAAGCGGATGGCGGACATTCTGAATACCCGCGAGTGGGAGAGCGACCTCTCCTAATTGCACACCGAGGTCGACGGTGCGTACGCGGGGCCACTACTATTGCCCTCTTAACAAGTGCGCACACTTGACAGCGAGAATCACGTCGCGTCAGGTGCGCCGGGGGAATGTCACTACTGCGTGCCAACATTCGCGGGATCGACACGTCGCTCCAACTAGGGGGAAGTAGCCAGGTGCAAGTGATGTTCTTCGCTACAGAGGCGAACGGCCACGTCATTGAACGGTTGGGAGGTGTGTCGTGACGAGCGCGCACATCCTCGAAGCACGTCATCTCGTGAAGCGATTCGGCGACTTCGAGGCCGTGAAGGGTATCGACATCGCAATTGATCGAGGCGAGAGCTTCGGATTCCTCGGACCGAACGGTGCGGGGAAAACCAGCACGATGCGAATGATCTCGGCGGTCTCCAAACCAACCGACGGCGAGATCACGATCTTCGGACTCGATCCTCGCGTCGACGGACCCGAGATTCGAAATCGACTCGGCGTCGTTCCGCAAGAAGACTCACTGGAACTCGAGCTTTCCGTTCGCCACAACCTGGAGATGTTCGGACGGTATTTTGATCTCTCGCGCCGCGAAGTCCGGGAACGAGCAAAGGAGCTCCTCGAGTTCACGCAACTATCCGAACGCGCCAACGACAAGGTCGACAATCTCTCCGGAGGTATGAAACGACGACTCACGATCGCGCGGGGACTAATGAATCGTCCGGAAATCCTCATCCTCGACGAGCCGACAACCGGACTCGATCCGCAGGCCCGGCACTTGCTGTGGGACCGCCTCTATCGACTGAAGCGCGAAGGCGTCACGCTCATCATCACCACGCACTACATGGACGAGGCGGAGCAACTCTGTGATCGTCTCGTGGTCATGGATCATGGTTCGATCGTCGCCGAAGGCGCGCCGCGTGAACTCATCGATCGTTACTCGACGCGCGAAGTCGTGGAACTGCGTTTCGCCACCGACGATCACGAGGGGTACTTTGGCCAACTCTCTCCGTTCGCCGAGCGCGTTGAGATCCTTCCCGACCGGGTTCTGTTGTACGTGAACGACGGCGACGACACGCTGCGTGACATTCACGCGGCCGGCATCGATCCCTCGAGTGCGCTCGTTCGACGGAGTTCACTCGAAGACGTCTTCTTGCACCTGACCGGTCGAACGTTGATGGACTGATCATGCGCCCCAGCGTCAGCACTCGATTGGGTCGGGCCCGATGGCTTCGCAGTTGGTGGTTCCACGCCGAGTTCTTTATGCAGACGTGGCAGGGTTCGGCCGCCAGTTCGGTTCTGTTTCCAATCCTCTATCTCACGTCGCTCGGCATCGGGGTCGGCCATCTCGTCGCGCATCACCACGGTCTGGTGCAGGGCCAGACGTTCTTGCACTTCATCGCGCCGAGCCTGCTCGCCACGACCACCATGCAGTTGGGCGAAGGCGAATCGCTCTGGCCGGTCCTCGCGTCGGTGAAGTGGGTGCGCACGTATCACGCGGCCGCGTCGACGCCCCTGGAACCGGACGACATTCTGTACGGCAAGCTGGCGTGGGTCGCGACACGAGCCTTCGTGACGTCAGTCATCTACACGATCATCGTCGCGTGCTTTGGCGCACTCGAGTCGTGGTGGGCGCTGACGCTGCCGTTCATTGGGACCCTCGTGGCGGTGGCGTTCTCGGCACCTCTCGTCGCCTTCGCCGCTCGTTCCGAGTCCGACGCGACGTTCACGGCGCTCTACCGCTTCGCATTCGTTCCAATGTTTCTCTTTTCGGCAACGTTCTTTCCGCTCAACGCCTACCCCGGTTACTTGCGACCGGTGGTGCAGTTGATCCCCCTGTACCACGGCGTCGCGCTTGCAAGGTCGGCCGCCTTCGGACACGGATCTCTCTCGGCCGAGTTCGCCCACATCTTCGTATTGGTCGCAATGGCCGCCGGCGGCGTGGTCTGGGGCAAGCGCACCATGCGCAAGAGGTTGACCAACTGATGTTGATGCGTGCGATCCCCGTCTTCGGCTCTCGTCGGTCACTGCGAGTTCTCGAACGTAACGCCCTCGTCTACCGAGCGCAGTGGCTGATGTTGCTCTCGGGCTTCTTCGAGCCGCTCTTCTATCTGCTCTCGATCGGCATTGGGCTCAATCACTTCGTCGGCCCCATCCCAGTTGCCGGTCGACTGATCAGTTACGGCACGTTCGTGGCACCGGGCATGTTGGCCACGTCGGCCATGAACGGCGCAATGATCGACTCGATCTTCAATCCCTTCTTCAGGCTGAAAATCTCGCACTCGTACGACGCGATACTCGCCACTCCGTTGGAGGTCACCGACGTGGCGCTGGGCGAAGTGCTCTGGGCGCTGGTTCGCGCCACCATGTACGCCGCGTCGTTCATTGTGTGCATGGTCGTGCTCGGCGACGCCGGCGGTCCGTGGGTCATCCTGTGCTGGCCCGGAGCAATCCTCACGAGTTTCGCGTTCAGTTGCTTCGGCTTGGCCGCGTGTACCTACATTCGCTCGTGGCAGGACTTCGACCTCGTCGCCCTCGTCCAGTTACCCCTCTTCCTCTTCTCAGCAACGTTCTTCCCGATCACCTTGTACCCGAGGTGGATGGGCGCCATCGTCTCGTTCTCACCGCTCTACCAAGCAGCGACGTTGCTTCGGGGCTTCTCGCTCGGCCAGTTCGACTGGATCATGATCATGCGGGCGGGCTATCTCTTCGTAATTGCCCTGATTGGACTACAGGTGGCGTCGAGGCGATTCCGTCGAATTCTCGCGCCGTGAGGGATCGCGATTAGTTCCGGACCGATTTCCAGTCTGCCTTACCATGCAAACTGTGAACACACCGTCTCGCCACGACGAACACGTACTCGTTGAGTTGGCGCGCGGAGGCGACGAGAACGCCTATCGCGAACTCATTGAGACCCACCGATCAGAACTTTACGCCCACTGCTACCGCATGCTCGCCTCGGCCGACGACGCCGATGACGCGGTGCAGGATGCGCTCCTTCGGGCGTGGCGGGGTCTCGCGAACTTCGAGAGTCGCAGTTCGGTACGAACCTGGCTCTTCAAGATTGCGACGAATGCCGCGCTGGACGTGTCGCAACGTCGTTCACGACGAGCACTCCCGGTCAGTTTCGGGACCGGTGCCAATCGAGGTGAGGAAGTCGGCGATCCGGTATACGAAATCTCGTGGCTCGGTCCCTACCCCACAACGCTGGAAGATACGCCGAGCACTCGAGCGACACCCGACGTTCGTTATGAACGTCGCGAAAGTCTGGAACTGGCGTTCATTGAAGCGTTGCAACTCCTTCCCGCGAATCAGCGCGCGGTGCTGCTGCTTCGCGACGTACTCGGGCACTCCGCCATTGAGACGGCCGAACTCCTCGATACGTCGGTTCCCGCCGTGAACAGTTCGCTGCAGCGCGCGCGAGCAACCATTGATCCCCAGATTCCCCGCGAGAGCCAACGATCAACACTCTCGTCACTGGGTGACGAGGCTCTCCGGTCGTTGGCCAGTAAGTACTGTGACGCGATCGAAACGGGCAACACCGCCGCACTGCTCTCTCTGCTCACCGAAGACGTGACTTGGTCGATGCCACCGGTGGCGACGTGGTTCCAGGGTCGAGCGAGAGTTGGCGAGTTCTATGAACGAGATATTGCTTCGGGACGTTGGGCGCACCTGGTGACGAGCGCCAACGGTCAGCTGGCCATCGCCGGCTACGTCTACGACGACGAACGTCACTGTTTCGCCGCCGAGGTCATCGACGTCGTGACGCTCGAAGGTGACCTCATCTCGAGCGTCGTCGGCTTCGTCACCACCAAGCGCCCCGGGTTCGAGGTCGAGCGACTCTTCCCACGCTTCGGGCTTCCGTTGGAACTACCGGGGTAGGCAAAGATTTCTTGCATTCGCGATGAGTTGTGGAGCAATCTGAGGTCTGTACATCTGAAGGATTATCTGCCTGAGCCATCGTGGCCGAAGGCAGTATCGAAATGGAGACAATCATGACCGAAGCACTCGACGACGCGAAGATGATCGTAGAACTGGCCAGATGGGGTACCGACATGGGACTGGAGGACGCGCTCGCCAAACTCTTCCAACCAGACTTTGATCGGAGCAGTGCCAACGACGACGATCCCTCCGTGCGCAAGGTCCTCTGGTTCTACGAGACCGTCGGGACTTTGGTGAAGCGCGGTGCCCTCAGTGGCGACTTTGTAAAGGACGTGTGGTGGGTCGAGGGAATGTGGCCGCTCGTCAAACCACACGTCATGGCAGCTCGTGAAGGTTCTGGCGAGGCGAGGCTGTACGAGAACTTCGAGGCGCTCGCGACAATGTAGCGAAAGGAATTCCCTCTCAAAGTTCGTCAATTCCAGCACCGGTTGACGGACCCCAAAATAATTGTGCAACTTCTGGTTGCATTACGTAGGGCTATGTGCAATACTTAGTTGCACATAGCCCTACAACAGAGGAGAAGCAATGTACACAGCAACGATTGAACGAGAAATCCGGATTGACGCGCCGATTGACGTGGTGTGGGATGTCATCACCAATCCCAAGGAAATTGTCAAGTGGTTCGCTGATGAAGCGGAGATTGATCTTCGTCCCGGGGGAACTGGCTTTTTGAAGTTCGTCGAAGCCGGTCACTTGGCGCCACTCGAAGTGGTCACCGTCGAGCCACCGCACAAGTTTTCGTACCGCTGGAACCAGAAGAAGGGTGAACAAGCGAGCGACAACAACTCAATGCTGGTTGAGTTCATCTTGAGTGAGGACAACGGAACGACGATTTTGCACCTCGTCGAAGGGAGCCTGGACGCGGTTGCGTGGAGTGAGGACGAAAAGACCGAGTACTTCAACGATCACACCAACGGCTGGACGCACTTCGGTGATCGTCTCAACGCGTACATTCTCGCTAACAAGACGTCGTCTGCAAAGTGACAGTGTCCGTCGGCAACGACGAGCTCTGGAATGCGGTCGCCGAGCCCAGCCGACGTTCGATCCTCGAGTTGCTGGTCAACCGGGGTGAGGCGTCGGCGAGCTCGTTGGCTGGGGACGTCACCTTCTCACGTCAGGCCGTCGCAAAGCATTTGGCGATTCTGGAGCGCGCACGGTTGGTCCAGTCGCGAAAAGTTGGACGCGAGGTCCTTTTCTCGGTTCGGCCTGACGAACTCGACCGCGCCGCACAGTTGCTGGTCAGCACCGGCACCGCCTGGGACCGACGACTCCAATCCATCAAACGAATTGCGGAAGAAAAACGTCGCGACCCGCGCGAATCGGACGTTCACCGTAGTGAATGACCGACCACGAATTGGCGCTTCGTGGCAACGCCGGCGGACACGGACCGAATGAGGTGCGAGACCGTCGACTTAATCTGTGAACTAGTCGCGAAGGTCCACGCCAGCGCAGTGAACGGAGATCCAGGATGACGGCAACGCTGAAAATAACGCATAAAGCGATCGGCGTCGAGGTCCGACGTGGCCCGTACGACATCGAAGTTGACGGCAACCGCGTCGGATCGGTGGAAATGAATGACACGGTTGAGATACCTGTCGAAACGGGACGGCACCGCCTGAAAATTCGCAGTGGCCGAAACGCCAGTCGAAAGCAGACCTTTGAAGTCGCCGAAGGCCAGACCGTCGCGTTCCGATGCACCGGGAAGAGCTTTTTACCGATCTTCCTCGCGTCGTTCATTTTCCCCAACCTGGCGCTCCAACTCCGCCGTGAAGTAAATGGCCACTGAGTTCGACGATTACGACACCGAGTGCTGGACCCCGCGATCTAACAAACACCAGTAAACGTATGGACTTTCACAATTCAAAAAGAACTCCTTGACAAGCGCTCTATACCGATATATCGTTATAGAGACATTTACAACATAGGAGGAAACTATGAGTCACGAATTTCATGAACACACGCACGATGATCAGCCGACGCGCGATCGCGGGCCCCGCGGACGCGGACGAGGTCGAACGCCTGGTGGACACCGCGGCGGACCCTTCGGTCGTGGTGACGACCTGTTCCGGGGTGGATTCCCACCAAGGGGCGGTCGACGCCTCCGTCGAGGTGACGTACGAGCGGCCGTTTTGGTCCTGCTCGAAGAGTCACCCCGTAACGGCTACCAGATCATCCAAGAGTTGAGCGACCGGTCCGATGGAGCGTGGCGGCCAAGCCCCGGCTCGGTGTACCCAATCCTTCAACAGCTCGAAGACGAAGGTCTCGTCGAGATCTCGTCGACCGAGTCGGGAAAGACGTACCAACTGACCGCCCAGGGAAAGACCCTGGTCGAGACGGACCGCGAGAAACTGGGGAAGCCCTGGGAAACCGCCGCCGCCGGCGTTTCTGATGCGACAATCGACCTCTTTGGCACTATGCGCCAAATCGTCATGGCTGTCCGTCAAGTCGCCCACGCCGGTTCGGACGTGCAGACGCAAAAGGCGGCAGCGGTTCTCACTGACGCGCGACGCGCGATTTACCACATCCTGGCCGACGACGAGAAATAGTCGTACGTAACCAACCCTCTCCCCGCCTTCGTGGCGGGGAGAGGGTTTTTTCATTTCTACGAAGCCCACGACCTCCTCCGACATTTCGAAGGGACCGCCGCCTCCGCCATACTGAAGTGATGGAAGAACGTGAACACTGGCATCCCGAAACCATCGCCATCGTGGCCGGCCGTGACCATGCGCCTGGGGGGCCCTTCAACGTACCTCCGACCTTCGCGTCGACCTACCGTGACGGCGGAACCCTCGGCTACGGCCGCTGGGGCAACCCCACGTGGAGCGCCTTCGAAGAGACACTCGGCGAACTCGAGGGCGGATACTGCGTTTCCTTCGCCTCCGGGCTGGCTGCGGTCTCCGCGCTTCTCGCGTCGCTCCCCGTTGGATCTCGCGTGGCCTATCCCGGTGACGGCTACAACGGCACGCGCGGAATGCTGCAACGACTGACAAATGAGGGACGAATCTCTTCGCACCCGGTCGACGTGGTCAACACCAACGAGGTGCTGTCGTTGTTCGCCGACGTTGACCTCCTCTGGCTCGAGTCCCCCACCAATCCGATGCTCGGGATCGCCGATCTCCCAGCCATTCTCGCGGCGGCACGCAACGGCGGCCTCTCGGCAGTCGTTGACAACACGTTCGCGACTCCTATGTCGCAACAGCCCCTGGCGCTCGGTGCCAGTGCCGTCGTGCATTCGGCCACTAAGTACATTGGGGGACATTCCGACCTCCTGATGGGCGCCGTTATTGTGCCCAACGAAGAGCGCCGCGACGAACTCGTCGGGTGGCGAACGCAGTACGGTGCGATACCCGGCGTCATGGAGTCCTACCTCGCGTTGCGAGGTCTTCGGACGTTGCCGGTTCGATTTGAACGACAACAAAGCACCGCGGCGATACTCGCGGAGCGGCTCAGTCATCACAACCACGTGGTCCTCGTTCACTACCCCGGACTCAGCACCGATCCCGGGTTCAGTCGCGCGACATCGCATATGAAGGGATTTGGGGCAATCGTCTCCTTTGAAGTCTCTGACGCCGAGACGGCCGACCGCGTGGTGTCGCGACTTCACTTGGTCATCGGCGGCACGAGCCTGGGTGGCGTCGAGACCACGATCGATCGGCGGGGACGCTGGGCCGGTGAGGAAAGCGTGCCGGGTGGACTTCTTCGTCTGAGCGTCGGTCTCGAACATCATGAGGACCTCTGGCACGATCTCAACCAGGCACTGGGGTAGCGGGGACCCGCGAGCGTTTAACTCGCCGTCAATGAGGAACTGCGACCGGCTTTCGCCAATCGCAGTTCTTCGGTAGTACAACAGATGATTACCTCGACGGAACAAGTACCGGTGTTTCGATGTCCGCCACGGTGAAGGTGACGGTGTCGGGAACCATGTTCGCCCGGCGACGCTGGCGCCAACCGGCGATGATGCCATCGAGGCCAATCCAACTTGACGTCCTCCACGTGGCGAGGACGATGATCGCGCAGAGTGCGTAGAACGCGCACACACTCGCAGTCCCCGACATCACGTACGTGAAGAGCAACAAGAGGCTCGCGACGGCAGCGGTACGAGTGAGCAAGCCAACGGCCAGTCCCAGGCCGATCGCCAGTTCACCAAAGGCCACGAGCACGGCAATCCACGAGGCGTTGGGTAGTACGAAACTGTGGAGGAAACTCCCCCACCAGCTGTACGCCGCGGCGCCGCCGCTGGCAAAGCCGGCCACTCCGCGACCATTGTTGTGAAGAAAAGAGGCGTTTTCGGCACCGAAGACCTTTGCCCATCCGGCCTGTAGCCACATGATCCCAATCCACACGCGGACCGCGAGCCACGCGAGTGACATCAGCTTGGAGTCGCGAAGCCAGTGGAAGAACCCCGGTGTGGTGCGTTCCGTTGGATCGCCAAATATTTGGGTGACTGTATTCATGAGACTTTCCTCTCTCTCGTCCGGGCCTTCGAAGCACCAAGATCGCTGAGCGTTCTCGATGGCCGACTGTTTGACCCTCCAACCCAACGTATGAGGTCACGAAATATGTCGAAAGGGGCGAAGGTCCTTTTGCGCCGTGTGGTCCTTCGAAACAACGGATACGCCGTTCTAATAACCCCATCCCTCGTCTTTACGACGAAGGAATCAGTCGTTCTCCACGGTGATTGCACATTCGGCAACGGCTGCGCCGTCCGGTGACGATTCGATGCAACCCTGCGACCGCCATCACTTCGGTGCACTGCAAACCTTCACTACTTCGTCGCGAAGGTCGCCGAATAAGAAACGATTGGGCCGAAAGGTATAACCTGCCCTCCATGACGAGCATCCTCGCCCTCGATCCCGCATGGACCGATCACGAGCCGAGCGGCGTTGCCCTCCTCGAATCGACGAAGAAGGGATGGCGGTGCGTTGCCCTTAGTCCCAGTTACAACCAATTCCTGAAACTGGCGAACGGCGTGGCCGTTGATTGGTCCCAGACGCCTAGTTCGGGCGAACCCGACGTTAATGCCCTGATGAGCGCGGCTCGTACGTTGCTCGGTGACCAACCAATCGATTTGGTAACCGTCGATATGCCGATCTCACTAGAGCCGATCCTGAAACGCCGGGTCGCGGATGCGAAAGTCTCTCAGGAGTTCGGTTCCAGGGGATGTAGCACGCACTCGCCGAGTCCGACTCGACCGGGGCCATTGGGCCAGCGCCTCACCGACCGTTTTCGAGAGCTCGACTACCCGGTCGCT
>Ga0208586_1000652_pt1 | contig 12283 bp, 16 predicted proteins | sample NGESurshal072012_6_FD_184471 | JGI IMG/M metagenome (GOLD analysis project Ga0208586, IMG submission 184471) | Arctic peat soil microbial communities from Barrow, Alaska - NGEE Surface sample 53-3 shallow-072012 (SPAdes) | ecosystem: Environmental > Terrestrial > Soil > Wetlands > Peat ... | reverse complement strand
GGAACCGCTCTGCAGAGTGACTTGCGCTCTACTGCTGGTCGGGCGTACACAGTTTCAAATCAAGGTCGTTCAGTTCTGGTAGCAAACGCCTCTGAACAGGCGGGACTCCAACAGGTGGTTCATGAACTTGATATCAAATCCTCCCCAGGCGACAAGCTTTTTGTCGGACCTAGCGACTTGCGGCGGACCAACTACAACGACACTTATTTGTACTTTCTGTTTCCCTTACTCAAACCCGGAAGCTTTTACTTAGAGATGGAACCGGATGTGGCCAATGCACCCAATTCAGGGCTCGCGCGCGAGATATCACATTGTCAGTTCTTGATCTTGACGACGCTCTACAACAACTGGTACGAGCCAAATACTTCAGCCGTCTACCGCTCCTCAGCACCCAACAGAGTTATTTCTAAGGAATTCCAACTGCTAGGAACATGGGGCCATTGGACGGTTCTCGAAAAACGCCCTGTTGGGTAGTGGGGCCGCAAGGGCGTCGTTGCCGTAGGAACCTGTTTCCGTAACTTTCCTAACGATTGCGAACCCTTAATCATTCCCATACCCGAATGGGGCATTCACAATGGTTCCACTCCCCCTTGACAACGCTACGTCAACCGAAGTAGAACTCGTGTTGCAGGGGCTGACGGGAGGTCGTTACGGACGCTACTTGCATGTCAACGTGTCGAGTGTGCCCATGTGCGACGTGTTCGACTGTCGTGGGCGAGGAAATTGACGAGTTATGACCTTCATCATTAACCATCACACCTACGTCATCATCACTGGAATGCTTCAAGTGTGGATTCTGCTCTGCCTTATTGAGCTTGTGTTCTGGGCGTTCATTGCGAGGCACTGGTACCTGAAAATGCACCGGAAGATCGATGAAGACCCGCCGCAGCCGAGGTCCCCAATTTCAGTGGGGATGCGGAACTACTTGGACGAGCACGAGACAAAGTCATAGACAACCCTTGGTGGCCGAGGGACAAAGTCAACAATCTGCGAATCCGGGCTGATTTGGTCTCCGCGTTGCAGGACGGATCGAGACCGTTCCGACCGGATCTCTTTCGAGGGTCATTACGCGAACCCACGATCGCCGGGCATCGGTTGCACCTTGACTCCCGCGGTCGTAAGGAACTGGCGGATCTGGGAGGCGTGCTCAATGACGTGCAGCGGAATACTGCCGACCATCACCCCGTACAGCATGCCGTGGTAACGATGGGCCTCCGGGAGTGATCGGGCCGCCTTCTCCTCGAAGTGATCGTCAAGCGTTTGGCGTTGCCTGACGCCGCAGTAGTCGACGTAGGCGAGGAGCTCCGCCCTGGTGAAAATGCGGTTGGGAAAGGCGAAAGTGTTTTCGTCGAAGGGTTGCGGCGGTTTCCACGGTTCGAACTCGGCGGCGAGGTCGTAGTCGAGGGTCAGCAGCGAATGGTACGCCAGGAACCAAGGGGCCGAGCCATGCAATCCCCCGTACGACGTCGGACCGGTGGGCGCCTCGTCCGGCCACAGGTCAACCTCCCAAAGGATGTCGGGACAGTCCGTCAGCGCGGCCTCCAAAAGCCGCAGCGCTTCTTCGAAGTTGCGTGCGATGCTCTGCACAAGCGGGGTCGCCACTCCATGAGTAATAGCAGGTTTCGACGAATGTGGGAATCGACAGCTGTCCCGCAACGCCGACCGATCACCTACCTTGAAGGTGTCGAGGTCTGCCACGTAAAAGGCGCCCCGACACTTTTCGGCGCACTCCCCGTCTCACAGCCCTCGCAAACAGCACCGTTCCAAAGACGCCTTTTGAAACCTCATAATTGTCGCAGTTTGTATGTGTCGGAGGCACGACGCCGTCTGACAATCAGCCTTCTAGAAATTACATTCCTTCTATCGTCCGCTAGCACCGTAAGGTGAGACACGTGAGGCGTCTCGTGTTCGCCGTGGTAGTCATTTTCGTCGTAGGCGCGGCGCTTTGGCTCGCCTTCGACGCCCGGCCCGTCTCCAATCGCACCCCATCCGGGATTGGTCCCTCGAACACGACCTTGCTCACCTGCGCGGACTCGGCTGGTCAACAAGGGAGGAGCGGCGAAACCATCGTCGGCGGTGTTGAGGGCTTGGTGCTTCCGGACTCTGGCAATCCGGCAAATCTTGACCCTTTGAGAGGCGGCGATGGCCAGCGCTTCTACTTCGACAAGGTGTTCCTTGCGGTCTCACATTCAGTCGCTCCCTACGCCACCGTCTCCATTTTGCGGCCTCGTAGCGCCCGACTGATCTATGGTCCGTCAGTTTCTGGCAATATCACCAGTCGCGCCGTCGTATCGACCATGGTTGCAGCCGCGAGACGTCGGATCCGAATGCCGATTTGTGGACCGCGCTTCACCGGTTTCGTCGGCGCCATCATTGTGAAGAGACCGACGTCGGTGACGTTCTCCGTCTCGTCCCAACATCGACGAATCGAAATGGTTACGGTTCCCATTGGCAACGCTTGACCGCGATTGATTTTCTATCGCCGCTTCATCACGGCGAATCGTTCTTCATGGTCGGCGCGCGTAGTCAGTAAAGCCTTAGTCCTGCTCTCGACAGAGGCAGAACGGATGACCGGCGGGATCAATGAGTACCCGGACGTTCTGCTGGGGCTGGTGAGTAGACACCGACGCTCCAAGCGAGACCGCTTCGGCGACAGCCGAGTCAAGGTCGCCTACTTGAAAGTCGAAATGCATCATCGGGCGCTGGTCTCCAGATTTCGGTGGCCAGACAGGTGGTTGAAAGTCAAGGGCTTCTTGGAACACGACGTATATCGGTCCGTCGGGAGGCGAGATGATTACTGTGCCCGGTTCTTCATGAACGACGGGCCAATCGAGCAACTGGGAATAGAAACTTGCCAGTGAGTTTGGATTCGGAGCTTCAATGGCGGTGCCCCACCACATACCGTTCAATCGAGAGTTCATTTCAGGATTGTGTCACAGTCGAGACGATTGTGCCGACTCGTCGAGCGTCGCTGGGCGAACTCGCAGACGATGCTGTACATTGACTAATTCCGCCTCGTCTAAAGGGCCGCGGCGGATTACGACACTTGGAGCGAGCGCGTGCGCACACTGATCTCGATGACCTACGTCTACTCGGTGAACGCCACCGACATGGAGGATGACACTGACGAGTTTCGCTTCATCAACGACCTCCCCGATGACCCCGCTGAGGAGGAGCGCATACTCGAGTTCTTGGCGGGAGCCGAGGTCTACGTCATGGGTCGGGTCCTCTATGAGGAGTTTGCCAAGCACTTTCAAGACAAAACCGCGGCCGATCACCCCTTTGCCCCCATTTACGCCGCTACTGACAAGGTCGTCTTCTCGCGCACCCTCGCGTCGGCGGACTGGGAGCGCACGACGATCAACCGAGGCGAACTCGTCCCCGAGATCGAGAAGCTGAAGTGCGAGGGCGATGGCTACATGATCGTGACGGGGCGTAGCGGCATCACTCGGGCTCTGTTGCACCACGACCTTGTTGACGAGTTCCGCATCACGGTGTTCCCGTTGCTGTTGGGCCGTGGAAGACGGATGTTCGAACCCGACGACGTCGGGGAGTCCAAACCACTTGAGCTCGTGTCCTGCCATCCCGGCACCAACGGTGTTGTCGTCCTGCACTACCGCCGACGACGCTAACCGACAACTCCTTGTGCTGAGACGCGTCGCCTTCGTGTGCGCAATGCCGATGGAGGTCATTCCCCTCAAGCGGAAACTGTCCCTCGAGAAGACCGTTATCGGTTCGCTCAAGGTCTACGCCGGCTCGCTTGACGATCGCCCGGTCGTGGCCGTCGTCACGGGTATCGGCAGCAAACTCGCGGCCGAAGGGGTCGAGCGCCTTCTAGAGGCGATCGACATCGAGCAAGTCGTCGTGGTCGGCATCACCGGAGCCGTTGACGACGAAACACCAATCGGCACACTGGTTCTGCCGGCGGTGGTCGTCAACGGCACCACCGGCGCCGAGTACCGGCCCAAGCAACTCGGCGGGGGTATTCCGAGGGGCAAGATGTGGACGTCCGATGAGCTCATCACGGACCTTGAAGTACTCGCCCGCATACGGGCCAACGGCGGGATCTCATTGGACATGGAGACGGCCGCGATTGCGGAGATCTGTCAACGCCGCGACATTCCCTGGTCGGTTTTTCGAGCTGTTAGCGACCGGGCGACTCAGGTGAGCCTTGACGATGAGGTGTTCCATCTAGTTAACCGGGACGGCACGTTCAACTTCAAGAAGATCAGCGCCTTCTTCGTGAAGCACCCGGGACGCGTGCCAGCATTATTCCGCATGGCCAAAAACGCCAAGTTGGCTGCGGAGCACGCCGGCGCGGCGGCAGTCAACGCGGTCTCGCAGTCTTCGCGCAATGCGCCGTTTTCGCAGGACACGTAAGTGCGTCATTTCGCACAATCAAATAACTTGCTGTCGGAGTCCCGAAGCAACGGTTCTGGCAACCTTGCACTTGTGACTCGCGTGATTTCCGTTCGTTTGTGTCGATATGCCGACCATCGGCGACAATGTCGTCGAATAATCTTCCAAGGTGACAAAACTGGAGCGAATCAGGGATGCTGCCGGAGCGGAGCGCTGGTTTGCGCTCGCTTCGACGTGTGTTCCCTTCGACCACCCAGGACTTGTTGCGGGCTCGCTTGAAGAGGTCCTGCATCAAATCCGTGGAGAGCAGCGCTCCGCGCGCTACGCCCACTTCGTGGCCGTCGAAGGCGGTGACGACGTTGCCTATGGGTCCGTACGACTGCCCTTGCGAGACAACCTTTTCAATGTCACAGTCTCGATCTCGGTACTCCCGCCACGTAGAAATCAAGGCATCGGTACCGCGTTCGCAACGGAGATTCTCGCCTTCGTTCGGAATGAGGGCCGGACGAGCGCAGTGTGGGCGGTGGGGTCTCCTGTTAGTGAAGAGTCGCGCGGGTGTGCTTTCTCGCGCGCATTGGGCGCGAGGAGTGTACTGTCGCGGCTGCGTCGCGAACTCGACCTAACAAAGGTCGACGAGCGGGAGCTGGAGAATCTTGTGAAGGTGACGATTGACGAACGCGATGGCGGTTACGAGATAGTCACTTGGGTTGACCGAGCTCCCGACCACCTCGTTGAAGGCGTCGCGAAGCTCGTGGGTCGCATGTCAACGGATACGCCGCGCGGCGACCTGTCGTGGGAGCTCGAAGTGTGGGATGCCTCGCGCTGGCGTGAGAAGGAAGACGATGCCTTCCACTCGGGACGCGGACGTCTTGCTGCGGGTGCCGTCAATCGAAGTGGCGACCTGGTCGCCTTCACCGACATCGGAGTCTGGAAGCAAGAGCCGGCTGTTGCGGAACAGTGGAACACAATCGTCGATCCGGATCATCGTGGCCACCGACTTGGCCTCGCGGTGAAGATCGCCAACCTTCGTCACCTGCGCCGTGAATATCCGGAAGCTCTTCGACTCGAGACTTTGAACGCGAACGAGAACACTCGGATGATTGCAATCAACGAACTCCTAGGCTTCCAGATCGTAGAGCGCGTCGATGAGTTTCAATTGACATTTTGAACCCGTACACGACTATTTGTTAGCCGCTTTCGGGCTGCATCGACTGCTTTTCAGTCCAGTGAGCACGCCTGGTGTCGGAGGACCGGCTTGACAGAAATGCCAGCTCGAGCTGGCGATTGGGTTAGACCGTGCGGATTCAACTCTGTGGGAGGCTCACGCAAATTCCGACAGGAGGTTTTGTGTTCGGCCGCTTTTGAAGCTGCTTCAGTTGGCGACCCAGGCGATAGCCGCGTCCCGCTCAGCGATCGGAAAGGTCTTCGTTTCTCCCGGAGTCATCCAGCCAAAGAGGTCAGTCAGTTGATGCATCCACCCGATGTCTGTCACCAACGCAATGCGCTTCCAGGCTCGAAGGTGCTCAACGCCCATCTTGAGGTCTTGCCAAAGAGCCCCGCCTGTCATTCCGTCGAAATCCTTCATCACAATGACGAATCGGACTTCGCCCCTTGCCGCCGCGACTTCGAGGGCGGGTAGAACGACATCTCGATAATCCTCAGCCCTGAGCATGCCAGCGGCCTCGAATCCAATAACTCCTTGAGGCATGTCATTGAGTTCCGTGATCACGTTGCATCACCATCCTTCCTAACGATGAGTCTTCCACGCACGCGGACGTGCAAGGGTGGGACACTAAGGTCTTACGTCCTCCACGTATCGCTATCCGTGCCTATCCCAGTGAGCGATTTCATCGGCAGTCTGCTGAGTCTGCCGGCAGTGGCATCTTTAACGCAACACACACAAAGGGCATGGTCATCATGAATTCAACTGAGTACTTCATGACGAGAGACTCAAAGAGTCGCAAATTGTTGGTGTCGAAGGCCCGGCGCGACAGATATGCAACCCTTCATTGGCGACTGACATCGTGAATGAGACGCGCCAAGCAGTCTCGGTAAAGTCCCTCCGCTTTACTTAGACCGACCCGGTCGTATACGGTCGTCCGGATGGAGATCGTCGAGCCGGCAAGAGTGGAGGAGCGGCCCGCAATCCCGTACGTGGGGATTCGCGTCATAACGCCCTTCCGGGGGATGTTGGCGGCCCGAGACCGTCTTCTGGCAGAGGTGAGCGCGGGGATCAAAGAGGCCGGGATCGAGACCGTCGGATATGGCTTTGTCCGGCTGCACGTAATCGACATGGACGGGCCAATGGACCTAGAAGCGGGGTACTTCACGGCTGGACTCGCGCACACCACAGACCCGAAGCTCCGATCTGGCTCGATGGCTGCGGGCAGTTACGCGACGATGAAGTACCAAGACCACGCCCGCCGAGCGAACCAGACGTTGCAGGATTGGGCACGCGATAACGGCTTGGTGCTCGACCGTCGGACCGTCCCCGAGGGTGATGAATTTGCTTGTCGTTACGAGGCCTTCTGGACCGATCCGACGGTCGAACCGCGCAAGACAAGGCGGACGGTCGAATTGTCGATCCTTCTGGCCAGGTAGGTCAGCCGCTCTCACGAGAAGGTCGGGTTGATTTATCACGCGGCTTTGGCGCCTTCACGGTGCGCGAATTCAAGCGTCCGCGGCACAACCTCGGGGTTCTTGGTGTCGGAGGCCCGACGCAATAGAAGTGCCGCCGTCCATTGGCGATTGAATATGGGTTCATCTCGAATTGGACGAACTTCTGGCGTCAAAGTATTCAGCCATATTGTCGATCATCCAGGAAGTACCACCTTCTCTCAGGTCAGAAGTATCGAGACCATCAAGAAACGCTCCTTGCTCCGTCCATATTAATGTCGTTGATGTCGCCATCTCGAACAACTCAATCGACGCAACCGAAACGGATATCCGCGCTCCATCGGAGTACATCTCGTAACTGTAAACAAGTCGTTGATTTGGCACGATGTCGTAGTACAAGGCGTCGTACTTCATTTTTCGCCCATCTTCTTCGACGAATTCGAAACGCTCTCGACCACCAATTCTGAAGTCAAATTCAGTGTGTGCGGATGCTTCACCGACCTCTGCATCTTCTGCTGGTGCCAGCATTCGAGTTTTTAGATTGACGTCGGCAAATGCCGCGAATACTTGACTAGGTTGCGCCGCCAAAGTGCGTTCGATGGTGAATGTGCTGCATGTGACTGTCCGTTTTGTCATTTGTTTCTCCTGTGTTGGGGATTGATGTTGCTGTTTAATAGCTCGCCCAGTCGATCGAGTTGGCGTTCGACATTGCTTTGACGTTCTACAATCCACTTCTCAACGGCGCTCAGCGCCACTTGATTGAGGTGGCACATGCGCGTGCGGCCCGGCTTCGTTGACGAGATCAATCCACTGGTCTCTAGAATCTGAACGTGTTGAAGGACGCCGGCCAGCGACATTGAAAGGGGTCGAGCTAATTCGCTGACGGAACACGGCCCGGAGCCAAGTTGTTGCAACATGCTTCGACGACTTGAATCAGCGAGAGCATGAAACATGCGATCCAGCTGAGCTTCTTGGTTAAGCATGTCCTTAAGTATCGCAGGTTCAACTTACATTGTCAAGTATCTACTTAACTAAAGTCTCTGGAATGAGGCATCTGAAGATTCCGGAGAACGCTGGTGTCGGAGGCTCGGCTTGACAGTTCTGCGCCTTTGCACGGGCGGCTCGCCCCGTGTGATTGTGCAGAGGTTATGTAGGTGATTCTCAGGCGGTAGATCAGTGCGGAACGGGGCCCCGTCGATACCATCGTGAGTATGCGCCACACCGCCAATCAGTGGGACTCGACGGCTGCGCTCCTCGCGGCTGCCCGTCCGCCTGCCGGCCGAGAGGCGGCGTGGACCCACGCGTTGGCGTTCCTCGATGCCGGCCATCGTGACGACGCCCATCTGGTGGCCAGTGTGCTCGTCGTCGAGACCGGTGGGCTGGTGCTGCTCGCCCGCCATCGCCGCTACGGGCGCTGGGGCCTGCTCGGCGGGCACCTGGACTCCGGCGACACCAGCCTCAGCGCTGCCGCTGCTCGAGAGCTCCTCGAAGAGGCGGCGCTCACAGCTAACGTCCATCCGGCGCCCATCGACGTCCGCCTCTCGTCCTACCGGTGCCGGACCGGCTCCGAGCCGTTGCTCCATCTCGACGTATGCTTCGCCGCGTTTGTCGCCGCGCCCGCCCCGGCACTCGTCGCCAGCGATGAGCTGACGGGGCTCGAGTGGTTCGCCACCCGCGATCTGCCATCGCCCCTGACACCGGTCACCGCGGAGTTGGTTGGTCTTGCGACTGCGGCGGCCACCTTGCGGCGCTGACTGCTCACCCAGTGCGACTAACCACTACGCAATCGCGGAGGTCCGATTGAACAGTTCTGCACCCTCGCATTGGCGCCTCAAACCGAACGAGATTTAGTTGGTGTCGGAGGTGATGACCGGCCACGGAATGGCGCCGTACTTCGGTATGCGCGAACAGAGAGACTGGTATGAGTGAAGTTCACGCGCGTAATGGCGATCGGTCGATGAGTTTGTGGCGCGGATCTGGAGAACCTTCGTCATCTCCTACCTTGGATGGTTGGGCAGACGGAATCGGTAGCGGTGCTATGGATTCTGGACAACGAGAAGTCCAGTCGAGACCGGTCTCTCACCCCGGCCGGCGTGATAGTAGATGCGTCTGTTGGCGTAGAGCGCGGTGGAATCTCCGCCGTCCAGATCGAGTGCCGTCACCACATGCAGGGATTGAAGCAGTCCGACCAACTGGTGCCCCGTGGCACCTGACTTGTCGTCGGTCCCGGCAACGATCATGATGATGGTCTCGCCCGACGCCGTCCAACCAATCACCGTGCGCGCGTACTTCTGGTTCATATAAGCATCGGCCGCACTGATTGGTACCACCGCGCCGTTATTGAGCAGTATCGGATGTCCTCCGATGTTGTTGCACCCAGCCGTGGAGGTCGTGGTCATAGTGATGGTTTCGCCGACTTTGAGAGACGCGAACGACGACCCCGTAGGGGCGGAGATGTCGACATGACCGGCTCTCACTCTCACGGCATTGGCGGTCTGTGCCACCAACTCGAGTTCAGTTGACGTGTTGATGGTGGTCGGACTAGCGGTCGGACTGACGATTGGAATAGTGGTCGAACTAGTGGTCGCACTAGTGATTGGACTAGTGGTCGTGCTTGTCGTCGGACTAGTGGTGTTGTTCACTTGAATGAACTCGTAGGTAAGGCGCCCCGCCGCGGACGGAGTCCGAAGGTCGAACGGCGTCGTGAAAAGCAAGTTCCCCGTTAGAGGGAGATTGACGTTGGTGTATTTCATCGGAAGTTCCTGGTTGACGGCGGTGATCGAAACAGTGACACCGCTTACGTCGACACTGACACTCCAGTCGAGACCTTCAGTGACTTGTTGCCCACCAAGATCGGCCTGTTGATGGGCGATCTCGGGAGTATGCAAGAGAACACAGTTTTGAATGATCCCGCCCACCTCGTCTCCGGGATCTGGTTGCCCTTTGCGCGTGACGTCGTAATAGTCACCATTTACCGCCGCGACGCACCCGACCGTGCTTCGACACATGGAGCTGGGAGTCTCCAGACCTCCGTCTATTTCGTGGTTCGCAAGATCTACTTCGAGCGAGTATTGCGAGCCATTGAAGGTGAGTACGCGGATCGCCGTGTGCACTCCATACGGTCTTCCGTTGACGCCCCGTATGCGCAGCCCGCTTGCTGTGTCTGAAGCCGTGTGGGAAGGACTCGCGAAAGCGTCAATGTGGAACTGCATTACCGTGAATGACGCGACCATGACCGTCGCGAGACCGAAGACTACGGCTGGCAAATGAAAACCCCATTTTCGACTGACCGTTGGTGATTCTCTGACCTTCATTGCAATGCTGCGTGAAGTCAGGTTCCTCGAAATACGGGTCACGTATTCACGATAGGACGACAGTCGTGCGCCATAATCGTCACAGTAAATGCAAACTTGGATTCCGAGACATGTATTTTGGCAAGGTCGAGAACACAGAATTCGACGGTCGGACGCCAGTACAGCGACTCAATTTCATGTAAACACAGTCTTGTTGGTGTCGGAGGCCCGACGCCATAAGATTGCCAACTTGCACCGGCGACTTGAAGAATTCTGAAAGTGATTGACGTCGGGGAGTCGAAGTTGCGGTTCAATATCGCAGTTCAGCGACGCAGTTTTTCGGTCGGCGTTTACAATGAGGCGCATGACGTTGTCGATTTCGCTCATGCTCGCGGTTGAGGATGCACCGGTCGCCGCCGAGTGGTACATCTCTGCGCTCGGAGCCAGCGAGTTGTGGAGCCTCGGTTCCGTCAGAGGGATGGACATTAGGGGCGCGCCGTTTTTCCTCCACGAATCAAACGACAAGGGATTTGCAAGTCCTGCTGTCATTGGTCATACCACTGTCCGAATTGAAGTCTTCGTCGAAGATCCCGACTTGTTCATTGAGAGGGCCATAGCTGCTGGGGCGGTTGTCTCTGCCGATGGCGTCCAGAATCACCACGTTCCGTGGGGAGTTCACCGTCAAGGTGGTTTCACCGATCCGTTCGGTCACGTCTGGCTCGTCGGCGACAGATCGCCGCTGAAGCGGTATTCGAGCTAGACACAAAAGCAATCTCACGGTCGCGGGATCGTGAGGCGAGCTACTTTTTGGCGCCGGCGCAACTCCTGACTTGGTGGTACATTTCGTTGAAGTTTGCGCATTGGTTCCTCCTTGGAATCCCGGGCGTGAGATAGAGGGGTGGACGCCGCGGGATTTTCGGTCAAGGGCAAATATTTTGAGACGTGTAACTGCGACGTGAGTTGCCCTTGCATCTGGCTGGGGCCGGCGACCAATGACGCCTGTGATGTGCTTTTGGCTTGGCACGTTTCGGAAGGTCAGAGGGATGGCGTCGACCTGTCTGGCCTGAACGCGGTGATGGCGGTGCACACCCTCAAGCAGATGACCGACGGTAATTGGAAGGTCGCACTTTATCTCGACGAGCGCGCGACGCCCGAGCAGTCCGAGGCACTGGGCGCGGTCTTTTCGGGCGGCGCCGGTGGGCACCTCGCTGGCCTCGGCCCATTGATCGCGGAGGTCGCGGGAGTCGTTCCTGCCAAGATCTCGTTTGAGCACGATGGCGATTCGCTCAAGGCGACGGTGGGCGACATACTCTCGATGGAGTCGATGGAATGGTCGGAATGGATGGCTCGCACGCTCCGGTCATCACTAATCCACTGTTGGGCGCCGTGTCACAGCCCGTCACGCAGGCAAAGGCGGGCGCGATCCGCTACCACGACCACTGGGACGCGGAGTTCTCGGGCACAAACAGTTTTGTGACCGACTTCGCGTATGAGGGCTGAGATTCTCGCAGAAGCTGACCCGCGGCTCGGGTTGTCACTTCGCCAACTTCTCCCGGTTTGGATTGCGCCTTGCCTGGTGGCCGTGCTCGCGTGGACCGTGACCATCACGTGGGCCGGTTCCATGGGTGTTGGTCCAGGCACGACGGGATTGTCCTTCGGGACTTTTCTAGTCGTTTGGGTGATCATGATGGCCGCGATGATGTTCCCGTCAGTGGCACCGATGGCGATCGTTTGGATCCGTTCCGTGGCGGCTCGTCCGAACAGGTGGGGGGATGACCGGTATCTCCTCGTTTCTTGCCGGCTACCTCTTCGCGTGGACGGCGTTTGGTGCCGCCGTGTACGCCGTGTTGATTGGCGCGGACAGGCTCGCAAACGATTCGCCTGACGCTGCACGATGGGCCGCGGCCGCGGTCTTCGTTCTCGCCGGTGTCTACCAATTGACACCGCTAAAGAGTGCTTGTCTCCGCCTTTGCCGGACGCCGTTGGGGTCGCTCTTCCACTACGCGAGTTACAAA
>Ga0208586_1000651_pt1 | contig 12303 bp, 19 predicted proteins | sample NGESurshal072012_6_FD_184471 | JGI IMG/M metagenome (GOLD analysis project Ga0208586, IMG submission 184471) | Arctic peat soil microbial communities from Barrow, Alaska - NGEE Surface sample 53-3 shallow-072012 (SPAdes) | ecosystem: Environmental > Terrestrial > Soil > Wetlands > Peat ... | reverse complement strand
ACACAAGGGAGAATCGCGATGTTCTTCGTTCAAGAAGGCTTCACCTATCGAAATTTCCTGATGGATATGATTGCGGTGTTCGGATTTGTCGTATGGTTCTGGCTTCTCATTGTAATCTACGGCGACCTGTTCAGGCGTCACGACATCTCCGGTTGGGGTAAAGCGTTATGGGTGCTAGCGCTGGTTCTAACCTCCTACTTCGGCATCTTTGCCTACGTAGTTACCCAAGGGAGGGGCATGGCCGAGCGTAACGCTCAGCAGGCTCAACAGGCACGCGATGAATTGCGGCGCGTCATTGGCTTTAGTGCCGCAGACGAAATTACTAAGCTTGACCAGCTAAAAAAGTCGGGATCAATAACCGACGTCGAGTACACACGTCTTCGCGCCAAGCTGGTCTCGTAGGGGTGGACTTGGCAGTGGACTTGGCCGTTCAGCAATCGGCGTAGAGGAGTTGGTGATCAACCCCAAGACCGTGAAGGCGCTCGGCCTCGCCGTGCCGCCTTCGCTGCTCGCCCGCGCCGACCAGTGACCGAATGAAGCCAGCTTCGAGCGACCGACGACCGATCCATCATTCTCCGATTTTCTGGATCGGCATAGCTCTGTGCTTGGCGGCTATCGCAATCTACCTTTGGTCCGACGATCTCTCGTGGCGACCGCCACCGATCCCATAATGAAGAACTGACCACGATAGGCTCGCTCAGTTCTCATCTGAGACATGCCGATGGCCGCTCAGAAGATCAAGCGCCGGCTCGCGCTCGCTCCGCGCCGTCACGGCTCTTGTTCTCATTCAGCTTTAATGATTAATTGACAGAATACCGGGGAGATTTGCCGTGCCCGCAAGGCTTATCCGTGCCGCCTCAGTTATTGCAGCTGTCGGTGTGATCATATGGGTCGGAAATGCGCGTGCAGAAATACTCATCACGACCGCCGCCATATCGCGCGGCGAGTTAACAATTATCGGAAGGGTTAGGCGAGCGCGCGAGCCGAGCGTGCAGATTAAAATCAATCCGAGCAAGACAGTGCAAGTCGATGGCAGTCCAACCGGAGGGTTCAGGTGGATTGGAACAGAGTTTCCTTCCACTTGCGTAGTCGAGATTACCTCCGAAGAGGACAAGAGAGAGGTGCTGATACAAAACTGCGGCCTCGCTGGACCTGCAGGTCCTCCGGGGGCAGCAGGTCCGCCGGGGCCGGCCGGACCCAAGGGAGACCCCGGCGAAGCCGCGAAGCAATAGATCAGAACACAAATGCAGAGGCCGCCCACAGGGGGCGGCCTTTGTCTATCGTACCGAAGGGGCCGATGCACCCGCCAGAGTGTCCCGGCACGAATGTCCGCTGGTCACTCGAATTTTGTCTCCGACAGTTCGCTCGCGATCAAGCAGCTGGCGATATGGAGACCTGGGCGGGCGAGCGTGCTGATGTTAATCTTAGGGGTAAACTTGTTGGCACCCATCTTTGACGACACACGAATAGACGCGCCGGGTCCGCGGGTTTCACGCGAGCCGCGTGAATCATCAGGATGTTGCAAGGGAAAAGGCTGATGCTATCGAAGTCGCTGCGAGCGCAGATCGGGATCCTGATCCTCGCGACGAGTATCATCCAACTCGCCAACGGGTTCTTCGGCACCTTCATCTCCTTGCGTGTCGCAATGGAGCACTTCGGGCCGACCGCATCTGGTCTGGTACTCAGCAGCTATTTTGCCGGTTTCACACTGGGCGCGTTGCGCTGCGAACGGATCATCGAACGGGTTGGGCACATCCGCGCCTACGCCGCCCTCGCAGGAATGGTCGTTGCCGCGACCACGGCCATGCCGCTGCTGCCGGGGCCGCTGCTTTGGTTTATCCTGCGTGCGGTTATCGGTTTTGGCTGTTCTGGTCTTTTCATCGCCACAGAGAGCTGGCTCAACGCCAAGGCGGAGACAACAGAGCGCGGGCGGATCTTCTCAGTCTACATGTTGGGCACGTTCCTCGGTCTTGCGTTGGGGCAGCTGCTGATCGGTCAGGCTAAAGTTGAAACGGCGGAACCCTTCAATGTAATCGCTGTTCTGTTCGCCGTGGCGCTAGTCATCGTGAGCACGACGCGGGCCGAACCACCCCGCAGGACCGCGTCCACTCCTCTGCCATTCGGCCAATTGCCCCGCGCGGCGCCCGTCGCCGTCGCCGGTTGCATGGTGAGCGGGCTAGTCAGCGCCAGTTTCTACTCGCTCGTTCCTGCGTGGATGCAGGATGAAGGCATCGCACGCGAGACGATCGCGATCTTCATGTTGTTCGCCGTGCTTGGCGGGCTCGCGTTCCAGGTTCCGATCGGCCGACTGTCGGACCGATTCGACCGGCGCGTCGTGTTATCGATGCTGAGCTTCGGCTTTGCAGCCACCGCGATCGCAGTAGTCAATTTGCCGCACTCACGCCCGGTGATCTTGTCCGCCGCTGCGCTGCTGGGCGGCTTCATGTCGACCCTTTACCCGGTCTGTGTCGCCAACGCACACGACCAAATGCCAGCCGATCAGGTTGTTGCAGTGAGCGGCCGGCTCATCCTGATCAGCGGGTTGGGCTCGATCCTTGGCCCGCTGATCGGCACAAGTGTGATGGCGCGCTTCGGCATCGATGGCGTGTTCTATTTTATGGCTGCCGTCGGCCTGCTGCTGGCCCTCCTGGCCATAGCCCGTCGCTTGCTGACAACGCCGCCGACCCACCAGAAACGAACCTTCGAGATCCTGGCGCCGCAGGCATCGCCGCTCGCGCACGATCTGCTTGGCCCTTCACAAGAACCCGAGTAAGGCCCGCTGCGCCACCTGATCATCCTCACGGCTTGCGCCCGAGTTCCTGACTGGTCGGACCCAGCTAATTGGCGCTCCTGATGTCGGCGTATCCGGACACTCGACGATATCAATTCTGATCTTCGCGACTGGCAAGTTTACGATAGGTCGTGAGGTCATCGAGTGCAGGCACCTCACCACGTCGCATACCTGAGCCTGCGGTTGATGCAAGCGGAAGCGAAGTGCCAAGACCAGCATAAAGGTAACGGTCGCCGAAAGCCTTCTTCAATGCTGCGAACATCGGCTCACCCGTGCAGTGCCCCGGCGCAACGTTTTCGACCTTGAACTTGTCTTTGAGCGAGGTCACTACTCCTGCAATCACGTCATCAGGCGCGACGACAAGGTGGAAACCGCCCGCAATCAGATGGATTTTAGGATTGATAGCCACCGCCGCCTCGACAATCTTCTCAATCCCTGGATGTGAGCAGCCCACCACCAGCACCAAGCCCTCTGGAGTATTGACGGCAAGAGATAGCTCCTTGAGTTCCTTCGTGCCGGGAGCATCGGACACTAACGCTATCAGCGTCATGCCAGGGGCGATTTCAGTGGTCTTGTCGATCAACTCGAAGTTGGCCCCGCGCCACGCCGCGCCGAACTTCATGACTTGAGGCGGCACACCGCCATAGTAGCGCATTTCCGACGGCAACGTCTCATCTTTCCGATAGAAGCTCGAGGGCAGCGACGAACCGTAGATACCGAATCCTTCTTTGGGCGCGTAGATTTTCACGGTCGGATTGACACTCAAAACATAATTCAAGCCCGCCATGTGGTCCGAATGCCGGTGTGACAGGACAACGAAATCAAGTGTTTTGAGGTCAACTCCCTTCGCCTTGACATTGGCTGCAAAGATCTCCGCGTCATTCCCGGTGTCAAACAGGATTCGTTTTCCGGCGACCTCCACGAGGGCGGAGAAGCCCCAGTCCTTCGTCATCGAAGGATCGGTTCCGAATGCATCGTAGAGGATAGTGATCTGACTTTTGGACTCGGGCGCAGCGGCTCTGGCCGGCGCGGCTATCGAGATGAGGCTTGAAATTCCTGCCGCGATTAGAACGGTCGTGAGAAGTTTCATAAGAGTTCCTCCTTACGAGAGTACAAGGGTGTGTGGAGTGAGGGTGAGGCCTCGGACCTGAGCCCTCACTCCTTAAAAGCGCGTTTCGTTAGGGCGGCCCACGAGCAGCCCTCTAATTCCTTTTTATCGATGCACGCTAGTTCTTCAAATAGCCGACGTAATAGACGCCGATGATGTTGCCGTTTGCATCGCGGATTGGTTCATAGCCGGTGACGTAAGGCTTGCCCAGGATGTCGGCCTCTCCGAAATAGCTTTCGCCCTTTGCAATAGCCGCGACGGCTTTACCCTTTGGGTCTAGAACGGTGCCTATCGCTCGCGACCCGTCATCCTTCTTAACGTTCGTTGCCACGCGGACGAACTCGTCGCCGCTCCTAACAAAGATTGTGGCCGTCCCACCCGCTTCTTTCTGGACCTCGTCAACCAGCACGAAATTGTTATTCATCTTGGTCGCGCCAAAATGTAAGGCGGGGACATTCTTGCCAGCGACTGCCTCTTCCCCGTTGACAGTGGGTGTACCGAGCGTCGCAGCCTTGGACTTGAGACGTTGCATTGCAGCCTGCACCTCCTCGGCAGGCCCGGCGAACACTGGTGCGGGGAATTGAACCAAAAAAACGGCAGTAAGGGCCAGCGGGAACAGTGCGAACAAGAACTTCTTCATGGTTACCTCCCATTGGCATCACAGCATTTCGATGTGAAGACTTTCGGGCGATGGAGACCATTGTGGCGATTGTTCAAACCCGATAAGGGCACCTCTCTTTTCGCGTACCTGTCAATGTGGCCGATCGAAGCGGAGTGGACCGCGGAAGGACTTCTCAACTCCCCTATTGCGTCAGGCGCGCTGTCTGTTAGCCATCGCGCTCAATCCGTCATCGCTCGGCAGGATAACGCTGCTACCTTGAACAACGAGGCTGCACGGAACCTTCCAACTTTCGTGGTCTTCTTTGATCATCCTACTGTCGTCGGTAGATCGTGCCTCGAGGCAGAACTTCGATGATCGCGAGCGTCAGCGCGATAGCCAGAAGCGCCAATAGCAACACCACGGCGAGCCGCGTTGCCATCGGCTCGGCGGTCGGCGACGGCGTGGCCTGGGGAATATCGACCCAGCGCGCGGCGAGAGGCAGCTCTGATGGTTTGATATCCACCCAGCGATCTAACCAAGGCATTTGCGCAACGTTCGCATCGGGTACCATCTCCGACATCGCGTCGCGCCACTTCGGCTGATCAGGTTTTGCCGCAACTTTGTGAATGAGATGAGGCTGCCGACGTCCCGGCGATGCGTCCCAGCAATGATCCGCGCCATGCCAGTAGATGTGCACCAAACCAAAATGCTGACGAGCTTCGGTCATGCTCAAGCAGGACTCGGAAGCTTCCGATGGCATGCCCGCCATCAAGATCGATACAACGATCACCGCGACTCTCATGGGGTCGCCCATTCAACACTGAAATGCAGGTGTAACCATCAGTAAAATCTAACTAATTAGCTACGTAGAATATGGCCGAAATACGCTTGTAAGTCCTCCCGCATCCCCTTGAAAAACGGGTGCGCTGCGACAACGAGCAAGAAAATTGGATGCACTTCACCGCCGAACCGGATCGGCGGCAGATTGCCGCCGCCCGTAGGCGCGCCCCGCGTTGCTCGCCCAGCGCGGACGGGTCGGGCGGTTCCCCCGTCATCCGTTTGCCACGCGCCCGTCACGACTTGCGCACCTTTCAAATGCAAACCGATCCGCTCAACCTCTAACTTGGGTCACCATGCCAACTGCGAAGGTCCGCGCGACCGCGATCCTCGGCGAGTTTGAACAGGCCCACACCGAGCTTGTCGGCAAAGCCGTGATCCTCACCGATGGAAAGGCCGGGACGGTGGATCGTGTTTGGCTGGACGAAACGCACGGACTGCGAATCTCTATCCGAGGCCACGATGGGAAATGGCCCGTCTCAACCATCAAGCTCGCACAGGCAAGATGAGATGATTCAAAAGCCGCGCTCGCCGTAGCTCAGTGCCGCCGCGCGGAGGCCGGCCACGTGCGTGGCACGTCTACTACGGCGACGTCCAGGTCGGCACCATCGCGCGCCGCGTCGGCATCCCGCACCATGGTCGACAATGGGGCTGGAATCTGCGGCTTCTATCCGGGAAGCGAGCCCCGCGAGTTCAGGGACGGCACCGCCGCCACCTTCGACCAGGCGCGCGCTGATACGCACGAGAGGGTTCCGAACGGGAACTTAAACTTCACGGACGTGTTCTATCCACTCAACGGAGGAAATGTATCATGAAGCTAAAGTTCCTCGCCGCTGGTGCGGCGATCGTGACCCTGATGGCCGGCCCGGCGACCGCTCGGGAGGTCTATCACCGCGGGCATCACTACCACCACTATCGCGTCGGGCCGGTTGGCGCCGCCGCCGGTATCGCTGGAGCGGCCATCGGGACGGCCGGCGCTATCGCGGCCGCACCCTTCCGAGGCTCCTATGGTTACGACCGGGGTTACGACCGGGGTTATGGTCCGGACCCATACTATAGGCGCGGATGGTAGGCGACAAAGGCGGCCGCACCGGCCGCCTTTTTCTTATCGTGGCCAGAAAATAGTGCGGTTGCCGTCACTAATACCAACGGCCGTTGGCGGTGACCCATCCATATCGTCATGGCCGGGCTCGTCCCGGCCATCCACGCCTTTTGATGTGGAACGGCTTTGAAGACGTGGATGCCCGCAACAAGTGCGGGCATGACGAGTCAGAGATTGTGGCCGTTTGTCACAGCGTGAGCTCACCACCCGCGGCACCGACGCTGATCTATCGCTCGTATTGCCGGGCTCGCCTGCTGGAAATGCGCAGTGGCAACGGCGGTTTTCATAGGATCGGCCCTCCATTCGAAACACGCCTCGGCTGTAACAGGTCAACTGCTATGTTACGAAGAGGTCCCTTGGAACGAATTCGGCCGGCGTAGCTTGGTAACTCACCGGATGCCCACCTGCCCCCCAGTGGCATCTGCTGAATAGCGGCCTCAGCTTCCCCCGAGCTGGGGCCGTTTCATTGGCTGGCGGGATCGATCCTTCGATTTGGGCGTTGGCAATACATGGATGAACAGACAAAGCGCGAAATCTGGTTGTTGGCGATCGGCATGGTCATCGTCGAGGCGCCCATCGTTGCCATCGCCGCCCTGGCTATTGCGGCGGCCCACTAAACGGTGACGCAGTCAGTGCATTGATGGCCGGGCTGCCCATTCAAAGTCAACCCGGCCGCCAATCGATGGCGCGAGAGGGGCGGTCCGTAGGGAGTGCAATCAAGCCACCACTCAAGCCACCGCGCTGTCGTTGATGGCTTGGATTTTCGTAAACAGTCGCGTCACCTTTTCCTCGTCAAACAGCTTTTCAGGTCCGGTCGGCGCTAAATCGGTGAAGGGCGCCTCGTACAGCAAGGCGGGGTCCATCACACCCTGATCGGTCAGGTGCTCGATGACCATATTGATGAATTCAATCTGCGTCGCCGTCGCGATGCCCTCCGCCAGGAATTCACCGAAAGCTTCGCGGACAGCAGCGCGGTCCAGCCCAACCATCGAGCGGACGAAGCGGCCAAAGCCGTGGCTCGTCTTGCGGGCACGCTCGATATCATCAGCCTCGCCGACGCCGGCTTCCAACAGCATCTTTTCGAGTCCGCTCAGGTCCGTTGGCGTGAGCGGTTTGCCCTGCCGCAACTTGTAAAGCACGATGTGATCTTCGTGCGTTTTCAGGAAATGCCGGGCTTTCTGCTTGAAGCGCGCAAAGTCGGCCTCGCCGACCCGCGGCAGTTCATGTTCGACGCCGTCGCCGATCTCGTCGGCAAAATTCGAATAGACCACAGCCTTTCTCGACTTTTCAATATGCTGGACCAGATCGCGCAAGCGCAGACGGACCAATTCGAGCAGCGGGACGGTGACGCCTTCCCACCACAGCTCCGTCTGAATTTCCTCGATCAGCACCGCTTGATACGCAATCGCCGGAATACCCATCTGGTCTTCCAGCGCGGAAGCGATTTCAAGAAGCTGCTTTCGCAGGGTGTCAAACCGCTTTGATCCCTTCAGCAGCGCGAGCTGCAACGCGAACATCAAGAGATCGAAGCGCTTTGCTTCCTCCGTTCCGAAGCCTCGTTCGGAAGGCAATGGCGCAATCTCTTCGACCAATTCCTTGCGTTTTTCGTCGTCTTTTGGCCGTGTCCGACCATTCGACTTCCTTCGCTCGCATCATTGCCGTGACTGATCAAATGACCCGCCACCATTTGAGCACGGCGGCAAGGATCACGATTGCCAAGCAGAGCGCGCCGAATATGCAGAGCATCATCTTGTCGCGGTCGGTCCAGTTCATGATTGCCTCTGCGGTGCCTTCACCAACGCCTTCTCAGTCACCATCACGATGCCGTTCAGGGTCCGCCGCTTGTATCTCGGCCAAAGCGCTTGGGGCGGATGTACCCTCGGCTGTCTCAGAGCCTCCGCGAAAGCCGAGGCTTGATTTTTCGCGTCCTGTCGAATTTGCTTGTCGTCGATTATCCCTGAATTCGTCTACGGCTTCGTCGTAGCCGTAGCGGCTGCTGTAGAACGTAAGCGCCATTAGGCCGCAGCCAATTATCAGGGAGAAGAACGTCCCGAGGCCGAGGGCAATCCAGCCGTGCGTGCTCATCTCTACGTCACTGCTGACCTTCCACATTGATATTGCCCCAATGCCCGTGCCGATCAGCAGGGCTACAAGAACCGCCAGAACAATGGCTTGGCCAATACCGATGCGCTGCATGTTGGTCTCCTCTTGCCAAGGGGTAGAACTTGCTGGCCGAACAGCCGTTCCTAGCGACAAGGGCCGAGCGCCCCGAATATGCAAAGCATCGTCCTGTCGCGGTTGGTCTAGTTCATTGGTACGATGTTCGCTCCCGGTGCCTTGGCGAGCGCCTTCTCGGTCACCACCACGATGCCGTTGAGGGTGCGTCGCTGCAGATCGGCCAGTGCCTCGGCCGACAACTCCTCATCGTCGCTTTCGAGTGCGACCCGCGCCAGCGTTTGGATGGCGCTGAGAGCATCGTATGGGTCCATTTGGCTTCTCCTCGCGAGAGCAACTCTAAACCGGATAAAATGTCCTATTTCACGACCAGTCGACTTCCTTCGCCCGTGTCATCGCAGGGCTGGCTGGGTTCTTGACCTTGATCCAGTGCGGCGATCGTCCGGCTCGATACGGCCGATCGCGTCGCTTCGATACCAAGCCTTCGAGGCCCATGTTGCAGGCAGCGGAACAGGTCCGGGCCGATCTAGGGCCAGCCTAACCGCTCAAATTGAAATCCGGCCTCTGACCCCGATTATTGTAGAGGTCGTCAGGCGCGTTGTGCCGTACCAAGGACGAGTGTAAGTTAGGTCCCGTCAAAAATTTCAAAGGGGAGGAATGACATGAAAAGAGCACTCGTATTTGGCTTTCTTACTCTCACCGCACTTTTGACCTCAGCCTATGCACATGCCAAGAAAGATGCGTGCACGCGCAGTTGTTCCGGTGTAGCCGAAACGTGCGTAAATATGGGTGCAACTAGAGGCGCGTGTTTCGCGGACATGGCGAGTTGCATGAAGACAGGACAACTCAAGATGCCGAGCGGCAGGGTCTTCACGAACCTCTGTAAGCGGTAAAGGAACCCGCGCTTACGTCACATCGCGCAGCGCCAAAGGTTGCAACAGCCGCGCGAGTTTCGTCTTGCGCATGGAGAGCGGCAGTCCCCGCATATCATCGCCCTCTCCCGGACAACATATCGAAGGCGTAGAACTGGACCTCCTCGTCACACTTGCGGCTGTACAGCGCCGCGAAGTCCGAGATGCCATCGACGCCGAGGATCACTGCCTCGCCGTCGATCACGAACCGCTTGGTCCGGTTCCTCAGGGCGCTTTCGACGATCCAAGGATATCGGTGGCTCCAGTCATAGCCGTTGCGAGTGAACAGCCGCACGCGGTCGCCGTCGCGCTGCACGATCAGCCGATAGCCGTCGAGTTTTATCTCGTGCAGCCAGTCGGGACCGGCTGGGACCTTCGTCCCCCGTGTCGGGATGCAGGGCTCGAATTTCGATATGGGCATGCCGCCGATCTAGGTCGGGTCGGCGGAAAGTCGAGTCGGCATGGTCGCGGCGATGCAACCTCAGACTGATGGCGCGAGCCCCAGGGGCCGGAAGCCGACCCCGGTTGCGATTGCATAACCAATTTGGCAATATTGCTAAATAACAGGAGGGAGTTCAGCAATGAAAATCATTTCCATAACGATAGCAATGATCCTGCTTTCAAGCCCGGCAATGGCAATGGGTGAGGATGCAATGAAAGCAAGCGCACCCGCATCTGTCAGTCAACCACCACAGCGAGCCCATCACCCTGCTGTTGTACATAAACATAAGAAGCCCCGGTAAGAGAAAATTGCAGCTTCATGGCTCGTCGTCGCCTCGGCGATGCAACCTAAGACCAACGAAAAGAAAGGGGGCACCCTCCTTTTTTTGCTTCGGCCCGCTGACAAATAGGGGACCCGCCACCCCTATTGTCATCAACCTGTTGACGGCACCGTCAATAAGTCACCAGCTCACACCAGCCGCAGCGGCAGCGGCAATTGAATGTCCCGATACCGGCCCTGTTTCCGCTGGAACGTTGGGGAGGGTTCCGATGGTACTCCCCGCTGGCGCTCGGTGCGCTCGGCTATGCCATCGCTCGCTACATCGGATATTTTGTTAGAGAGCGTCGGTACATTAAGGGCGCGATGCACGCCGCGAAACGCGATCGAAATTTCAAGCTGAGTGTGCGGGCGACCGGCTGCCGATGTTCTGAGGTAGGAAGGCGCGCGCTGGTTCCTTTTGATCAATGCAGCTTCGGCGCGTTTTCAGGAGAAATTGGACTGGCAATTCCGGGCGCATCCTTAGGAGGATCAGGCGGCAAAAGCGTTTGCAGCGGCATAGGAGCCACGGCCTTTGCATTCGGCCTTCATGTAACGTGTGGAGTGCTCAAAGGGTCGGAGGCCCGTTCAAGCATGGCCGCCTGATTTTTGACTTCCTCTAGCGTAAATCGACGCTCATATTTTGTACCATCGTATTCGAGAACAACTGTAAACGGCACAAAATCCCGAATGAACTGAGATAGCGGGACGCCATCTTTTCCCGTTTCAATGAACGGCTTCTCGGACGTACTGATCTCAAACTCAGCGAAGGGGGGTATTCCGTAAGTTTCCTCGGCCAGAGTTGGTATCCAAGGGTGAGGAAAGCAAGCTATAGCCTTGGTCTGATCGGGCTCTTGAGCAAGAATGTAGATGGGGATGGTTACGTTCGTTTGTTCAGAACGAAGATAGCCGCTGAATTTCGAGATGGGCTTATCCAGACGGTTTTTCCCCCTCGCTCCAAATGAAATGACCCGGATTTCGGGCTGCCCTGCTATTTTTTGTGTGGTTAGGAAATAGCCCGCGCCGCGAGCAGTCTGTTCAAAATTCCATACGATCGGACCTGTGTTTGGCTCCCTCTCATTGAAAACCAAAAAAGAGCCGTTGCCGTAGGTAACGTAGATAACTAGCCAGATCGCCATTGAAACAAGAACTATAAAAAGACCTAACCTCAGGCTGATTGATCTGAGCCCCCCTCCTGCAGGAAGCTGGGCAGGTTTCTTTCCCTGTTGGTTCACGACTGCTGCGCGCCGATGGCGCATCTCGCCCACTATCACCTCGTAGGCGACGAACAGCAGAACCAGCAGTTCGAGGATCGACGATATAAAAATAAGCGTGTGCTCAGATGGCATGAACTTGCAAGCTACCGCAGTCACGGTTGGGGCATAATTGGTTCGGTGAGATTATCCCCCGCGAACTGATGCTATTGGCTATGGGGCGCGGCGAGATCGCAAAACCCTAAGCGCAGGCAATTTTTGGTGCATCCCTAAATAGGATTGAAACAACGGCAGCATCTGCTCGAACTTTCGCGCAACCTCAGGACCCACCGAACGGCCCATTTCCAGCTCGCCAAGTAGGTTGTGTATTTCCTTGAGCGGGGTGTTGATGTCGCTATCGAACAGGAATTGAGAACGAGCCAGCACCTCATTTATAGACGCAGGGTTAGTGACCTTGCCCAGTTGAAGGGCCTCACTCGCGAGCGTGCGCAAGTCCATGAAGACCTGAAAGCGCTTTTCAAATAGGTCCAGCACCAGCTTCTGCCGGGCCGTCCACCACTGCCCGGAGGCAATCGATGCGGCGAGGAGGGCTATTACAACTGTCGCAATAGTCTGGATCGCTTGCACCCCCAGTGCACCCCCGCCTTGAATTTGGATGACGCGATTTATCACCGCAACGCGGTACCGTAATGTATTTGCTTTAGAATTTTGGTCGGAGCGAGAGGATTTGAACCTCCGACCCCTAGTCTCCCAGACTAGTGCGCTAACCGGGCTGCGCCACGCTCCGATGCCGTTCCCTTAGCTTCG
>Ga0208586_1000646_pt1 | contig 12335 bp, 11 predicted proteins | sample NGESurshal072012_6_FD_184471 | JGI IMG/M metagenome (GOLD analysis project Ga0208586, IMG submission 184471) | Arctic peat soil microbial communities from Barrow, Alaska - NGEE Surface sample 53-3 shallow-072012 (SPAdes) | ecosystem: Environmental > Terrestrial > Soil > Wetlands > Peat ... | reverse complement strand
CGCCGACCACGTGGTGTCAATGCCGGCGACGAGAATCAACACCATGGTTCCAAAGACGTGTTCCAACGCCAATTTCTGCCCATCGAGTTCAGCATTCAGGAGATAACTCGTGAGGTCGTCGCGGGGGTTGTCCATGTGCTCTTCGATTTGTTTCGTGAAATACGCCTCGATCGGCGCGAACTCTTCGATGCGCTGCTCTTCCGGGTGATCGATTCCTTCAAGGATGATGTGCACGAACTCGAGGAACTGTTCAATGTCCTCCGCGGGAAATCCGAGCATGCCGCGAATGACACTCGGCGGAATGTACTGGGCGTAGCTCGAACCGGCGTTCACGACGTCCCGACCTTCGAGTCCGTCAAGTAGCTGCACGCACAACTCACGGATCATTGGTTCGAGGGCGTTGATCGGTCCCGGCGCGAACGCCGGCAAGATCAATCGGCGCGCGATCGCGTGGAACGGTGGGTCGGACGTGATGGGAGGTGCCACGCCAATGGGAGCCGGCAAATCCATCTCGGTCGGACGTCCGTTGCCAATGACGACGGTACGGCTCGTGAAGTTGTCGGTGTCCTTCGCAATTGCCGACACACCAGCGTGTGTTGCGGGGAACCAACCGCCGCCGTAGCGATCGGTGTGCGCCACGGGGCAGCGCTCACGTAGGTCCTCCCAAATGGGATAGGGGTCGGCGACCCACTGGGGGTCGGAGTGATCCCAGTCGGTCGCGAAGTCTTTAACGGCGGGATTGTCGGTCACCTCTACTCCTCGATGAATATCGCGTGTTCGGGGCAGTTCGCCTGTGCCAATTGCGCGAGCGCAATCGTGTCGGCGTTTAAGGTACCGTCACCGATGACGACGCCGTTGCCAAGATCGTCAAAGTCAAAAATTCCCGGAGCGATTGAGAAACAGCGCCCCTGACCTTGACAGATCTCAGGGTCGATTCGTACCTTCACAGGTCCCCCTTTTCCTATTGGAAACGCACCTTACTACCGAGTAACGGAGCAAATACACAACTTGTCAACTACGGAACCGACGGTCCGAAAATGGCTCAAATCCTCTCCGGCGCCGCGGCGCTACTCGGCCTCAATCTCCTCGCGACTGATCCCGAGGAAGTACAACACCGCGTCGAGGTACGGCACCGTGAGGGCGGTGTCGGCGTGTTCTCGAACGAGTGGCTTCGCGTTGAACGCAATACCGAGTCCCGCCACCGACAGCATGTCGATGTCGTTCGCGCCATCGCCGACCGCAACCGTCTGCTCCAACGGGACGCCCACTTCAGCAGCGAACCCCTGCAGCGCTCGGGCCTTGCCGGGACGGTCCAAGACCTCGCCGAGGAGGTTCCCCGTCAACATGTCGTCTCGAATTTCGAGGCGGTTCGCCGCGAGATAGTCGACCTTCAACTCGGCCATCAAGGGAGCGAGGACCTCAACGAAACCGCCCGAAACGACGGCCGGTACGTAACCGAGTCGGCGCAGCGTTCGCAGCAACGTTCGCGCACCCGGTGTGAGTCGCAATTTGGATCGCACGTTGTCGAGCACCGACACTGGCAAACCTTCGAGGAGTCGGACACGGCGCCGCAGCGATTCAGCAAAATCGATCTGGCCCGACATTGCCAGTTCGGTGATCGCAGAGACCTCGGACGCACAACCGCACTCGTCGGCCAAAAGGTCAATGACTTCATCCTGGAGCAGTGTCGAGTCGGCGTCCATGACCACGAGGTGTTTCGATCGGCGATGGAGACCGGCGCGCTGCACCGCGAGGTCCAATCCACTCGTCGTCGCAACGGTAGCGAGTGCTTTACGAAGGACTGCGTGATCTGATCCCCGAACGACCAATTCATAACAGTCAACTGGGTAGCTCGCTAGGTGCACAATGCGCTCGCAGGTCGCCGCACTGGCGGCAATTGCACCAAAGACGGCCGCCAACTTCTCCGCGCCAATGCGGTTCGCCAGGAATGTCACGAGGAGACGGCGACCGTCACTGACCTCGCTCGGCGTAACTACTTCAACCGTGGCGGTGACGCCACTCGTGGCGATGTCACGACTCTCGAGGGCCTCTTCGACTCGCCCCACCGAGATTGACTTCTCGGTACTCACCTCCGCGCACAGCACCAGAGCGCCGCGGATAGTGATCTGCGCAACGTCCGTCACGTGCACACCGATTTCGCTCAACGACGTCAACGCGGCAAAGAGTTCGGCACCCACGCCAACGCGGTCGGGGCCACTGACGGTGATAAGAAACGTCGACGTAGGCATGACTAAATCGTAGATGTTCTCACTTCGCGCTACGACTCGGAGTGATCCTCACCCGAACGAAGTTCGCGGACTTCGGCGACGTGCACGTCGGTCCTCGCGTCGAAACTCCAGAGCCTGGGAAGTGCGACGGCCACGGTGGCGACCGAGCCGGTGCAGGCCAATCCTCCAAAGGTCAGCGAGAACCTCAAGGTCGTCCACGCCGCCATCACGCCGGCCCGAAACTGTCCGGCCGTTGGCCCAAGAGAGTACGAGATCATCTCAATGCCGGCCATGCGTCCTCGCATCGTCGGTGGAATCGACTCGTTCCACATCGTCTGGCGAAAGATGCCGCTGATGGCGTCAGCTCCCCCGCCTATCGCGAGACCGAGAAAGACCAGCCACAACGACGACGAGAAGCCGAAGAGGGCAATGCCGAGGCCCCAAAGCACCGCCGCGACGACAATTGCACGGCCGTAGCGATGGATCCTTCTAGACCAGGACGACGTCAACGTCGCGATCAGCGCTCCGGCCGGCAACCCGCAGTAGAGAAGTGACAACGCGTACGAGTCGTGAAAGCGTGCGGCAACGAAGGGCAACATCGCGATCGGAAAGGCGAGCAGCATCGCCAGGAGGTCAATGATGTACGTACCGACGATGTCGGGGCGCGACTTCGCGTAGCGAATACCCGAACGAAGTGCGGCGACGTCGCCTTCGTCAAATTTGAGACGGGCCGTGGTCGCGTGCAGTGAGTAGAGCAACACCAGCGAGACGGAAAAGGTGATCAGGTTGGCCACGTACACGCTTCCCGCCCCGAACGCCACGGCGGCGAGTCCGCCGAGCGCGGGACCGATAATCGACGCCGTGGTGAATCTGATGTTCGCCAATGTCGACGCGGATCGTTGCAGTTCGTGGGGCACGTACATCTGATTGAGCGCCTCGATACTCGGGCGTTGAAGGCTCCCCGCGGCGGTCGCGATGAACGCGTTGAGGTAGAGGATCCACACGAGCGGATGGTCGAGCAACGCATTCGCGAAGAGCACGACCGTTGACAGCATGAGGACAATTTCCATGGCGATGATCAGTCGCCGGCGATTCAGTCGATCGGCGAGAATGCCGCCGTAGAGACCGAAGACCAGGAGGGGCAGGACCTCGGCGAGCCCGAGAGCGCCCACGTCGAACGTGGAGTGAGTAAGGAGTCTCATTTGGAATGGAACGGCCACGTACGTTGCCTGACTCCCGAGGGCGGTGATGAAGCCGGCGACGTAGAGACGGCGGTACTGCTTCGACACTCGTAGCGGCGTGAGATCGACGCCAAACTTGCGCTTCGTCACAGTGGCGGACCCGATTGCCATCCGTTCTCGTTGGTGTAGTGGCGCAACACCTTGGCCGGCACGCCACCCAAGACAACGTGATCGGGGAACGTACCGCGAACGACGGCTCCCGCGGCGACAACGGTGTTGATACCGAGCTCGGTGCCGGGAAGAATGATCACGTTGGCACCCAACCAACTGCCCGAACCGATTCGAACGGCCGCCTCAGTCGGTGGCTGCCAGCCAACTGGCGAGTCCGGGTCGTCGTAGGAGTGGTTCTGATCGGTGATGTACACGTAAGGACCGGTTTGAATCTCGTCACCGAGCACGATTGACCAGTGTCCAATGATGTGCGAGCCACGGCCAATGACGCACTTTCTCCCAATTGTGACGACCGGCGAACTCAGCATCGTCTGGTCCCCACTAATCCCCGCCGTCAGACAAACGTTGGGTCCTATCAGAGCCTCATCACCAATGGAGAGGTATCGCTCGTTGTACATGACGCCCTGGGGAGCCAGGAGTGCCGCACCCTTACCGAAGTAGTGGAAGGTGCGAGCGTAGGGATCTGACGGTCCAACGGTGGCCACTTCGTTCACGTACCGACGGGTCGCACGCACTCGGGCGCCAAGGAACTGTCGGAAGCGAATTCGGTTATTCACCAGCGTCACGCTACATCCACGTCAAACACGAAGCATTTGAAACGACGCCGTCATCGCCGAACGAAGGTTGACCTCACCTGGTGCACGCCTGGCTGTGTCGACGCAGTTTGGGACTACGGCGCGTTCGTAGCCCCTAACAGTTTTTCAACCGCCGGTATCAAGCCGTAGCCACCGGCATCGTTGCCGCTTCCAATGAGTTGGCCACCGGTCGCAAATTGGCTAACGCGGACATTGCCGCACCCGCCGGCGCCGGCGGACACAACCACGAAAGGGTTGGTCCGACCTGCTCGGTAGAACTGGATTCGCATGTTGCTCCCGGATTCGAATGGGCAATGCATAGCGCCGGGATACGCCACGAGGAGTTTGTTCACGTCGTCACGAATCGTCGCAATCGTGATGGCATCCGTTGTCACGATTGTCACCTTCGACGACGGACGCTCTCCTCCTCCCGGTGTGAAGACGACGGTCAACTTGCTCGCACCACGTCCGACAATCGAGTAAGCCGACTTTTGAGGAGTCCACTGAATTTGCGCGTCGATGCGAAGCTTCACCTCGCCGTCCGGGAGGATGAGTTTGGTGTACTGCAGATCGGAAAACGAAAGAAAGGACTTCGCAGGAAATGAGTACGACCACTCCAGGTGGGCTCGATCAGTGCCGCCACGTCCGTCGAGTGTCGAACCCGTCGGTGCGTGACCACTCAGCCAGGAAAGTCCTTGGTACGTTCGTCCCGCGACGTAATAGTGAGCGATATCGACCACGTCGGGACTACCAAGCGTGGGCACACCCTCGGTATACCGGTGACCGTTGACGTCGACCCACGATGTTGACGTCCGTGATCCTGGAGGGAACCACGCGAGTCCCAGCAGTTTTTTCGCTTCCTCCGTCGCGACCACGACTCGACTCCTATTGGGCGGACCGAGGTTGTAGCCGTCGACGATTGTTCGGGGATGTGACGATGCCGATGCCGGGCTGACGCTGACAGTGAGTGAGAAGAACAGTGAAGCAACTGCCGCGATGAGCGCCAGCGACCTTCTTCGATGTACGAATGCAGACATGTCTCTTCAATCCGAACAGTGAAACGACCTTCACTTCATACTGTCGCCCCAGTGACAGAACTTTCGCGCCGTCCCGCGCCGACGCTCGCGCGAACGAATCCATGCAACGTTTCTCATTGCGAAACCCGGCGTCCTCTACGCGTTCACATGACCTTGACGCAGTAGTTCCTCTTCGCCCAGTTGGGCTAGGACCTGGCGCGCAGCGAGGCCCCCTCGGTCAATCTTCACGCTGACTTCAGTCAATTCGCGTCCCATATTAATGCGCTGTTGGATGATGTTGAGGGCGTCGACGTCTTCTTGCACGACAGCGATCTGCATCTTTTCCAGTGCCGCGTCGATTGACGAATCATCGACACAGAAATCACGCGAAAGCGCCCAGAAGTCGTAAACCGAATTCTCTGTCGAAGGCGTGAGGCCATAAAAGATCTTCAGGTGGAATGCGTGTTCGTCCGTGCCGTCGGGTAACGGAGGCTGGCCCACCGGCGCGATCCTCGAGTTCAATTTGTAAAAGCCCGGGGCAAAGTATTCAATGTCCTGCCACCGATCGATCGTGCCCGTCAACCCCGTGGTCGATGCGTAAAACGGCGGACACTCGACGTCACTCATGTGTCGATAGACGTTCACCACGCGCGTCTCGTCATTGACCTCGACCTCAATGGGCGTCGAAGCAACCTCCGGCGTGCCAATGGAACTGTTGTGTAGAAACGTCTCGTGTGAGAGATCGAGGAGGTTGTCGACCAAGAGAGAAAACGACGCGTCGAGTTTGGCGACACCCGACACCACGCACCATTCCTCTGACTGTTCTAACCATGGGGTCTCTGGAAGTAGCGCGTGATCGGGTTCACCGTGACCCATCCAAATCCATAGCCAACAGCCACGTTCAACGACGCTGTAGGTGCGGACCGTCAATTTGGTGGGAATTCGATCCTGACCGGGTACGGCGACACAGAGTCCCTCGCAGTCGTACGTGAATCCGTGATAGCCGCAGACGAGAACATCGTCGACCACGGTGCCGAGGGACAACGGGTATCCGCGGTGCGGGCATTGATCGCTGAGTGCAACGACGCGGCCACTTCGATTGCGATACAGCGCAACCGGCTCTCCGAGAATTGTTCGCGCAATTGGTCGTTGGGAGAGTTCCGACGTGAGTGCTGCGACGTACCAGTTCTGATGAAGATACATGTTCCTCCTGGAATCAAGCCACGACTTGGCGGAAGGATCCTGCGCCGACATGCCGAGCGACTTTGGCAGGCTAACGCCGATGCGCGAAGACGTCAAGGCGTGGTCGATGCACGACATCAGTCGCCGTTAAAGGCGATTTCGGGAGTTAGTCGAGAGAGATTGGTGTGTCGATATCTAACTCGACTCCGGTGCCGACCACATCGGGCAGAAGGGCATTGGCCATGTGCTCGCGCACCCGACCGTCGATCTCGGCCATCGTTTGGGGATTCTCACGTAGGAACGCCTTGACGTTCTCGCGCCCCTGACCCATCTGCTCTCCTTCGTACGTGAACCAGGCACCGGCCTTCTTCACGAATCCGAGCTCAACGGCGACGTCGAGGACGGAACCTTCGCGACTGATGCCCTGGCCGTACATGATGTCGAACTCGGCCTGCTTAAACGGCGCGGCGCACTTGTTCTTTACAACTTTCACGCGGGTGCGGTTGCCGACCACCTCGGTGCCGTCCTTGATGGTCTCAATGCGTCGGATGTCGAGACGAACTGACGCGTAGAACTTGAGTGCACGACCACCCGGGGTCACCTCTGGTGATCCGTAGATCACTCCGATTTTTTCGCGGAGTTGATTGATGAACACGGCAACGGTGTTGGACTTCGAAAGTCCACCGGTCAACTTGCGAAGCGCTTGGCTCATCAGACGGGCCTGCAGTCCGACGTGCGTGTCGCCCATGTCGCCTTCGATCTCGGCCCGAGGCGTGAGGGCCGCCACTGAGTCGATGATGATGACGTCGAGCGCACCGGAGCGAATCAGCATGTCGGTGATTTCGAGCGCCTGCTCGCCGGTGTCGGGCTGGGAGATCAAGAGGTCGTCGACGTTCACGCCAATGGCGCGCGCGTAGACCGGGTCCATGGCGTGCTCGGCGTCGATGTAGGCGCAAACCCCGCCGTTGCGCTGGGCTTCGGCGACGACGTGCATGGCGAGGGTGGACTTTCCGGAGGACTCGGGACCGTAGAGCTCCACGATTCGTCCGCGGGGCAGTCCTCCGATACCGAGGGCCATGTCGAGGGCGAGGGCGCCGGTCGGAATCGACTCGATGTTCATGTGCAGGTTCTCGCCCATTCGCATGATCGAGCCCTTACCGAACTGCTTCTCAATCTGGCCGAGTGCGGCGTCGAGGGCCTTTGCGCGGTCGTCGGTTGCCATTACTGTCTCCTTGTTCTTTGTCATCCGAGGAACGCTATGGGCCTCTTGTGACATCGGTCGGTCTCCACCTGCATTTACGGTACTACGAACAAGTGTTCGTATAATGGATTACCGGCCGACTCTTCGCTGATCGCCCAGGACTTCTCGAGACCCCAACGTTTTCAAGGGAATTCTACTCAATCGAGGAGCGCTTGGTACACCAATTGCTGGAGTTCACGGCGAATGGGATAGGTCCCGCTCGGCAGTAACTGAGTGAAGAAACTTACGGTGAGATCCTCCGCCGGATCGACCCAGAAGACCGTCGAGGCGGCCCCTCCCCATGAGTAGGTCCCTTCGGAGGCGAGGCTCTTATTCTTCGCGGCGTCGAGCATCACCGAGAAACCGAGGCCGAAGCCAATGCCGGCGTAGTCGATCTCGGAGAAAGAGTCCGTGGCGAACTCCTCCAAGTCAACGTCGTTCGGTAGATGATTGCGAGTCATCAAATCCAGCGTCCGACCGGAGATCAGGCGCACGCCGTTCAGCTCGCCTCCGCCCAGCAACATTGTCATAAAGCGGTTGTAGTCGTGAGCACTCGACACCAATCCGCCGCCGCCGCCGTGGATTCGCGGTGCGTGCATGGCACCCTTGGCCAGTTCTTCGTAGGGATAGGAGTCGCCGTCGTGGGGCACGTAGAGCATCGCGAGGCGGTCCCACTTTTCTTCGGGGCAGTGCCACTCCGTGTCGTTCATGCCGAGCGGACCGAGTATTCGTGACTGAAGAAAGTCCTCGAACGACTGGCCGCTCCAAATCTCTATAAGCCGTCCGAGCACGTCGACCGAAACCGAGTAATTCCAGCCGCTCCCGGGCTGGAACACGAGGGGGCTGGAACACCAGTCGTGGACGGCCTGGGCGAGGTCCGCGCCCGGTGCGAACCCGAAGTCGTAGCCCTTGCGTCGGTAGATCTCGTCGGTCGGATGGGCGTAGTGGAATCCGTACGTGAGTCCACTCATCTGACTCAAGAGGTGGTGCACGCGCACCGGTTCGAGTGCCGGCACCGTCTGCGGCTTGGCCGCCGTGCCACCGGCCCACACGCGCGGTTCCTTCAACGCCTCAATCCACTGGCCGACGTCGTCGTTGAGGTCGAACAGTCCCTCTTCGTAGAGCATCATGACGGCAATCGACGTGATGGGTTTGGTCATGGAATAGATGCGCCAGATGGTGTCGTCGGTGACGTCGAGTTCCTTCTCACGGTCACGGAATCCGCCCTTGTCGGTCCACGCCAGCTCGCCGCCGCGCGAGACCGTCGCGAGCCACCCCGGGAGACGACGGTCGTCGACGTACTTGTCGAAGTGCGACTTGATCCGCGCCAAGCGCGCGGGATCAAATCCCAGGTTCAACGGTTCGACTCGAATCTCCAACGACGACATGACGACCTCCGGTGTTCGAGATTCAGATTAAGCGCGATCCACTCGTCACGGACTTTGGTCGAGCGCGCGACGCAGCACGTCGAGTGCGCTGATGGCGCTGTACGCGCGAATTCGCGGTCGGTCACCGGGCAGGCGCAGTGCCGCGTGCTCCAACCGGTCGCCCATCGAGAGCCCAACGAACACCGTGCCCGGCGGCTGGCCGTCTTGCTCGTCCGGTCCGGCGACACCCGTGACACTGAGACCAATATCGGCGCCCAGTAGGGCGCGAACACCTGTGGCCATGGCCTCGGCCGCTTCGGCGCTGACCACCGGGCCGCGCTTCACCTTCAAGAGGTCGAACTTCACCTCCGAGGCGTAACTCACGACGCCGCCACGAAACCACGCCGAGGCGCCGGGGATGCCGACGAGGCGACTGGCGATGAGTCCTCCGGTGAGCGACTCCGCGACGCCGAGAGTTAATCCGCGCGCGAGCAACCGAGTCGCGATCGCGTCTTCCATCGACTCGTCGTCGACGCCGAAGATGATGTCGCCGAACTTTTCGATAATGAGCCCACGCACCAATTTCTCTTCGTCGACCAGCAGTTGCGCGGCGTGTTGTTCGTCGTCACCCCGCGCGGTCAAGCGGACCTTGATCCCTTCGATGCCCGACGCGAGGAACGCAATCGTGACGCGTTCGTCGTTGGCCAACGCGTCGAATCGCTCGGCCACCGCCTCGGCGAGCCCCGATTCACTGGCTCCCCAGGTTCGCAGCACCCGACTCGTGATGACCGATGTTGAACCGTCGGCTCGCTGACGGGCCACGAGGTCTGGAAGTATCGCGCGCTCGAACATGTCGGTCATCTCGTAGGGCACGCCGGGAACCGCGTAGATGACCTTTTGTCCGAGCGAACAGATGAGACCGGGTGCCGTGCCGCGAGTCTGAGGAATGATTGTTGCCCCACGGGGCACATCGGCCTGCAAGAGATTGTTATCGGGCATCGTGCGACCGCGGGTGCCGAACATCGCGCGAATCTTCTCGACGATCGCTTCGTCACGCTCCAGTGGCACGTTCATGACCTCGGCCAACGCCGCCCGGGTGATGTCGTCCTGGGTCGGGCCCAGTCCGCCACAGACGATCAAGGCGTCGCTGCGTGCGAGCGCGGTGCGAAAGGCGAGGACGATGCGCTCGTGATTATCCCCCACGTGCTGGTGGAACTGCGATGCGATGCCGTTGGCCGCGAGGTGTTCGCCGAGCCACTGCGAGTTCGTGTCCGGAATCTGTCCGAGCAACAACTCGGTCCCCACGGCCACGATCTCAACGCGCACGCAGTCCCACCTTCTTGCCGTCGACGTAGTACTGCCATCCCGTGTAGAGCGTGAGGACCACCGCGATCCAAATGACCGTGACCCCGATCCAGCCGTGATGGGCGGTCAACGGAATGACGCAGAGGGCAATCGCCCAGTCCTGCGTGAAGGTTTTCCACTTGGCGAGTTTGCTCGCGGGAATGGAAATCCCGCGCTTGGACGCCTTGGCGCGAAAGAGGCTCATCCAGATCTCGCGCAACGTGATGATCGCCGCGGGGATGATGAAGTCCTTCAGTCCGTGGGGCCGCGCCAGAATCAACGCGTAAAGCGAGCCGAGCACGATGACCTTGTCGGCGAGGGGATCGAGGAATGCGCCCGAAGTGGTGGTGCCGTGTCGGCGTGCCACGATGCCGTCGAAGTAGTCCGACATGGCGGCGAGAAAACCGACCAATGCCGTCCACCACGAGATCCGGTCGAAGACAATGAGGTAAATGAACACCGGAGCCACGAGAAGACGTGACGCCGTCAACATATTGGCCGGCGTCAAGAGAGCGGATTCACCGTAGGTGGGCTCGCTCGTCATAGTGCAACTGCCTCCAGATCGGTGCCGTGACTCGCCACAATCTCACAGTCAACCATTGAACCAACGGCTAGCGACGGGTCCACCATCACAATGCCATCAATCTCGGGACATTCGCGCACACTTCGACCGACGCCGGCCGAGTCAATGAGGAGTCGCTGGCGGGTGCCGACCAACGCGTCGCGACGTTGCGCGGTGATGGTGTCCTGCACTTCGCTCACTTCACGCAGTCGTTCGAGCGCGAGTTCGTGGGGGACCTGGTTGGCGAGACCGTTCGCGTGCGTCCCCTCTTCGGATGAGAACGTGAAGAAACCGGCCCAATCGAGCTGGGCTTCGTCGATGAAGTCGAGCAGGGCGCGCTGGTCGTCCTCGGTCTCGCCGGGGTAGCCGAGAATGAACGACGAGCGGAACGTCGCGTCCGGTTCGGACTTTCGGATGGCGGCGATGCGCTCGAGGAATCGCTCACCGTCGCCCCAGCGCCGCATGCCGCGCAGTAGCGGCCGCGACGCGTGCTGCAAGGAGAGGTCGAAGTACGGCACGCCGCTTTCGAGAATCGTTTCGATGAGGCCACTCGTGAGTCCCGAGGGGTACAGGTAGAGGAGTCGCACGCGATCAACTTCACGGCTCAGCGTCTTCGTGAGCTCAATCAGTGGTTGCGTGCCACCTTCGTCGAGGACTTCGACCGGCTCGCCACGACCGGCTCGCCGTCGGTCGTGTCCCCAACTGGCGAGGTCCTGCGCAATGAGCACCAACTCGCGAACACCGCCCTCGGCGAGGGCGCGGCCTTCGCTGAGAATCTCCTCCGTCGAGCGCGAACGCTGGTCACCGCGAAACGACGGGATGGCACAGAACCCACATCGTCGGTCACAACCCTCGGCGATCTTCACGTACGCCCACGGCGTCGCCGACTTCGGACGGGGCAGGTTGAGCAGATCGAACGAGTTGGACGGTCCACTGCGCAGTGCCACCGGCGTCGCCGGCGCGAGTGCGGTCAGACTTTCGCCAAAGCCAGCGACGAGGTCGACCTCGGGCAGCGCGGTAGCCAGTTCTGCGCCGTAGCGCTCGGCCATGCATCCCGTGACGACCAAGCGGGCACCCGAACGCTTGACGTCGGCCAAGGCCAGGACCGTCTCAATGGACTCTTCGCGGGCCGCTTCAATGAAGGCGCAGGTATTGGCGACGACGAGGTCGGCCTTTTCCGGCGAGGTGGCCACCGAATAGCCCTGGGACTCGAGGAGTCCCGCCAACTTGTCGGAGTCCACGTGGTTCTTGGGGCACCCGAGCGTCTCGATCCAGTACCTCAAGAACATCTCCTCAATTGACGGCGACACCGAGCGAACTGCGCTCGGTGGTGATGGCGGAGAGGGAGGGATTTGAACCCTCGGGCCCACTTTCGCAGGCCGCATTCTTAGCAGGAATGTGGTTTAAAC
>Ga0208586_1000645_pt1 | contig 12356 bp, 7 predicted proteins | sample NGESurshal072012_6_FD_184471 | JGI IMG/M metagenome (GOLD analysis project Ga0208586, IMG submission 184471) | Arctic peat soil microbial communities from Barrow, Alaska - NGEE Surface sample 53-3 shallow-072012 (SPAdes) | ecosystem: Environmental > Terrestrial > Soil > Wetlands > Peat ... | reverse complement strand
TCAGCGTCGCTGACGCGTCTCTCTCTCTCTCTCTCTCTCTGGCCGACACGGCTCACAGCTAGCCGCAGGCCAGACCGCCGTTCCCACCGGCCCGCAGGGTCGGGTGGGTTTCTCTTGCCTTGCCCCTCGCATGGGGGGTTCTTTCGGCACCGCAGACGTCCTGCCTGTGGTGGTTCCGCCTGTCCCCCGCATGGGGGACGGGTCTATTCGTGTGGATCGCTCTTTCAGGAGGGGATGGACTGATGCTTCGTAGACGCATTACCTATTCGAATGTTGTCGCGACGTTGGCGCTGGTGTTCGCGATGAGCGGCGGCGCGTATGCCGCCAGTAAATTCTTGATCACGAGCACGAAACAGATCAAGCCGAGCGTGCTTGCTTCGCTGAAGGGGAAGGCTGGGGCGAATGGTGCCGCCGGGGCGCAGGGGGCGGCCGGTCCCGCGGGGCCTGCTGGTGGTGTCGGGCCGCAGGGGGCTGCTGGGACGGCGGGCACTGCTGGCGAACCTGGGCGTGAAGGCAAAGCCGGTAAAAACGGTACGAATGGGAAAGAAGGCAAAGAAGGGTCTCCCTGGACTGACAAAGGCACGCTGCCGGTCGGCTCGACCGAGACCGGCGTTTGGTCCTTCGGACCGCTCGCGGGGGTAGCTACAGGCGGCAACGTTCCCAAAATCCCACTCGTTTCCTTTCCTATTCCGCTCGAAAAAGCGCTCGACAGCGAACACGTTCACTTCGTATTGATCAATAAAAAAGAACTAACTCTTCCCCATTTCAACCCTGAAGAACGCACTCCGACCGATTGCCTGGGTACCGTGGAATCGCCTACAGCAGTATCAGGTAACCTTTGCATTTACGTCCGGAGCCTCTCCGGCATCGAAGAAGCAATCCTCTATGTCATCGGCTTCGAAGGTTCGCCTGGTGCCGCGAAGATCGGCGCTTTTACCGAACAGCTGGCCGTCACCGCGAGCGAACCCGCCGGCTCCGGAACTTGGGCCGTAACCGGGTAATCGAGAAAGGTACAAAAGTGGCCCATAACGATTACATAGCGACATCCGCACGCATGCCGCGTGTTGGTTTCTCGGCAATGTCCCAGGTAGGTCGCGGCGCGATCCAAGGCCGAGCGGGCGTGGTGCGCCGCTTTTTCCCTGGCTTGGTCGTGATCGCCAGCGTCACTGTCTTGCTATGGATCGTTCCCGTGTCGTTCGCCTCTCCGCCGGTCACGATTACAAGTGGGGACGGATCTGGTGCCGGGCAGGTGGATTATGCATCTGGGGTCGCGATCGATGAGTCTAATCTAGAACCGTCAAGCGGCGATATTTATGTCAGCGAGTCTAACAATCGGCGCCTCGATAAGTTCTCGTCGGCGGGTAGCTTTCTGGAGGCTTGGGGTGGCGGTGTGGCAGAGGAACCGTCAGAACAGGAACAAGATCTTCGCGAACACAAGATCATACCTTTCCAGACATGTACGCTCATCTGTTACTCGGGCGCGCAGCCGACTACGCCGGGGTCTATGCGTCCGTCCGGTGTCGCAGTGGATAACGGTCCTCTCAGCTCGTCGTATCACGATGTGTATGTAGCGGACAGCGTGTATCGTGTGCAAAAGTTCGGTCCGAACGGCGAATTCTTGTGGATGGCTGGCAAGGGTGTCGATGCTGGCCCGCATCATCCTGGCGATCTCTGTACCGCAGCGAACGTTTCAGAAGGCGATACGTGCGGCCCCGGGTCGCAGGGGTCCGGTCAGGCTGAGTTCAGCAACGAATCGCTGGCAGCTGCGGTGGATGGCGCCGGGAACGTCTGGGTTGGCGATACCAATCGCATCGAGGAGTTCAGTTCCGCAGGAGTCTTCCTTTCCGAAGTCACTGTTCCCGGTGTGGGTTGGATCAACGCGGTCGCGGTGGATATTGATCCGTCGAGTCCCTCGTTTGACGATCTGTACGTTGTTGGACGCACCCAGGCGTATCCGACCCAAGGACTAGTTCCCTATATCTTGAAGTTGAGTCCGACCGGAACGCTCTTGGAAACGATCGACGAAGGCGGCCATCCGGACGCGGTGACTGTCGATCCGGCAACGGGCGACCTGTTCGTCAGCGATCTAGCCGAACCGGGCGCGGGCGACGGCAAGGCGACGTTGCTGGAGTACAACCCGTCAGGGAAGGAGTTGGACGCGTTCGCCACGGGCCAGGTAGCCGGACATCCCTTGGGGGAGGCGCTTGCGTTTGCCGACTCGACTGGCCGCCTTTACGTCGCCAGCTCCAGTTCTGGCCCGTCGTCGACGGTGCAGTCGTTCGGTCCGCCCGCGGCTGGCCCGTATTTGCGGGAAGGCAGCCTGGCGGCGGTCCCACGTCCGTCGACGGCGGCGTTGAAGGCGACTCTCAGGGCCGAGGGCGCGGAAACCAAATATCACTTCGAGTATGTGAGCGAAGAACAGTTCGACAAGGAATCCCCTGGGCACGGTTTCGACCACGCAATAAAGACGGCTACGGGAACCCTTCTCGGCGATTTTGCCGAACACGAAGTCACCGCGTCAATTTCGGGACTCAAGGCCGAAACGGCCTATCGCGTACGGATTCTCGCTGAAAATGCCAACGGTGTCGGAAACGCCGGCGATGGCTCTGCGGAAGCACAGGCACAGTTCGCGACGCTTCCTCCGGCGTTGGTGGAAGCGCAGGCGGCGTACGATGTGACCGCCGACTCGGCCACCATCCAGGCGGAAATCAATACTCTTGAAGAAAGCGACGAATATCAGTTCGAATACATCACTGAAAGCGCGTATCAAAGGAACGCGGACGAAGGGGTTGAACCGTTCGCCGATGCAACGCTGGTTCCCCAACCAGGCGGAATCCTCGCGCCGATCGAAGGGTTCCAAGCTGTCAGTCAACACCTGCAGGGTCTGACGGCGGACAGCGCTTATCGTTACCGTGTAACGGTACGCGGTCCAGGTGGAGTGACGCACGGGCCATCGTCTACATTCACCACCGAGGCCACGGGCGGATTCGTCCTACCTGACGGTCGTGTATGGGAACTTGTGTCGCCACAGGACAAGTATGGTGCGGGGATTAGGGCCGCATCCGGCGTGTCGCAGGCTGCGGTTGCCGGTGACGCGATAACGTATCAAGCGGGAGCGCCGATCGAAGCGCAACCGCCGGGTAATCTCAACAGTGAAGTTCAAGCGGTCGCAGGGCGTACGACGACGGGTTGGAAGTCGCTTGACATCAATATGCCGCACGAAAACGCGCCAAGTAATAATGCGCCCCGGGAATATCCGTTTTTCTCTTCGGATCTGTCGCTTGGTCTCCTGCGTCCCGCCGGCGCGTTCGTCCCGTCCTTGTCTTCTGAGGCGTCCGAACAGACACCGTTCCTGCGTGCGGACTTTGTGTCGAGCGATCCAGCTCATCTTTGCGCAAGCTCGTGCTATACGCCGCTTGTGTCGAGTGCTCCTGGTTTTGAAAACGTCCCGTCCGGCACGGTCTTTGGTGGTGCGACAAACGGTACACAGGCCAGTAGTACGGAATGCGTCATCAATGCGTGCGGTCCTGAATTCGAGGGGGCTAATCTTGACGCAAGCGCAATCATACTGAGCTACCAGCGGGCGCCTCTCGTCGAAGGCTACCTCGCGGGTGGCCTGGATGAGTGGGTAGGTGGACGGTTGAGCTTCGTCACTATTCTGCCCGACAAGCAGGCAGCCGGAGGCGGGCTCGGGGCTGGGACCATCGGTGGAGACGTCAGAAACGCTGTATCGTCGGATGGGTCTCGTGTCGTATGGTCAAGCGGTGGGCATCTTTATCTGCGTGATATGGGCAGAGAAGCGTCGGTTCAGTTGGATGAAGTCCAGGGCGGCTCCGGAGTTGGATCGGCGGATGTAGCTGAATTTCAGACAGCGGCCAGCGATGGCTCACGCGTCTTCTTCACGGACTCGCGGCAGTTGACCAATGATTCGAGTGGCGCTTCGGACCTGTATGAATGCCAGATCGTTGAAGAAGCGGGTGAATTGAAGTGCCGGTTGACCGATCTCACTGGGAATGCTGGTGTGCAGGCTGGGGTGATGGGCGCCATTGCGGGGGCTTCTGAAGACGGTTCATACGTTTATTTCGTTGCGAGCGGTGTGCTCACCGGTACGCAGGCCAACCGTGGCGAAAAGGCGATATTCGGCCAGCCCAATCTGTATATGCGACATGCAGGTGTTACCAGGCTGATTGGTGTTCTCTCGCCGGAAGACAAGAATGACTGGGAAAATGTGGAAGTACTGAGTGCCCGCGTGTCTCCGGACGGCCACTGGTTTGCGTTCATGTCGGCGCGATCTATCACCGGGTATGACAATCGCGACTTGGCGAGTGGCAAGCATGACGAGGAGGTGTTCCTCTACCACGCCGATCAAGAAGGTGAAGGTAACCTAGTGTGCGCGTCGTGCAATCCGACAGGTGGCCGGCCCGATGGGGTGGAATGGAGCAAATATCTCGAAGGTACCGACCTTAAATCCTATAGCTCGGGATTCAATTACGGTCGAGCTATTGCGGGGGTTATTCCTGGGTGGACAAGCCGTTTCTATCAGTCGCGGTATCTCTCGAACAGCGGTCGCCTGTTCTTTGACAGCTTCGATGCGCTGGTGGCGCAGGACACCAACGGTGCTGATGATGCATACCAGTTCGAGCCCTCCGGTGTCGGCGATTGCACGTTGGCGAGCGCGACGTTCGTCGTCGCGTCAAATGGGTGCATTGGACTGATCTCCTCGGGAACATCGAAGGAAGGATCTTCGTTCCTGGACGCGTCAGAATCGGGTCGCGACATCTTCTTCCTCACGACTGCTCAACTATCGGCGAGCGACACCGACAGCGCGATCGATATTTATGACGCTCACGAATGCGGTACGAGCAAAGACTGCTCGCCGCCACCGCCGACGCCGGTGCCCGCGTGTGAAGGTGACGCGTGCCAGACTCCTGTCGCGGCCCCTGAAGACCCAACCCCTGGCTCCCTCACCTACCAGGGTCCCGGCAATCCGCCGGCGCTGGTGTTGAACGCGACGCCAAACCCGAAGTCAAAGACGGTCAAGTGCAAAAAGAGTACCGTCGAGAGACACGGCAAGTGTGTGAAGAGCAAGGCAAAGAAACGTACGAAGAAGGCTAAGCGGTCGAACCGGAGGGGTAGGTAGAGATGCGGCGAATCGTTGCGGTAACAACAGTGTCGCTCGCGGCTCTCGCGGCGCTCTCCTGCGGTGTCTCCTCGGCGTCCGCCGCCGAGCCCTGGTGGCACCTGGTGTCGGGATCGCGTCCAACCACTCTCGCGCCGGAATCCGAAGGCGAGGTCTTCGTGACCGCCGAGAACGTGGGCGACGCCGGCATCGATGGCGCCAAGACACCGGTGAGCGTCACCGATACCCTCCCGCCGGGACTGGAAGCGCTGGCGATAGAAGGCGGCTCGACAGGCGGCGCCAACACGTTGAACCTGATGACGTGTTCGTTGGCGAAACTTTCGTGTGTCTATGATAGGGAACCCACAGAACCTGAACATCCGCTCGGTCCGTATATGCAGCTCGAAATACGTATCAAGGTCAGGGTGCTGCCAAACGCTTCGAGTATTGAAACTAATCGTGTGAGCGTAAGTGGTGGTGGTGCGCCGGCCGCGGCGATCTCGCGAGCGTTGCGTATCAGCGAAGAACCAGCGCCGTATGGTGTCGAAGACTTCGATTTTCGCGCTGAAAACGAAGGCGGCACGCTTGACACGCAGGCCGGTTCTCATCCCTACCAAGTATCGGGCACATTTCTGTTCAACGAGAGCGCGGACGCGGCTCCACCCCCACCCATGGTACCCGGATTTGACGAAGAAGCCGGCAAGCCGCAGGTGGAACCGGTTGCTCAAGCCAAGGATGTGATCGGTAAGCTTCCACCGGGACTGATTGGCAATGCGAACGCCATCCCGACTTGCAGCCTGGTGACGTTTCTGAGGCCGCCCCCGAGTAGTGAAGAAAACGAATGCTCAGCGCAGACCGCGATAGGGGTCGCGGCGATCACGCTCGAAGATCCGGGTAGTATTGGGCACACGACGTTCATCGAGTCGATCTATAATCTCGAACCGTACAAGGGCGAGCCGGCGCGGTTCGGGTTCTCGATCTCCATCGCAGGCGTGTACGTGGTCCTCGACACGTCTGTGCGCAGCGGACCGGGCGAAGACTACGGCGTCACGATCAGCTCCAGCAACATCACGCAAACCGCTGGCCTGGAGGGCGTGCAGTTGGACTTCTGGGGTGTTCCCGGCGACCCCGTTCACGACAGTGTTCGCGGTATGCAGTGCATCCTCAACAAATTCCATGCGGCCAATGGGATTCGTCCCTGTCTGCCCTCTGAAACGGGGCAGCACCCATCGTTTTTGACTATGCCGACTTCGTGTACTGGACCGTTGCAGAGCAGCCTTGAAACGGACTCGTGGACAGAACGCGACAAGTTCCTGCACGTGCCGACGTCCGAACCGCTGCAGGCGATGGATGGGTGTAACCGGCTGCCGTTCAGCCCGAGCATGTCTGCCGAAGCGACCACGGATCGAGCCTCCGCTCCGAGCGGCCTCGACTTCAACCTCGACTTCAAAGACGAAGGCTTGACCAGTACCAATGGCCTTGCTCAATCACAGTTGAAGGACACGAGCGTCCTGTTGCCCGAAGGGTTGACGATCAACCCCTCCGCCGGCGTTGGGCTGGGTGGGTGTACGCCTGCTGACTATGCGCGGGAGACCGTCAACTCGCAAGCCGGAGAAGGCTGCCCCAACGACTCGAAGCTCGGCACCGTGGAAATCGAAACGCCACTGCTGGCGCAGAAGATCCACGGCGCGATCTACATCGCTCAACCCTATGAAAACCCGTTCAAATCACTGGTTGCCCTTTACGTGGTTGCGAAGAACCCTGAAACAGGGATCCTGATCAAACTTGTCGGAAAGGTCACACCAAACCCGGTGACCGGCCAGTTGACCACGACGTTCGAAAACACCCCGCAGCTGGCGTTCAACCATTTCAACTTCCATTTTCGTGAAGGACAGCAGGCGCCGTTGATCAGCCCGCCAGTGTGTGGGACGTATAACACGACGGCGGTGTTGACGCCATGGTCAGAACCGACCGCACCGCTAACAGAGACTTCCACGTTCTCGGTTACAAAGGGCTACGACGGCGGAGCGTGTCCCTCCGGTGGTGTCCCGCCGTTCAAACCAGGCATTACTTCTGGGCTGATCAACAATAACGCCGGCGCCTACAGCAGCTTCTACCTGCACCTGACAAGGACTGACGCGGAACAGGAGATCTCGGGCTTCTCGACGAACCTCCCGTCTGGCCTGACCGGGAACCTGTCCGGGATCCCGTTCTGCCCCGAGGCAGACATCGAAGCCGCACGCCACAAGACGGGCGCGCAAGAGGAAGCATCGCCGTCGTGTCCGGCCGCAAGCCAGGTTGGACACACCCTCGTCGGTACCGGTGTCGGCGCAGTCCTCGCATACGTGCCGGGCAAGCTGTATTTGGGCGGTCCGTTTCACGGCGCACCGTTCTCCTTGGTGAGCGTCACATCCGCGACCGTCGGCCCATTCGATCTCGGGACGGTGGTTTTGCGTTTCGGGTTGAACATCGACCCGACCACAGCCCGCGTCAACGTGACGCCGGCGAGCTCGGAACCGATACCGACGATCCTCGACGGGATCGTCACCCATGTTCGCGATATCCGCGTGTACGTGGATCGTCACGACTTCACGTTGAACCCAACCAGCTGCAACCCATTGTCGATCGCAAGCACCTTGAACAGCGACCGCGGCGCGTCGAGCACAGTCACCAGCCCATTCCAAGCATCGAACTGTCAAGCCTTGGCGTTCAAACCAGGATTCAAAGCCTCGACCAACGGCAAGACCTCGCGCGCGAAGGGTGCGAGCCTCACAGTCAAGCTCACATATCCCAACGCCCCACAGGGCACCCAGGCGAACATCGCGAAGGTCAAGGTAGACCTACCAAAGCAACTACCGTCACGGTTGACGACGCTGCAGAAGGCATGTACGGCGGCTCAGTTCGAAGCGAACCCGGCGGGCTGTCCAGCGGACTCGATCGTCGGGCACGCCAAGGCAGTCACGCCCTTGATCCCGGAACCGTTGACAGGACCGGCATATTTCGTGAGTCATGGTGGCGCGAAGTTCCCCGAACTGATCATTGTGCTGCAGGGCTATGGCGTCACGATCGACCTGCACGGCGAAACGTTCATCAACCCCGCAGGCATCACCAGCAGCACGTTCCGCGCGGTCCCAGACCAGCCGGTAGGCAGCTTCGAACTGACATTGCCCCAAGGCACCGATTCGGCGCTCGCGGCAAACGGGAACCTGTGCAAGGCGAAACTGACGATGCCGACGATCTTCGTCGCACAAAACGGCAAGGAAATGCACCAGACCACGAAGATCACGGCGACAGGTTGCCCGAAGGCGAAGAAGGCCAAGCACAAGGGCAAGAAGGCCGCCAAGCGCGGGAAGAAGAAATGATCGTGTGCCTGAAGATCGGGTTTCGGGGTGTGTGATGGCCGCGGTCGCGCATCCCTCGCCTGTTCGCGCGCGTGAGAACGAGGGAGCCCACGTTCTAGAGATGCAACGCCGTCGCCTGCTTCTGGCTATGCGCGAAGTCTCTGGTGAGGTAGGTCTCGCGGGCGCGACTGTCGGGCAGGTGTGTAAGCGCTCGCGTATGTCACGCCGCACGTTCTACGAGCTGTTCGACAGTCGCGACGACTGTTTCCTCGCAGCGTTCGAGCAGGCGTTGGAACAGATCGCAGAACGTGTGCTGCCTGCTTGGGAGCAGGCAGGACGTTGGAAGGATCGCGTGCGTTCTGGTCTGCAGGCGCTCCTCGGCTTGTTCGATGAGCAGCCACAGCTTGCGCGTTTGTGTGTAGTCGAGACGCTCACGGGCGGACCGGCGGTGCTGGGGCGAAGGCGAGAGATTCTGCAGGAGCTTGCTGCTGTCGTGGATGAAGGACGCCGTGAAGCTCGCGCCGGCAGCGGACCGCCGCCCCTCACAGCGGAGGGTACGGTCGGCGGTGTCTTGGCCGTGATCCACTCGCGCCTCCAGGACACCGACAGCGCGCCGCTCGCCCAACTGGTCCCTTCGCTGTGCAGCATGATCGTCTTCCCATATCTTGGTCCCGCCGCCGCACAGCGAGAGCTGGAGCGCTCCGGAACATGCGAGGCAGGCCCGCAACCCGCGACCGGCACGAACAACAATCCCAACCCCACAGACCCCTTCCGAGACCTGCCCCTCAGGTTCACCTACCGCACCGCCCGGGTCCTCGCCACAATCGCCTCCCACCCCGGCGCCAGCAACCGTCACGTCGGCGACGGCGCAGGCATGACAGACCAAGGCCAAACCTCCAAGCTACTCAAACGCCTCGAGGGAGCCGGACTGATCCACAACAACGGCGCGGGGCGCGACAGCGGCGAACCAAACTCCTGGCAGCTCACCCCACGCGGCCACGAAGTCGACACTGCGCTCGGAACCCACGCCGGATAGTCACGCCGCGGCCACGCAATCATTGCTTGATGCGCTATGTTGATGCATGTGACGCGCACCACGATTGATGTCGATCCGGACGCACTTGATGCCGCTCGGGTCGAGCTGGGCACCAAGGGTTTGAGCGCCACTGTAAATGCGGCGCTTCGTGATGTGGCGCGGCGCCGGGCGCTCCACGAGTTCAACGTCGTTCGCGACATCGACGGCACGCCCGCTCAGGTCGAGCGCCACCGGCGGGAGCGGTTCGCTGACAAAGACTGACATCGAGCCGGTCGCGCTCGATGGTCCCGCCCTGTTCGACACAGGCGTGTGGACCTGGGCAAGGGATCGGCGTTTTCCGCAGCTCGCCGTATGGTTCAACGAGCAGGTCGCGAATGGGCGAGTGCTCGTCTGTGACCTCGTGATCCTGGAGCTGGTCCGGCTCACCCCCAACGAATCTCGCGCGCGCGAGGTCGCGGATCGTCTGAACGCATTCGAGTCGGTTCCCATGCCGGGAGAGCTGTGGGCAAGGGCGCGTTCCCTACAACTCCTGCTCTCGGCGGGCGGTGTCCACCGCCGCGTCCCGCCTGTGGACTTGCTCATAGCCGCCTCTGCGGAGGCGGCCAACGTACCGCTCGTTCACTATGACCGAGACTATGAGCGTATTGCGGGCTTCAGCTCGCTCGACGCGCGCTGGTTGGTGCCCGACGGCACACTGGCGCCGGACGACGACGGTTAGAGTGCCTTGACGCCCGGTCGGGTCTGCCGCGAACTCGCCGCGCCGGGCGTTCAACCGATCTTACCATTATTAACGGTAAGGTCGATAAGGTTCGGTAAGCTTCGTTGATATGGACCCTTTCAAGAACCCGTTCCGCCCGGGCGCAGGTACGCCTCCGCCGGCCTTCATCGGTCGCGATGAGCTGATAGAGAAATACAGCGTTGCTCTCCACCGCACGCTGAGCGGCCGTCCCGGTAAGAGCGTCATGCCGATCGGCCTTCGAGGGGTAGGAAAGACCGTCCTGTTGAATCGCTTCGAACAACTGGCGCGCGAAGCAGGCCTCCAGACTGGCTTCCTTGAGGCCCCGGACACCGGTGAGTTCAAGCGCCTGCTTGCCACACGACTGCGTTCCATCCTCGTGGGGCTGGATCAAGGGTCTATGTCGCAAGCGGTCAAGCGCGCAATGGGGATCTTGAAGTCGTTTACATACACCCTGCCAGACGGCATGTCGATCTCACTCAGCGTCGATCCTGTCGTCGGCAGCGCGGACTCCGGTGTGCTTTCGGAGGACACCACAGACCTCCTGACGGCGGTGGGGGAAGCCGTCAAGGACCGCGAAACAGGCTTGTTGCTTGCGATCGACGAGGTCCAGTACCTCACGGCCGAAGAGCTTGCGGCATTGATCAGCGCCATCCATCGGACGGTCCAGCTCAGCTTGCCCGTGGTCCTGGTAGGCGCCGGGTTGCCACAGCTACCGGGCCTCGCCGGCAGCGCCAAGTCCTACGCCGAGAGGCTGTTCGACTTCCCCCACATCGGGCCGCTCGCAGGTACAGACGCCCAAGCAGCCCTCGAGCTGCCCGCCCAGGCGCAAGACGTTGCCTTCAGCGCAGAAGCGCTGGCCGAGCTGCTCGACTGCACCCAGGGCTATCCTTACTTCCTGCAAGAGTGGGGCTATCACGTCTGGAACGTCGCTCCGAAGTCTCCGATCACGCTCGAGGACGTACGCTTGGCGGCGCCCGACGTGCAGCGCCAGCTCGACGAGAACTTCTTCCTCGTTCGCATGGATCGCTTGACGCCGGCCGAGCGGCGTTATCTCGCCGCGATGGCCGCTTTGGGCGAAGGGCCACATCGGTCAGGCGATGTCGCGGCGCGTCTCGGAGTGAAGGTCGAGAGCGTGGCGCCTCGACGCTCCGCCCTGATCCAAAAGGGGATGGTGTTCAGCCCAGCGCACGGCGACACCGCCTTTACAGTCCCTTTGTTCGACGAGTTTCTGCGGCGCACCCACCCAGTTGATCGAGGGTCGACGCGATGACATCCGTACCCTTGCCCATCGCCGTGCTCGTATCGGGAACCGGCACGAACCTGCAGGCGTTGCTCGACACGGTGCATGGTCACGAGGCGGAGATCGTCGCGGTCGCCTCCTCTGTGCCTGGGGCCCTCGCCCTGGAGCGCGCCGCGGCGCGCGGTGTGACGACGGCTGTGTTCGAGCGCTCCGCGTACGAGGACCGCGAGGCGCGCGACGCGGCGATGGCCGCCTGGCTGGTCGAGCGTGGCGTGCGCCTGGTCGTGCTCGCCGGCTACATGGAGTTGCTGACGTTCGCCTTCCTGGAGCGCTTTCCCGGCGCGGTCATCAACGTGCACCCCTCGCTGCTGCCGGCGTTCCCCGGGTTGAAGGCGATCGAGCAGGCCTTGGCATATGGGGTGAAGGTGTTCGGCGTGACCGTTCACTTCGTCGATGCGGGCGTGGACAGTGGGGCGGTGGTCCTGCAGCGGGCGATCGAGTTGCCCGATGCGCGTGAGCCTGATGAGGTGCTGGCGGCTCTGCGCCAGCTGGAGCACGAGCTGCTGCCTGAGGCCGTGCGGCTGTTCGCCGGGGGCGCACTGCAGGCCGACCCCGAGAACCCGCGCCGGATCCTCACCCCGTAAGACCTTTAAGTACGGGGACTTGACACGGGGACATAAGTCGTATACAGTGGCACGCGTACCTGCTTCTCAACCTTGAGACGGCGGGGCTAAACATAAGGTCGGGTCGGGGTCGGTCCTTGTGGTCGACACCAACAATTGTTTTGACGGGGACCTTGGGAGAGGGACCTGCTCGTTTTTGAGAGGGAGTTGTTTTTCGCGTGGTTTCTTTTGGGGATAACGTGCTTGGGAGTCCTTGCG
>Ga0208586_1000644_pt1 | contig 12385 bp, 13 predicted proteins | sample NGESurshal072012_6_FD_184471 | JGI IMG/M metagenome (GOLD analysis project Ga0208586, IMG submission 184471) | Arctic peat soil microbial communities from Barrow, Alaska - NGEE Surface sample 53-3 shallow-072012 (SPAdes) | ecosystem: Environmental > Terrestrial > Soil > Wetlands > Peat ... | reverse complement strand
GACGTTGTTGCAGTTCGGTGTTGGGCACGTGGTGGAGCATCGTAAAGGCGCCCACCGAATCGAAGGAGTCCGCCGCGAAGTCCAGGTCGGTCGCGTCGCCGGCCACAATCTCGACATTGGCATCGCGAAAGTGACGGGTCAGTGTCGCCACCGCCTCGATATCGGACTCGACCGCGACGAGGCGCTTCACCCGGTGTCGCAGCCACTCGGTGGCGGCACCCGGTCCCGGACCGAGTTCGAGCATGACCTCACCGAGATTGGCGTATTGAGTCAACGATGGCAGGACCTCGTCTTGAATATGCAGCGCCCATTCGGGGCTGGGACATAGCTGCGCGTGGTTTTCGTTCATGCGTGAGAACAGTACGGGTGCCAAGGGAGTTTGCCTAGGCCGTAGGGTGACAATCAATGTCGATGAACGGACAATCTGTTTTGGAAACGGACGAACCGGCGCCCGACGTGATTGTGTGCACGTTCCCCATGCCCGCCGGAACGGTCTTCGACTGGCACACGCACGAAGATCACCAATTGGCGTGGGCCGCTCACGGGGTCCTGACCGTTCGAAGCGGTACGTCCGCGTGGGTGTTGCCACCGACGCGCGCGCTGTGGATTCCGAAGGGTGTGCGGCACGAAACGCTTTCCGCGAACACGACCACGATGCGCACCGCCTACGTTCGACCGGAACGCTGCCCGATCGACTGGACGGAGTGCACGCCGGTGGTCGTGTCCACGCTCATGGCCGACCTCTTGGCCTATCTGATGGACGACCAACTCGATGCGGTACGCCGCGCGCACGCCGAGAACGTCCTGGTCGATCTCCTAGAACCGGTATCGGTCGTTTCCTTCGACGTGCGAATGCCAATCGAAGAGCGTTCTCGGCGCGTCGCGGAACAGCTCGTCGAGGATCCCTCCGACGATCGAACCATGGCGCAGTGGGGACATGAGGTGGGTGCCAGTAGTCGCACACTCGCTCGAGCGTTCCTCGCGGAGACGTCCATGCCCTTCGGACGATGGCGGTCGCTGTTGCGACTACGGGCCGCCATGACCGCCCTTGCGGAAGGAGAGCCGGTCTTCAACGTGGCGCGTTCGGTGGGATACGAATCCGTCAGTGCCTTCGTAGCGGCATTTCGACGCGAGACCGGCATTACGCCCGCGGCGTACTTTAAACTTGAAGCCGATCGAACGAGGAGCTTGATCCCTGAGACCGAAGACCGGTGATCTCAAGTTTGTGGTGACGTATCAGTCGCAGTCGTAGGGAACTGAGGGTTTACCCCGATGGTCTGATCTCGTCGGTTGACTTACTCTGCGGAGAGAGCCAGGAGAAGGTGAAGTCGATATGAGTGTGCAGACCATGGACGACAGGTCGCCGCGGAATTCAGAGGAGAGTTCGTGGGCCGTGGAGACGCACGGTTTGACCAAGCGCTTCGGGGACAACGTCGCGGTGAACGACGTGGAGTTACTCGTGCCTCGAGGATGTGCGTTCGGGTATCTGGGTCCCAATGGAGCCGGGAAGACCACCCTGATTCGCGTGTTGCTTGGACTGACGCACGCCGACAAGGGCACGATGTCGCTACTCGGCGTTTCGGTCCCTCGTCATCGCGACCGTGCACTCGCACGTGTCGGCGCCATCGTCGACGAACCTCGATTTCACGGTCACTTAACCGGTCGACAGAACCTCGAGATCCTGGCGGCCGCGCGCGAGCGCGCGGCAAGAGATCGCATCGATTCGTCGTTGGAGCGCGTCGGCATGACGCACCGAGCCGATGACCGCGTGTCGAAGTACTCGATGGGCATGCGCCAGCGCCTGGGCGTGGCCGCGTGCCTGCTCGGCGACCCCCAGCTCTTGATCCTCGACGAACCGATGAACGGTCTCGACCCGGCGGGCATGCACGAGATGCGCGACATGATCCTCTCGCTGGTGGCCGAAGGTCGCACCGTCATGCTCTCCTCGCACCTCTTGGATGAGGTTGAACGAACCTGTGACGCCGTGGCCATCGTGGACAACGGCAAGGTCATTCGTCAAGGACCCATTTCGGAACTGCTCGCCGGCGCGGCCGTGGAGGTGCACGTCGGTTGCTCGACCCCCGACCGGGCCCGGACGGTCCTCGCCACGACCGCCTTCGGAGAGGCCATCGACGTCGATGCATCGGGACTTTCGATCCATCTCCCGTCGGGCACCGGGCAAGACGCCATCGCGGAGATCAATCGGATCCTCGTGGAAGACGGGATCGCCGTCTTTCACCTCGAGGAACAACAGGTGTCGTTGGAGTCATGGTTCTTGCAGGTCACGAGTCGACTAGGGGACAACGTATGACGTCCGTCGCCAATAGTCCCGCTCCCGCGACCGCCCCGACGACGAACGGCGGCTCGCGCGACAATCGAGGTTCGTGGATTCCCAATGGTGCGATGATCCAGACCAGGATCATGGAGCTGCGCAAGCGTCGGGGCTTGATGGCGGCGTTGATCGTCGTCTACATCGGAGTGCCGACGATCTTTCTCCTCGTTCGATTGATCGCGCACGCCGTGGCGCCCAAGTCCTACGGACCGGCCGGTGGCTACGACATCTTCACGGCCCTGGTGATCGGCTTCATGTTCTTTCTCGGCTTCATCGTCGCGGCCACGCTGGGCTGCTCGGCGGGCTCGACCGACCTCACCGACGGGATGTTCCGACATCTCGTCATTACCGGCCGATCGCGCCTCGCGCTGTATTTCGCGAGAATCCCGGCGGGCCTGGCGATCATCGTGCCGTTGGTCGCGGTGGGCTTCACCATCGTCTGCGCGGTCTGCGTCTTCGCCGCTCCCACCAAGCTGAGCTACGAGGGCGTCAACGTACCTCCGGGACTGAGCGCCGCCGGCTTCAACCATTGGGCGGCGAGCCACCCGAAAGAAGCGGTATGCGGCCTTCCTAACTTCGGTCCGAATAACGTGCCGTGCTACGTGAACGGCAAGGGGAAGGTCGTCGTTCCGCGCGGCACCACGGGTTTCCAGAACATCTCGCCCGCGACGCTGAAGGCCGACGCCGTGAAGGTCGCCGAGCAGAACTACAAGGCCTACTCGAAACTGTTCTTGTATCCGTCGGACGCCTTGATGATCAGGACCGGGTTGTGGATCGAACTGGAGGCGACCATAGGCTTCATCGTCGGGCTCGGACTGGCCTCACTCATGGGACAGAGAACGGTCCCGGTCGTGCTGATGATCGTGCTCGAAGTCATACTTACGCCGTTGTTCTCGCGAGTGGCGATTCCTCATCTCATCAACGCTCAGCGGGGTCTCGTCGGTCTCGCGATGTCGCACTTGGAACCATCGGCGCTCCCGCACAACTTGGGTGGCGGCGGGGGTGGTCCGGGTGGTGGGCCGACATTGGTCCCGGAGAGTCTGACCGTCGCGATTTGCGTGGTGGTCGCGTGGCTCGTCGGTTGGACCGCGCTCGGTGCGTGGCGGATGGTGAAAAGAGACGCCTAGGCGAACGAAATCGTCACTTTGTCATTGGTACTTTGGCGTCGTTACGCGCTCGAGCACTCGAAGAGACTTCGCCTAACGAGTCAGCGGTGAGGGCGTGATTCAGATCTTCTGCGGACGTTCGCCACTGCCGCGGTCGGGCAACGCCGATGATGACACGCCGAGATTCAGAGAGATTCGGTGCAGCAGGGTGAGCAACTCCGTGCGTTCGCGGGATTCAAGACCCGCGCAGATGCGAGCTTCTTGGACCATCGCTTCGGCCTGAGCCTTGAACAGCAGCGATTCGCCTCGCTCGGTGAGATGCAGAATCCGAGCCCGCCGATCCGTACTGTGCGGTCGTCGTTCGAGCAGTCCCTCATTTTCGAGATGGTCAACGATCGCAACCATCGTGCTCGCGGGAATCGCCAAGAGGTCGCCGATCGTCTGTTGCGCCTGACCCAAGTCACGATGGACGGCGTGCAGTACCGCGAAATGGCGTGGTTCGAGACCCAATTTGCCGACCACCTCACCGAACTGGCGCGAGGTCTCGAGGCCAATTTGGGACAGCGCGAATCCCACGGAGTTCCCCGGCATCGACACACCGGCGTCGCTAGGTGGGGACGCTTCGTCGTCTGGAATTTGGTCCACAAACCATTGTATACCGAGAATGATTCATGCTAGAACTATTCGATGAAGACTAATTCGTGTACGAAGGAATAAGAATGCCCTCGTCAAACGCAACAAAAGAATCGTCTGGTTTGGGTCGGCTGGGTCGTTGGGTGATCCGTCACCACCGGCGAGTCATACTCGCGTGGTTGGTGTGCTTCGCCGCGGGTGGTTATGCGGCGTCGCAACTCACCCATCGACTCAGTTACGATTTCTCCCTTCCTGGTCAGCCGGCCTACCAAACGGGCGTGAAGATCCTCGCCCTGTACGGCAATGGGGGGAACGTGACTCCTTCGGTACTGGTGATCACGGTTCCCCACGGTCAAAGCGTGATGAGCGATCATTCGATGATCGCGAGCGCGTTCGAGAGCGCGCAACGGGCGAACCCCGAAGTGCGCATTGTCGACAACGTCAACACCGGCGACTCGAAATTCATCACGTTCAATGGGCGCACGACCTACGCGTACCTGTTCGCACCGCCCAACAACGGCCTCGGGGCCGACCAGCGCATCGCCGCCACGGAGTCGAGCGTCGCCAAAGCTCTGCCGGGCGACGACGTCGGGCTCACCGGGATCGCGGCCCTCAGTAGCGGGGGATCGTCCAAGGGTCCGAGTGTCCTGATCGAGACGCTCTTGGCGGGGGTCGCCGCGTTAGCGGTCTTGGCATTCGTCTTCGCTTCATTCCTCGCGGTGCTGCCGCTCGTTATCGCGTCGGTGTCGATTCTCACGACGTTTCTACTGTTGCTAGGACTGTCCTATCTCACGTCCGTCTCGTTCATAGTCCAGTTTCTCGTTTCTCTGGTGGGCCTCGGTGTCGCGATCGACTACTCGTTGCTTCTGGTCACTCGCTGGCGCGAAGAACGCGCCAGAGGAGAGTCCAACGAGGACGCCTTGGTGAAGGCGATGGAAACGGCCGGTCGCGCCGTGTTGTTGTCGGGTTTGACGGTTGCGATCGGCCTGATGTCACTCATTGTCTTGCCGGTACCCTTTTTGCGCAGCACCGGCCTGGGCGGGATGTTGATTCCGCTCGTGTCGGTCGCGGTGGTGCTCACGTTGTTGCCGGCCATTCTCGCCAGTGTCGGTCCGCGCTGGGACTGGCCGCGTCTTCGCAACGAGAGTTCGGCGAGTCGAGGGTGGAAGAGGTGGGCCACCGGAATCACGAAACACCCTTGGATCGGCCTCCTCACGGCGGTTCTCATCCTCGGTATCGCGATCTCTCCGGTCTTCCATCTGCGCGTCGGTCAAACTTCCGCCCAGGCGGAAGCCCAGAGTGGTGCGGCTCACCAGCAGTACCAGGATCTTCTTTCTGGCCACGTGCCCGCCGGCGTCATAACGCCTATGGAAGTCATGGTCAAAGCAACACAAGCACAGTCAACAATGCATACGTTGCGCACGGTCCACGGAGTTGAAACCGTGGCCCTGGCCTCGGGCACCGCGGGTACGAAGGCCGGCTTTGCCGACGTCGTCGTCGTACCCACTATTGAGACGCTCAACAGCGCGACGCTCGGTCCCACTCGCTCTGTCGAAAAGGCGTTGCTCCATATGCCCGGCGTCGTTGGCGTGTCCGGCGAGGGCCCGGGACAGCAGGCGTTCACCTCGGCCGTCTATGGCAACGTCCCGTTCATGCTTCTAGTCCTGGCGATTCTGATGTTTCTATTACTAGCGCGGGCGTTGCGTTCCGTCATCCTCGCCCTCAAGGCCGTGATCCTCAACGTCGTGTCGCTCGCGGCCACCTTTGGAATTCTGACGTGGTTCTGGCAGGACGGCCACGGTTCGTCGCCGATTTTCGGTATCCCGGCAACCGGCGCCGTGACGATCTGGGTACCCATTACGGTCTTCGCGTTCCTTTTCGGACTCTCCATGGACTACGAGGTCTTCATTCTCACCCGAGTGCGCGAGGAGTACGACGCAGGTCACTCAACAAACGAAGCCCTCGTCGAGGGTCTCGGCCGAACCGGCCGATTGGTGACGAGCGCAGCTCTGATCTTGTTCTTGGCGTTCATCAGCCTCGCGTCGGCTCCGCTCACCGACGTGAAGATCTTGGCGACTGGTCTGGGGATCGGAATCCTGCTCGACGCCACGGTCATTCGGGCGCTCTTCGTTCCGTCGTTGGTCACGTTGTTCGGGAAACGAAACTGGTGGTTCCCGAATCGCGTGGGTCGACTACTTTTCGTCAAAGCCCCCTCCTATGACTCGGAGGCAACAGATTAGGACTTAAGTAATCGGTCGAAGCATGTGACAATTGAAGCAGCATGAATCATTCACTAACGCAATCGATCGCAATTGTGGGCACGATTGGCATGGCCGGAATGTCGATCTTTCAGATCTTGCTCGCGGTGGGTATGCCACTTGGTCACGCTGCCTTTGGTGAAGAGAACCGAGTGTTGCCCAGGAAGCTTCGGCTGGCCAGTGCGATATCGGTGGTGTTATTTGTAGCGGTCTTTTATATCATCCTCGCTCGCGGTGGACTCTTTGGAAACGCCAGCCGATCTTCGCAGGTGGTACTGGTCGCAATTTATGGCGTCAGTACTCTCGCGAACATCGCTTCGCGGAGCCATTGGGAGCGCTTCGTCTTGCACCCGTCGGACTTGTCCTCTCCGTCTGTTGCGTCATCGTGACCCTAGGTTGATCCTGACGGCGACGGTTCGAAGGTCTCGGGGACGCACCGATTGACGAAGGTTGCGCGTTCTAGTTGGGACCGCAAATCTCCGACACCGGCGCCACATTGTTCATTGAAGGTCCATTGCCACTGAAGTACATCCGAGCAACTGCGGGACGTTGATTTCCCAAAGCCCCAAGGCTGATCGACGACGTGATTCCTTGGAGCGACATCTGAAGGAAGCGCACGGTGGTGGTCCTCACCACGTCAAAGGCCGCCGCGTCGCGGTCGTCGAACGGGGGGAGGTGGTGAGCCGTGAGGAGTTCGAGGAACCATTTGTTGGACTGGTGAATGCCCCGGTACAGCTGTACGGCGTCGCGCCAGGGATTGCACTGGTCCTCGCGACTTTGCACGACGAGCAGGTTCGGTCGACTCGCCTCGGCGGCGTACGACTGGTACGTGTCCTCGGCTCCCGACAGGATGATCACCGCCCGATAGGCGAGTCCCGTGCGCAGGCTGGCGTAGTTTACGCCCTGGGGGTCGTCGCCGTGATCGTAGGCCAGCATCCCCACGGCGTCGGCGCCGTCGGAGTGTCCGGCCAGAGCGATCTCCGTGGGGTCGACGAGACCGAAGGCGACGGGACAGATCGACGTTTTGTTGGCCGACGCCCCAAGGACCGCGCTGGTGACGAAGGCGAGATCTGCGGGTTCGTTGACGATATCCCTCTCGGTGTTCGTGCCGTGCTGCGCGGCGACAGCCGACGGGCTCTCGTCGGGAAAGGAGGGCGCCACAACGACGAATCCGGCCCGAACCCACGCGTCCAACAGCGCCGCGTACGTGTCGGGCGTGACGTCGTAGCCATGGGCGAAGACGACCGTCGGGTAGCCGCCACTGCGAGCGACCGGTGCTTCTCCCACCGCTTCGGCTGGACCCCCGGCGAGATACTGCGCGGGATATCGGACTTCGGTCACCAATGTCCGACTGGTGGATGAGACTCGATACGGCGTGGACGAATAGTTGAGCACGCCGCGCGTGTGATCGACGAACGTGCAGCGCGCAATTCCCACCCCGTAACGAGGAGCGGGAGTGGAAGGTTGAGAATGGCCGGTGACGGCACCGACGGGCGGGGCCAGAATGAACCCCGCCGCGAGTGTTACCGCTACGGCGAATCTGGCGCGCAACACGGTGCCGTCGCGACGTCGACGGACACCTCGGATGCGCCACGTCACCTTCATCGAATTGGGTCTCAGATCTCACTCGTTCCAGCGTTGCGAACCTAGGGAAAACGTTAACCATCTTTGGCCCCTGGCTCGATTGATCTCATTTGGCACCTCAGCCGTACTATCTGAAGATGAGAACGCACGGCAGTTACGACGAGGAGGCTTCCGACGAAGCCCTTCTTTCGGGCGTGGCGGTCGGTGACGATCGGGCGGTCCTGGCGTTCGTCCGACGCTATCAACGACGCCTGTTCGGATTGGCCCTCGGCATCGTCGGTGATCCCGGTATGGCCGAGGACGTGGCCCAAGAGGCCTTCATCCGCATACTGCGCCACGCGGCGGTCTTCGACGCGCGTCGCGGTTCGGTCGCCACGTGGACACTGACCATCACCCGCAATCTCGCCATTGACGCCGTGCGAGTTCGACGTCCCATACCGACCTCTCCCGAAGATCGCACGTTCCTCTCACTGATCAGCAATGATCGTTCTCCCGACGACGCCGCGTCGATGTCTGAATCGGTGACCCAGGCGCGCTCCGCGCTCGCCGCACTGCCCAACGATCAACGGCGAGCCATCGTGCTCGCCGTGATGTACGGAAGGACGGCGTCCGAGGTCGCGTCGCTGGAGGCGATTCCCTTGGGTACCGCCAAGAGTCGAATTCGATTGGGCTTGGCCAAGCTTCGCGAGGCCGCCGCGATTACGGAGACGTCATGAGTCGCCAACCGGAGGAGTCCATTAAGTGCGACGCCCTCAGTGACGACCTGATCGAATTCGCCCTCGGTACCCTCGCCGGTCGAAGCCGATCACGGGTCCTCGACCACCTCGACTCCTGTGCACACTGCGATGCGGAGTTGGAGTCCTTGGCCGGTGTCGTCGACACGATGTTGTGGCTCGCTCCCGAGGCCGAACCCTCCTTGGGCTTCGAGACGCGTCTCATCGAAAGATATCGGGAGAGCGACACGCGTCGTCTGATCGTTCGACGACGACGGGCCAGCGTGTTGGCTGTCGCCGCGGTACTCATCGCGCTTCTCGGTATCGGTGTTGACGCCGTACTCACGACTCACGGCAACTCGACCAACCTTTCGGTGACGGCGCGGCCAACGTCGGGGCGCCTGACGGCGGACGGAATAGTGGTGGGCCACGTAACTATTTCATCCGGGAGCCCTTCCTGGATGATCATGGACGTGGACGCGGGAAGGCTGTCGGGCGTCGTCTGGTGTGAAGTCACGTTCGCCAATGGCCGAGTAGCGAGCGTCGGGAAGTTCACCCTCTCACACGGCTACGGCTCGTGGATCGCTCCCATCAAAGCGTCCGGTAGTCACGTTCGCTCCGCCCGTCTCGTGAACGCGCGCGGTACCGTGCTCGCGCAAGCAACCTTTGCGAGCTGACCCGTCTTTTCGTGATCGAAGTGATCTCTTCGAACCAACCGTCCGTAGTACTGGATAGCAATGAAGTAGTAGTGGACTCACAATTCGGCCGCTCAATCGAAACCAAACTTCAGGAGACACACGACATGGCCCAGACATCAAATGACCTTGTATCGCGAGCGAACTTGAAGGGACGCATTGCGGCGGCGTTCCTCGTCGTCGGGGGCCTCGGCCTCACGGTTGGCGCAACCAGCGCGTCGGGCGGGGTGCACAGCCACGTGCAGGGTGTCGTCATTTCGACTCTCAAGACCGCCAAGTACGGCACCATCTTGGTGAGCGGTAGGACCGTCTACACCCTTAAGCCCAACTCGGTTAAGTGCACGACGAAGTGCCTAAAGGTCTGGGCCGCCGTTGTCTTGCCCAAGGGCGCCACCAAAGCAACCGCTGGCTCGGGCGTGAACGCCGCGAAACTCGGAACCGTGAAGGAATCGGACGGGAAACTGCAGGTGACCTACGGCGGGAAAGCTCTCTACTTCTTCTTCTTGGACAAAGCTCCCGGCCAAGTGAAAGGTAACGTCACCGACACCTGGGGCAAGTGGTCCGACGTCGTGACGGTGAAGCCCAAAGGAAAGCCAACGACCACGACGACCGTTGCCGGGGGTGGTGGCGGCGTCGGGTTTTAATACCTAGGTTGTGAACGAGGAGGCCCGTATGTCGTCCGTCATTATCTCGTCGAACCGTCCATCCGATACTGCGATTCGTTCCGAGTCCGTCGTCCCGGCGGAGAGTCAGCGGCGAGCGATCACGTCGCGCGTCTACCTGCCCGCTCTTTCGATTGTCGCGGTGGCGATCGTTCTGGTGGCCATCGGTCTGTCGAGTCGCTGGGGTGGTTCCGGCTTCGCCGGGTCGATGACGGATCAACGCGTGGTCGTCGTGGGACCGGTGACGATTGGGATCCTCTTGCTGTTCATGGTGGTGGAGCGACTGCGGCCGGCGCAACGACGGGCGTACTTCGCCCGTGGGTATCGACAGGACGTCTTGTACACGGTGTTGAACGCGACCCTGGTGGTTCCCCTCGTCGTGGCGCTCTCGCTTTCCTTCGCCGAGGTCGCCCGGCATTCTCTGCCCTGGATCGTGGTACCGCGTTTCGAGTTTTTGCCTCGTTGGCTCGTCATTGCGCTCATCTTCGTAGCCATGGACGCGTGCAACTGGACCGCGCACCTGGCCAATCATCGGGTCCGAATGCTTTGGCGATTCCACGAGTTGCACCACTCGCAAGAAGACATGAGCGTGCTCACCGTCTTTCGCACCCACCCCTTGATTCACGTGTCCTACCTCATCGCGTTGATCCCGGGCATCGTGCTCGTCGCCAACGGTGAAGTGACCACCACGCTCTTGGTCGTCTACGCCGCCGTCGTCGCCTTCGAGCACTCCAATACGAATCTGAGCTTCGGTCCCTTGAATCGGATCTTTTGCAGTCCGAACTATCACCGAATCCACCACCGGGTCGAGGGACGCCAGGACATCAACCTCGGATTCGCTCTAACCGTCTGGGACCAACTCTCCGGCCGCGCGGTGTTCCCTACGACAGAGACGATCCGCATCGACACCGGTCTCCCGGGTCGGCCCCTCGCCGTGGAGCAGAGCGCGCCGCGCGCGCGCCACCTCTCGGTCTTCGTCGCGCAACTCCTCGGTCCTTTTCGACCGCTCGACGTCCGAGATGAAATCGTCGCTGATCGCTCGACGTTCGGACAGCTCAACGACACCGCAACGGGCGCTCCCGTGGAAGTGGGATCGCGCCACTCGCTTCGCGAGACCGCTCTCGGAACTCGTTAATGTCGGCGTCATGGCACGAGCAGAATAAGCGCGCTCGCGCTGTAATGGGGATGGTCTTCTCGACCCGTCCCACGAGGCGCGCCAGCGACGCCGCTCTCATTGCCGTGCGCGTCGCTCTCGCGTGGATATTCATCTACTACGGCGCCGGCAAACTATTCGGCGCATTCAACGGTCCGGGGATCCACCAAACGTCGCTCTTCATGTCCAACACTGCGCACCTGCACCCCGGCGGATTCTTCGCCGTGCTCGGTGGAATAGTCGAGTTCGGGGGCGCTATCGCCCTCGTCTTCGGCCTGGGCTCGCGGTTGGCCGGACTGGCCCTGTTTGGAGATCAGGTGATGGCCATGATCACCGTCACCTGGGTGAACGGAATCAACTCGGAGTCATTGACGCCGGGCTACGAGTTCAACTTGGCGCTCGCCGTCATGGCCCTGGTGATCGTGTTTCTCGGGCCCGGCCGCGTGAGTGTCGACGCGCTTATCGAACGCCGATTCAGTCGTTCGATGGTGTCCACCGGTTGATGACGCCGAACCCGTACGACGAGCGAGAACGCGCGCGGTCGCGCTCCGACGGCCGCGGGCCCGCGCTCAGTGAGTTCGAGCGATTCCATTCGCCCGGCGAAGCGCGTGAGACGCCTCGTCGTTCCTCGCGAACGATTTTGAGCGTACGCATCGCGGCGAATCTCGTCGCGGCGTTCGGTGCGGCGCTGTTCGCCCGGGCGGGCTTCGAGTACTACTCGCGTACGCACTCGCTCATCGGCGCGGTCTTCTTCGCCGAAGAGATGTGGGTCGTTGTCGCCTACTTAGTGCGCCGGCCGGCTCGCGTGGTGAGTCAGCGACCGCTCGACTGGCTCCTCGCTTTCGGGGGCACCTTCGGCGGCGTGTTGTTGCGGCCCAACGGTGCTCATCCGCACGGGGGCGTCGTCGCCGGATTCGACGTCCAGATCATTGGCCTCGTCATCTGTGTGGCGTCGTTCGTGGCCCTGGGTCGCTCCTTCGGTTTCGCCGCCGCGGATCGGGGCTTGAAACAACGCGGACCGTACCGCGTCGTGCGACATCCGATTTACGCCTCCTACTTCTTCCTCCAAATCGGCTATCTCTTGCAAAGCCTTTCGGTGCAAAACGCCCTCGTGGTGATGTTCATTTGCAGCTGCAACGTCGGACGAGCGCTGGTCGAAGAGCGACTGCTCGTTTCCAGTGGTGGCTACGGACAGTATCGAGCGAAGGTTCGTTGGAGGTTGCTCCCGGGCGTGTGGTAGCCGCGAAGC
>Ga0208586_1000642_pt1 | contig 12396 bp, 12 predicted proteins | sample NGESurshal072012_6_FD_184471 | JGI IMG/M metagenome (GOLD analysis project Ga0208586, IMG submission 184471) | Arctic peat soil microbial communities from Barrow, Alaska - NGEE Surface sample 53-3 shallow-072012 (SPAdes) | ecosystem: Environmental > Terrestrial > Soil > Wetlands > Peat ... | reverse complement strand
ACGTGGTGGCGGCCATCCTGTTCCTCATCCTCACCATCCCGCTGGCCCGGTTCACCGACCACCTGATCGCCCGGGACCGGCGCCGCCGCCTGGCCGGGGGGATCACGTGAGCCAGGCCCCGGCCGACCCGGACGCGGTACGGATCGAGGGCCTGCGCAAGTCGTTCGGAACCAACCTGGTGCTGGACGGGATCGATCTCAGCGTGGCTTCGCACGAGGTGATCTGCCTCATCGGGGCGTCCGGCTCCGGCAAGTCGACGCTGCTGCGCTGCATCAACCTGCTGGAACCCATCGACGCCGGCCGGATACTGCTCTGGGGGCAGGACGTCACCCAGCCAGGTATCGACCAGAACCGGGTCCGCCGGAGCGTGGGCATCGTGTTCCAGGCCTTCAACCTGTTCCCGCACATGACCGTGCTGCGCAACGTCACGCTCGCCCCGGTCAAGGCGCTCGGCGCACCCCGCCGGGAGGCCGAGCAGGAAGCCCGGGCGCTGCTGGAGCGGTTCGGGCTGCTGGACAAGCAAGCCGACTACCCGGACCGGCTGTCCGGAGGGCAGCAGCAGCGGGTGGCCATCGTCCGGGCCCTGGCCATGCGGCCCCAGCTGATGCTGCTCGACGAGGTGACCAGCGCCCTGGACCCGGAACTGGTGGCCGAGGTCCTCGACGTCATCCGGGAACTGGCCGGCAGCGGGATGACCATGCTGATCGCCACGCACGAGATGAGCTTCGCCCGGGACATCGCGAACCGGGTGTGCTTCCTGGCGGGCGGCCGGATCGTGGAGCAGGGGCCGCCGGCCGAGTTGTTCACCCGCCCCCAGGACGAGCGCACCCAGAGATTCCTGCGCCGGATCACCGACGCCGGACGTCTCTAGTGCATCACCCCCGCCTAGTGCATCACCCAGCCGCCGTCGACCACCAGCAACTGCCCGGTGATGAATGACGTCTCCGGGGCGGCCAGGAACAGGGCCGCGTTCGCGATGTCGGCGGGCGTCCCGCGACGCTTGATGGCCTGCTGCTCCAGGATGAAGGCGTTGTAGGACTCCAGGTCCGGATGGATCGCCTCGGCGGCCGTGGGGAAGGCGCCCGGGGCGATCGCGTTAACCGTGATCTCGTCCGGGCCGACTTCCAGGGCCAGTGCCCGGGTCAGCCCGACCAGGGCGCCCTTGGACGCCACGTAGGGCACCAGGAACGGGGTAGTCCCGAAAAATGTGATGCTGGACACGTTGATGATCCGGCCGGATCCCGCGGCCCGCATCGCCGGCAGGGCCGCCTGGGCGCAGACAAAGGCCGCCTCCACGTTGACCCGCTGGACCGCCTGCCAGTCCTCGATGGTGTAGTCCGCGAACTCCTTCCGCGGGAAGATCGCAGCGTTGTTGATCAGCACGTCGAGCCGGCCCTGACGCTCGGCCAGGCCGGTGATCAGCTGCCGGGTGGCGGCCAGATCGGCCAGGTCGCACGGGGCGAAGAAGGCTCCGCCCGGGCCGCCGCCCTCAGCCACGCTGGCGCTGATGCGGCCCGCCACCTCCTCCCCCGGGCTGTCCGGCCGGTCCACGAGCACGACCGAGGCCCCCTCGGCCGCGAAAGCGGCCGCCATGCCCGAGCCAAGCCCGCCAGCAGCTCCGGTAATCACGACCGTACGGCCCGCGAAGCGCATCCAGGCCCTCCCGTCGGCGCTCATCTGAAGACCTTCTTAGGATTGCGATCACGGTAGTCCCCGAACACGCACCCAGGGGGACGCACGATTTCATGAAGCTACACGCGCGATCGTGGCCCGGCCAGGAATTCCTGGCCCACCGTGGCCTGATCACGCTGTCTGCCGGGGCGGCGATGGCCGAAGCCGCGCTGCTCTGCTGGCTCGCGCCGCCAGCCCGCTCGCTGGCCAGCCAGGTCAGCGCGGTGGCCCCGCTGGCCGTTTTTCACGATCTGCGCTGGATATACGGATATGACCGGTCGTGGCTCGGGTTTGCGGTGCTGCTCGCCGCGGTCCTGGGAATCCGCTCCGCCCTGAACACCGCGCTGGCCCGGCTGGCCTGGCCGCGGGGCGTGCCCCGGCCCGGCCTGGGGGACATGTTCCGGTCGGCGACCGGGCTCACCATCGTGGCGTGCCTGCTGCTGTCCCCGGTGGCGGCGCTGACACTCGGCGTGGCCATCCTCCCGTTCTCCTGGCCCTTCCTGGCCACGGTGCCGGTCCTGCTGCTCATCTCGCTGCCGCTCAGCCACGGCGGGGTCCTCGGGTCCTGGTGGCGGACACTTCCGCCGCCCCAGGCCATGTACTGGCTGGTGGCCGACTTCGTCACGCTGTCGCTGGTGGCCGCGGCGATCGGGCGCCTGCCCGTGGCCGCCGCCATCGGTGTGTGCGGCCTGGCGGGCGTGGCCAACGCCCGGGCCTGGTTCGGCGTGACCAGGGCGGTCGTCCGCCGGGAGGCCGGCCGCCGCCGGCTGGTCCGCGTGGTGACCCACGATCCGGCGCCGCTGCTGCCGCTGTCGGTCCCGCTGGCGCCGTGGCCCTGATGCTCGCGATGGTGATGGTGGTGGGCCTGACCCGGCTCGCGTTCGTGATCGGCAACCCGCCGCACCACACCAGCCTGGCGGCTGTGGCGGCGGGAGAGGCCGGGGAGGGCGCGTCCGCCTCCGGCGCCGCGAGCAGCCACGCCGGCAGCCAGGCCGACAGCAGCGCCAGCAGCGTCGGGGTCAGCCGCACCCGGGATCCGGTGCTGGAAATCCGGGGCTTCGGGTCGGCCTGCTGCGCCTCTCCGCGGTCGCTGCGCGCGGTCGCCCCCGGAGCCCTGGTCCAGCAGTTCTCCTACCGGGGGATGACCGCGGCGGGCCGGCCGCTCCCTCAGGGCAGCGCGGCCAGCGACCTTCCCCTGCCCGAACTGGGGCGCCGTATCGCCGCCCAGGTCCTGCGGCTGCACCAGGAGACCGGCCGGCCGGTGGACATCATCGCCGAGAGCGAGGGCACCCTCGGCGTGGACGCCATGCTGGCCACGGATCCGGGCCTGCCGCTCGGCTCCGTGGTCATGATGAGCCCGATCGTCGCGCCTGGGCAGGTGACCTACCCGGGCCGTACCGGCCAGGGTCTGGTGCCCGCGGACGAGCTACGCGCGATGGTCTGGTTCGTGGGCGGGCTGTCCCCGTTCGGGTCGTACGGGGCGCAACGGCTGATCGACTCGGTGGATGAGGTAGGGGCCAGGTTCGCCGCCTCGGCCGCCCGGCATCACCCGCTGCGCTGGCTGCTGCTGGTGCCGCTGGCCGACGCGGTCACGCTGCCTGTCTGCCCGCTGCCGCCAGACGTGCAGGTGGTTCCCGCACTGCACGGCGACTTGCTTGGCACGCCGGGAGTCACCACGATGGTGCGCGGGTTCCTGGCCCACGGCCGGGTCACGGAGCCGGGCGGTTATAAGGCCACCGCCGAGATCGTCGCCGCGGCCGCCGCGGCGTGGCGGATGCCGGTGACCACAGCGCCCGCTCCGGCGTGCGGCAAGTGACGGGAGAGGCAGACTCCGGATGAGCGGTCGCGGGGAGAGCATGCGTGCCCAGAGCCGGGTGGTCTACGCCGCCGGGCTGGTGCAGGGCATCGCCCTGGTCACCTTCCCCGCCGCGAGCGCGATCTTCATGTCCGCGAACTCCTACGGGCTATCCAGCGCCCAGTACGGGGCCATGTTCCTGCCGCAGGCGGTCACCGCGGTCGTGTCTTCGTTGCTGCAGGGCAACCTGAGCCACCGGCTCGGCGGAAAGCGGGTGTACCTGGCCGGCCTGTGCGCCAACCTGGCCGCCATGATCCTGCTGATCGCCAGCCGCTTCGTGATGGGCAGCCACTCGGTCGCCTATCCGCTGCTTCTGCTGGCCACCGCCTGCCTGGGGGTGGGGTTCGGACTCACGGTGCCGTCGATCAACACGTTCACCGCGGCGTTCCACCCGGACGCAGTGGACCGATCGGTGCTCTCGCTCAACGCGCTGCTCGGGCTGGGCACCACGCTGGCTCCGGTGTTCGTGGCGATCTTCGTGGGCCTGGGTTTCTGGGTCGGCCTGCCGGTGCTGGCCGCGGTCGCGGTCACCGCCCTGCTGCTGGTCAGCCTGCGGCTGCCCTTTACGACGGCGCGAGCCGCCCCGCCCCAGGCCGCAGGCCGGGCGGAGGCTTCGCCGGGGCGCCGGGGCCCGCTCCCGGCCGCGTTCTGGCTGTTCGCGGTCTTCGGGGTGATGTACGGGTTCTGCGAGACCATGAACGGCAACTGGTCGCAGCTCGACCTGACCTCGCTGAAGGTCTCCGCGACCGTGGCCTCACTGGCCCTTACCGCGTTCTGGGCCATGGTGACGGCGGGCCGGCTGCTGTTCGCGGTGATCCAGCGCTGGTTTCCCAGCCGGCTCGCCTACCACCTGCTGCCGTTCGTGCTGGCCGGGGCCTTCGTGCTGATCTCGGTCCTGCCGTCGCGGGCCCCCGTGGTGAGCGTGCTGGCCTTCGCGCTGGCCGGGTTCGGCTGCTCGGCCCTGCTGCCGCTGACGATCAGCTTCGGGCAGGAAAGGCTGGTCAGCATCTCGGCGGGGATGGCAGGCCTGGTCATCGCGTTCTACCAGCTGGGATACGGGATCGCCGCGTTCGGGGTGGGGCCGCTGCGGCACGCCGGGCTCACGCTGCCCGACCTGTACGCGGCGAGCGCCGTGGTGGCCGTGGCTCTGGGACTGCTCTCGCTGGCCGTCGCGCATGGCCGCCCATCGCCCCGCTCCGTGCATCCCCGGCCGCAGCCCCTGACGACACCGCGGCCTGCTTCGGAACCGAGCGGTCAAGGAACTAAGCAGTTAGCGCACCGGTGCAGTCACCGCAGGTGAGAGACCCCGCCGGGAGGTACCACAGCGGAGGCTGGTCCGGGTGCGGACACCGGGGGGAGTGCCCGCGGCCAGGATCTCGGCCGCCGCGTCCTGGAGCCTCCCGGCGGGGGAGCCGGTGAGCGGCCGGCCCTGGAAGGCCCGCGCACCTGAAAGCTCATCAGGCACGCTGGCTACCTCCAGGACCGCATCCAGGCAGGAACGTTACGAAACTACCGCAAACCATGCGCTCGTGCCCGGAAACGAAGACCCGGAAACGAAGACCTGAAAACAGAGAATCCGGGAAGCGGGGAGACCCGGAATCAGCGGGCTTCGCGGGCCTACCCGGCCTCCGGGTCCCGGGGCGCCCCGGGCGGCGCTTCGGCCTCGAGTCCGCTCCGGGCCTCCTCCAGCTCCTGCCGCGCGGCCGGATCCGGAGGCGGATAGTGAGGGTCGATGTCGATCAGCGCCTGGGCGATGACCGCGGCCGCGCAGAGGCGGGTGAACCACTTGTGGTCGGCAGGCAGCACGTACCACGGTGCCGATTCCGTGCTGGTGTGGCTCAGCATCTTGGAGTAAGCCCGCTGATAATCGCCCCAGTACCGGCGTTCACGCACGTCGCTGGCGGAGAACTTCCAGTTCTTCTCGGGCTGGTCGATCCGGCGGAGGAAGCGCCTCCGCTGTTCCTCCCTGGACACGTTGAGGAATATCTTGACCACCCGGATGCCGTTGCCGGACAGGTAGCGTTCCCAGTCGTTGATCTCCCGGTAACGGCGTTTCCAGATGTCGCCGGAACGGCTTTCCGGCGGGAGTTTCTCGGCGTCGAGGAGTTCCTGGTGCACCCGCGCGACGAGGACTTCCTCGTAGTGCGAGCGGTTGAAGATGCCGATCTCGCCGCGAGCGGGCAGTTTCTGGACGTGCCGCCACAGGTAGTCGTGCCCGAGTTCCTCGGCGGACGGCTGCTTGAAGCTGGACACCCGGACGCCCTGGGGGTTCACCCCGCTCATCACATGCCGGATGGTGCCGTCTTTGCCCGCCGCGTCGAGAGCCTGCAGCACGACGAGCACGGCGAAGGTGTCCTGTGCGGACAACCTGTCCTGGTACTCGGCCAGCAACTCCTTGCCCTGGCGGAGCAGGTCCTGCCCGTCACCTTTCTTGCGCACGCCGAAGCGTGCGCCGGGATCGAAGTCCCTGGACAGATCGACGGACGAGCCCGGCTTCACCCGCAACGGCTCGACCAGGCCCTTGATCCAGCCCGGGTCATGATCGGTCATCCGTGGTCCTTCCGCTCATCATGCGTGTCACATCGGATCCTGCCCCGGCCGCCGATCGCGTCCCCTCAGGTAGATCATGGTGAATGTGGTGGATCCGATCCAGGTCCGGGGCAGGGTGATCCCGGCGGACGAACTGTCCTGGCGCTTCTCTAGATCGTCGGGGCCCGGCGGGCAGTCGGTCAATACGAGCGACAGCCGGGTGGAGTTGTCCTATGACGTGGCGGCCTCGTCGGCACTGGGGCCGGTGCTCAGGGAACGGGCGCTGGCCGCACTGGCCGACCGGCTGGTCAACGGGGTCCTCACGATCAGCGCGTCGGAGCATCGGTCCCAGCTGCGCAACCGGGAGGCGGCTACCCAGCGGCTGGCCAGCGTACTGACCGCCGCCACTGCACCGCCTCCCGCAGCCCGGCGGCCGACCAAGCCAACACGTGGCTCGCGGGAACGCCGGCTGGCGGCCAAGCAGCGCCGCTCTCAGATCAAGAAACTCCGCCGTTCCACCGATGAGTAAGCCCGGGCCCGGGCCGGGACGAGGGCAGCACCGGCGCGAGCCGGCCCGGTCAGCTGTGCCGCAGTCCGGTCACGGTGACGGCCAGCCCACCCAGCGCGATCACCGGCCCGATCAACGCCCACAGCGTCACACCCGTCATCACGCTGCCCTTGATGAAGCCCAGACCTTGCAGCGTCCAGACGACTCCGGCAATGACGATGAGCATGCCCCCAATCGTGAGGAGGATCCTCCACATGTGACCCGCCCCCTCCGCTGAACGCTGCCGCGCTCAGTGCCACCGTCGCTCGACACTGCCTTCGCATCACATGGCGGCGGGCGCTCCCGCCCGGGCCCAGAAACCCTTTTTTCTCTAAAATTATTCTGGGCTAAAGCCAGCCGGAACGTAAATAAATTGCAGGTCTCAGCTTGGTGTACGGCGGACTGGTGTATTTCAGGTCACCAGCGGTTCCCCGCAGACCGTGGACGCCAGCCCGGCGGGACTGATCCAGCGGAGTTGTCCAGGCCTGGCTGCCCCGCCCTGAGCCGATCGCAAGCCAGCCCGGACCGCCGCAAGGAGCGCGGGCGATCGAAGACCGCAAGCGGCGAACTGTGGCCGGGACCGTCGGCACGCTCGTGCGTGGTCTAGGGCGTGTCTCCGGGAGACGCGTCCTGGGCGGGACTGCGGTCGAGAAGGCGGTCGAGCCACTCGGCGAGCATGCTGCGCTCAGCTGGACTGAGGGCGGTGGCCTCGGGCAGGGAGGCGCGCAGGGCGCTGGCCGCGGCCGCGGGGCCGGGATCATCAATGGCCGGCGCTTGCGTCGTCACGGTGGCGACCATGGACTCGCGCAGTATGCGAAGCAGCGCTGGGTCTCGCTGATCCTCGGGCAGGGACAGCCACGTGAGGATGGCTCCTCGGGCGGTCGCGTGGATAACTGTCGCCGCCATATGTTCGCTCAGGCGGAGGAGACCGTGGACGGCTAGACGGTTGATGCGACCCGTCAGCATTTGCATGCCTGCAAGGAAGGCCGCCGACGTGGTGCCCCGCTTGGGCTCGCCGTACATCAGCGCATACAACTCCGGGTTGCTGATCCCGAATTCCACCGTGAGGTCCCACCCCGCCCGGAGGTCCGCGATCGGATCCGACGGCGATGTCGCCTGGCGTTTCCTGGCCAGGAAGGTCGAGTACCCGTGCTCGACTACGGCATCCAGCAACCCGTCCTTGTCCCCGAACAACCGGTAGATCGCCGGCGGCTGCAACCCTGCCGCAGCGGCGACGGCGCGTGTCGTGACCGCGTCGCGCCCCTCGTGAGCGAGCAGGTCAGCAGCGGCCTCGACTACTCGCTGCCTGGCAGTGCCGCGATGACCTGCCGTCGTGGCAGGCGCCGTCGAGGGTACAGCGCCGACGGCAGAGGGATCAGCCATGCACTGACGATACCCGGCTTGTGCATCCACTGATACTTCCAGTGATATCCAGCTGGGCCGGCGAATCGTCGAGCAACTGCTGCTGCGCGTACCAGCCGAGCAAGTCGGCCTGAGCGTGCGCGCCCCGGAAAAGGCACGCGACTTCGCTGAGCAGGGCGCCCGGGTCCAGAGCGGGACCTTCACGGACCCGGGCGCCTGGCGCGGGCCTTCGAAGGCGCGTCACAGGTCCTTATCGTCTCTGTCGATAAACTCGGGGATGAAGCCCTGCAGCAGCACCGCGTCGCGATTGAGGCCGCGGTGAAGGCCGGAGCGGGCCGCATCGTCTACACCAGCTACATGGGCGCCAGCCCCTCGTCGCACTTCGTTGCCATGCGAGACCACGCCGCGACAGAGGAGCTCCTGCAGGCCTCTGGCGTCCCGTTCACGTCGCTGCACAACGGCTTCTACGCGACGACCGTGCGGCAATTCATGGGTCCTGCTCTCCAGACGGGCACGATCGAGCTGCCCGAAGACGGACCCGTCAGCTGGACCACCCATGCCGACCTTGCCGAGGCCGCGGCCGTCGTGCTGACCGACGAGGGCCGCTTCGACGGACTCACACCACCCCTCACCGCCGCGAAGGCTGTCGACTTCGACCGCGTAGCAGCAATCGCCTCCGCGCTGACGGGGAAGACGATCACGAGGGTAACGGTCAGCGACGACGACTACCGCGCGAGCATGGCGGGCCACGGCCTGCCCGGGTCGGTGACTGAGATGCTCCTCGGCATTTTCGCCGCCAGCCGGGCGGGCGAGTTCGCCGCCGTGGACCCGACGCTGGCCACCCTGCTGGGACGCACGCCGACAGGCCTGGAAGCGTTCTTGCGCGACGGGACTTCCAGCGACACCAAAGCCTGAGACGCGATACGAGCCGAGCCGCGGTGGCAGGCTTGAGCCGGCAGATCTGCTCTAGAGCCCTTCGACCATCACTGGTCGATCATGTCCTGGCGGAGCGCTACGCAATGCGGGGGACAGAAGCGCGCCTGCGGCCACGAAGGCAGTCAGGAAGGGCAGGAGACCCAGCGCCAGCGGCAGGGAGGTGAGCGACGCGAGATGGCCGATCAACGGCGGTCCGCAGACGAAACCCGCCCAGCCGCAGGCCGACGCGGTCGCGACGGCCTTGCCGGGGTGAAGCCCTGGAATGCGGCCCGCGGCGCTGAAGACCGCGGGTACAACTGACGCGAGGCCGATGCCGAGAAAGACGAAGCCGGCGATGGCGCTGGCCGGGTGGCCGATCGCGAGTCCGGCCGAGAAACCGGCCGTAGCCACCGCGGCCAGCACGGAAATCAGGCGTGACGGCCTGAAGCGGCTGAGCAGCCGGTTGCCCGACAGCCGGACGACGACCATGGCGAGCGCGAACGCGGCGTAGCCCAGACCTGGTACGGCGCCGGTGGCGTGGAGCGGTCCCGATAGATAGACGGACGCCCAGTCCGCGCTGGCCCCCTCGCAGAGCATCCCGGCGAAAGCGATCGCGCCAAGCAAGGCCATTCCGCCCGACCAGCGGGAGGCAGCCAGAGTGTCGTTCCTCGCCCGTTCCTCGCTGCTCACGCGCTCGATCGCGTCTGGGAGCATCCGCGATGTCAGCAGGCCGGCCACGAGCAGGGCGATCGTGCCGAGGATGAGGAGTTGCGGGGTCAAGCCGAGTCCCGCGTTTACGGCCAGCGCGCCGATACCGGCTCCGGCAAAGGAACCCGTACTCCAGCTTCCATGCAGACCCGACATGAGCACTCGCCGGCCAGCTCGCTCCACCGCGATCGCCTGAGTATTCATGGCGACGTCGAGCGTCCCCTGGAACGCGCCCCAGATGAACAGTGCGCCGAACAAAGCGGCCAGGCTGCCGGTCAGGCCAACCAGCGGCCCCATCGCGCAATAGCCGACGAGGGCGATCTGCACCACGCGGCGGCTACCTACCTTCGGGATCAGGTAGGAGGCCAGCACCATCGCCGTGACTGAACCGACGGGTGCCCCGAGAAGCGCAATGCCCAGCGTTCCGTCGGTCAGCCCTAGGTGCCGCATGACGTGCGGGATATGCGCCGTCCAGGAGGCGAACAGCAGTCCGTGCGCCACGAACACAGCCGTGACCGCGATCCGGGGCCAGCGGCCTTGGGCGGGAGGGGCTTGGCGCTGAACCACCAGCGCGGGACTAGACACGCCGGACCTCCACTCCTGCGGCCGCAAGCTTTGCTAGCGGCTCGCCAGGTGCGCCGCTGTCGGTCACGAGGATGTCGAACATTGACAACTCGCCGGCCACCGCCAGAGCCGACCGCCCGAACTTTGCGCCGTCGGCGACCAGCATCCGGCGTCCGGCAGACGCGAAGAGAGCCTGCTTTACCGCGGCATCACCCAGGTCGTGGGCCATGACATGTCCGTCCGCTGAGATTCCGCAGCAGCCGAGCACCACCGTGTCGAACCGCACCGACGCGATACTGGCCAGGGCGAGCGGTCCGACCATGGCCAGCTCGTCCGGACGGGTTTCGCCACCAGGCATCAGCAGGCGAACAGACGCCGAGCCGGACAAAGCCATGGCGGCATGAAGAGAGAGCGGCATGGCCGTCAGCCGGCGGGCGGCCAGCACGCGGGCGACTTGCACGACGGTCGAGCCGCTGTCCAGCCCGACCGCCTCTCCGTCAAGGATCAGGCTCGCCGCCTCGCTAGCGATGCGCTTCTTGGTGTCGAGGGCATCGAGCTCTCTCATCGAGAACGGCAGTTCCTCGCCGCGCATCATCAGGCTGACCGCGCCACCGCGTACTCGTCGCGCGACTCCGCGCTCGGCTAGGACATCGAGGTCTCGCCGGATGGTCATCTCTGCGGTGCCGAACTCGGCGGCCGCCGCCGCGACGTCAACCCGGCCATACAGCCGGAGCGTCTCAAGGAGCTGGTTGAGCCGTGCTGCTGCGTCCACGCGTCAAACTTACATAGATTATGTTCGTGTGCACAAGTAAAATGTTAGTATCGAGACTACCCCGGCACTTGGAGTCCTGGTCCCTGCCACACTGTGCTGGTTCTCTGCGACTGCCGTCGCGCTGTCCTGGCGCAGACTCTCGCGGAGCGACAAAAGCCTTCATGAACCGGTGTGACGGCCGGGTCCGAGTAGTCCCAGCGGGCTGGGGGCCGTGAATTCGGCACGGACTACGGCCCGGCCATCTGGGAGGCGTATCACGGCGGCCTGCGCGGGACGGAAGGGGGCCCCTTGCGCATTGAGAAACGCCATGATCGCTCGCATAGAGCCCGGACGTCCCGCTCCGGGCGCCTCGCTGGACCAGGCGAATTCGACGGAACGCAGTGGACTGCCCGCGCCCGCGCCTGGCCCTGGAGCGCCGAACGCTACCACCGAGAGCGGATGCGCCGCCGCCAGCCCGGTGAGGATCGTCAGCACCCGCGCGTCGACCCGCCCGGCCCGCAGTTGCCTCCATGCGATGGCCGGGGCTGTTATCCGGGAACTGTTGGCCAGCTCGGCCCCGCCCAGTTTCCGGGACCGCAGATCTGCGCTGACCGCGGCTTTGTAGACTGCGGCGCCCCGCGGGTCGATGACGCGGACGTCGACCTGGCTGGAGCCTGAGCCAAAGCTCGCGATGATCCCGGGCGCATAACCGGAGTTGAGGTCGCCGCCGAACTCGCGGCGAACGGTAGCGGTCGCGACAATGACCCCAGAAGGCCATATATGGATCACACCTGGTAGCACTTCATCAAGGTGGCCGGAAAACCCCCTGGACGCGAGCGCCTGGCACATCACGGGATCACAGGACACTACGGCAGAGCGGCTGACCTGAGCTGCGACCCATGAAGCGGCTTCGTTCCTGGCTGCAGCTGCCTCAACTGACGTGCCTGCTCCGTTCTGTTGGTGCAGGACGTGGGACACCGCCGCGGAGCCCACGATTACGGCGGCCACCGTGACGGCGGCGGCGGTGGGTACGTCGGCAGCGCACACGTGACCGTCGGCCTCCGGGGCGCGAAGCCAACCTTCCCAACCCGCCTTGTGCGTGAGCACGCGCGCGCCGTGCACTTGGCTCGCGGTAGCCAACCTCGGAATGCCGGCGTTTCTAAGGAACGACACGAGGAGCTGCCAGCGGGCCATCACGTCGTGCACGGGCTGGTCGGTGGCGGTCCCGAGACTTCCGAACTGCCGGGTGGTGGTGAACGCCGAGAACCCGAGGTTCGCCAGCTCTCGCACGACCTCGACATTGGGCGGTGCGTCAATCACGCGCCGCCGACTTCCACGCGTTCGATTTGGGCGCCAAGCGCGCGAAGCCGCTCATCGATCCGCTCATACCCACGTTCGATCTGTTGCACGTTGTGGATCGTGCTCGTGCCGGGCGCCGCCAGCGCGGCGAGGAGCATCGCCATGCCGGCGCGAATGTCGGGAGAGTCCACGCTT
>Ga0208586_1000641_pt1 | contig 12397 bp, 10 predicted proteins | sample NGESurshal072012_6_FD_184471 | JGI IMG/M metagenome (GOLD analysis project Ga0208586, IMG submission 184471) | Arctic peat soil microbial communities from Barrow, Alaska - NGEE Surface sample 53-3 shallow-072012 (SPAdes) | ecosystem: Environmental > Terrestrial > Soil > Wetlands > Peat ... | reverse complement strand
CGTTCGCCGTCTCTGCTCACGGCGTTCGCGCCCAGACCACGGTGACATCGCAGCCTCCGGCCACCTTCACCCTCGGCAACGGCCTGAAAGTGGTGGTGATCCCCGATCACCGCACGCCCGTCGTTACCCAGATGATCTGGTACAAGGTCGGCTCCGCCGACGAGACGCCGGGCAAATCGGGCCTTGCGCATTTTCTCGAACATTTGATGTTCAAGGGCACCAGCAAGCATCCGGCCGGCCAGTTCTCCCAGACCGTGCTCAAGATCGGTGGCAACGAGAACGCCTTCACCTCGACCGACTACACCGGCTATTTCCAGCGCGTACCGCGCGACCAGCTCGGCACCATGATGGAGTTCGAGGCCGATCGCATGACCGGCCTGATCCTCAAGGATGAGAACGTGCTGCCGGAGCGCGACGTCGTGCTCGAGGAATACAACATGCGCGTCGCCAACAACCCGGAGGCGCGGCTGACCGAACAGATCATGGCGGCGCTGTACCTCAATCATCCCTATGGCCGGCCGGTCATCGGCTGGCACCAGGAAATCGAGAAGCTCGACCGCGAGGACGCGCTGGCGTTCTACAAGCGCTTCTATGCACCGAACAACGCGACGCTGGTTATCGCCGGCGACGTCGATGAAAAGGACGTTCGCCCGATGGCCGAGCGGACGTTCGGCCAGGTTCCGCCGCAGCCTTCGATTCCGGCGCGACGCCTGCGCCCGCAGGAGCCGACGCCGGTCGCCCCGCGCACGGTGACGCTGGCCGACCCGCGCGTCGAACAGCCGAGCATGAAGCGCTATTATCTGGTTCCGTCCGCCACCACCGCCGCCGCGGGCGAAAGCCCCGCGCTCGATGTGCTGGCGCAGTTGATGGGCAATGGCAGCAATTCCTATTTGTACCGCGCGCTGGTGATCGACAAGCCGCTCGCGGTCAGCGCCGGCGCCGGATATCAGGGCACCTCGCTCGACGCTACCCAGTTCTCGATCTCGGTCGCGCCCAAACCCGGCGTCGATTTCGCCCAGGTCGAACAGGTGGTCGATCGTGTGATCGCCGATGTCGGGCAGAACACCGTCCCGGCCGAGGACCTCGAGCGCGTCAAGACCCAGCTCATCGCCGAGGCCATCTATGCCCAGGACAACCAGGCGACGCTGGCACGCTGGTATGGCGCCGCGCTCACGACCGGCTTGAGCGTCGAGGACATCCGAAGCTGGCCGGATCGCATTCGCGCCGTCACCGCCGAACAGGTCCGCGCCGCGGCGCGAAAATGGCTCGACAGGAAGCGTTCGGTGACCGGCTATCTGATCAAGGACACCACGGCAAAAGCCGAGGAGAAGCGCTCGTGACTTACCCCATCGTTGCCGCGCGCCGCATCGTGACGATGGTTGCGGCCTGTTTCGCCATGACGCTGATCGGCTCAACGCCGTCGCAGGCCGCGGCCAAGATCCAGCATCTGGTGACGCCGGGCGGCATCGAAGCCTGGTTCGTGCAGGATGCCACCGTGCCGCTGATCGCGATGGAATATGCCTTCGGCGGCGGCGCCGCGCAGGATCCGGCCGACAAGCCCGGGGTCGGCAATCTGGTCGCCGATCTGCTCGATGAAGGCTCGGGTGACCTCGATTCCAAGACCTTCCACGAACGGCTCGATCGCCGCGCCATCGAGCTTAGCTTCAGGGACACAAGGGATTTTTTCCGCGGTTCGCTACGCATGCTGCGGGACAACAAGGACGAGGCCTTCGATCTGCTCCGGATGGCACTGACGTCGCCGCATTTCGACAGCGTCGACGTCGAACGGATTCGCTCGCAGGTGATGTCCAGCCTGCGCAGCGACACCACCAATCCAGGCGCGCTGGCGAGCCGCAAGTTCCTGGAAATGGCGTTCGGCGACCATCCGTACGGCCGGCGCGCCGAGGGTACCCTGGAAAGCGTGACCAAGATCGATATCGCCGATCTCAAGAACTTTAGCCGCCGCGTCCTCGCCAGGGACACGCTCAGGATCGCCGTGGTCGGCGATGTCGACGCCGATACGCTCGGCAAGCTGCTCGACCGGACGTTTGGTGGATTGCCGGCCAAAGCGAACCTGACGCCGGTGGCCGACGTCGAGGCCGCCAAGCCGCCGCAGCGCGCGTTCATTCCGCTCGATGTCCCGCAGACCGTGGTGACGTTCGGCGGCCCCGGCTTCAAACGCCATGATCCCGATTTCATGGCGGGTTACGTCGTCAACCACATTCTCGGCGGCGGGACGCTGTCGTCACGGCTCTATCACGAGGTTCGCGAGAAGCGCGGCCTCGCTTATTCGGTCTACGAGGCGCTGCTATGGATGGAGCATTCCGCACTGTTTGTCGGCAATACCGGCACCCGTGCCGACCGCGCCGGCGAAACGGTCGAGGCCATCGACAAGGAAGTCCGCCGCATGGCCGAGGATGGCCCGACCCAGCAGGAGCTGGACGAAGCCAAGTCCTATCTCAAGGGGTCGCAGATGCTGGCGCTGGACACCTCCTCCAAGCTCGCCGCGGCGCTGCTGCAGTACCAGCTCGACGGACTTCCGATCGACTATATCGAGAAGCGGAACGCCATCGTCGATGCGGTTACCCTCGATGACGCCAAACGCGCCGCCAAGCGCCTGTGGGGACAGGGCCTGTTGACGGTGATCGTCGGCCGCGCCCCGCAGGCCGCCGCGCAGCCCGCCGCGGCAACGCCAGCTCCGCCGACGGCGAATTGATCCCTTCCAGGCTTCGCCATGGCGTGGCTTTCATCCTTCGAGACGCATCGCTTCGCGATGCTCCTCTGGATGAGGTCTAACCCCTCGTGGTGAGGAGCGCCGCAGGCGCGTCTCGAACCATGAGGCCCGGTCGCACTCCACGCCGGGAAGGAATCGAGAGGGCCAGGCGACTTCCAAGCGCCGTAAAGCAAGCCCCGCACAAAACCGCTATCCTCGGCTCGTCCGATTCTCTCGCGCCCGGTGACGCCATGCTGCGGGTTTCCCGCGACCTCCTGATCGACGAAAACGACATCGATATCCATTTCGTTCGCGCCTCGGGACCGGGCGGACAGAACGTCAACAAGCTCTCGAGCGCCGCGCAACTTCGTTTCGATACGCGACGGATCGCGCTCGCCGACGATGTCGCGGCGCGGCTTGACCGGCTGGCGGGCCAGCGCATGACCAAGGACGGCGTGATCGTGATTCATGCGCAGCGTTTTCGTACCCAGGAACGCAACCGCGCCGATGCGATCGACCGGCTGCTGCAATTGCTTCGCGAAGCCTTGATCCGGCCGACCCCGCGCCGCGCCACCCGGCCGACGCTGGGTTCGAAGCAACGCCGACTGGAAGGCAAGAAGCGCCGCAGCGACGTCAAGGCGAGGCGCGGCTCGGGCGGCTTTGACGATTGAAGCCGACGCGCGGCAGCATCCGCGCGCGTTCACGTCCTTTGTTTTGTTCTTCATAAAACAGCCCGCTACTACCACCGCCAGTTGGCGGCGACCTAAGCTTGGTTCGCGCCAACGGTGAAGGCCGAGACCCGCACCGCCATCATCGCCTATCTCAAGGGGTTGAACTGAAATGGCCAAGCCGGTTCACTCGATGATCCGCGTGTTCGATGAGGCGAGGTCGCTCGACTTCTATGCCCGCGCGTTCGACATGCAGATTGCCGATCGGCTGGTGTTCCCGGATTTTGCGCTGATTTATCTGCGTCACCCCTCGTCGCCGTTCGAGCTCGAGCTGACGGTCAATTTCGGCCGCAAGGAACCCTATTTCGCAGGCGACGGATACGGCCATCTGGCCGTCGTCATCGACAATCTCGATTCCGAGCACGAAAGGTTCGAGCGGGAGAAATTGTCGCCCGGGCCGCTACGCGATTTCAAGCATGACGGCGCAACGCTGGCGCGCTTTTTCTTCGTGTCCGATCCCGATGGCTACAAGATCGAGGTGATCCAGAAAGGCGGCCGCTTCGGCTAATGCAACAAGAACGTTCAATGGAGGATAGCCCATGAGAGAAGTTGATCGTCGAGGCAAATATAATCGCCGAATTTTCCTGCAGGGCGCGGCGACCGCGCTCCCGGCCGCTGCCATCGCGGCCAATACCGGGATCGGCGTCGGGGATGCGTGGGCCGACGATGCCACGACGCTGACCCCCGCGACCTTGAAGACGCTGGTAAAAGTTGCGCGCGACATCTATCCGCACGACTTCCTGGTCGACAGCTACTACGTCACCGCCGTCAAGCCGTGGGATGGCAAGGCGGCCAAGGATCCGGCCGTCAAGGCGCTGCTTGAAGACGGCGTCCGGCGTCTCGATCAGGACGCGAAGGATCGGCACAAGGTCGCTTACGCTCAAGTCCCCTGGGAAGCCGACCGGGTCGTGCTGCTGCAGGGAATCGAGCCGACCGATTTCTTCAAGAAGGTCCGCTCCGATCTTGTTGTCTCTCTCTACAACCAGGAAGAGCTGTGGCCGAAATTCGGCTACGAGGGCTCGTCCGCCGAGCATGGTGGCTACATCAAGCGCGGCTTCAACGACATCGATTGGCTGCCGAAAGTCTAAGGCTTCGAGCAAATCCGGTTGGGAGGACACATCATGGCGAAATTCGATCAGAACGACGATGGCGTTGTTGTAATTGTCGGCTCCGGCGCCGGCGGCGGTACGCTCGGCAATGAGCTCGCTCAGAAAGGCGTCAAGGTGGTGATCCTTGAGGCCGGACCGCGCACCGAGATCCAGGACTTCATCAACAACGAATGGGAAAGCTTCACGCAGCTCGCGTGGACCGACATGCGAACGACATCCGGCACCTGGCGTGTCGCCAGCGACTTTCCAAATCTGCCGGCGTGGATCGTCAAATCGGTCGGCGGATCGACCGTGCATTGGGCCGGCGCGTCGCTGCGGTTCGACGAGCATGAGTTCCGGATCCGAAGCACCTATGGCAATCTGCCGGGCGCCAACCTGCTCGACTGGCCGATCACGCTGGCGGAAATGGAGCCGTGGTACGCCAAGGCCGAAGACAAGATGGGCGTGACCCGCACCAACAACATCCCGGGATTACCGGGCAACAACAACTTCAAGGTGATGGAGGCCGGCGCCAAGAAGCTCGGATACAAGGAAGTGCACACGGGGCGGATGGCAATCAACAGCGAGCCCCGCGATGGCCGCGGCTCCTGCCTGCAGATCGGTTTCTGTTTCCAGGGCTGCAAATCCGGCGCCAAATGGTCGACGCTCTACACCGAAATCCCCAAGGGCGAGGCGACCGGCAACCTCGAGGTTCGTCCCAACAGCATGGCGCTCAAGATCGAGCACGATGCATCGGGCAAGGTCACCGGCGTCGTCTACGCCGACGAAGCCGGCAAGACGCAGCGCCAGAAGGCGCGCGTCGTCGCGGTGGCCGGCAACTCGATCGAGAGCCCGCGGCTGTTGCTCAACAGTGCGTCGAGCATGTTCCCCGACGGCCTCGCCAACAGCTCCGGCCAGGTCGGCCGCAACTACTTGCGTCACATGACCGGCAGCGTCTATGCCGTTTTCGACAGGTCGGTGCACATGTATCGCGGTACCACCATGGCCGGCATCATCCGTGACGAGGCGCGGCACAATCCGTCGCGCGGTTTCATGGGCGGCTATGAAATGGAAACGCTGTCGCTGGGTCTGCCCTTCATGGCGGCGTTCCTCAATCCCGGCGCGTGGGGACGCCCGTTCACCGCGGCGATGGAAGGCTATCCCCGCATGGCCGGGATGTGGCTGGTCGGCGAGGATATGCCGCAGGAAACCAACCGCGTGACGCTCGACCCGAAGGCGAAGGACAAATTCGGCTTGCCGGTCGCGAGCGTGCATTATGACGACCATCCCAACGACGTCGCCATGCGCGACCACGCCTATAAGCAGGGCGCCGCGGTGTATGAGGCCGTCGGCGCGACCGTGACCTATCCGACCGCGCCCTATCCCAGCACCCATAACATGGGCACCAACCGGATGAGTGCGAAGGCCAGAGACGGCGTGGTGAACAAGTTCGGCCAAGCCCACGATATCAAGAACCTGTTCGTGTCGGACGGCAGCCAGTTCACCAGCGGCGCAGCCTGCAATCCGACGCTCACCATCGTGGCGCTCGCAACCCGACAGGCGGACCACATCGCCGGCGCCATGCAGCGGAAGGAGATCTAGCGCGGCAGCGAGCGCGGCTTCATCCTTCGAGACGCGCGGCGCTGCCGCGCTCCTCAGGATGAGGTCGTCAGGCGCAATACTAAACCCTCATGGTGAGGAGCGCGGCAGCGCCGCGCGTCTCGAACCACGAGGCCCCTGATCGGCCGGCCTATTCGGCTGCGACCAGCTGCGGCGTCGCTCGGTCGGCAAAATCCGGCAACACGGCTGCGGCTCTTGAGCGATAGATCAGGCAGGAGCAGCGCAGCAGCGACGCAAAATTATGCACTTCGCCGCAATGATCCAGCACCTCGCTGTGCAGCCGGGTCAGGAACTTGGCGAGACTCATGTCTTCCTTGCCCGCGATTTCCTCGAGCGTATCCCAGAACGCCATCTCCAGCCGGATCGACGTGCAATGGCCATCGATGCGAAGCGATCTGGTCTGCGATTCATAGTCGCGTTGCGGCTGGTGCGCGAACAGCTGGCACATGGATTATCCTCCCGATCGCTTTTATAGCTTTTCTAAACGATATACCCGGGCGCCACGGGTCACAATGTTCCTGTGACGGGATCGGGGGATCTGAACTGCGGATCTCGGAATAGCCCGGAAACGCGGGCATTCCCACGTGAACAACGGGGGAGAGGCCAAGGAAACCCTTGGGTTCAGCCGCCCTGCCCTCCCCTGATCCGACAAAAGCCTCTAAATTGACCTGCTATTTCCACGAGTCGCCCAGCGCCCATGCCCGTCCGCCAACTGCCCGAACAGGTCGTCAACCGCATCGCCGCCGGCGAGGTGATCGAGCGTCCCGCCAGCGTGGTCAAGGAACTGGTCGAAAACGCCATCGATGCCGGCGCCAGCCGGATCGACATCTTCACCGACGGCGGCGGCCGACGCCGGATCGGCATCACCGACGACGGCAGCGGCATGAGCCATGGCGACCTTGCGCTGGCGGTGGATCGCCATGCCACCTCCAAGCTCGACGACGAGGATCTGCTTCGAATCCGCACGCTGGGGTTTCGCGGCGAGGCGCTGCCCTCGATCGGCGCGGTGGCAAAGCTCGGCATCACCACGCGCCATGCCAGCGAGCCGCATGCCTGGTCGTTGTCGGTTGAAGCCGGCGCCAAATCGCCGATCATGCCGGCGGCGCTCTCCCACGGCACCCGCGTCGAAGTCAGCGACCTGTTCTACGCCACGCCGGCGCGGCTGAAATTTCTCAAGACCGACCGCACCGAGGCGGAGGCGATCCGCGAGGTGGTCCGCCGCCTCGCCATGGCGCGGCCCGATATTGCTTTCACGCTGGCCGGCGAGGAACGCGCGCCAGTCACCTGGGCAGCAGCGTTGCCGGGCGCGCCCGGCCGGCTGACGCGGCTCGGCGATATCCTCGGCGCGGACTTTCGGGGCAGCGCCATCGAGGTGCGTTCCGAACGCGAGGGCGTCGCGGTCGAAGGATTTGCCGCGGCGCCCTCGCTGACCCGCGGCAATGCGCTCGGGCAGTATCTGTTCGTCAACGGCCGGCCGGTCCGCGACAAGCTGATCCTCGGCGCGGTACGCGCGGCCTATGCCGACTATCTGCCGCGCGACCGCCATCCGGTGGTGGCGCTGTTCGTGACACTGGAGCCGCAGGAGGTCGATGCCAACGTCCATCCGGCCAAGACCGAGGTCCGGTTCCGCAACGCCGGCCTGGTTCGGGCGCTGATCGTGCATGCGTTGAAGGACGGCCTCGCCCGGGAGGGCAAGCGCACCGCGGCCAACAGCGACGGCGCGGCGATCGCCGCGTTCCGCCCGTCGTTTGCGCCGCGTGCGGGCAACTGGGACTGGCGCCGCTCGCCGGTTTATCCGGTCGGACCGCAGCCCGCCTTCGACCGCGCGGCGGCGCTCGCCGAACCCGGACAGGCGGCGTTCGATGTCGGGACGCCGACCGCGGACGTGCGTTTCCAGGAAGTCCCGTCGGCCGATCTGCTCGATCGTCCGCTCGGCGCGGCACGCACGCAGATCCACGAGACCTATATCGTGTCGCAGACCCGCGACGGCCTGGTCGTGGTGGACCAGCACGCCGCGCATGAACGCATCGTCTATGAAAGGCTTAAGGCCTCGCTGGCCAGAGACGGCGTATCACGGCAGATTCTGCTGATACCCGAAATCGTCGAACTGGATGAGGCCACGGTGGAGCGGCTGGTCGCGCGAGCGGACGAGCTCGCCTCGTTCGGGCTTGCGATCGAATCCTTCGGCCCCGGCGCGGTGGCGGTGCGCGAGACGCCGGCGCTGCTCGGCAAGGCCGATGCGGCCTCGCTGCTGCGCGATCTCGCCGAGCACATGGCGGAATGGGACGAGGCCTTGCCGCTGGAGCGCCGCCTGATGCATGTCGCGGCCACCATGGCCTGCCACGGCTCGGTGCGTGCCGGCCGCCGTCTCAAGCCCGAGGAAATGAACGCGCTGCTGCGCGAGATGGAAGACACGCCGAACTCCGGCCAGTGCAATCACGGCCGCCCGACCTATGTCGAATTGAAGCTGTCGGACATCGAGAAGCTGTTCGGGCGGCGATAAAGTCATTCCTTGGCCCGCAGGAATACGAACTCGGTGTCGTCATAGGCGCGCCGCTCCAGCTCCTCAAATCCCTCCGGCGCGGCGAATTCCGCCGCCTTGGCCTCTTCCACCACGAGCAGCGCGGCTTGCGTCAGCCAGCCGCCGTCGCGCAAGGAGATGCACGCCTTGTCAGCGAGCCTCATCCGATAGGGCGGATCGAGAAACACCAGCGAGAACGGTTCGACCGGGTGCGCCGGACCAAGATTGGTGGCATCGCGACGGAACACTTTTGTTATCCCGCCGAGGCCCAGCGCTGCGACATTGTTGCGCAGCAGCGCGCGGGCTTCGGTGCCGTTGTCGACGAACAGCGCAAATCGCGCGCCGCGCGACACCGCCTCGATGCCGAGCGCGCCGGTGCCCGCAAACAAATCCAGCACCCGCGCGCCTTCGACCGGGTTGGCATAGGCATGAGTGAGGATGTTGAAGACCGCCTCGCGCAGGCGGTCCGCGGTCGGGCGGATGTCGCGCGACGACGGCGACGCCAGATTGCGACCCTTCAATCGCCCGCCGACAACGCGCATCAGTGGGCCCAGTTCGCCGCACGGCAGGTCGTCGTCTTCCCTCCTCCCTTGCGGGGGAGGGTCAAGGAGGGGGGTAAACCGCAAAGATAATGGATGGGGCTTACCCCCACCCCCAACCCCTCCCCGCAAGGGGGAGGGGAGATGGCTTCCCGTGCGGCATCGAGAGAACCGGCGACTCTCATCCAACTACCATCCTACTCGTCGCGCGGCTTCAGATCGCGCTTGCCGTGATAGCCGCGCTGCGGACGGCGCGGCGGGCCGTAGCCGCCGGCCTCGGCTTCATTGCGCGCGCGCGCTTCCTCGCTGCCGGTGCGCTGCACCAGCACGCGGCGGCCCTTGCGGTCGGCGATCAGGCCGCTCTTGCCGGCCGGCTTGAACGGCTTTTTGACGCGCGGCGCCTCGACCGCGTCGTCTTCGGCTTTCACATCCGGCTGGCCCGGCATCGGCCGATTGAAATCGGCGCCCGCCAGCGCCGCAATCTTCTCGCCGAGCTGCTCGCGCAGCACCCGGGTCTTGACCTCCTCGACCTCGCCTTCGGCGAGCTCGAGCAACTGGAACGGACCGTAGGAGACCCGGATCAGGCGGTTCACCTCGAGCCCGAGATGCGCCAGCACGTTACGGACTTCGCGGTTCTTGCCTTCGCGGATCGCAAACACCAGCCAGACATTGGCGCCCTGGTCGCGCTCCAGCGTCGCATCGATCGAGCCATATTTGACGCCGTCGACCTCGACGCCCTTCTTGAGCTGATCGAGCTGGGCTTGCGTCACTTCGCCATGGGCGCGGACGCGATAGCGCCGCAGCCAGCCGGTGTCGGGCAATTCGAGCGCGCGCGCGAGCCCGCCATCATTGGTCAGGAGCAGCAGGCCCTCGGTGTTGAAATCGAGCCGGCCGATGCTGATCAGCCGCGGCATGCCTTCCGGCAGATTGTCGAACACCGTCGGCCGCTCTTCCGGGTCGGCATGGGTCGTCATCAGGCCGCGCGGCTTGTGATAAAGGAACAGCCGGGTGCGCTCGCGCGGCGGCAATGGCTTGCCGTCGACGGTGACGACATCGTTGGCGGTGACATCGAGCGCCGGTGAGTTGATGATGCGGCCGTTGACGGTGACGCGGCCCTGCACGATCCATTCCTCGGCGTCGCGGCGCGAGGCCAGCCCCGCCCGCGACACCACCTTGGCGATGCGCTCGCCGGATTTCTTTTCGCGCGGCGGCCGCGCCGGACGGTGTTCTTCGGCAACCCGTTCACGATAGGCGCCACGGCCGCCGAACGCCGGACGCTTGACGAAGATCTTGCTGTCATCCTCATTGTCGCGCCGCGGCCGATCGGCCTGGCGGTCACTGCGCGGATGCTCCTGCCAACCCGCACGGCCCTCGGGTCTTTCACGCGGACGGTCGAATTTCGGGCGATCCTGGCGCGGGCGATCGAATTTGGGCCGTTCGCGAAATGGGCGGTCGCCACCGGGATGGTCCTCGCGCGGACGCGAAAAACGTGGACGCTCTTCGCCACCACCCCGATCATCCCTTGGCTTGTCGTAGCGGGGCTTGTCAAATTTCCGCGCGCCGTCGCGAGAACGGGAATTGCGGCCGACATGATCGGGTGACGAAGCATCGCGCTTCTGCCACGGTTTTGCATCGCCGCGGTCGGCGCCGCGATCCGGCCGGCTGCCAAAATCCTTGCGCGGACCGCGGTCCGGCGCCCCTCGCGAGAATTTCCTGTCGCCAAATTTCTTGTCTGGCCGGTCGCCACGGGGGCGATCATCCCGGCTGAACCGCGCAGGACGCGGAGCATCTTTATCAAAACGGCGCGGCGCGTCCCGGTCATGACGGCGTGGCGGGTCGTCATCGCGGCGGGGTGGCGGGCCATCGCGCCGGCCGGCGTAAGGCTTGCCCGAACCAGAGAACGGCTTCTTGCCATGGGGTTTGGTGCCATCGGATTTGCCGGCATAAGGCCGGCGCTCGCCGTCGCGCCTGTCGCCATCGCGCTTGCCGGCGAAGTCCTTGCCGGCAATGCCGCGCTTGGCAAATTTCTTGTCGGGTCCCCGGGCCGCGCCGGAACGGCCCTTGCCGCCGGGCGGCCGATCACGCCGGCCGCGCGAGGAGGCGTTGTCTTTGTCGTTATCGCGGGGCATGAATGATCTCACTTCGACGGCAGATGGAATGGCAATCAGGCGGATGCGGACGGACGATGACGCGCGCGCTCTTCGTCCGAAGGCACATTCTCACGCAAAACCGGCATCCACTTTTGCTGAAGGCCCATCTAGTAGCAGAACTTTGCAAGCGATACGAGGCATGACCGCAGCTTCTTTCATGGATTTGGCGCTGAAAGCGGCCGAAAAGGCCGGAAAATCCGGCGAAGTGCCGATCGGATGCGTGATCGTGCATGATAACGACGTGATCGCCACCGCCGGAAACCGTACCCTGACCGACCGCGACCCGACCGGGCATGCCGAAATCCTCGCCATTCGCGAGGCCACCGCAGCCATCGGCAGCGAACGGCTGCTCGATTGCGATCTCTATGTCACGCTGGAGCCCTGCACCATGTGCGCCGGGGCGATCTCGCTGGCGCGGATCCGGCGGCTGTATTATGGCGCGGCCGATCCCAAGGGCGGGGCGGTGGAATCCGGCGTGCGGTTCTTTGCGTCGCCGGCCTGCCATCACGCGCCGGAAATCTATTCCGCGGTCGGCGAGCGCGCCGCGGCGACACTGCTGCAGGATTTTTTCCGGGCAAGGCGGTAGCCCGGATGGAGCGCAGCGTAATCCGGGAATCGCGATACGGATGAACTGGCCCCGGATTGCGCTGCGCTGCATCCGGGCTACGCTACCCCGCCACGAAAAATGCCCTCAACGCCTTTGCGGTCGCATCCGGGTTTTCCTCGGGCAGGAAGTGTCCGGAATCGATTGCGGTGCCCGACACGTTGGTTGCCCATTGCTTCCAGGTGTCGAGCGGCGTCGCCGCGGCACTGGCGATGCCGGCATCGCCCCACAGCGCCAGCATCGGGATCGTGATCTTCTTGCCGGCCTCGAAGTCGGCCTTGTCGATCTCGTAATCGGCATAGGCGCCGGCGCGGTAATCCTCGCACATCGCGTGCACGCGCGAGGGGTCGCGGAACGGGGCGAGATAATGCTGCAGCGCGCGCGGATCGATCGCGTCGAGATTTTTCGACCGGGTCTGGCTCGCCATCTTCTGC
>Ga0208586_1000640_pt1 | contig 12403 bp, 9 predicted proteins | sample NGESurshal072012_6_FD_184471 | JGI IMG/M metagenome (GOLD analysis project Ga0208586, IMG submission 184471) | Arctic peat soil microbial communities from Barrow, Alaska - NGEE Surface sample 53-3 shallow-072012 (SPAdes) | ecosystem: Environmental > Terrestrial > Soil > Wetlands > Peat ... | reverse complement strand
CGCAGCGGCCGCCGTGCGGCGGCGCCGCGCGACAGCGTGCCGCCACGGCTAGCGACGGGACGGATGCGGCAGTAAGAAGCGGACCAACAGGAAAGGCGATGACGATGCAGACCGCAGATCTGGCTCAACTCAAGCAGGACGCGCTCGACAAGATCATCTTCCACATGACGCCGAGGCAGTGGCTGGCCACATCCGGCGCGTGGGTGCTGGAACGTGGCGAGGGAGCGCTGCTCTACGACGCTGACGGCCGCGAGTATCTCGATGCCATGTCCGGAGGACTCTTCGCGGTGCTGGCCGGGTACGGGCGAGAGGAGATCGCGCGGGCGATGTACGACCAGGCTCTAAGCCTGAACTACACCAGCCCGGGCGCCGCGACGAGCGTGGTCACGATCGAGCTGGCGCGCAAGCTGGCCGAGCTCACGCCGGGCGATCTGTCGGCGTCGTTCTTCTGCAACAGTGGCTCGGAAGCCGTGGAGGCGTCGATCAAGCTCGCCCGCCAGTGTCTCCTCCCGCACGTACCACTCGGCCGTCCACGCCAGCACGTCGTAAGGCACCCCGCACGCCTCCGACATCCTGGCCAGGCCCAGGTTCGTGGCCATCGCGATCAAGACGGCCAGGATGCTGCGCTTCAGCTCGGCCGACCGGGCCTGCTTGCGGCCCCCGGCGTGGACGAAGCAGTCCAGGAACCCTGTGCGCCGGTCCAGCTCGATCAGCAGCGAGGCGATCGGCGCGAACGGCAGCATCCCGGTGAGCTCGGCCTTGAGCTCCCTGGCCTCCGCGGGAACGTCCTCAGCCGTCAGTCTCGGGATGACCAGCTGGTCGTTCTCGTCCAGGCGGACGGCGCCGGTGTCGCCCGGCAGCGCGCCGGCCAGGGTCTTCTCCAGCTCCGCCAGCGCGGCGTGCAGCTCCTCCTTGCCCTGGGCGAGGGCGTCAGCGGCCCTGGCGGGCTTGCGGACGTGCTTGCAGTACGCCTCGCGCCGCAGCTCCCACTGCCCCGGCGGGTACAGGTAGGTCGACGGGTCAGCGTACCGGCGCGACCCCGGCACGAACACATCCCCGCTGCGCAGCCCGTCCCGCAGGCCGAGCAGCACGCACAACTCCCAGTAGTGCCGGAACGAGGTGTCATCTCCGACCTTGCGGGCCTTCTCCAGGTACCCGGCGAAGCGGGCGGGCACGAAGGCTGCCGGAGCCTCATCCGGGACCCTGCGGCCACCGGTCCGGTTCAGTTTCTTCAAGATTGCCACGGCCTCCATCAGCTCAGCTGTGCCCGGCCCGCCCTGGAAGTCGATCACCGACAGCACGTTCGGGGCGAACTGCCGCAGATACGAGTAGGAGGAGTCCATCGCCGACAGGCGGCCATGGTCACGCGGCAGTGGCATCCATCCGCCCGACGCCGCCTCCCGCAGCCGCTGCATCCCGATCTGCTCGCGCAGCAGGCCGCCCACCTGCTCGTCCGGGATCGCCGGGTCGGCCAGCACCGGCAGGATCACCTGCAACAGCAACTGCCGCACCTCGCCGGCCTTCGCGCGCTCGACCAGCGCCTCGTCGGTCCGGGTCTTCGCCCGCGATTCCCGTGCCGACACCGCCTGATCGAACAGGGCGACCACCTCATCCAGCTGATCGACCGCGGACTGCGCGGCCAGCGTCAGCAAGATCGGGTACCGGCGCTCCCCGCGGCGTTCCAGCGCCTGAACCGTGGATCGGCGGCCCACCGTGGCCAGGAACCGGAGCCGTTCGGTCGGCAGCATCGACAGGTCAAGCGTGTGCGCGTCCATGTTGCGCAGATAGGTCAGCTTCTCGATCGCGGTCTTCACCGCGGCGGCCGTAGCGTCCACCGCTGGCGTGGTCAGCCAGGCCAGCCGGGTCATCCCCAGCCCGGCATCGAACTGAAGCAGCCGGTCCAGATCCGAGCGCACCTGCCCGGTCAGCAGATGCGTTACCTGCTCGAAGGTGAGCTCACCCGCCCCGGCGCGGGCCGCCCCGACCATCTCCGTCAGCGTCACCACGCCCGGCCGGATGACCTTCGCCGAGATCAGGTACTCGGCCGCCAGGCTGAACAGCAGCGCCGGCGAATCATGCTCCATCGCCCGGTCCAGCAGGAACTGCTCCAGCTCCTTCATCGCCGCGCCGCCCGGCGGCGCCTGCGTCCACCCCAGGTACCCGGCCGCCAGCTGCAGATGACCCGTGCGGGTCTGCTCTCGCCGCCCATACCCCTGCAGCTCGGCCGGATCAATGGCCAGGCGCTCCGCCAGCCGGGTCACGGCCACCGGCGGCGCCGCAGTCACCTCGTCAGGCACGAACCCCAGCCACGGCAGCGTGCACAGCTGGACGGCAAGCCCAAGCCGGTCACCCGGTCCACGGCCACGGCCCGGGTCGACGAACGCGACATCAGCGCCCGTCAGCGTGAAGTACCGGATCAAGTCGTCCTTGCCGATGTCCGGGAACGACCGCAGCTGGTCCAGCTGATCATCGGAGAACAACCGCGTCGCCACCGACACCATCCACACGCAGAACCGGGCAAACGGCTCGAACGGTAGCGGCAGCGATCGGGCAAGCCGACACCGACCCCCTCCGGCGTCAGGACAGGTCAGCCATATCCGTTGTTTTTTCGGCCAGGGCTACCGGGACCCATGAGGGGAAGAGGCTGAGGACCCCGGCCGTGAGCAGGACGATCTGCATGGGGTCGGAGTACTGGCGGATGAACGCGAGCCAGCCAGGCTCTGCCCTGCCCGCGGCCAGCATGTTGGGGCCGAACCGGCCGGAACGCGACGCCGCTTCCGCTGAGCTAAGGCCGCGCTGCGCGTCTGCCTCTACGGCCCGCAGCACCCGCTCAACGCTGAGCGTGTGCCACGAAGCCCGCTGGCCTGCGGCTCCAATTCCGGCCCGGGCGCACCGGTCAGCCTGGCCCGCACGAGTCACTCCCTTCCCGGCGAGCCGCGACCTCGTCTCCCCGGCCTATGAGCCGCACGATGCTCCACGGTGATCACTTCGCCAATTGCCGGTGGCTGGGTCATAGACGGTCCCGTTTCGCTCGATCGGGTTGCCGTCCGCGGCCTCGCCGGTGAGACAGGAGCCAAAAGCACGCGAGCGCGGCGGCGCCGAGTGCTGCGACGGCCAGCGTGGTGGCGAGCCCGCTGCGCGGCAGCTGCAGTTCGTAGAAGCGGCGCACCGCGGGTACGGGGAACAGCAGCACGAACCCGGTCAGCGCGGCGCCGACCAGTGCGATCTTGCGCCAGGTCAGCGGAGCGGCGAGCAGGACCAGCACGCACAGGCTCAGGATGAGGGTGACAAGGGTCGCGGCGGTGCGCTGCTGGACCAGCGGGAGACTATGCGCGCGGGCCAGGGCGTAGGCGGCGAATGTCGCCGCGGCGATGATGGTGCCGGCCGGGATGGCGAAGCGCAGCACGCGGCCGGTGAACCCGGGCAGGTAGCGCCGGGTGTTCGGCGCGAGCGCGAGGAAGAAGGACGGGATGCCGATGGCCAGGGTGTCGATGATCGTGAGGTGGCGGGGCAGGAACGGGTAGGGCAGCAGCGTGACGCCGACGGCGACGGCTAGGAGCGTGGCCCAGACCGTCTTGGTGATGAACAGGTTGGCGACGCGTTCGATGTTGGCCGTCACCCGGCGGCCTTCGGCGACGACGCCGGGCAGGGTGGCGAACCGGCTGTCGAGCAGCACCAGCTCGGCGACCGCCCTGGTCGCCGGGGCGCCCGAGCCCATGGCGATGCCGATGTCGGCGAGCTTGAGGGCCAGCACGTCGTTGACGCCGTCGCCAGTCATCGCCACTGTGTGCCCGCGGGCCTGCAGGGCCGTGACCATCGCCTGTTTCTGCTGCGGGGTCACCCGGCCGAAGACCGAGCGCTCCTCCAGCAGGCGGCCGAGCGCGCCGGGGTCCTCCGGCAGGTCCCGCGCATCGGCCGGCCTGTCGGCACCGGGCAGCCCGGCGCGCGCCGCGACCGCGCTGACGGTCAGCGGGCTGTCCCCGGAGATCACCTTCAGCGCTACGCCCTGCGCCGCGAAGTACGCGATGGTCTGGGCGGCGTCAGGTCTGAGCCGCTCGGCGAGCAGCACGAAGGCCGCCGCCCGCAGGCCCTGCGGCAGCGACTCGCCGTCCAGCAGGCCCGCGGCGCGTGCCAGCACCAGGACCCGGCGGCCGCTGGCGGCCAGCCCGGCGGCCTGCGACAGCTGTTCCTGCTGGCCGCCCGGCAGCACCATCTCCGGTGCTCCCAGCACCCAGGTGCCCTGGCCGGCGAAACTGGCCGCGCTCCACTTGCGCGCCGAGGAGAACGGCACGGCCGCCTGCCGTGGCCACCCCTGCGGCGGCGGGAATTCCTGCCCGATGGCGGCCAGCGTGGCGTTGCGGTTCTCGTCGTCGGCCAGCGCCCCGAGTGCCGCCCCGGCCGGAGCCTGGTCATCGAGCCGGACGAGGCTGTCGAAGGCGATGGTGCCGTCGGTGAGGGTGCCGGTCTTGTCCAGGCACACCACGTCCACCCGGGCCAGGCCCTCGACCGCGGGCAGCTGCTGGACCAGGACCCGGCGCCGCGCGAGCGTGACCGCGGCCACGCCGAAGGCGACGCTGGTCAGCAGGACCAGCCCCTGCGGGACCATGCCGACCAGCGCCGCGACCGTCCCGGTTGCGACCTGCCGTACGTTCCCGTGGGCGTGCCACCCGCTGATCACCAGCAGCACGGCCACCGGCCCGATCGCCCAGGTGACGTAGCGCAGAATCCGGTTGATGCCGTCCATCAGCTCCGAGCGGACCAGCGCGAAACGCCGCGCCTGGGCGGCGAGCTTGCGGGCGTACGCGTCTGCGCCCACCCCGGTGGCCTGGTAGCCGCCCGACCCGGCGACCACGAAGCTGCCCGACAGCAGGCGGTCGCCGGCCCGCTTGCCCACCGGCTCGGACTCGCCGGTCAGCAGCGACTCATCAGCCTCCAGGCTCGCGCTGGCCCGCACCACCCCGTCCGCCACCAGCTGATCCCCGGCGCGCAGGTCGACCAAATCGCCGGCGACAAGGTCCGCGACAGCGATGTCCCGCGGCGCGCCGTCGCGGATCACGCGGACCCGCGGGGCGCTGAGCACGGCGAGCCGGTCGAGCGTGCGCTTGGCACGCAGCTCCTGCGCGATGCCGATCAGCGCGTTGGTCACCAGCACGATGCCGAACAGGGCGTCCTGCGGCTGACCCGCGACCAGGATCACGGCCAGCAGGGCGCCGAGGAGGAAGTTGAACCGGGTCAAGAGGTTCGCCCGCAAGATCTCGGCGACCGACCGGCTGGTGCGCTCCCCGCCCGCGTTCGCCAGCCCGCGCGAGCGCTGCTCGGCAACCTGGGCGCTGGTCAGGCCGGCGGGCGGCGTCTCCGCGATCGCCCCTCCCGACGCCAGTGGCGTGGAGGCGGCCGCGTCAGCCATGCCAGGTCACCGCGCCGCGGTGAAGGGCCAGCGGAACGCGCGGCCAAGACGGGGGCGGCTACCGGCAGCATCGGCAGCGTCCCCTCCCCCCCGCGCTGCGGCTCACGGTGCCACGGGCTCCGTCGGTACAGGCTGGGCAGGCCCCGATCGTGAACGGCGTCGTCGCTGCCATAGCCATCCTCCTCACCTGCTTGGAGACTAGCGCCAACCCGGCCAGCAGTGCTCTGCAACGCCAGGCCGGGGAGTTTCGCGACGACACCGTCCCGTTGCCCCGCGCCACGATGAAACATGAAGGCCTAGCGTCCCCGGCCGGCGTGACCGTGCCCCGGCCCGGGCCAGTTCCCCGGGCACGCGATCCCCCGCAGTGAAGGCAAAGCGGTCCGCGACGTGCTCACGCAGCTGTCGGGGGCGGGCCGGGGGATGGCCGGTGCGCCGGTCCCTGACTTTGGCGACGGCACGGGCGGGGCCCGGCACGTTCGGCGGTGAAGGTGCGTCCAGCAGGTAGGTGCAGGACCACCGCCCGCGAGCTGTGCAGCGGACCTGCCAGGTGCCGTGGGCACCGTCGACCAGGGCGCTCGGGGCCGATGCGGCCTGGACGCGGACACGGTCGGCCGATGCCGCCATCTAGCGCTGCTGGAGCCTGCCGGACCCAGGCACCCCTGGCGAATCGCCAGGACCGTCTGCCTGGGATGGTGACCTCGGTCCCTGCCCGGGATCGCGCATCGGGCCTACCGCCGTAGCGAATAACAGATCGCCTTCGTCGGGAGCTACGACCTGACCGTCTTCCTGGTCGACTACCAGCTGGCCGACGGTGCCATCCTGTTCCCCACCGCGCAGGGCGGCCTGACGGAGGAGGACCTGCGCACGGGGATCGAGCACGGCGAGTACCGGGTGGCGTTCGACGTTGACCATCTCGACGAGGCGGCGCGGGAAGGCTGGAGCGTCCTGGTCCAGGGACCTGCTCACCATCTCGACGCCGAGGATGAGCAGGAGGCGGCCCGGGCCGCGGGCGTGGAGCCGTGGGCCGGCGGCGAGCGCAATCACTTCATCGGCGTCACGCCCCGTCCGCGTCACCGGCCGGCGGATCCGGAAGGGCGCGTGAGCCTGGCCGCGGCGCCAGCGCCCGTGCGAGTGCCGGTGAGGCACGCGCCGTCCGGCAGGGCTGGCTGCGCCTCGCGGAACCGGCGGGCGGCTATCCCGCGTTCGTCCCCGCGATGCTCGCGGGGCTGCCCGAGCCGACGCGGCGCTGGCTGTGCCATGCGATTGCGCCGGGGACTCCGCTGGGGCGGCCGGCGGAGCCTTCCGTGCGCGGGCAGACCCGGCTGGGCCGGTCGCGGTCCTTCACCGCCCGGCAGGTGCTGGCACCGCCGGACGGCTCCATCTGGGCCGCTACCGCGCGGGTGGCCGGGCTGCCGGTGACGGGCTTTGACCGGCTCAGCTCCGGGACCGGGCAGATGTCCTGGCGGCTCCTCGGCCTGCTGCCGGTGGTGGCGGCGTCCGGGGCCGACGTGACCCGCAGTGCCTGCGGCCGGCTCTCAGGCGAGATAACACTGCTGCCGACCGCGTACCCGCAGGCGGGCTGGCGGCCGGGGGAGCAGGCCGGCACCGCGATCGCCTCCCTCCAGCTCGCCGCGCAGGACGAGAGCGCCGAGCTGAGCGCCGGGACCGGCGGCCGCCTGCTCAAGGTCAGGGAGAACCGCTGGGGCAACCCCGCCGGCGCGCCCCTCGGCCGTTACCCGTTCGGGGTGTCCGTCGAGGCAGAAGCAGAATGCGGCGATATCACCATCCCGTCGGTCCTGCGGGCCGGCTGGTGGTGGCGCACCGAACGCCAGGGCGCCGGGAGTTCTTCCGGGCCCAGATCACGATCGCCGTTTCAGCGTCGACCCCGGCCTGACTGTCTGGCTGCTCGTCGATGGCGCGCTGAGCGCTGCGGAGCCGAGTGACGGCCTGGAGCGCAGGTCCGGCCAGGCCGGCATGGCGCGGCTGCCCGGCGGGTCCGGGGACATGCGCGACGTCCGCCCCGCCGCCGGCTGCCGCGCTACCTGGAACCGGCCTTGCCGCGGATGATCACGACTGGGCACGGCGCGTGGTGGACGCAGTGCTGGCTGACTGAGCCGAGCAGCGCCTCGGTGAACCCCCCGTGCCCGCGGCTCCCCACGACCAGGAGCTCAGCGCCGCTGGCCGCGTCGAGTAGCGCCTGAGCGGAGTTGCCCTCGGCCACCTTCGTGGTGACCGGCACCGTACTGGCCGGATCGACCGCGCTGCTGACGGCGTCCGTTACCACCTTCTGGGCGGTCTCGGCGAACGTCGCGACCTCCATCGCCGCGAGCGGCGCCCACGCGTACCCGGCTGCGATGTAGGGGAAGAAGTGCCACGCGATGACGGCCTCGACGGTGGCTCCGGTGAGGCCGGCCTGCCGCACCGCCCAGCGGAGCGCCTCCCGGGAGGGCTCTGAGCCGTCGACTCCTACCACGATGCGCGACTGCGTACCCTGCGGCCCGGACATGCCCGCCTCCTCCTATTGATCGTTATCTCGTGTGTCCGAGCATCACCCCAGCTGGCGGCCCCGGCGCAGGGGCGTAGCGCCCCTTCCGCCGGGACCTTAGGCCCGGCCTGGGACTACCCGGGACCAAGGGCCCTCCCGGCCGGCCCGAACTGCCCTGCCGGCCAAGTTTCGGCGGCGGTGCGACACTGCTGCTGGGTGTCCCCCTGGATCAGGGGAAACGCTCGCCGCTGAGGAGGAGAAATGCCCGGGATCGTGGACGGATCGTCCATGCCCGGCGTGCCCTGCACTGGGCCATGCGAGGCCGCGACCCGGGAGGCGAAGGCGGCCTCGTCCCGGACCCGGCCGGGGTGGGACCAGCTGATCAGCAGCTGGGCGACGATAGGCGCGACGCCGGGCTCGGCGAGGAGAGCGGGGCCAGCCCGGCGGCACAGCTGCCGGTTCCCTCCAGCGCCGCTGCCCAGCCAGGGGCGTAGTCACCGGCCGCGAGGCACTAAGGTCCCGGCGGCCCCGGGAGTTCTCTAGGGGCCCTTGTCACCGGGTCGGGGGCATCTGCCGCGCCGGGAAGGTACAGGGCTACCGCGGCGCCGCCGTCGGCCAGGTTGCGGGCCACGGCGCGGCCGCCATGAGCCTGGGCGATGGCGCTGACGATGGCCAGTCCGAGACCCGCGCCGCCATCGGACCGCGCCCGGCCGATGTCCGGGCGGCGGAAGCGCTCGAAGGCGTGCGGCAGGAAGTCGGCGGGGAACCCCGGGCCGCGGTCGGTGACCTCGATCTCCAGGTCCCGGCCGTCGCGCCCGGTCGGCTGGGCGCGCAGCTGGATCGCCGTGCCCGCCGGCGCGAACCGCAGCGCATTATCGACCAGGTTGTCGATGGCCTCGCCGATCCGGTCCGGGTCCACCTGCGCGGCCAGGCCAGCGGACGCGGCTACCTCGCTGGTGACCCCGGCGGCGCTCGCCCGGGCCGCGGCTCGGGCCGCGCTGCGGGCCAGCAGTGCCGCCATGCTGGTTTGCTCCAGCCGGGGGGGCATCCGGTCCTCGTCGCTGCGCGCCAGCAAGAGCAGCTGCTCGGTGATGCGGGCCAGGCGGGCGGTCTCCTCGCCGGCCCGCGCGACCGCCTCGGCGAGTTCCTCCCGGGTCCGCCCCGGCCGCCCGGCCAGCTCGAGCTCGCCGCGCAGGACGGCGAAGGGGGTGCGCAGCTCATGGCTGGCGTCCGCGACCAGCGCCCGCTGCCGGGCGAGGGCCCGCTGGAGCCGGCTCAGCAGGTCATTCATCGTGGTCGCTAGCGCGGCGATCTCATCCCGCGTCGCCGGGACCTGCACGCCCGGCGCCGGGTCGCGCTCGGACAGCGCGGCCACCTCCCGCCGCAGCCGCTCGACGGGCGACAGGGCGGCGCGGGCCAGCCCGTAGGCGCCGAGCCCCGCCGCCGCCACGAGCACCACGCCCGCGATCACCAGGCTCCGGGTCACATCGCCTAGCGTGGCGTCGAAGGACTCCAGCGATACTCCGGCGACGGCCACCCAGCCGGGACGCCGCGGCCGGCCGGCCAGCGGGCCGGCCATCAGGCGCTCACGCTCGCCATCAGAGCTCGTCGTGACAACGATGCGGCCGCTCTGGGCCCGGCGCAGCTGGGCCGCGGCGAGCAGCGGCGTGATACCGGCATCGGGGCTGGCACCGCGGACCCGGCCGGCGGTATCGATGACCTGGATGACGTACTCGCCGGGCGCCGGGCTGCCCGCGGCCGGCGCCGCGCGGCCGGAGGCGGGCAGGTACCGGCTGGCCCCGCTGAGCTGGGCCGCCAGCTGGGCGTCGACCGAGCGAAGCAGCGAGGACGACAGCTCGGCCACGAACAGCCAGCTGCCCAGCGCGAACAGGACCGCCGCCGCGATCGTGAAGACGAGGGCAAGCCGGAGCCGGATCGACATTCCCGCGCCGCCTACTGCGCCGGCTCTTGCCGGAGGCGGTAGCCCATGCCCCGCACCGTTTCCAGGTCGTGGCGGCCGAACGGCGCATCCACCTTGCGGCGCAAGTAATTCACGTACTGGTCGACAACGTTGGAGCCGCCGTCGTAGGCGAAGTCCCAGACGGCCTCGATGAGCTGGGACCTGGTGAGCACCGTCCCCGGGTGGCGCAGGAAGAACTCGAGCAGCGAGAACTCCTTCGGCGACAGCGCGAGCTCGGTCTCGGCGCGCCACGCCCGCTTGCCGGCCGGGTCCAGCCGGAGGTCGCCCTCAGACAGCACGACCGGCCGCCGCCGGTCGTCCCGGCGCCCGAGCGCGCGCAGCCGTGCCGCTAGTTCCAGCAGGCTGAAGGGCTTGACCAGGTAATCGTCGGCCCCGGCGTCGAGGCCGCGCACCCGGTCGCCGACCTCGTCGCGGGCGGTGAGCATGAGCACGGGCGCCCAGATGCCCGCCGTGCGCAGCCGCCGGCACAGCTCCAAGCCATCGAAGCCCGGCAGCATGACATCCAGGACGATCGCGGCATACCGGTTCTCGGTCGCCATCCACAGGCCGTCCGGCGCATCAGCGGCGACGTCGACCGCGTGGCCCTCCTCTTCGAGGGCGCGCTTGACCAGGCGCGCCATCCGCACCTCGTCCTCGATCACGAGCACCCGCATGCCGTGAGACTACGCAGCGCCAGATGAGAGAACGATGAGAACCCGGAGCTGAGCACAGAAGCGTTTCCCAGATGTGAGGCCTCTCATGAGGCTCTCACGATCGATTCATCCGCGCTTGCGCATGATCGGGTCGCCAGGCAGATCCGGCAGTCAGGGCGAAAGAGAAAGTGAAAGGAAACCAAGATGGACTCCGATCGCGCGTACCGCAGTGGCCGGGTGCCGCTGCCGGGACCCGGCGACTCATGGCAGGCCGACCCGCCCCGTCCGGCCGTGCCGGCCCGAGGTCCCGGCCTCGAGCAAGTCAGGCGAATGAGCAACTGGACGGCGGCCGCGCTGATCGTCGGCACTGGTGCCGCCACTGTCGCGCTTGCCCACCAGGCGCTGCCTGGCGCAACCTCGGCCGCGGGTGGCGGGACCACGACCGGGACGGGTGCCGGGGCGACGACCGGGACAGGTGCCGCGGCCGGCGCGACCGGGCCGAAGGCCGGTCACTCGGTCGCGACCACGAGCGGATCCGGCGTGACGACGACCACCACGACCCGCGTGGTCAACGGTAAGACCGTCGTCAACCACGTCCGGCACGCTCCGGCCTACCACGACAACTGATGACGATGATGACGATCTCAGTAGCGGACCTGGCCGGCCTGACCTCCTGGCGGCGGGTCACGACGGGCGACGATGCCCTGGCGGTCGCGGAACGCGACGCCCTGGGCACCACCGCCCGCGTCGCGGTGTGGCCGCCGGAGGGCCTGGGCCGGGCCTGCGCCACCGTGGATGGCGTGCTGGGCGACCTGGACTTGCAGGCCAGCCGGTTCCGGCCGGACTCGGAGATCTCCTGGCTCAACCAGGGCGGCGGCGGGCTGTTCATGCTCAGCGACGGGCTGACCGAGGCGGTCGGCGTGGCGCTGGCCGCGGCCCGGTGGACTGGTGGCTGGGTGGATCCTACGGTCGGCGATGCGCTGACCGCCCTGGGCTATGACCGTGACTTCGCCGCCATCGACCAGCAATGCGGCGAGCCGCCCGGTGCGCCGGTCCCGGCCCCCGGATGGCAGCTGGTCGAGCTCCACGGGCCCATGCTCGGGCTGCCGCCCGGCGTCCGGCTCGACCTGGGCGCCACGGCCAAGGCCGTCGGCTCCGACCGCGCCGCGTCGGCGGCCAGGTCCGCCTGCGGGCAGCCTGGCGGCGTCCTGGTCAGCCTCGGCGGCGATATCGCCGTTGCCGGGACATCGCCCCAGGACGGCTGGCCAGTCACCGTGGCGGACGGGCCGGACCCGGTCAGCTCGCTGAGCGCGCAGCTTGTGCGGCTGCCACGCGGAGCGGTCGCTACCTCCTCGGTGACCTGCCGCCAGTGGCGGCGCGGGGGCCGGTCGCTGCACCACATCGTGGATCCCCGGACCGGGCTGCCCGCGGCGGGGCCCTGGCAGGCGGTGAGCGCGGTGGCGGCGACCTGCGCCGACGCGAACGCCGCGACGACGGCGGCGATCGTCGCCGGCTCGCGGGCGGTCGACTGGCTAACCGCGGCCGGCCTGCCGGCCCGGCTCGTTGCGCCCGACGGCGAGGTGCGCTATCTCGGCGGCTGGCCGGCCGCCGAGGGTGCGACGCTGCCGGTGCCGCCGGGCACCCACGTGTACGACGGGGTGCGCCGGCCGGGTGGCCGGCGATGAGCGCGGCCGCCGCCGTCGCGGGATCCCAGGGGCTGTGGCTGGTCTCGCGGGGCAGCGGCCTGGCCCTGCTGACCGCGTTCAGCGCGGTGGTGGTGGCGGGCGTGGCCGCCCGGCTGGGCTCGGCGACAGGCCGCTGGCGGCGCCTCGCCGCCGCCGAGCTGCACCGCACCCTCGCGCTGTTCTGCGTGGCCTTCCTCGGACTGCACGTCGGGA
>Ga0208586_1000638_pt1 | contig 12451 bp, 15 predicted proteins | sample NGESurshal072012_6_FD_184471 | JGI IMG/M metagenome (GOLD analysis project Ga0208586, IMG submission 184471) | Arctic peat soil microbial communities from Barrow, Alaska - NGEE Surface sample 53-3 shallow-072012 (SPAdes) | ecosystem: Environmental > Terrestrial > Soil > Wetlands > Peat ... | reverse complement strand
CGCCGCCCGCCGATCCGGGCCGGTGCATCACACTCCTCGGCGTCCTGGAACGGCCACCCGGGGCGCCGATCGGCACTCCGGCCCAGAACGCCCTGGCCGACCAGGATGACGAAGACCAGCATGACTGGACAAGGTAGCCAGGACGGCGGTCAGATCCGACCTGCGGATCACCGCTGCCCTGCGGGTCGAAGTCGGGGTGCCGCACGTAGGCATAGTCGGCGAGATGGCCACAGGCCTGCCCAGCGCGTCACCGAGCCCGAGCCGGGCCAGCTGCCGGATCTCGCGCTGTCCGGCTGGAGGTACATCCTGCAGCCGGCGCTCCAGCCGATCCAGGAACAGCTCAATCGGGCCGGCACAAGGTCTTCCTGCCCGTCCTCAACTGCACCCGTCGGCCGTCACGCTGCTGCTGCTCAGCACGCACGACCCGGACGGGAGGCCGGCCGTCGTGAGCTCTGGGTCATCAAACAGCCGGCCGAGCACCAGAGCCTGCTGGCCATCTTCCAGCCAGAGCCCAGCGCCGGGATGTGCTCCTCCGCCCGTGCACCAAGGTCCGGGTACATTCCACCGCGCCGATTCGTGAATGTCCATGATCAGCGAGCCGGCGGCGGTCCACCCGGAAGCATGCGCCCGCGAGCTTGCCTTTGGCTTGCTCGATGACGACCCGGCTGTTCAGGGCGCCCTGGAGCTGCTCGGCGACGGTTTCCCCCCGCCGCACGTTCCGTTCCTGCAGCAGCCCGATCGTGGCGACATCGGCGAGAGCCTGGCCGATACGCAGGTCCGCCGGGCTGAGCGGCCCTGGCCCGGCGCGGAACAGGTTCAGCGCACCGATGACCTGGTCCCGCAGCCGCATCGGCAGGGCCTCGACCGAACGGAACCCGGCCTGCTCCGCGGCGGCTGCGAACTGGGGCCATTGCTGGTCTGCGCCCGCAAGATCAACTGCGGTGACGGGCTGCCCGGTGCGGAAACAGTCCAGGCAGGGGCCCTGGTCATTCTGGATCTGGAACAACTCGACCAGCCCGGCTGCCTCGCTGGATGCCGCTGCCACCCGCAGCTCGCCGCGCGGGTCAGCGAGCATGACCCCGGCCGCGGACGCGGCGAGCAGGGCGACGCTGCGATCGGTGAGGACGTGCAGGAAGTCGATCACATCGAAGTCGTCGACCATCGTGTCTGCCAGGTCAACGAAGGTACCGGAGAGCAGTTCGGCGTCCATCTAACTCACCTTCTCGCCAGTGGCGGGAACAACAGCGCCAGCCTGGCGGCAGCAGCAGGAGTGTCATGGCCCCCCGCCCGGCACCGGATCGGGATCCAGCCGCACCCGCCGGGCGACGATGTCGCCGGCCACCTCGGCGAGCCTCAGGTCCTGGGCATAAGCGTAAGCCCGGAGCCGGGCATACGCCTCACCGGCGCTAACGCCGAGCTGCACGGTGAGCATCCCGGTGGCCTGGTCGACCTCGGCGCGGTGCAGCGCCAGATCCGGTGACTGCCCGCCCGGTCCCGCCCCGTCGCCGCCGGCTGCCCCGTCGGCGCCGTGGTCGGCGCCGTCGAGCAGCAGCACGGTCGCCGCGTCTCCCAGCAGGAGGCAGTCACCGAGCTGCGCGCCGGGCAGCGGGCCGGGCCTGCTGCGGTACAGGCCCATGACCCCGGCCCGGATCGCCCCGATCATCAGCGGGAACGCGAACACCGCCCCGGCGCCAAGCTGGCGTGCTTCCGTGGTGAACCCGGGCCAGCGGCGGCTGGACTGGTCATCGCCCAGGTCGCCGGCCAGGACAGGCGCGGCGGTGACCAGCACGTCGTGGCACGGTCCCTCGCCCAGTATCAGCTGGACCTCGGCGAGCTGCTCGCTGACCTGGTCGGTCACGCACATCACGAAATCCGGTCCCCGGCTGCTGGCGGCCGTCACCCACACCCCGCCCATCTGAGCGGTGGAGACTGCGACCGTGCAGACGTCAGCCACCGATACCCGGCCGCCGTGCGTGGCAGCGTGCGCGGCGACCAGGTCCCACACGAACACCCGCCGGCTATGAGGCATCCGCGCGCCACACCAGCAATCCGGGCTTCAGGGTGTTGCAGCCGGTAAATTCCGGGGCTGCCAGATCAACGATCATGCACGCTGCCCGCCCGCCGGGCACGCCGCGCCTGCGCCCGGGGCGCCTGCTGTGTCCAGTTCCCCGAGCAGCGCGGGGAACCACATGTACCCGTGTCTATGGGTACACAGCCCAGCACTCACCATCAGGGCCCGCCTTCCTGCCAGAGCAGCCAGGCGGGGACTCGACCCAACGACTACTAATCAGCCTGCACAGCAACACTACGCCCCAGGCCCGGAATGCTGACCCATGGCGGGAGACCGCCATCCGGCCGGCAGGGCGGGACTCCTGCGGGGCCGGGCGTACTCTCAGGGCTGGAAGCTATTTGAGTTCGCTGCCGGGTCCAGACTTCGCCTTGCTGCCGGAGCAGGAAGGCGCCGCATGATTAGTGCCGGGCTGAGTATCCGTGAGGACGGCCGTCACCTCGTGGTCACGCTGCGCGGGGAGCTGGACGCCGTCGATGCCGCGGGCGCCGAGGCCGCGCTGGCTGCGGCCACGGCCGGTAACCCGCGGGTCGTTGCCGATCTGGCTGCGCTGGAGTTCCTCGACTGCTGCGGTCTGGGCGTGCTGATCCGGGTGCGGGCGCAGGCCCGGCAGGCCGGTGGTGACCTGCTGCTGGCCGCGGCCGGCCAGCAGGTGCGGCGCATCCTTGCGCTGACCGGGATGACCGGCGTCTTCTCCGTGCATGCCAGCGTCGACGAGGCCGTGCTGGCCGCCGGATGGCCGCACTCCGGGGCGTACCCCCAGGCGCCAACCCGGCGTGGCCACCACATTGCCCACGATTCTGCGGTGGCGTAGCATGATCAAATCGTCTGTGCCGCTCCGGACCCAGGTGGCATTTCCTCCGCCGCCGGGAGCGTCCATGGCAGGACATGACCTTGATCAGCAGTTCTCCGGCCCGCAGCCGGTGGCCATCCTCGCGCCGCACCGCCGGGCGGGAGCCAGCATCGCCGCGCCGCACGCAGATCGAGCTGGCTGGATGCTGCGCGGAGCCTGCCGCAGTGAGGATCCTGAGCTTTTCTTTCCCATCGCCGCGGCGGGTCCCGCGCTGGCGCAGGTCAGCTCAGCGAAGGCCGTCTGCCGCCGCTGCGCGGTGCAGGCGAACTGCCTGTCCTACGCCCTGATAACCCGGGCGGACGGCATCTGGGGCGGGACCACCAGGGAAGAACGGTGGGCCGGCCCACCGCCCCCGGCGACGGCCCCGGCCCTGCCTGCCGGGCCGCGATGAGCGTGCCGCCGACCAGCAGGATGCCCGGGCCGCCGCCAGCCCGGGGGCGCAGGTGCCCGGCCTGGTGAACCTCATGGCTGGGCGGCACCGCAGCGCCAGCGCAACCGTGCCTGTCTCCAGGACAGCCGGGCGCGGGCTGGTCACTGGTGCGGGCGGCCTTGGCCGGGCTGCTGGTCCAGGGCGGCTTGCCGGATTTCGCGGTGCGCGTTGCCGCTGGCCCGCAGTTCGCCGTCGGAGGCGTGCTCCAGCGACAGCAGCGTGTTGTCGGCGCCGGGCAAGGCCCGCAGTATCTCATCCAGCTTGCGCTGGGTAGCTGCCTGCTGGCGGGCCTGGGCGTGCTGGATGACGAAGACCATGGCCAGGGTCAGCGCGGCGACCAGGGTCTGGAACGCCGTCTCCCACCGGCCCGGGAATCCCACGGCCAGGCTCAGCAGAACCCCATGCCGCGTCCGCGGCTAGCACGATCAGCGCGGTGACCGGCCGTGATGCTCACTGGTCTACCCCGGACAGCAGCCGGCTTCCGGCCGACCGGGACCGGTCAACCGGCGGCTCCGGCACGGCCATGCCACCTCCTGAACAGGTCAGCCAGGCTTCGCGCCACAGGGACACCCGATAGCAGTGGCTACGCGGACGGCGGGACGCTGCCGGGGGAACGACGATGCGGGGAAGGACAGTGCCGACTGGCAGGGACGCGTCAGAGGCTTCTCATCTTCAGATACCGCCCGACATCCGGCAGCCCTCTCACCACGACCGCCGTCAGGCCAACCCCGGCCAGCGCCAGTGTGACTGCGGTGACGTAACCGAGAATGCGCATCACGCGTTTCCTTTCCTTCAGCGGATCCGCGACCGCGGTCCGCAGCCAAACATGCCCTTAATCTGGACGCGCGCAGCGCCACGCGCAGAATGCGGAACGCCGTACCCGCGAGGCCGTACCCGGTGGTACCAGCGGTCACGGCGCTAGCCGCGGGTGTCCGCCGCCGTTAGCTTGCCTAGCGCCGCCTGCAGGAGTGCTGCCATCTCGGGCGGGGAGATCGCCAGCTCACGGGCAGCCTCTGCGTACCCCAGGTGGCCGAAAATCACCAGCGCGAGCGCGGCGCGTTCCCGCACGCTCACCCGCCCGGCGCGATGCAACCTGTCATGCCGTCCAGGGGGTCGCGGAGCCGGTTCCAGTATGCGGGGTCAGTGGCCAGTTCCTGGCATCGCCGGCGGACCGACACCGCGAGGCCGTACTCCCCTGCGTCAGCGTCTAGCGGCGGGGGGCGAAGGCACTCCCCGGTGATCACATCGCTCACGACCTGCTCGGCCAGGCCCGCGTCGCCGAGGGTCAGCAGCGCCTGCCGGTACAGCCTGTCCCCATGGAGGTCATGGACGGCCCCGGCCCGGCCAGGAGACGCGGCCGGCCTGGGGACAGCACAGTCGAGGGTCTGCTCTCCGTATCCAGGCACAAGAAAACTCCAGCGCTTCGGCGGCGTGGCGCTCCACGAGCGCTCGCGGCCACCAAGGTCTGGAGCAGCGCTTACAGGCTACCACGGGCAAGATCACTCGCAGATGCTGAAGCAGGCGGCCGTTATGCCCCCGGGCTTGCCCCAGGGCTTCGGCAAGGTGGCGTGATGTCGGGTTGATGACCTGATGCGCGCTGCGGGGTTTGAAAGCGGAACGGGCACGGTTTCCAAGATCATGTGGGTGTCGAATCCCATGATCACTGCTGGAAGACCGTGCCTGCCTTGTCATCATCCCCGATCAGCGCTGCGCTGGAGCAGCTCGACCTGCCTGCCGGTGATCGCGCGTTGCTGGCGGGCCAGTGCCCCAGCCTGCTGGAGTACCTGCAACAGGTGCCCGATCCGCGAGACCCGCGCGGGGTCCGGCACAGCCTGACGTCGTTATTACTGGCGGCGGTGGCCGCGGTGCTGGCCGGGGCGCAGTCGCTGGCCGCGGTCGGCGAGTGGGTCGCGGAAGCGCCGCCGCAGGTTCTGGCCGCGCTCGGGATCAGGCATGATCCCCTGGCGCGCCGGTTCGAGCCGCCGGATGAGGCCACCATCCGCCGGGTCCTGGAAGCTGTCGATGCCGATACGTTCGGCGCGGCGGTGGGTGCCTGGCTCGCCGGGCGGCTGGCAGCCCGTGACCAGTGGCCAGGGCACGGCCACCGAGAGCGGCGGGCACTGGCCGTGGACGGCAAGTCGGTGCGGGGCACCCGCCATGCCAGCGGCGGCGGGCAGGCCGTGCACCTGCTGGCGGTCGCCGATCAGCAGGCCAGCGCCGTGCTCGCCCAGGCCGCCGTGGACGGCAAGAGCAACGAGATCACCGCATTCGCCCCGCTGCTGGAGCCCCTGGACCTGACGGGGCGGTAATCACCGCCGACGCGATGCACACTCAGCGCGAGCACGCCCGGTTCCTGGTCAGGGACAAGAAGGCCCACTACATCCTGGTCGTGAAGAAGAACCAGCCCAGCCTGTACGCCCAGGTCACGAACCTGCCCTGGCGCCACATCCCGGCCGGTCACCGGCAACGCGGCCGCGGGCACGGCCGCGAAGAGCACCGCACCTTGCAGGCCGCCACCGTCGCCGCCGGGCTCGCCTTCCCCCACGCCGTCCAGGCCATCCGCCTCACCCGCCGGATCCGGCTCATCTCCAGCACGAAGAAGTGGCAGACCGTCACCATCTACGCCATCACCAGCCTGACCGCCAGCCAGGCCACCCCCGCCCAGCTCGCCGGATGGATCCGCGGCCACTGGCAGATCGAAGCCATCCACCACATCCGCGACGTCACCTACGGCGAAGACGCCTCCCAGGTGCGCACCGGCAACGGGCCCCAGGTGATGGCCACCCTCCGGAATCTGGCCATCGCCATCTTCAAGCTCGCCGGCACCACAAACATCGCCGCCGCCTGCCGCAGCCAAGCCCGGGATGCCACCCGCGTGCTAGCCGCGCTTGGCCTCAGCGCGCCATGACCGAAACGGGCATCACGCCACCATGCCCGGACCCTGGGCTGATGGCCTGATGCGCGTTCTGGCGTTTGACGGAGGAACAGGCTGCGACTCAGACCCACAGGCCACCAGCCCGAGCAAGATCATCCCCAGCAATGCTGTCGTGCACCCACACGCTGTCAGAGGTCTAGGCTGGCCGGCGTAGCTAACGCACCGCCGCAAGAAAGGGCAGGCCATGACAACTCTCGGCAACCGGCCAGCCACCGCGCTGCTCGTCATCGATGTCCAGAACGCCGCCGTGGACGGGAGTTACCAGCGCGATGCGGTCGTGGCGAACATCGGCAGCCTTGTCGAGAAGGCGCGGCGGGAACATGTCCCGGTTATCTGGGTCCAGCATTCCGACGAAGAGCTCGAGAGAGGAAGCGGCGGCTGGCAGATCGTCCCCGAGCTGAATCCGGATGGCTCAGAGCCGCTGGTCGAGAAGCACTACGGCGACTCTTTTGAGGACACCACCCTGGAGAACGTGCTGTCCGGGCTCGGCGTCGGGCGGCTGGTGGTCGTCGGCGCGCAAACCGACTTCTGCATCCGCTCGACCCTCCACGGCGCCTTCGCCAGAGGCTATGACGCGACACTGGTCAGCGACGCGCACACCACGGACGACCAGACCACGTGGGGCGCGCCCCCGCCGGACCAGGTTATCGCGCACACGAACCTGTACTGGACCTACCAGACGGCGCCGGGGCGGACGGCCGGGACGGTCGAAACCGAGGACATCGATTTCGCTGACGCGCGTCCTGACGCCTAGTGCCCGCTGGGCCCTCAGCGAGGCATCCCTGGCGTAGACCGAACTCATCGCCCAGCCGGAGGCACGACGGATGCACTTTATGCGGCGCCGTCCGGGATTGGCTGGAAGGGCTGGATGACCAGCGGCAGGCGCGCCCGGGACGCCACCCGCGTCCTGGCCACAGTCGGACCCGAGTTGGGCCAAATTAGTGCGCACCTGAGTGCCGGTGGATCAGGCTTGCGGGGCACGGGTTTCGGCGCGTGCTCAGGCTTCCTGTTCCCCGTGCCCGGCCGGGCGGAAATCTGGTGCGGGCTAAGACGTCAAGCCCAGCCTGGAAAACCGGGAGGCATCGGTCCCGGTGCAGGTTTCAGCGGGTCATCCCGCGCCTGGCGCCGGTTTCATGCCACGGGGTGCCCGGCCGCCCGGGCGGGAATGTGCCGTCGACGCTGCCGTGACTTGTGAGCGCGCAGGTCGGCGCGGGTCTGATCGGTGCGGGGGCCGGGGGGAGCGGGATCCCGGCCGGTGCCGCCGCGCCGTTCGCCGTCTAGGTCGCGGCCGCCTGGCCCCGGCCCGGGCGGCAACTGACTGCGGGAGCGCCTGAGCTCCCATGAGGCGGCCACCCCGTACGCCAAGATGGCGGGCGCCGCTACGACGGCGGCGAGAAAGGCCAGGAACAGCAGCTTGGCAGCCCAATCATAGGGAGTGGGGTGGGCGCCAGGATCGAGGAGGTGGTGGGCCCATATGGCGGCGGCCGCGATGATCAGGCAGCCGCCCGACCCGGCGGCCGCCCTGGCCAGCGGCCGGCGGCGTGCCGGGGCGGGCGGGCGCGCCGGCCCGGCTGCGGGCGGGCCGGGCGGGATGTCGGCGGTGAGCGCGGCCAGGTCGGCGTAGGTCCGCGCGGTAAGCGCCTGGCCCGCCCGGGTGTCGAGTTCGTCCTTGGTCAGCTGGCCGTGTACGAACGCGGTCTTCAGCGTGCCGATCACTTGCTCGCGGTCGGCCTGGCCCGCCCTGAGCCGGTCACGGCCTGCCGCGGCCGGGTCTTGCGGTCCTGTCGTCACCGGCGCCTCCCCCTGCTAGCACGATGCAGGTAGAGCGTAGCGCGGCTGCTCCCCAGCGGGCCATGCGCAGCCAGGGTCCCTGCCCGCCGGGCGGCGTATAGGCGCCGCCGCCTTGACCGGAGCCAGACTTGAGCTGGGGCCAGCTAGTGCGCACCTGAGTGCCGGTGGATGCGGTCACGGGTGTCGTAGAGGGTCTCCGGGTAGTGGGCCGGGAGCACGGCCTGCACCGCGGTGCCGCCTGACGCCGTCTTCACGGTGCGTACGTACACGGCCACCAGGCCCACCTACGACCCAGAATTAGTGCGCAATTTCACTCGCCGCAACCGGCAACCCCCCCAGGTCAGCGCCTCGCGGAGTCACTCAGAGCCGAAACGTGGCCCAAGTCAGGGCACTTTATGCGGCGCCGTCCGGGATTGGCTGGAAGGGCTGGATGACCAGCGGCAGGCGCGCCCGGGACGCCACCCGCGTCCTGGCCACAGTCGGACTCAGCCCGCCACGCCCAAAACGGACATTACGCGACTATGCCGGGGCCCTGGGGCTTGCCCTAGCTCTTGGGTCCCCTCCGCGGTAATTTGAGGGTGTTGCTCCAGACCTTGGCAGCTGCACCGAGGTTTGGCCCTTACTTCTCAGCAGGACAGACAAGCGACCGTGCGGTGAGGGCTGACGGGTCGCCACGCCTGCTAGGAGCCAGAGTTGATCATCCTCGGCATTATCCTGCTCATTATCGGGTTCATCGCGAAGATCGCCATCCTCTGGACCATCGGCATCATTGTGCTGCTGATCGGCGTCATTCTGGCCGTCCTGGGGATGGTCGGCCATGCCGTCGGCGGCCGCAGGCACTACTTTTAGCCTCAGCGGCCGGTCTGCCGGGAAGGCGGCTCCGCAATGGCAACGTGTCATGGTGCGTACTACGACGGGGTCCTGCGGATCATCTGCGCCGGCAACCCGCAGGTTGTGCTGATAGCGGGCGAGATTGACCAGGTCCGCCATCTCGCCCTGGTCAGCACGCTAGAAGATCTGGTTGACCCCGAGGGCGATGTTCACGTCAACCTGGCTGAGCTCGCGTACTGCGACCTCGCTGGCCTGCGGGCTATCCTCCGGCTGGCTGGAAGTGGCCGGCAAGACCAGGGTCACAATGGCAGGTCCCTGTTCCTGGATGATGTTCCCCCTCACCTGGCGGCGGTGCTCCGGGTCCTCGGGTGGGACTCCACCTCCGGCCTGATCATGAACGAGACCGCCCAGCCCGCCGCGGGCCCTTCCGGCATGATGCCCGACGGCCTGGTCACCAACGGTGCGGCCGCCTGACACACAGATGACCAGCAGGTCACCAGCCGAATCCTATCTTCGAGCGGCATGCCCTACCCTTAATCCAGGCTCTATTGCCGTTCCCGTGATCGGTTGATACCGAGGATGCCGGCGTGCCGGTGTAAAAGGGGCACACCGTCGCCCTGGCTGGTGGGCTGGTTTGCCAACGGTCAGCTCGCGTCACACGGGAAACGGCGTGATGAAGTCCAGCTATGCAAGAAGCTGGCCGCCCCGCCGCGCCCTACCGATCGGGATGCAGGCGTTTTTCCCGGGCCAGCGTTACGTGGCTTCGGCGTCATAGGGTGGTTCCCCGGCGGTCAGGAGCGCAGCGGCGGGAGCCCCGCCGCTGACATCGGTCCCGTCAGGGTCGTCCCGGTTCGGCTCGCTGAGCAGGTGCTTGTGGAGGAAACGGCGGGGGTTGAGGTCGTCGATGTCAAAGTCGGAAAACTCCGGGCCGAGAGCCTCGCGCAGGTCGGCCTTGGCTCCGTCTGCGAGCCGCCGCAGCTCGCGCAGGGCGCGGCCGGCCTGGGCGGCGATCTTCGGCAGGTCCTTGGGGCCGAACACGACCAGCGCAATCACAGCAAGGATCAGCAGCTTGGGCAGAGAAAGATCAAACACTGGGGATCTCCATCAGCAGGCCGTGCGGGATATTGAGATCCGCTCCGGGCCGGTCCGCTCTGGCCTCGGCGGATGCGACGGGCGTCCGGGCCTGTGATCAGGCCGCGGTGACTCTGAACCGGCGCAACAGCAGGTCACCAGTCCGGCCGGCCGCCGCCGCGACCACGACTGCGCCGGTACGGACGGCTAGGAACCGCCGCCGTCCGCGTCTGGGCGGGCGGGGACGGGCCCCGGCCATGCCGCCGTCGGCCGCATCGTCTGCGGCTGAAGACGGGTGAGCCCGGTCGCCGGGGCCTGCCTGTTTAATGGCCCGGAGCACAAGCTGGGTACCGCAGGCAGCTCTGAACAGCACAGTCAGCGCAACCGGCCGCCGCCGCGACGCCTGCCAGCGTGGGAAGCACGTCCGCCAGCGCGGCCGGTGGACGGGTCGCCGCGGCGCTGAACCCGAACGCGCGAAAATACAGCCGGACCGGCGCCGGGCCAGCGCCCGGTCACCGGAGCGAACGCCGTGTCCAGCACAAGGATGCCCGCTACCAGGGCGGTCTTGTTGCTGCCGGAATCCGCTATCGCGTAGTCCTTCCCCGGCACCGGCGTCATGTCGATAGCCGCGTCGCTGACCGCCGCCAACGGGCCACCTGGCAGGCCGGTGAGCCCGGCCCAGTTCCGCCACGCCCAGCGCAACGGCAGCGGCGAGGAACCCGGCCAGGGCATCCCGCGGCGCATGCCCAGTACCGGACGGTGCCGCTTCGTCATCACGCGGCAGATTCGGCGCCGACCAGGCCGCAGATTGCCCTAGGCTCCCCTGTAATTAGGTCCGGAAGAAGGCCGGGGGACTGGCCTGAGCCACCGGAACCAGCGTGGCAGGTAGCCATTTGTTTTCCCTTCCTGGCCGACGGGCAGGCGGGCAGGCCGGCCGGCTGGGATTGCTGCGCGGTGCCCTCTGACTGGCCGCCGTGGCCGCCCCTACCCGTTCCTGATTGCCCGGGAGCTGGTGAGCGCGGCGTAGATGACGATGTTGGACAGGTAGTGGTGGGTCTGGTAGTCGAAGCGTCCTCCGCAGGTGATGACGCGGAGCCCGGCGTAGCCGACGGGGCCGTAGACCTGCCGGGTCGGGAAGCCGGCCTTGCGGTACTCGTCGACGGCGTCGATCCGGAAGGTGGCTACGGTGCCGTCGGCGCGGGTGATGTGGATCTGGTCACCGGGCCGCAGCGCGCCGAGGCGGAAGAACACGCCGGGACCCTGGTAGGAGTCGACGTGGCCAGCGATGACCGCGGGCCCTAGCTGGCCGGGTGCGGGGCCGAGATCGTACCAGCCGGCTTCCTGCACGCCTGCCTGGGTGAGGGGCGGGACCTGGAGGGTGTGGTGGGGGCCCAGGCCCAGGTTGATTATCTTGGTGTGCACGCCGATGGCCGGGATGGCCAGGGACGCGGGCCGGGACCAGGGCAGGGCCGGAGTGCTGGGTGTGGCGCCCGCCGCGGCGGGCGGGGGCGGCAGCCCGGGACGCTCCCCTACGGCGCTGATCCATGCGGCGCCCGCCTGCCGGCGTCCCGGCTGTCCGGGTGACGTCCTGGCCGGTGCCAGAGGCCTGGCGGCGGGAATCGTCCCCAGGTCCCGCGGGGGGGCGGGGGGATTTTCCTGGGCCAGCACCGCGATCACCACCAGCACCGCTCCCAGCACTGTCAGCGCCCCGGCCAGGACGGCCCAGCGCGCCCCGAGACGGCCGGGGTAACGGGCAGCCCTGCGTCCGTGGCTGGCCGTCAGCGCGGGGCCAGCGAGCCCGGGGCCAGCGAGCCGGGACTCCTGAGAGCCCGGCGTCCGGGGGCGGCCCTGGCCGGGCCGCCCCCGGACACCACGCTGATCCTTCCAGGCCACGGCTCAGGCTGGCATCTCGTCCTGCCCGCCGGGGGGGGCGGGCTGGCGGCGGCGGGCGGCGATACCGCCGGCGACCGCGGCCGCAGCCAGGGCGCCTGCCCCGCCGATGAGCAGCCCCTTGTCCTGGACGCCCGCGGTTCCGCCGCCGCCGGTCTGGGGGGGACCGGCGGGCATCGCGCCGCCCGTCGCGCTGGTGTTCAGGACGCCGTTCACGCCGTTCGGGTAGAACCCCCCGGAAGTCGCCACCTTCGGTGTCAGGTACACGATGTTCAGGACCTCGCCGGGGGTGCGGCCAAAGACCTGCCCGAACTGGTTGGCAGGGACGATGTTCTCCACCCCGTTCGTGGTCACGCCCTGGTCCTTGCCATCGTCCAGCGCGCCGCGGGCGGCTGAGATCTTGTTGGCCAGGCTCGACAGACCCAGGTCATAGATCCTGGTCCTGACGGCGGAAGCGTGGTAGGCCTCCGTGCTCAGGATCCCGGCCGCGGCGTCCAGGTAGGTCTTGCTCGAGATCAGCGGCGCCGCCCCCTTGTAGGCGGTCACGCCGACGTCCTCGAAGATGAACGCGCCCAGCAGGAA
>Ga0208586_1000637_pt1 | contig 12466 bp, 12 predicted proteins | sample NGESurshal072012_6_FD_184471 | JGI IMG/M metagenome (GOLD analysis project Ga0208586, IMG submission 184471) | Arctic peat soil microbial communities from Barrow, Alaska - NGEE Surface sample 53-3 shallow-072012 (SPAdes) | ecosystem: Environmental > Terrestrial > Soil > Wetlands > Peat ... | reverse complement strand
AAGTGGCAGGCGCATGTGGACAGCATGTCCCCGTGGTATGCCATGGGCCTGGCGCCCGTTCTGCAGCCGTGGGGCCTGATCGGCGCGGGCGCCGCCACGGTGATGGAAGCCAAACTGTCCAGTGCGCAGAGCTACCTCGCCCTGGTCCTGTTCTGCGTCCTGGGTTCGGCGTCCTACCTTGCGATGGAGATCTACGCGGGCCTCAGGCCTGGTAAGAGCCAGGCGCTCCTGGCCGGATTCAGGATCTGGATAGACGCTCACACCGATCAGGCGATCATCTGGGGCAGCTTGATCCTCGGCTTCTGGCTCATCGCCAACAGCATCAACCTGGTCGTCAGCTAAGACTGCCCGGGTCCCGGGTCACCCTCGGACGGGTGATGACGCAGGCCCCGGCCGTGACAGACGCTGGCGGCACGGGATGAATAAGCAGACTTCGGGGCGCAATTTTGATGCAATCACAGGCATATGAGATCACTTTCATGGGCCAGGCCGGCGCCACGCTGCGCGCGGAATTCGATGACTGCGAAGTCACGATAGGCCCGGATACGACAACCCTGCACGCCGAGCTACCCGATCAGGGAGCCCTTTCCGGGCTTATGCAGCGGATCACCGGCCTCGGTCTTGAGCTGATCGACGTGCACCGCATAGCGTCACCACCAGCGCCATGACTGACCTCGCAGGCCGGAACGCGGGACCGCTGGCCGCCCGGTCGTGCCCTGCGACCCGGGCCGTCGGGACTGGCTGGTGGCCTGACCGTGAATGCGCCGGCGCGGGTTCCCGCCGTGTCTGAGGACACCTACCCCGTGGAGTGGACGGGTCGGCAGGCGACCGTGACTCTCCCGGAGCACGTCGACGTGTCCAACGCCGACGAGATACGCGAGGAGTTGCTGTCGGTCATCAATCGTGGCGCCACGGCGCTGATCGTGGATATGACCGCGACAGCCTCATGTGATCACGCCGGGGCTGAGGCCGTGGCACGTGCCTACCGGCGTGCCATCGCCAGCGGCACGCAACTGCGGCTGGTGCTCACCGCCCACATCGTCCGGCGGGTTCTCGGGGTCAACGGGCTCGACCGGCTGATCCCCATGTACCCCTCCCTCGAGGCAGCCGTCGCCGCCGGCGGGCCGGATGCCACGGCCCCGGTGACGCCCAAGCCAGGCGGCCCGCATCCTGCGCAACTAAGAAAGTCTGACGCAGCTGTCCCCGGGGAGGAGCAGGCCTAACGAGCTTTGGTCAGCCGGCGCTTGACCACAGCGCTGCTGCGCCCTGACTCCTGCTGCTCGTACTAGCCAGGGCGTGACCAGGGCCTTGCCTCAACGGACGGACCTTGGTCCCTACCCGCATGGACCCACGCCCGCTTTACTGAAATATTAGGCAATATTAGGCATTAGCCGAAGCTGTGGGCGAGGGTGTCGTGGTAAGGACCGCGGTGACTGCGGACAGAGCTTCCCAGCGCACGCGCTTCGCCCGGATGAAATTCCGGCGGACGACCCTTCCCGCCACGCTCGTCACACGATCGGCACTGCATGACCGGCTGACGGCCGGAGCAGGCCAGCGCCTCACCGTCGTCGTGGGGCCAGCTGGGGCGGGCAAGAGTGTGCTCCTATCGAGCTGGGCGGCGGCACGACCGCCCGGCACTACTTCCTGGCTGTCATGTGATGAAGCGGACTCCGGCCCGGCCCGCTTCTGGGCCGGCTTCATCGAAGCCCCTCGGGCCATATCGCCGGGGTTCGGCGCCGATGCCGCCGACCTGCTCGCGATGGACAGCACAATGTCGGCCGACGTCACCGCGTCCATCGCGAACGATGCCGCGAGACTGCCCGCCGGGTCGGCCATCATTGTGGACGATTTCCATACCGCGGCGGCTGAGGTCGCCAGGGACATGACCGATCTGGTCGAACGCTGGCCCGCCGAGACCACCCAGCTGCTGCTGACCAGCCGTAGTGACCCGCCGTTGCGGCTGCACCGGCTGCGGATGTCGGGTGAGCTGTGCGAGCTCCGCAACCGTGACCTGTTTTTCTCCCTGGCCGAAAGCCACGACCTGCTGGCGAACTTCGGCGCTGAGGTGGCCGATGCTGAGCTGGCGCTGCTGCACGAGCGCAGCGAGGGGTGGGCCGCGGTGCTGCAGATGGCAGCACTGTCGCTGTGCAGCACCAGCGACCCGGCGCGGGTAACGCGGACGCCCGAGATGCGCGGCCCCGCGATCGCCGACTACTTCATGTCCGAGGTCCTCGACCAGCAGCCACCCGAGGTCGCCCGGTTCATGCTCGACGTCTCTGTCCTCGACGAGCTGACCGCGGGCGCGTGCGCAGCCGTCACCGGGAGGCCCGACGCGGCGATGCTGCTGCGCAGTGCTGACGCGGCCAACCTGTTCCTGGTGGCCCTGGATGATGACCGGACCAGCTTCCGGTATCACCCTCTGGTACGCCAGTTGCTGAATGCGGAGCTGCGGGCCAGGGACCGGGACCGGGAGCAGACGCTGCAGTTGCGGGCAGCCAGATGGTTCGAGGCCATGGATGACCCCCGGCGCGCGGCCCGTCACTTCCTGACCGCGCGGCAGCCCGGCCGGGCCCTGGCCCTGCTCCAGGACGGGGTAGTGACCGACTTCCTGTCGGAGCCGCGGCTGGCGGCACCACTAGATCTGAGCATCGTCGATCCCGCGCTTCTGGCGGACGCGCCTGAGCAGCTGCTCGGCCTGGCTGCTGACCTGCTGCTGTCGGGTGAAACGGCTCGTGGCGGCGAGTACCTTGATCTGCTCGAGCGCGCGCGGCCGCCGACCCCACCGGATTCGAGGCACGCGGCCCGGTTCGCGGCGATGCGGTCATTCCGCTACGCGGTGACCGGCCAGCTGGACAAGGCCATAGCTGAGGCCCTCATGGCGCGGGACATCCAGCGGGAGACTCAGCTCACTGACGAGTGGAACGCCGCCGTCCCGCTGATGCTCCTGCGGGTCTATCCGTGCCTGGAAGACATTCAGGCAGTTGAGTGCGAGGCTGCCGCCGCCCTGGCCATACCCTCGATCCCCGAACCAGCCAAGCTGGTGCTGGTGCCCGGAGCCCAGGCGCTGACCTGGGTCCAGGCCGGCCGCCTGGCTGAGGCAGCTGCCGCCGCCCAGGGCGCTGCCGCAGCGGCCCGGCAGCTCGGATTCGAGCAGCACTTCTTCGCCGTGGATTCCCTGCGCGCCCTGGCCGGCCTCGCCCTGGAGCAGCGTGACCTCGACACCGCAGAGCGGCTCACCGAACAAGTGCTCTCGATATCGGAGCACCGGCGTCCCCTCTTCGAGTTCCTGGCCCTGCTGGACCGGGCCGGGATCTGGGCGGCCCGCGGGCAGGTGCGTGAGGCGCTGGCGACCATCGACGCGGCCCGGCACGTCCTGCCTGGAGCCACGCCGGTGCTGCTGGCCCGGGCCGATGAGCTGGAGGCGCTGCTGCGCCTGTCACTTGGCGACCTGCACACCCCGGCCGGGCTCGTGAGCCGGCTGCCCGCGGCCTCTCGCGGCTTGCTACAGGCCAGGATCTCGCTGGCCTCGGATGACTATCGCGCCGCACAGGAATACCTGCGGTCACCGTCACTGGGTGAGCTCACGCCCCGGCGGGCTCTCGTCCGCCAGCTACTCCTCGCGGCCACCGCGATCGAGCGCGGCGACCCGATGGCCGCAGGCATCCTCGGCGAGGCCCTCCGAACGGCCCGCGAAGGCGGCTTCCTCAACACGGTTGTCACGACGGCGCCGCAGGTGACGAGGTACCTGATCGAGCATGCAGCGCCCGGGCAGCCAGACCCGTTCACCGAGCAGCTGACGGCCGCGGCTCTCGAAGCGCACGCCGCCCAGCCCTGGACCGCCAACTCCGGACGCGTGCCTGCCGAGCAGCTGACCGCTGCTGAGGAACGCATCCTGGAACTCTTGCCGACCAGCACCTACCTGCAGATGGCCGCCATCCTCTACATATCGCGCAACACGGTGAAGACCCACCTCCGGTCGATTTACCAGAAGCTCGGGGTGACCTCACGCGCGGAGGCTATCGAGCGGGCAGTCGATCTGCATCTGCTCTGAGCCCGCCCGTCTGCCTAGAACGGTGCCGGGATGTACCGCAAGGGCAGGTCCGGCTGGACGTAGCCGTGGGCGGGCTGCCGTCTGGGCAGCGTGACGTCCCGGGGGGCGAGCGGCTGATAGGGGACCTGGCTGAGCAGGTGGGTGATGATGTTGAGCCGGCCGCGCCGCTTGTCGTCGGTGTGCGCGAGGTACCAGGGCGCCCAGGCGGTGTCGGTCGCGGCGAACATCGCGTCCCGGGCCCGGGAGTAGTCATACCAGCGGCGGTAGGACTTCAGGTCCATGTCGGACAGCTTCCAGATCTTCCGCGGGTCGTTCATCCGGCTCTTCAGCCTCCGGGTCTGCTCGCCGGGGCTGACCTCCAGCCAATACTTCAAAAGCAGGATCCCGTCGTCAGCCATAGCCTTCTCCACCCCCGGCGTGAGCTGGAGGAACCGCTCGGACTCCTCAGGGGTGCAGAAGCCCATCACCGGCTCGACGGCGGCCCGGTTGTACCAGCTGCGGTCGAAGATCACGACCTCGCCGGCGGCCGGGAAGTGCGGGAGGTACCGCTGGACGTACATCTGCGACTTCTCCCGCTCGGTCGGGGCGGGCAGGGCCACGACCCGGAACACACGCGGGCTGACCCGCTCGGTGATCCGCTTGATCGTGCCCCCCTTCCCGGCAGTGTCGCGGCCCTCGAACACGACGCAGATCTTGGCCCCGGTCGCCTTGACCCACTCCTGCATGGTCACCAGTTCGCCGTGCAGGACCCGCATCTCCCGCTCGTACTCCTTGCGCTTCAGCTTCGGCGGCGGGCCAGCCCTGGCCTCCGGCCGCGCTGCACCCGGCGACGCCTGGACCTCGGCCTGCCGCTTCTTCTTGTGCCTCTTCTTGGCCATGTGCCCACCCTTGATGGATGCGGTGATGTGGTGATGCCCCGCGTGCGGCACCTGGAGTCATCCAGCCGAGACGGTCAGACGCTGGAATCGAGTTCTTCGGCGCCCGATCCATTTGCCGGCCTCCCAGCCGAGGAGAAGCACGACAGCTGCGAGAAGCGCAAGTCCCCACTGCCGGGCGGTCAACTGGGTGGTGCCGAGCAGTCGCTGCATGAAGTCCGCTTGCGTGATGAAGAATGGCCCGGCGTCCTCGGCCAGCGCGATCAGGTTCATCCAGGAGCTGTTGAAGCTGTCTGTGCCGAAGGCCCCCGGTCTCGCTGCGGGCCTCGAACGCGGCGACCACGAGCATTAGGCCGAAAGCGACCAGGCCCATTGACTGGCCGACCTTGACGCTGCCGTAGTGGTTCTTCCCCGTCGCCTCCCCGTTCCCCGCCGCGTCCTTGGCCTGGCTGAAGGTGCTGCCGGCGTCCTTCGCTGCCGGGACGCTCTCACCCGTCAGCGTCCGCTTGTCGATCTGCAGTGCGCTGGAGGTCACGATCCGTCCATGGGCTGGCACCTCATCACCCGCCGTGATCAGCACGACGTCGCCGGCTACAGCCTGCTCGGCCGGGATCCCGGCCTCCGCGCCGTCGCGCCGCACCCGCGCCGTCGCGTTCATCATCGACTGCAGCGCATTCATCGCGTTCTCGGCCTTGCAGGCCTGCCGCAGCCCGACGAGAGCGTTGACGAACGCTGGCGAGTTTCCTCCGCCGTTGCCATTACCGCTCCTTTCGGCGGGCTGTCGCTGCGCCAACTGGCTTACCCCGCACCAGCACGTCACCCGTCTCGCGGCCGCCTGGCCAAATCTTGTTCGAGCGGTCCTGGGGGCGTCGTCACCCTCCCGGGGGTGACTCCGCAATTTTCGGCGCCTTCACGGGTTTGACTCCCGGTCGAGGCGGCTGAAACGTAGTCGGTCGAACTCACCCCCGGAAGGGTGAGGAATGCGTGGCGCGCCGAGAGCAGGATTAACAGTGTTAGATGCTCTCAACGGCACGGGGAAATAGACCGGGACGTGCTCCCCGATGCCGAGCTGGAGTGGGAAGCAAAATTCTGTTAGAGAAAGGAAGGGTAATGGCTGATCTGATTGCCATCGGGTATCCGGATGAGGCGACCGCGGAAGCCGCCGCGCAGGAGGCACGCCGGCTGGCCCAGGACCTGATCATCCAGCCGGACGCGATCGCGGTGATCGTGCGGGACAAGGACGGCGACTACCACGTGCACACCAACCATCACGCGGTCGGCGCCGGGGCGACCTGGGGCCTGTTCTGGGGGTTCTTGTTCGGCTTGCTGTTCTTCATCCCGGTCCTCGGCCTGGCCATCGGCGCCGGGCTGGGCGCGTTGATGGGCAAGTTCGCGAAGACCAGCATCGACAAGGCGTTCCAGGAGCAGGTCCGCGGCATGGTCCAGCCGGGCACCTCGGCGCTGTTCCTGATGCTGGAGAAGGTCACCCCGGACAAGGCCGTCGAGGGGCTGAGCAGGTACGGCGGCACGGTGCTGAAGACCTCCCTGTCCAAGGACGACGAGAAGGAGCTCCAGGACGCCCTGCACGGCGAGTCGCCCGCGTAGGGATCCACGTGAGCCCAGATCGCAGCCGGCGCCCGGATCCAGGGCGTAGCCAGGTGCGGATCTCCCCCCGGCCGGGCCGATGACAGCGGCCCGGCCGGGGCCGGCGCGGGACCGATGGCGCTTTGTCCCGATGGTCGGATGGATCCGCTCCTACGAGCGTGGCTGGCTCAGGGGTGATCTCATCGCCGGAGTCACCGTGGCGGCCCTGATCGTTCCGAAGAACCTCGGTTACGCCGGGATTGCGGGGATCCCGCTGCAGAACGGTCTGTACGCGGCCGCTGCAGGCGCGATCCTCTATGCCGTCTTCGGGACAAGCCGGCAGATCTCGACCGGGCCGAGTTCGGGATTGGCGGCCGTGGCCGCGAGCGCTGTTGCGGTGGCCGGGATCACCGGACTGCACAATGTGGCGACCTTCGTGGCGATGATCACCCTCGTTTCTGGTGTGCTGTTCCTTCTCCTTGCGGTACTGAAGATGGGCTGGATCGCGCAGTTCCTGTCCCGGGCCGTGGTGACCGGCTTCCTGTTCGGCGCGGCGATCGATGTAGTGATCGGTGAACTTCCCAAGCTCACCGGGACGAAGGTCACTGGCTCGAACCCGATCCACGAGCTGTGGTCCTGGATCGGGACGCTCGGCGAAACCCAGCTGGTGACCGTGGCGGTCGGCGTAGCTGCGCTCCTGGTGGTGTTCGGGCTGAGGGCGATCGCGCCTCGCATCCCTGGGGCCCTGGTCCTGGTCGTTGGTGGCCTGGTGGCGTCATGGCTGTTCGATCTCGGCGCGCACGGGGTGGCCCTGGTCGGCGAGGTACCGCGAGGGCTCCCGTCCCTGCAGGTCCCCGACGTGGCGCTGCTGCGCGATCATGCGAGCACGATTAGCCTCGCGGCGGTAGCGCTCGTCCTCATTGGGTTCTCTCAGACCGCTGGCGACGCCCGGACGTTCGCCGCCAGGCACCACTATCGCATCGACATCAACCAGGAATCGGCAGCCCAGGGAATCGCGAATGCCGGGGCTGGCCTGTTCCAGGGGATGCCGGTCTCAACCAGCCTGTCCGCGAGCTCACTGAACGACCACTCGGGCGCGCGCACCGGCCTGGCCTCACTCACCTCCGGTGTAACGGTCCTGCTCACGCTCCTGGTGCTAGCGCCGGTCTTCTCGGTTCTGCCCAAGCCCGTGCTTGCTGCATTGATCATCGAGGCAGTCGTCATGGGGATGATGGACGTGCCCGAGATGCGCCGCCTGGCCAAAGTGCAGCGCTTCGACTTCTGGATCGCGATCACCGCCATCATCGGGACGCTCCTGGTCGGCGTGCTCGCCGGAGTGATAGTCGGGATCGGGCTATCGCTTATCTGGCTCATCTCTGTGGCAACGCGCCCCCGCATGCCCCTGCTCGGACGGGAGGCCGGCGGTCAGGCCTTCCGGGAGCTCGATGAGCACCCCGGCGATGAGCAGTTCCCCGGGGTGGTGGTCCTCCGCCTGGATGGCGGTCTGTTCTTCGCCACTTCAGACGCCTTGGAGGACCGGGTCCGGGAGGTCGCGTTGTCCACGCCCGAGATCACCGGGATCGTGCTCGACTGCGAGGGAATCGACTTCATCGACTCCCAGGGGTCGGCCAAGATGCGCGAGATCCTCGATCTCACGGAGCAAGCGGACGTGACCCTGCGCCTGGCCCGGATCAAGCCGGCCGTCCGCGAGTTGCTAGCACGTGACGGTGTTCTTGACCGCATCGGTAACGACAAGACCTACGACGAGGTCGATCAGGCCGTGGCGGCGCAGATGGCCGCGCAAGGAGGCAGCCGTGCAGACCTATGAACAGCCTGCGCTGGGATGGACAGTGGTTCTGCGCCGCTGTCCGGTCCGCATTGTCGAGGGCCAGGTGCAGGGCGGCTACGCCGACACGTTCGAGATCATCTGCTGCGACTGCGGTGACCATCCCGACTGGGACTACCGCGACGTCTCGCCTCGGCTTCAGCGGATCCGGGGGCCTTACCCCATAGCCGCGGGCGTCACGGCCTGCGAGGAACACCTAAAGCTGCACCACAGGCCGGTACGGCCTGCTCGCGGTGGCCAGGCCTGCGCTGGCGCGGGTGACGGGCCGCGATGACTGGCACGGTAAACCGTCATGCCCGCAGGGACCATCTGCTCGATCGGCACCGAGAATTTCCAGTCCCGCACCTGGCGCACGTAAAAGTCGCGGTCCACCCCATCCGGGCGGGCGTTGCGGGGTAGCCGGCCAGGACCGAGGGCTGGGCTTCTTTGGCTTGCAGGAACAACGGCTCTACCCGTCGGCGGCGTCCATCAGCAGCACCCAGGCGCGGGTGCCGACGCTGCCGACCCCGACAATCTTGCGGGCCATCTGGACCAGGGTGAATTGCCCGAGCAGATGGGGCCGGTCGGACTGCAGGCTGCGCCGGTAGTTGGCCAGCACGGCGCGCAGCTGCTCGTAAATCGCCTCGGCCTGCACGTCGGCGGAGATTTCCTCGACCGGGACGATCATCGGGGGGTCGCTGATGATCCGCGGCGGTGCCCGCTGGCCATGGTGGTGAGCTTGCGCAGCGCCTGGGTGCTGTCGTGGGTGTGGGCCTTGGCCAGCTGCGCCTGGGCGGCCTTGAAACCTACGACCTGTTTGCCGGGTGCCCGCGTCTTCTCAGCTCGCGTATCGCCGCGGCGATGCGGATCTGGAGATCGGTCGCTGGGTGGAGGACGAGGGGGTCCCCGTCGATTGGCTCGCCTCGCGTTCTGGTTGCCGCGCGCGCCGCGGCGTCGTGGATCAGCGCGTACCGGGCCGGAGCTGGCCGTGGCACGGTGCGGGTGAGCAGCTCCCCCAGATCATGGGCGTGCGCCACCCGCGCTCCCATGGGATGCGGGCGCCCGGCGCTCGTGACCCGCGCGAGCAGCCTGTGATGCCGCTCGGGGTCGTTGAGCGCGTCGGGGCAGAACCGCAGCAGGATTGTCTTGATAATCGACGTGTGATCCAAGACCGTATGTGATACTGCGCCTGGCTCGACCCACGGCGAGACGACCAGCGCCGGTACCCGGGGCCCGTAGCGGCCGAACACCTGCGGGTCGTCGTCCGGCGCGCCGGGTGGCGCGACGTGATCGAAGAAGCCGCCATGCTCGTCATAGGAGATGACCAGCAGCGTTTTCTCCCACTGCGGGCTGGCGGCCAGCGCATGGTAGACGGCAAGCACCAGCTCCTGGCCATCCTTGATGTCCGCCGGTGCATGGTCGTCATTGGGCTGGAAGCCGACGGGGTTGAAGTTGCTGAAGTTCGGATCGATCCAGGCAACCGACGGCAGCGTGCCCCGGGCGGCGTCCTCGAGAAAGGTCGCCGCATCAGCGTCGACCCTCTCGAGCCTGGTTTTCCAGTTCATTTTGGTCCTGCTGAAGAACGCGAACCTGTCGTGGTGGCCGAGCGCATAGTGGGCGTCGGCGAAACGCAAGGTACCCGCCGCTTCGAACGAATACCAGCGCCACGAGATGCCGTGGGCGTCCAGATGCCGCACAAACGACGGCTGGTCATACAGCGGGGGAAGGTTGTGCGGCAGGTCATCGCGGCTGCCCGCGGCGCGGCCGCAAATCGCGTACAGCCGGTTCGGCCAGGTCGCCCCGGGAACCGAGCTGAACCACCGATCGCACACCGCGAACTCGCGCGCCAGGTGATCGTAGACCGGGACATCGGCGGCGTTGTAGTAACCCATCACCCGGCCCGGATCCCCATCCCGGACGCCGCGGCGCGCGAGCGTATCGGCGAAGCTCGTGACGAAGCCGTTCATCGCGCCGCCACCGGCCTGCAGGTCGACCGAGTTTGCGGAATGATCGGGATCATCCGCGATCGCCGTGCTGGCGAGATGGTGGACGGGATAGCTGCGCCCGCCGTACTCGTTGGCGAACTCCCTCCGCAAACCGTCGACATCGCCGCGGCCACCCTCAAGGGACAGGTACCCGAGCATGTGATCAAACGAGCGGTTCTCGAGCATCAAAACGACGATGTGGTCGACCTTCTCCAGGTTGGCCACGCCGACCTCCTCATCGACCACCTCGTGTGCGTATGCTACCCAGGACCTGGCGGCTCGCGGGCGCGCTGGCCTCCCAGCTCGGGAGCGTGACCGTCTCATCGGTGCATGGTGATCAAAGCGGCGAAGTCGACGGGGTCCAGAACACCGTGACCAACCTGGGCACGTCGTCCCGGGGCGCCGTTTCGATCAGTATCGCTGTACGCGCGTATCACCCGCGTGAGGCTGGAGACCGCAGCCCAGGCGCTGTCCATGAACGTTCGCCGGGTCGGGTGAGGCGCCACGGGTGCTGCCGTGCGGGGGCCAGACTCGATTCCTGATCGGGAATCGAGCGCGGGAGTGGCGATGGCGGAACCGGTACGGGCGCGGCGGCTGACGGATCAGGAGGGACAGCGGCTGCAGCAGATCGTGCGGCGCGGGAAGCACGGCTCGATCCGGGTCCGCCGGGCGATGATCATCATGGCGTCGGCGGCCGGCACTCCCGCCCCGGCGATCGCCCGTCTGGTCGCGGCGGATGAGGACACCGTCCGTGATGTGATCTCCCTGTACAACTAGAAGGCCTGGCCGCGCTGGAACCTCAGTGGGCGGGAGGCCGTCCCCGCCTGATCAGTGACGATGACATCGAGTTCATCGTCAAGGTGGCCAGTACGCTCCCGGAGAAGCTGGGCCTGCCGTTCACCTGCTGGAGCCTGCGCAAGCTCGCCACCTACCTCGCGGGCCAGGCCGCGCCCGGTGCGGATCGGGCGGGAGCGGCTGCGGCAGATCCTGCATGCCCGGCAGATCTCCTTCCAGCGGACCCGCACCTGGAAAGAATCCGCAGACCCGCATGAGGACGCCAAGCTGGACCGGATCGAGCACGTCACCACCCGGTTCCCCAGCCGGCGTTTCACGTTTGACCAGTTCGGGCCGTTATCGATCCAGCCCGCTCATGGCAGCACCTGGGCCCCGCAGCAGAAACCCCGGCGACCGCCAGCCACCTACCATCGCACCCACGGGATCCGGTATTTCCACGGCTCCTACTCCCTGGGCGATGACCGGCTCTGGGGTGTTACCCGCCGCCGCAAGGCGGCGGGTAACACCCTGGCCGCCCTGAAGTCCACCGCGTGGCCCGCCCCGACGGCCCCAGACGCCTGACCGGCGATGGCCATGATCCGCGAGGAGAGTATCGAATGTGTGCTCGGGCGCCTGGAGCATGTCTAGTCGGGTCAAGTGCAGATCATCACGGGGGGCATTTGGGGGGCAAAACGCAGCCAGTGTGGGCTGGTCCGCGCTTGCCGCCGCTAGCGTGAGCTCGTGTTCTGCCTGCTCAGAGCCTCTACGGCGCTTACAGGGACCGTCTGGTGGTCCATGGTAAGGAGAAGGTCTACGGTTCGATTCCGTAAGGGGGCTCCAGGCTATGAGCACTTTTCGAACGTGAAACCGAGTATCTCCTTCGGGCGAGTGGCATTTGAGTGGCAAACCCCTAGTAGGGCGGGTGCTTGTGACCAGGCGATTTGCTGCGGGTTGGGCCGCTCAGAGCGACTCCTACAGCTAGAACAGGTGCGCTGAACGATCAGGGTGGCGCTACCGCAGGTCAGGGATCAGTGGCCAAGATTGTCGTGATCGGAGGGCCGCGGGGTCCGGGCGCAGTTCTTGTGTACGGAGGCCGTTAGTCCCTCAGCACGTGGCCGGGCTCGTCGAGTTGGTCATCCCTGCCGAGCCCCCCGACGGCGTGGATTCGGTCAGGCCTTGTTAGGTCCTCGCCGATGAGATACGAGCTGGTGAGGGTCGTGCGGGAGAGGTCCGCACCGGAAAGAATCGCGCCGGGGAGATCGGACCGTATGAGTGAAGCGTCGGCGAGGTGCGCATGGCCAAGGTCTGCGCTGGTGAGGTTCGCCATGATGAGGCCGGCGCCGGTGAGGTTCGCGTGGCCGAGGTTCGTCTG